>Ga0335071_10005036_pt1 | contig 13781 bp, 13 predicted proteins | sample Lox_Sample_15_FD_206724 | JGI IMG/M metagenome (GOLD analysis project Ga0335071, IMG submission 206724) | Soil microbial communities from Loxahatchee National Wildlife Refuge, Florida, United States - Lox_Sample_1.5 | ecosystem: Environmental > Terrestrial > Soil > Wetlands | place: USA... | reverse complement strand
CAACTCGGCCCACGAGCCGTCGCCGGCGCCGATGGCGCGGTCGGATCGCGCGGCGGGCACGGGCGGCGGCGGCGCGCTCTCGCGCGCCAGGCGCGTCATCACCTCGCGTTGCCACGGCGCCAGCGCCGGGTCCCCGGCGGCCCGCGCCAGCCGCGCGCACTCGGCCGGCGCGAGCACGGGCGCCGGACCGGCCATCGCCGGGGCGGCGGCGGGTCGCGTCACGGCCAGGACGAGGACGGCGAGCACCAGCGGGAACGAACCGGGACGGCAGCGGAACGACATCGGCGGCCTCCGAGGAGATGAACGGGCGACACCCGACGGATCGTGCTCGATTCTACCGCCGCCCGGCGGCCCGCCGGTAGCGGGCGACCCGCGCTACCTCAGCAGCACCACCCGCTGCTCGAGCAACGTCCCTCCCGCCTCGAGCCGCGCCAGGTAGAGCCCCGGCCGCACGGCGCGGCCATCGTCGTCGGCGCCGTCCCAGGTGACGTCGTAGCGGTCCGCGGCCTGCTGGTGCGCGGGCTCGAGCAGACGCACGCGCCGGCCGCTGACGTCGTAGACGGCGAGGTCCACGCGAGCGGTCGTGCCCAGCGTGTAGTGGAGCGTCACGCGGCCGACCGCGGGCGTCGGCCGCGGCGGCCCGAACGCGAGCGCGGGACCCGGCGCCGGCGGCGGCACCGAGGTGTCGCCGGTGGCGATGACCTCGCGGACGTCGCCGGTGTTCGAGGAGCCGTTCGTCGTCTGGCGGCAGTACCACAGGCCGCCGTCCGGCCCCACCGCCCAGTCGCTCACGAAGGTGAAGCCCTGGCCCCAGTCGGTGGCCGAGGGCTGGCCCGCCACCGGCGCGGCGAGCGACCACGAGTCGCCGCCGCCCGTCAGGCGCCGCAGGAAGCCGGAGTAGTACTCGCTGAAGAAGTAGTCCCCCTCGTAGGCGGCCGGCAGCCCGGTCGGCACGCCCGCGGGCCGGCGCACGACGCTGCCGCCGATGATCGCGGTGCTGCCGGGGCTGCGGTTGTACGTGTAGATGGGCCCATCGCCGGTCACGAGCGGGTTCGGGCAGGTGATGCTGAAGGGCGCCGGCCCCTCGCGCGCGGGCCAGCCGAAATCGCGTCCGCCGGCGGCCGCACGGTCGATCTCCTCCCATGCGCCCTCGCCCACGTCGCCGACGAACAGCGCGCCGTTCGCGGGGTCGAGGCTCATGCGGAACGGGTTGCGGAAGCCCTGCGCCCAGACCAGCCGCGCATCCGAGTCGGGCGCCGCACCCCAGGGATTGCCGGGCGGGATGAGGAGCGCGAACGGCGCCGGGCCACCCGCGCCGGCCGGCAGGCGCGAGACGTCGAGCCGCAGCACCTTGCCGACCAGCACCGACGAGTCCTGCGCCGCGCAGTGGTCCATGTCGTCGCCCAGGCTGACGTAGAGCATGCCGTCAGGGCCGAAGCGCACGGTGCCGCCGTTGTGGTTCGAGGCGGAGTCGTGCAGCCGGTCCAGGAGGTCGTAGCGCGTGGCCGGGTCCACCGCGAGGTGCCCGTCGTTCGCGAACGCCAGGTCGCCGGCCGCGGTGTAGCGCGAGATCCGGATCCACGGACCCGAGCTGTCGTCGCAGTGGACATAGAGGTAGGGCCGCGCCGGCCAGCCCGGGTCCACCGCGATGCCCAGCAGTCCCTGCTCGCCCCCTCCGGTCTGCACGCCGGGCAGCGTCGCCACCGGGTCCGCCGCCGCGAGCGCGCCCTGGACGAAGAGGCGGATCTTCGCGCTCTTCTGTTCGACCACGAGCAGGCGGCCATCGGGCAGGAACGCCATGCTCGTCGGCAGGTCGAGGGCCGGCCCGGCCCCGACCGTGACCACGGAACGGTCGGTGAAGCCCGTGGGGACGGTGGCGGCGACCGCGGACCCCGGCGTGGGGGGCCCGCAGCAGGCGAGCAGCAGCGCGGCGACCGGCGGGACGACGGGAAGACGCATGCGTGGGATCCCCGGCGGGGTGGGTGTGACGCGGCCGCTCGGGGGGTTGGATGCCGGCCGGGGAGCGCGGGTTCGGCCGGCGCGGGCCCGCAGGGCGTGGCCGCGGCGTCCCGTGAGGTCCCTGCCCGGCGGCGGGCCGGGTCGGCCGCGGCACGGGCGCGATTCCGGCCGCCGGGGCACGGCGCGTCCGACTCGCGCCGGGCGGCGGGCACAGCGCGCTCAGTCGGCGAGCGCCTCGCGCACCACCGGCGACGGCGTGCCGGCGCCGAGCTCGCCCTCCCAGCGGGCCACGACCGCCGTGGCGAGGCAATTGCCGATCACGTTGAGCGAGGTGCGGCCCATGTCCATCAGCTCGTCGATGCCGAGGATGATGAAGATGGGCTCGACCGGCAGGCCGAACGAGGCCGCGGTGCCGAGCAGGATGACCAGCGCCGCGCGCGGCACGCCCGCCACGCCCTTGCTGGTGAGCATGAGCGTGAAGACCATGAACACCTGCTGCTGCCAGGCCAGGTGGATGCCGGCGGCCTGCGCCACGAAGATGGCGGCCAGCGAGAGGTAGAGCGAGGTGCCGTCGAGGTTGAAGCTGTAGCCGGTGGGCATGACGAAGGCCACGATGCGGCGCGGCACGCCGATGGCCTCCATGGCCTCCATGGCGCGGGGCAGCGCGGCCTCGGAGCTGGTGGTGGCGAAGGCGATCGACACCGGCTCGGCGATGGCGGCGACGAAACGCCGGAGCGGCAGGCGGATCAGCAGCGCGACCGGCAGCAGCACGAGCAGCACGAAGGCGAAGAGCGCGACGTAGAGCGTCGCCAGCAGCTTGAACAGGTTGACCAGGACGCCCAGTCCCATGTGGCCGACGGTGTAGGCGATGGCCGCCCCGACGCCGATGGGCGCGAAGTACATGACGAGGTTGGTGAACTTGAACATGGTCTCGGCCAGGCTCTCGACGAAGCTCAGCATCGGCCGGCGCCGCGGCTCGGGCAGCAGCGCCAGCGCGATGCCGAACAGCACCGCGAACACGACGACCTGCAGGATCTGGCCCTCGGCGACCGCCTTGGCGATGTTCTCGGGGAAGATGTGGGTGATGATCTCGGCGGGCGTCTGGCGCACGGCCTCGATGTGCTCGGTCGCGGGCGCGGGCGGCAGGTGGATGCCGCGGCCGGCCTGCGTGAGATTGATGGCGGCCAGACCGATGAAGAGCGCGAGCGTGGTGACGATCTCGAAGTAGACCAGCGCCTTCACGCCCATGCGCCCGACCTGCTTGAGATCGGCGTGCCCGGCGATGCCCACCACCAGGGTCGCGAACAGCAGCGGCGCGATGATGGTGCGGATCATGCGCAGGAAGATCTGGCTCAGCAGCCGCAGTTGGACCGCCTGCTGGGGCAGGTCGTGCCCGATCTCGGCCCCCAGCACCATCGCGACCAGGATCCACGTGGTGAGCGTACGACGCCGGATCCCCAGCAGCACGAGGCCGGCGATCACCAGCCAGCGCGAGCCGGCCAGCGCCCGGGCGGGGATCGCGACGAGCCCCGCGCCCGAGAACACGGCCAGCACGGCCGCGAGCAGCACGAGGCCCGCGAGGAGCAGCGCGACGCGACCGTCGCGCGCGCGGACCTGCGGGGTCCGCGTCATGGGCGCGGCCCGGCCGGCCGGCCCGGCGGGCGGAGGCGACGGCGCGGCGGCGCGCTCCTCACGCCGGCTCCGGCCCGCGCTCGCCGTAGTACGCGCCGTCCGCGCACGAGCGGCACAGCGGACCCCCGGCGCGCTCCACGTCGCGGCCGTCGAGCACGGTCTCGCCGCAGCGGGCACACGGCACCGCGCGCAGCGGCCGGCCGGGCAGCTCCATCGGCCCGGGCACGAGGACGACCTCCCGCCACGCGAGCATCACGTCGTCCTGCATCTCGAGCGCGGCGCGGCAGGACTCCTCCTTGCCACCCGGCGGATGCGTGAAATCCCGCACGCTCACGCGCCACGCCCTGCCGGTGTCGGTGTCGAGGAACGTGGCCGCGGACTTGCCCAGGTCCACGATCTTCGCGCTGCGCTTGCCGACGCGCGTGCCGCTCACCACCTGGATCGCGTCGGCGAGGCAGCGCGCGTTCTCGATGAACACCAGCATGCGCTTCGGATCGCGGGTGCCGATGAGCTCCATGCCCTTGAGCGCCACGCGCAGGCCCAGCACCTGGCCCATGCACAGGTGCCCGTGCCAGGCGACGCAGCGCTCGAGCCACTCGGCGCGCGTGGGCTGCGCGCGTTCGGCATCCATCCTCACCGCCATTCCCGCCCCGGGGCCCCGCGCCGCCACTCCTGCTCCGGGCTCCCGCGCTTCTGTCCCAGCACCCAGGTCGGCAGCGCGGAGTCGCCGTAGGCGGTCGCCCAGCAGCCGTGGCCGAGGTCGGGGTAGAGCGTCAGGCGCGGCCCGGGACGCCCTCCCGCCTGCGCGTGTCGCGCCAGCTCGGCGACGATCTCCTGGGTCTCGCGCGGGTCCACGACGTCGTCCTTCGCGCCCTGGAACGCCCAGACCGGCAACCACCAGGCGCGCGACGCGGTGCGGGCGCGGCCGTAGCCGCAGACGGGCACGAGGCAGGACCAGAGTTCGGGGTGGCGCGCGCCGATCATCCAGACGCCGTGCCCGCCCTGGGAGATGCCGGTGAGCGCGACGCGGTCGGGGTCGATGCCCCAGCGCCGGCGCGCGGCCGCGAGCACGGCGAGGACGAGATCCTCGCGCTCCTCCCACTCCTGGTCGTCGCGCGGCTTCTGCGGCAGCAGCACGACGAAGGGCCAGCGCTCCGGATGGGCGAGCAGCTCGGGGCCGATGCCCTGCTCGAGCTGCCTCAGGCCGTCGGTGCCGCACTCGCCCGAGCCGTTCAGGAACACGATGCAGGGCCAGGCGCGCGCACGGTCGTAGCCCGGCGGCAGCCAGGCCGCCCAGGTCATGGTCTCGCCCTTCACGCGCAGGTGGCGGATCTGGAAGGGCCCGTCGGCGGGAGGCGGCGCCGCGCTAGCCGTCGTCACGGCCGGCACGCACAGCGCGAGGAGACAGGCGACGAGCCGCGGCCGCACCTGGCTCACCCGCCATTGTTCGGGTAGCGCGCCAGCGCCAGGTCCACGATCTCGCCGATCAGATCGGGGTACGAGCGCCCGGCCTTCTTCGCCGCCATCGCGAACTCGGCCTCGGTGTGCAGGTAGGGATTCGGGTTCACCTCGAGCACGTGCAGCGCTCCGTCGGCGGCCAGCCGGAAGTCGATGCGGCCGTAATCGCACAGCTTGAGCGCCTGGAAGGCCTGCACCGCGGTCTCGCTCAGCTTGGTCTGCAGCTCCTCGTCGAGGTCGGCGGGCAGGAACGGCTTGGTCTTCTCGTAGGCCTCGGTGCCCTCCTCCCACTTGACCTCGGTGCCGGCGATCCTCGGCATGCCCTGGGGCAGCTTGGAGAGGTCGAGCTCGACCGCCGGCAGCGCCTCGGGCTTCTCGTTGCCCAGCACGGCGACGTAGAGCTCGCGGCCCTCGATGTACTCCTCGATCAGCGCCGGCGAGTTGAACTCGGCGTGGATGTAGTCGATGCGCTCCATCAGCTCCTTGATCGAGGTGCACACGGCGCCGAAGTGGATGCCGATCGAGCCGTCCTCGGCCGCGGGCTTGACGATGACCGGGAACTGGATGTCCTGCGCGTGCTCGGTGCGGCCGCGGAACACCGTGGCGAAGTAGGGCGTGTGGATGCCGTGGAAGGCGAAGATCTTCTTGGCGAGGGCCTTGTCCTGGGCGAGGTGCAGGCCCTGCGAGCCGGTGCCGGTGAAGCGGCGGTGCAGCATCTCGAGGAAGCCGGCGACGTCGCTGTCCTGGGTGTCGTCGCCGCCGAAGGACTCGACCAGGTTGAAGATCAGGTCGGTCTCGGAGTGGGCCAGCTCGACCAGGCTCTCGCGCGTGCCGTCGAGGCGCAGGAAGACCGGGTAGTGCCCGGCCTCCTTGAGGGCCTCGTAGACCGCCTGCACGTCGTCGTCGGGCGTCTTGCGCTTGGGACGGGTCCCCTCGGCGCGCTCCTCGTCCTCGCCCCACCAGTAGTCGTACAGCACGCCGATCCGCAGCTTGGCCATGGCGCTCCCGCCTTCGCGTGCGGGCCCCGCTCCCCGGGGTCCTGCGCCGGGCTACTTCTGCTCGAAGCGCCGGCGCGTCAGGTAGTTCATCGCGAGCGTGGTGCCGTACGCGGTCAACTCCACGAGGTAGTCCGCCTCGCGGGCGGTGTCCGCGAACAGCCGGTGCTCGCGGGAAGCCCGCACGATGTGCTCGACCAGGGCACGCACGACCGGGCGCTTCACCCCGGTCCAGTACGTGATCTTGTCGGTCAGCACCTTGCGGTGCTCCTCGACCAGCTCCCACGCCGGGCGGATGCCCTTGCGCCTGCGGCCCTTCGGGATGAAGAGGTCGCTGAGGTCGGCTTCGAGCGCCACCTTCACCCCCGCCCCGTTCTGACGCATGAGCCGGCGGTAGAACTGCTCGACCGTGACCTTGAGATCCTCGACCGGGACGGCGACGTCCCCGGCCGGGACCACCGGCTCCTGGGCGCGCACCCGGCGCACCACACGGTCAACATACCGCAACTTGCGTATCGCGGGCCATGATTTGTAGCGCGTCCGCCACTGCGATCGCGGCGTGAGCCAGACGGCGAAGGTCTCGGCGAAGTCCTCGTCCGGGTGCTTCTGGCCGTACCAGCCGGCGATGTGGCGCACGAACTTGCGGCTGAACGGCACCGGCCGATAGTCGTCGCGGTAACGCCGGTTGAAGGGACCGAAGAGCCGGCGCCACTCGGTGGTGATGAACAGCCGGTAGGCGTAGTTGAACGCGTGCCCGGCCTCGTGGCGCAGGTACATCATGATCTCCCGCTCGTCCTCGAGGTCGTTCATCTGGCGCTCGAGCCGCGCGAGCCCGGGATCGGCGAGGTAGAACGGGATGCCGATCACCGGCTGGCCGTCGGGGCAGCCCCATTCATCGGACAGATAGCAGACCGGGCGGAAGTGCTTGAGGCCCTTGCGCTCGAGCTCGCGGTGGAGCTGGTGCACGAAGCGCTCGACCGGCGAGCCCTCGAGCCGCAGGCCGAGCTGGCTGATGCGCTTGCCGAGCAGCTCGCGGACCTCGGGTGGTGCCTTCTCGAAGTCGGTCATGGGGCAACGATGCTAGCCGCACGCTCCCGCCATCACAACCCGCGGCCGGCGCCCGTCCGGTCCACCGCGGCTCCGGACCGTCAAATCCGGGTCAACTGGCGCGGCGTTCCCCGCGCCGGGCCCCGGCTGGCGCCGAATCGTCCCGGTCACCGGCTCATCAGAGGAGACGATCGACGATGACGTCGGCTCTGGGCCCCGAGCCCCGCCCGACGCATCCAGGCCGCCGCCGCATCGACGCGCCGCAGCCGTTCGGCGCCGGCCCGCACTCCCGACGAAAGGAGCAGGACCCGTGAAGCGCATCTCCGTCGCCCTGGCGCTCGCTCTCGTGAGCCTGGCCACCGCGGCCCCGGCCGCCCCCCTCACCTTCAACATCGACCGGTCGCACTCGCAGGTGGGGTTCTCCATCCGCCACTTCTTCTCGAAGGTCCCGGGTCAGTTCAAGGACTTCCACGGCACCATCGTGATGGACGCGAACGCCCCGGCGGCCTCGTCCGTGGACGTGACCATCCAGACGGCCAGCATCTCCACCGACAACGAGCGGCGTGACACGCACCTGCGCAGCGCCGACTTCTTCGCCGCCGACTCGTTCCCGACCCTGACCTTCAAGAGCACGAAGGTCGCGCCGGCGGGCAAGGACAGGTACCAGTTGACGGGCGACCTGACGATGCGCGGCGTGACCAGGCCGGTCGTGCTGGACGTCGAGTTCCTGGGGATGGGCCCGATCGCGATGGGTGGGCAATCCATGGGCACCAAGGCCGGCTTCGAGGCCACGACCACGGTCAACCGCCAGGACTTCGGCATCACCTGGAACAAGAACCTCGACCAGGGCGGCGCGATGCTCGGCGACGACGTGACCGTCAACCTGCATATCGAGGCGAACCTGCAGCAGCCGGCGCAGAAGTAGCCCCGCCCCGTGCGTCCAGGCCCCCGGTCCCCGCGACCGGGGGCCTCGTTCTGCCCCGGGACGCGGGACGCACCGCGGCGCGCCGGCGCGCCGGCGACATCCCTCCGCAGCCCGGACGGCGCGTCCCTTGCATGGCCCCGGCGCACCGAGGTTCGTCCTTGCGCGCGCGCGCGCCTTCGTCCACCATGGCGCTCCGGATGAACCCCCTCACCGCAACGCTGACGGATCAGCTCCGCTACACCACGGTCGCGCACCGCGATCACGTCTTCCTCAGTCCGCTGAGCGGGCCGAAGGTGGACCAGGTGCTCTCCATGCTCGAGCTGCCGCTCGGCGCGCGCGTGCTCGACGTCGGCTGCGGCAAGGGCGAGATGCTGGTGCGGCTGGCGGGCCGCCGCGGTGCGCGCGGCGTGGGGTTGGACGTGAATCCTGCGTTCCTCGCCGAGGCCCGCGCGCGCGCCGCGGCCCGCGTGCCCGAGGCCGGCCTGGTCTTCCACGAATCGGCCGCCTGCGACTTCCCCGCCGAGCCGGCGGCCTTCGACGCGGTGCTGTGCGTGGGCGCGACCGAGGCCTATGGCGGCTATCGCGACGCGTTGAGCGGGCTGGCCGGGCTGGTGCGGCCGCACGGTCGCCTGATGGTGGGCGAGCGCTTCTGGCGGCGGCACCCGCATCCCGACTACGTCCAGGTGCTGGGCACGCCGTTGGACGGCCTGCTGGACCACCCGCGCAACGTGCGGGCGGGCGAGGAGGCCGGGCTGGTGCCGATCTGCACCGCCGTCAGCGCCGAGGACGAGTGGGACCGCTACGAGGCGCTCTGCGTCCGCGCGGTCGAGGAGTACGCGTCCGGCCACCCCGAGGACCCGGAGGCCGAGAGCATGTGGAAGCGCGCGCGACGCCGCCACGAGGCCTACGAGCACTGGGGCCGCGACACGCTCGGCTTCGGGCTCTACGTCTTCCAGAAGAAGTAGCCGGACCGGGTACGGGACAGCCGGGCGCGATCACGGCGCCCGGCTGTCCCGTTTCCGCCCGCCGCTGCGGAGCTACGCCGCCTTCTGGCGGGGCACGCCCTTCACCGCGATCGTGACCACCTCGCCGCGCGAGATGCCGTGCGACTTCCGCCAGGCCATGGCCTCGGCGAAGCCCGCCTCGAAGAGCGCGACCGCCCGGCCCGCCTCGATGGACACCATCCCGTTCGGCGGCCGCTGCGCCAGCAGGCGCGCGTGGAGCGTCGCGGGGTCCGCCCCGGCGTCGTGCAGGACCGGGTGCCCGGGCCGCCGCGCCAGGCCGCGGTCGTGCCCCGAGCTGATCGCGAAGCCGTCGCCGCCGGCGTAGCGCGTGGCCAACTCGACCCACTGCCCGACCTTCGGGTGCTCGTAGATCATCGCCACGACGCGCTCGCGCACGTGGACCAGCAGGCGCAGGACCACGCCGGGCATCTCCGGGATCGTGAAGGTGCCGGCCGGCTCGTACCCGAGTTCGAGCAGGCCCGCGGTCAGGCGCTCGGCCCCGCCCGGGTCCTGCCAGGCCTGCGCGCCGGACTCGTGCAGCTCGATCCGATCCGGCTGCTTCGCCAGGACGCGCCGGCCGATGCCCGTGCCGTCCACGAGCGCGATCACGACGCGCAGCAGGGGGCGCAGCAGGATCAGGCCGATGACCGCGAGGACCAACTGGAGGATGGGCATGGGACCGTTCTCCGGGACCACCGTGTGGGAACGCCGGGACACCCCGATTATCGGGCGTTTCGGCCGGGAACTGAGCCCCCCGCTGCCCCCCGGGAAGGCCTCCATCCCGGGCTCCAGTCGGGCCTTCCGCCGGCCGAAAACAAGGGGGACCCCTCGACCCCGGCGGACGCTCCGCCCGGGCCGCCCAGGCTCCGGGGTCCGCTTCAGGGACGAAGGCGATGTCCGAGATCGACGACATCCTCAAGCTGGCGCACGAGCGCGGGGCGAGCGACCTGCACCTGAGCCCCAACGCGGCGCCGATGGCGCGCCTCAACGGCGAGGTCGTGCCGTTGCGCGAGGAGCGCATCTCGCGCGACGCCCTGCAGTTGATGCTCTTCGAGATCGCCGACCCGGCTTCGCGCGTGCGCTTCGAGCAGACCCGCGCGGCCAGCTTCGCCTACGAGCTCCCGGGCGTGGTGCGCGTGCGCTGCAGCCTCTACGAGCAGGCGCGCGGCATGGGCGCCGCGCTGCGGCTGCTGCCCGCGGGCATCCCCGCGCTCGCGGACCTCGGCCTGCCCCCGCGCCTCGCCGCCGTCGTGACCCGGCCCTGCGGCCTGGTGGTGGTGTGCGGTCCGGCCGGCTCGGGGCGCTCGAGCACGCTCGCCGCGCTGGTGGACCACATCAACCGCAGCCTGTGCTGCCACATCGTGACGCTCGAGGACCCGATCGAATTCAAGCACGCCTGCCACTCCTCGCTGGTGGACCAGCGCGAGATCGGCCGCCACACGCCGGGGCTCGCCGAGGGCCTGCGCGCCGCGCTCCACGAGGACGCCGACGTGATCGTCGCCGCCGAGCCGCGCGACACCGAGGCGATGGAGACGGTGTTGAGCGCCGCCGCGGGCCGGCTGGTGCTGGCGCCGCTGACCGCGGCGAGCGCGTGCCACGCGGTGGACGCGATCCTCGACGCGTTCCCCGCCGAGCGGCGGGGGCGCGCCGCCACGCGGCTGGCGGACGCGCTGGCGGCGGTGCTGCGCCAGCGGCTGCTGCCGCGCGCCGACCGGCCCGGCCGCGTGCTGGCGCTCGAGCTGCTGCTCGGCACGCCGGCGGTCGCCACGCTGATCCGCGAGCAGCGCACCGCGCAGCTCGACACGCTGCTGCGCAACGGCGCCGGCGACGGCATGTGCTGCATGGACGACGCGGTCGCCGCGCTGCGGCGCGACGGCACGGCCGCCGCCGAGGACGCCGCGCGACGCACCGCCCCGGCGCCGCGGCCCGCCGACGATGGCGACGAGGAGTTGAGCGCCGCCGCCTGACGCAGGCGGGTGGCCCGCGCGCCAAGCCTGCGCGTGGTCCCCCCGGTCCCCCGGCCTCATCCAAGAGGCCATGATCCCGCGCCCGGACGACCTCCTCCCGCTCGCGCTCCACGAGGGCCCGCCGGCGACGCCCGTCGGCGTCACCGCCGCCGCTCCCGACGACGCCGCGCTCGACGCCTACTCGCGCGCGGTCATCAACGTGGTCGAGCGCGTGAGCCCCGCCGTGGTCTTCCTCGAGGTGACCTACCGCGGGCGCGCGGCGCGCGGCCGTCGTCCCGCCGCGCCCGCGGCGCACGGGTCGGGTTCGGGCTTCGTCGTCACGCCCGACGGCCTCGCCCTCACCAACAGCCACGTCGTGCACGGCGCGATCGAGATCCGCGCCACGTTGGTCGGCGCGCCCGACGCCGAGCGGGCGACCCAGCGGCTGCGCGCCGACCTGGTCGGCGACGACCCCGACACCGATCTCGCGGTGGTGCGCATCAACGCCGCCGGGCTGGCGCCGGCGGCGCTGGGCGACTCGCGGGCGCTGCGCGTCGGCCAGCTGGTGGTGGCGATCGGCAACCCGCTCGGCTTCCAGACCACGGTGACCGCCGGCGTGGTGAGCGCGCTGGGCCGCTCGCTGCGCTCCCGCTCGGGCCGGCTCATGGACGACATCATCCAGACCGACGCACCGCTCAACCCCGGCAACTCGGGCGGGCCGCTGGTGGACTCGCAGGGCCGGGTGGTGGGCGTCTGCACCGCCACCATCCAGGCGGCGCAGGGGCTCTGCTTCGCCATCCCGGAGCACACCGCCCGCTTCGTGGCGGGGCACCTGATCCGCGACGGGCGCATCCGTCGCGGCTGGCTCGGCCTCGGCGGCCAGGACGTGCCGCTCCCCCGCCGCCTGGCCCGGCTGAGCGGGCACCCGGGCGCGGTCCAGGTGGTCACGGTCGAGCCGGGTTCGCCCGCGGCCCGCGCCGGGCTGCGGGAGCGCGACGTCATCACCGGCTTCGCCGGCCGGCCGATCGGCAGCGTGGACGAGCTGCACCGGCTGCTCACCGGGGACGTCATCGGGGTATCCTGCGCGCTCGCGGTCCTGCGCGAGCTGGAGCCGCGGGAGCTGGTCGTCATCCCCATCGAATCGAGGCCGTCATGAACTACCGTCTGTTCGGGCCCACCGGCCTGCGCGTCTCCGAGCTGGCGCTCGGCACCATGACCTTCGGCGAGGAGTGGGGCTGGGGCGCGCCGAAGGAGGAGAGCCGCCGGATCTTCGACGCCTACGCCGCCGCCGGCGGCAACTTCCTCGACACCGCCAACCGCTACACCGAGGGCACCAGCGAGCGCTGGGTCGGCGAGTTCGTCGCCGCCGAGCGCGAGCGCTTCGTGGTCGCCACCAAGTACTCGCTGTTCACGCGCAAGGGCGATCCCAACGCGGCGGGCAACCACCGCAAGAGCCTGGTGCAGTCGCTGGAGGCCAGCCTCGAGCGCATGCAGCTCGACTACGTGGATCTCTACTGGGTCCACGCCTGGGACTACCTCACGCCGGTGGACGAGGTGATGCGCGCGCTCGACGACGTGGTGCGCGCCGGCAAGGCGCTCTACGTCGGCATCTCGGACACGCCGGCGTGGATCGTCGCGCGCGCGAACATGCTCGCCGAGCTGCGCGGCTGGACGCCGTTCGCCGGCATCCAGGTCGAGTACAGCCTGATCCAGCGCACGGTCGAGCGCGAGCTGCTGCCGATGGCGCGCGCGCTCGACCTCGCGGTCACGGCGTGGGGCGCGATCGGCGGCGGCGTGCTCACGGGCAAGTACAACCCCGACGCCGACGCCGCGCTGCGCGAGCAACCCGGGCGCCTGCGGAGCAACCCGAACGCCGCGCGCCGCGCCGAGCGCAACCTGCGGATCGCGGAGGCGGTGCGCGAGGTGGCGCGGGAGACCGGCCGGAGCGCCGCGCAGGTCGCGCTCAACTGGGTGCGGCACCAGCCGGGCAAGGTCGTGCCGATCCTCGGCGCGCGAACGCTGCGCCAGGTCGAGGACACGCTGGGAGCGGTGGGCTGGGAGCTCGACGGGGACCAGCGGAAGCGCCTCGACGAGGCGAGCCGGATCGAGGCGGGATTCCCGCACGAGTTCCTGCAGCAGCCCAACATCCGCGACCAGGTCTACGCCGGGACTTGGGAGCGGATCCTGGACCGCCGGCCGTAGCCGGGCAAGCCGCAAGGCCTTCGCGCCGCCACCTCGAGTGCCGCATGACCGGCCGGTCCACGCTCACGCGTGCGCGGCAAGGAGCTTCCAGGCGGCGACCAGCAGCACCACGGCGAGCAGCCGGCGCAGCGCCGGGCTCGGCAGGCGCCGGCTGCCGAGGGTCGAACCGAGCAGGCCGCCGGCCACCGCCGCGAGCGCCAGCACCGGCAGTCCCGGCGGCAGCGCGCGCACGCTCGCCAGGTTGCCGAGCAGACCCGCGGCCGAGTTCACCAGGATGAACATCGCCGCCACGCCCGCCGTGGTGCGCACGTCGGCCCAGCGCGCGAGCACCAGCAGCGGGCTGAGGAAGATGCCCCCGCCCACGCCGGTCAGCCCCGAGAGGAAGCCGATGCCCGCGCCGAGCGGCAGCGCGGCCGCCTTCGGGACCGGGCGCGTGACGACCGCCGCCGCCGCTGCCGCGCGCTGCCACAGCCGCAGCGCGGCGTAGACCAGCACCACCCCCACCACGCGGCGATAGGTGAGGTCGGGCAGCGTGACCGCGCCGCCCAGGAAGGCCAGCGGCACGGCGGTGAGCGCGAACGGCCAGTAGGTGGGCCACGAGAAGCGCCCGGCG
>Ga0335071_10005035_pt1 | contig 13781 bp, 11 predicted proteins | sample Lox_Sample_15_FD_206724 | JGI IMG/M metagenome (GOLD analysis project Ga0335071, IMG submission 206724) | Soil microbial communities from Loxahatchee National Wildlife Refuge, Florida, United States - Lox_Sample_1.5 | ecosystem: Environmental > Terrestrial > Soil > Wetlands | place: USA... | reverse complement strand
TCTATAGTTTGGGTTTTGACTCGACGGAGGAACCTTGTGTTTCAGGCGGGTGGCCCGACTTCGGCGGACGCCAGCCCGACGACGAACTCCGGCAGTCAGGTGCGCTCATGACCCGCGCCCTCTTCACTCATCTCGCCAAAGACCTCCGCATCGAGTGGCGCTCTAAAGAGGCCATCAACTCCATGCTCTTTTTCGCGCTGCTCGTCGTGGTTCTCTTCTCGCTCGCCTTCGATCCCCGCGGCGCCTTCGCCCGCGACATCGCCGGCGGCGTCCTTTGCGTGGCCACCATGTTTGCTTCGGTCTCTGCGCTCAACCAGGCCTGGGCCCGCGAAATTCGCCATCAGGTCCTCGACGCGCAACGCATGGCCCCTACTCCCGGCGCCGACATGTTCCTGGCCAAGGTCCTCGCCAACTTTCTCTTTGTCACCATCGTTCAAATTGCGCTCGCGCCGGTCTTTGTCGTCATGTACAACCTGCACATCCTCGGCAACGCGTGGCAGCTTCTTCTCGTCCTCCCTCTCGGCACCTGGGCGCTGGTCGCCAACGGAACCTTTTTCGCCGCGCTCTCCATCCGCACCCGTAACCGCGAGCTCCTTCTCCCGCTCATCCTGTTCCCCATCTTTATTCCGGCTTTGCTCGCCATGGTGCAGGCCACGGGCGCCATCCTCACTGGCGAAAGCGACCCCTCCCTCTGGATCAAGCTCCTCCTCGGCTACGACATCATCTTCACCACCGTCAGCCTCCTCCTCTTCGACGTCATCCTCCACGCCGAATAAGCCGGCGCCGAAGCGCGACGTAACAGAGGAGATCGCCTACCGAGGCCTTGACGGGTAATCGTGTCGATCCGTGGTAGGCGGGGGTGCCTCATCCAAGCTTCGCTTGGGTGCGGTGGGATGAATGTCGACTCATCGCCCACTTCGCTGCATACGCTAAATTCAACGGCAGCGTCCATCCAATCTGCACCGGCGACCGCGACAGCCGCTTTGCTATGCTCCGCAGCGAGTAGAATCGCTCATTCGCATACCGGAATCCGGCCAGCAATTCCTGCGCGCTCATCAGCTTCGGTTGGAATACCACATCCGTTCGCCCGTTATATTGACTCCAATCGCGCGTCAGAATCCGCCCTTGTCGTTCGAGTCGCTCAAACAACGGCGTCCCCGGGTACGGCGTCAGGATGTTGAATGTTGCATTCTGCACGCCGGCTGCCTCGAGAAAATCAATCGTCTCTTTGAAGATTGCCGGCGTATCGTGATCGAAGCCAAACACGATTCCCGCCTGCACCGCGATTCCATGCCCATGCACGCGACTGAGAAGCTGCGAATAATCCTCCACTCGGTTGAAACCCTTACTTACTCCGTCGACGCTCGACTGCGAGACCGATTCAAGCCCCAGAAACAGCTGTTTGCATCCGCTCCGCGCCGCCAGTTCAAGCAACCCCTCGTCCCGCGCGGCTTGCACGCTGGCCTGGCTGCTCCACCATTTGCGGAGGGGAGCGATCGCGCGAAACAACTGCTTGGCATACTCGCGATCAGCGGCAATGTTTTCGTCCCAGAAGATGATCCTCTTTCCTTTAAAGGACGAATACTCCGCCGCTACCTCCTCGACGGGACGTTTCCGCAGGCCGTGCGGGTACATCACAGGTATCGCGCAAAAATCGCAGTGATACGGACAACCCCTGGTTGCGAACAGCACACCGTTGGTGAGATCGCGGCGATGAAACAGCGCCTTGTGAGCCATGGGAGCGCCATCGAGCGCGGGCGCATCGCGTCGCTGGTAGACGCGGCGATAGCTTCCCGCCACGAACGCGCGCAGGAACTCCTCCCACAGGCCTTCCGCCTCGCCCACGAAGATCGCATCCGCATGCTGCGCGGCCTCGCCCGGCATCAGTGTCACGTGCGGCCCGCCCATCACAACACACGAACCGGACGCTCGGAATCTAGCCGCCATCGCGTACGCGTGGTAAGCGCTCGGTGTGTGAAAGGTGATACCTACAACGTCGGGGCGATTCAAACTAACTATGCTGTTCGAGTCGATTTTCCCCGCCTCTTCGTCGAGGTGCCATACCTTCCAGTCCGCAGGGACCCGTGCAGCCAGGTAGGGCATGGTGATTTGCTGGAAGTTGAGGAAGCGAGTCCGGCGCGCTTTGCGAATTCCCTCGGCCGTCGCAGTAATGAGCAGCAGTCTCGGCATTGGCGCCCACCTCGGCCCAGCGGAGCCCACCATAGGATTTGCCTGCGTTCCGGCTACTCTGGGCTCCACGCGCGCTTCATCAAAGCTTCCAAGTAGTGCCTACGGCGCCGGTATCTTCACCACGTTCGCCCGGCACGACCGCACGCCACTGCACGCGACTGGATGGAGGTTCTTGTCGAGGCAAACTTCAACCGCAGTCAGATAATTGTGTCCGCAGCTCACCACAAAACTCGACCGCGGAATCCCCGGATTGCTCGCCGTGAACAGGTCGACGATCTGATCCGGTGGCAGCATCATCTGCGAAGAGATGGTCTGCAATGTCGGAGGTATCGTCAGCGATTTGTATGCCGTCCGCGCAGTCCGGAAGAACGCGTCGCCATCCAGGCCGGAACACGTCCCATGCGTCTGCCACTCGTGTTCCAGCAGTCCCGCCTCCGGATAAATGTCGCTGTACTGGCTCGGATCGGCCGGCCCCGGAGCACTTGAGCAGTTTTCCGGATACGTCCCGTCGTTGTTCTCCGGCCACAGTCCGTGCAGCACAAACGTGGCATGCGCCGCACACTCCGCAGCATCGCGGTGCGAATAGCAGAACTCCGGCGACCAGGAAAGATTCAACAGGTAGTAATCGAACCCGGCTCCGGCTGCCTCTACCTGTGGCCGCTCCCTCGCTGGTCCGCCGGCAGAAGACTGCGGCTCAGGCCGCCCGCCCGGCCTGCAACCCCCGATCAGCAAGAGCGCCATGCAACCGGCGGCGATCGTCAGCTTCATGAGTTGAAGATACATTGTCGTGACGCAAGTCTTGCGGATCGAATCTCGTGGCTAAGGCTGAAACCTGACACCGAAACCTAGCTTCTCCCAGTCACCTTCGCCAGGGTCTCGCCTATCTCCGCCGGCGAGATCACGACATGAATACCTGCTGCCGTCATCGCCTTCATCTTGTCGGCTGCAGTGCCCTGGCCGCCGCTGATGATCGCGCCGGCATGCCCCATCCGGCGCCCGGGCGGCGCCGTTTGCCCGGCGATGAATCCCACTACTGGCTTCTTCACGTTCTTCTTCACGAACTCCGCCGCCGCTTCTTCCGCCGACCCGCCTATTTCTCCAATCATGATGATTGCTTCTGTCTCGGGATCGTCATTCAGCAACCGCAGAGCATCGATGTGCGTCGTGCCGATAATCGGATCGCCGCCGATTCCAATCGCCGTCGACTGGCCGATTCCGCGCTGCGTCAGTTGATGTACGGCTTCATAAGTCAGCGTTCCCGAACGCGAGACAATTCCGATCGGTCCTTCCTTGTGAATCCTCCCCGGCATGATCCCGATCTTCGCTTTGCCCGGAGAAATCACGCCCGGACAATTCGGCCCGATCAGCCGCGAATTTGAGGTCTTCAGCTTCGCCCACACCTTTACCATGTCCAGCGTCGGAATCCCCTCCGTGATGCACACGATGAGCGGAATCCCCGCATCTTCGGCCTCGAGAATCGCATCGGCGGCGAAGGGCGGCGGCACAAAGATCATGGTGGCGTTCGCCCCCGTCTCTTTCACCGCATCGGCAACGGTGTTAAACACCGGCCATCCCTCGTGAATCGTTCCGCCTTTTCCCGGCGTTACCCCGCCTACGACCTTCGTCCCGTACTCTGCGCAGCCCTTCGCGTGGAAAGTTCCTTCCTTGCCGGTGATGCCCTGCACAATCAGCCGCGTGTTGTTATCCACCAAGACAGACATTTACGCCGCCACGCCTTTCGCCGCGGCTACAACCATCTCCGCCGCTTCCTTCATCGTTGCGCCCACCTGGAAATTCAAGCCGGAATCTTTGAGGATCTTCCGCCCTTCCTCAACATTGGTCCCTTCGAGCCGGAGCACAATCGGCACCTGCACATGCAATTTCTTCGCTGCCGCCACAACGCCCGTCGCCAAACGATCCACCCGCAGAATGCCGCCGAAGATGTTGATGAAGATCGCCTTCACATGCGAGTCCGACAGTAGAATCTCGAACGCGTGCTCGATCTGCTCCTGCGTCGCGCCTCCGCCCACATCCAAGAAGTTCGCCGGCGAGCCGCCCGCGTACTGGATGATGTCCATCGTCGCCATCGCCAGCCCTGCGCCGTTCACCATGCAGGCGATCGTGCCGTCCAGCTTGATGTAGTTCAGCGCGTATTTGCTCGCTTCCACTTCCAGCGGATCTTCTTCGGCGACGTCACGCAGCGCCTTGATGTCCGGATGCCGGAACAATGCGTTGTCATCGAAGTTGATCTTCGCGTCCAGCGCAAGCAGCTTGTCGTCTTTGGTTGTGATGAAGGGATTGATCTCCACCAGTGAAGCGTCTGTGTCAACGAATGCCTTGTAAAGGCTCTGGAAGAATGCGACTGCCTGGTTGACCTGCGTGGGCTTGAGCCCCAAAGCGAACGCCAGCTTGCGCGCCTGCCACGCGCCGAATCCGACTGCCGGATCGATCGTCTCCTTGTAGATCGCTGTCGGATCCTTCGCGGCAACTTCTTCAATCTCCATGCCGCCCGCCTGCGACGCCATGAACACCAGCTTGCCCGTCGCCCGGTCGAGCACGATGCCCAGATAGAGTTCCCGATCGATTGCTGCAGTCTCCTCGATCAGTAGTCGTTGCACCTTCTGCCCTTGCGGACCGGTCTGGTGAGTGATGAGCTGCATGCCCAGGATGTTCTTCGCGTGCACTTCGGCATCTTCGCGCGTTCTGGCCACCTTCACGCCGCCGCCCTTGCCGCGGCCTCCGGCGTGAATCTGCGCTTTCACCACAACTCCCTGCGCGCCTTCGGCAAACAGCTTGCGAGCTACCGCCGCAGCCTCTTCAAAGGTGGTCGCCATCTCGCCCTTGGGCACGGCGACTCCGTACCGGGAGAGAATCTCTTTTGCCTGATATTCGTGGATTTTCAACGGGCTGGGACCTCGAGCAAATCCCAGAGTATCACGCAGAATGGGCGCAAAATCTCAACATCCGAGGCACTGAAACTCCCCAGGTAAAACGCTGCTGTGAGCTGACCCTTTCTGCCATACTGCATTCATGTCTCTGGTGAAGGAACTGCTGCGCCCGATGGCTGAAGATGGAGCCGCACTCACGCGCGAGCAGGCGGCCGCAGTGCTTGAGGAGATCCTTCATGGCAATGTGCCCGACGTGGAAGTTGCGGCCTTGCTCACTGTCATGGCCACTCGCGGCGAACAGGCGCCCGAACTTGCCGGCTTCGTCGACGTCATGCGCCAGCATTCTGTGCCCATACCCTTCTCGGAAGAGGAAAGGGCGGAGCTGGTGGATTGCGTCGGCACCGGCGGCGGAGGGCCGCAGACCTTCAACATCTCCTGCGGCGCCGCCCTTGTTGCCGCTGCGGCCGGAGCTAAAGTCGCTAAGCACGGCAACCGCGCCGTTACCTCGCGCTGTGGAGCCGCCGACGTTCTCGAAGCTCTCGGCGTACCCGTCGAGCTCTCGCCCGAGCTCGCCGTCGAATGCCTGCGCGAAACGGGCTTCGTATTTCTTTTTGCGCCCCTCTATCACCCTGCTATGAAGGCGCTGGGCCCGCTGCGCCGCGCACTGGGCTTCCGCACGATCTTCAACCTCGTCGGTCCGCTGACCAATCCCGCCCACGCGCGCACGCAAGTGATCGGCGTTCTTGCACCGAGCCGGGTCCTTCTCGTTGGTCGCGCCCTCGCGGCTCTCGGAGCGAAGCGCGCCTTCGTTGTCCACGGGACCGATGGTATCGACGAGCTCACCACCACTGGCGAGTCGGTGGTTGCACGCATAGAGGAGTCCGAGAACGGCCCGCCCGAGCTCAAGGCCGCCCGCGTTACCCCGGAGATGGCTGGCCTCGAGCGCACCACTCTTGACCACTTTATCGGTGGCGATATCGCCACAAACAAGGCGCTCCTGTACGACGTCCTGACCGGCATTCCCGGCGCCCGCCGCGAGATCGTGCTGCTCAACGCGGCGGCTGTGCTGGTGGCGGCAAATCTCGCCGGCGACCTGAAAGAAGGCGTTGCCCTCGGGCGTGAGGCCATCGACAGCGGCCAGGCCGCCGCCACCCTTGCCAGGCTGCAGCAATTCGGGTCCAGGCACGCGATCAAGCAGTAGACGGCAAGATCGATCCATCGTAGGGCCGTGAACGGACGGCCGCCGTTTGACGAACCTGACACAACCTATGACAATGAAAGCTGTCCTTCCTCGTGTGGGCCTGTGGCGCAGCTGGGAGCGCGCTTCCATGGCATGGAAGAGGTCGTCGGTTCGATCCCGACCAGGTCCACCATCTCCTTTTCTTCGCCCGTTTGGTGTATAAGCGTACCGGCTCGGCTTGGCCGCTCATGATCCAGCCGGCTATCGGGGATTCCCTTAGAAACCCGAAATCGAGCTGGATTAGAACTAAAGACATCTCGCTCGCAAGCATAATTTATTACTATGGTGTGTTACTTGGTCGAATTTGCCATGACCATTGATTCGTTGACATGCCCCCCATTCTCCCCTATCGTCAAGGAGCAGTTTGAAGCCTCCGAGCCACTACTGCTCGGAGTCTTTGCGGTTTTTGAAGGTTTTGCTGCCTAGGGAGGTTGCCGGAAGGCAACAGACACACTTAGCAATGGATCGTTGGTTATTGCTCTCAGGAAAGTTCCCCCAAACAGTCATTGCGAAAGGCCGCTCAAGAGGCTAGTACCCGCGCCCACTCCCTCAACGTTGCTATACCGGCAACCGTCTAGTCGCAGCCGCTTAGCTTCTTTCTTTGCATACCGGTTTGCTTGTGAATCATTGTCTGCTGGGGGCAACTGGTTCACACGCGTCCGTGACGTCGCGGATTCGGCGAATCGAAGGGCACGCGGATTTTCAGCTTTCTCGGAGAGAGGGGCCTTGTGAGACCGTTGCTGTTAGTCTTGACCGCAATTCAGGACACGGAGTCTTCTGCCTTCGTCAAAATGGTCCTTGAGGGGGCGGGTCACCGAGTGGTCCAAGCCACCAGGTGGCAGCAGGTCATGTCCCTTCTTGCCAATGGTCTCGATCCCGACGTTGTTATAGTTGAAGGTCCCCATCTGGATTCATCAGAGCCGTCGTCTCACCGTCAGCTCTTGGAGTCCGTTGCTGCGCACCGAGTCTGCATGATCGTCGGAGTCGGCGAACAGCTCCAACGAGACCAGGCTGCGGCGATCGGCATTCGGTATTTCATTGCCAAGCCGGTCACGCGTGGCGATCTCGAATCGGTCATCGAAGCTGCGGCCCACTCAGACCGGGACAGTTTCGCGCACGCTGCCGTCGAATCCTCGGCGGGGGAGGGCGAATCGCGTGTTCCCGCGGGAAATGCGATTCAGTCGCCGATCGCCCCTTACATCGAAGAACTAGGCGGCAACAACTTTTTTCTTGCGGCCTCGCCCCAAATGCTTGAGATTTACCGCCAGGTTAAGTTACTGGCCGACATTGATGTAAATGTCCTGATCCTCGGCGAAAGCGGCACTGGTAAAGAGGTCATCGCACAGCTTATCCACAAAAACTCGCGACGGTCCAAGGAAAAATTCCTGAAGGTGAACTGCGCGGCGCTACCGGCAGAGTTGCTTGAGAGCGAACTTTTTGGCCACAGGCAGGGGGCGTTCACAGGGGCCATCAACGACCGTCCCGGCAAGTTCGAGCAGGCACATCGCGGCACACTCCTTCTCGATGAAATCGGGGAGATCGGCGTGCAAATGCAGGCCAAGCTTCTCCACGTCCTCCAGGATGGACAGTTCGCGCGACTTGGCGCACAGGAAACCACCAAAGTTGATGTGCGCGTCCTCGCGGCAACCAATATCCAGATCGAGAATGCCCTGCTGGAGAAGACATTCCGCGAGGATCTTTATTACCGCCTGAACGTTTTCACTATTAAAGTTCCGCCTTTGCGTGAGCGGCGCGAAGAGATTCCCTATCTCATCGAGCAGATTATCCGGCGAGCTCCGGCCGAGATGACTAATGGTTTTACAAAGAGCTTTCCCTCTCGCCTTGTCGATGCGGTGCTTTCGTATGACTGGCGTGGCAATGTCAGAGAGTTGCGTAACTTCGTCACCCGCACGATCGTGATGCGCGATGTGGACGCTGCGACCCGGGAACTGGAAGAAAAGGTTATGGCCTCCGTCGCTGCAAGTCCGCAAAATCAAGCCGTGGATATATCTGTCCCATGCGCCGGCATCCGGTCCATCGTTCGCGAAGCAAAGGATCGAACGGAACTGCAGATGATCCAGAATGCCCTCGATGCTTTCGGCTGGAACCGCCGCCGGGCCGCGCAGTATCTCAACATTAGCTACCGGGCGTTGCTCTACAAGATCCAGCAGCATCGGCTGCGACCGGTCCCTGGCGCGGATCCTCTCCAGTTCCTTCAGGGTTCGCGCCTAGTCGGTCAGAACACCAAGCAGTGAAACCGAGATTCGCGGAGCCGAGCCTTGTGCGAAATCCCAGCCTTGGGCGCTCAGCTCGAGAGAGTCAAATCTCGAGTCTGCGCCGCAGACGGTGCGCCCTCCAGCTTCGAAAGCGTCAGGCTTGTCAACTGTGTGCAAGAAAATGGTAAACAGTATGCAAAAGTTTGCACATCGATCGGCAGACGTTTCAGTACTCTTCGTCGGCGAATGATTAAAAGGAATATAATCAACACACTAAGTCACAGTGAGTCTCGCGTTCGCTACCCTCTCATATGGCTCATGGCGTGCTCTAAAGTTGGCATAAGGCTCTCGATCGGGGCCTCGGCCATGGCTGCAGAATTCAGTCAAAACTCGCGCTTAGACCTCGCCGACCTGCCCGATGAGTCTGTCATTTTCGGCCAGACCGCGGCCATGTGCGAAATCAGAGACCGCATCGATCGCGTTCTATCCTCCGATCTGCCCGTCCTGATTCAGGGAGAAACCGGCACGGGCAAGGAAGTGATCGCTCGGTTCCTTCACCTCCGCTCCAGCCGTCGCCAGGCTCCATTCGTCAAGCTGAATTGCGCTGCCGTTCCAGCAGGCCTGATTGAGAGCGAGTTGTTCGGTTACCAGAAAGGATCGTTCACCGGGGCGAAGGACGATCGGCCGGGACTGATCGAAATTGCCGACGGGGGCACACTTTTCCTCGATGAGATCAACGAGTTGCACCGGGACCTGCAGGGCAAATTGCTCAGTCTGCTGCAAGACGGCTCCTTTACTCGCATCGGAGGAGTGGAGGAAAAAACCGCGAATGTTCGCGTGATTTGCGCGACGAACGTCGACCTTCTGAAGACCGTTGAGTCGGGAGGCTTTCGCGAAGACTTGTTCTATCGCATCGACGGCATTACCCTGCGCCTGCCGCCCCTGCGCGATCGAAGAGACGACATCCCGCGGCTGTGTGAGCACTTTCTGTGGAAACTGGCTCGCCAGTTCGCAAGACGCGCGCCGCGCCTGGATGATGAGACCGTGCGCTTGCTGATGGAGTGGCACTGGCCGGGAAACCTTCGCGAATTGGAGAATTGGGTTGCCCGCGCCATTATCCTGGGCGATGCCGAGGGGCTTCGCGTGGAGCTCAAACACAGGCTCGGAGCGACCAATTCGTGGGGCATCCGGCAGGTTCGCGTCAACGATTTAAAGGAAGCGTCGCGCCGCGCGACGTCGGCCGCGAGCGGCGCAGTGATCCTCAAAGTCCTCCGGGCAAACCGTTGGAACCGGCGAAAAACAGCTCAGGATCTCAATATGAGCTACCGTTCCCTGCTTTACAAATTGCGCGAAGCGGGCATTCCGCAGCGACGAAGAACCCACAGGCGATTTCCTTCGGATTCATTCTGATTCCTGAGGCCCGCACGCGGTCGCAAAACGGGTGCGCGAATCGCAAATGATTGAGGCATTACTCGCAGTATTTTGAGGCGGTTACCAGGGCCCACAGCCTAGCACCATTGGGGCATTGTACCGGCTTCAATGATTCACGATGATGAGGGCAGCGCTTTGAGGCCCTCCGGGCCGTCAAAGGTTTCCTCCCCATGAGGTTAGATGTTTTCAAAGGTGGAGGAAATCTCGTCAGTCGGGGCGTGATCACGTCGATGCGATGTGACTCACAGGGCGAAGCTATATCCTTAAGACTGCAGGGTACCTAGGAGAGATTACGCGAATGTCGGCTCCCGAAATGTCGGCTCCCGATCAGCACCGCGAATTCCCAGCCGACCCCTCCCCATGGTGGGCCCTCTATACCCGCCATCAGCACGAAAAAACCGTGGCCGAGATGCTGATGACCAAGGGCTTCGATGTCTTTCTTCCCCTGTATGAGTCCACCCGCAGGTGGAAAGATCGGACAAAGGTCCTCTCGCTTCCGTTGTTTCCCTGCTACCTGTTTGTGCGCGGGGGCCTGGACCGCAAACTCCAGGTTCTGACAACGCCCGGCATTCACATGATTATTCATCGAGGCGACCGGGTGGCGACGATTCCCCAACCCGAGATCGAAGCCATCCAGAAAGCGGTTGACGCCTCCTACCGCATGGAGCCTCATCCTTTTCTAAAATGTGGCATGCGGGTTCGTGTGGTGCGCGGCGCCCTGGAAGGCGTTGAAGGCATCCTGATCCGTAAGAAGAACCTCTGCCGCCTGATACTATCCGTAGACATGCTCGCCCAGTCAGTATCGGTGGAAGTTCACGCTGCGGATGTTGAACCATCTTTATCGCAGGCCGTGCGCGCTCCGATCGCTCCGCGCCGGTTCGAGAAGGTGAGTGAGGCATTCTGAGCGTCACGAATGCAACCAACCGCCGCGGCCTACGATCCTTCGGGGAGTGTGATGAAAAGCCGGACTGCTAGTACGCTAAGAAAAGACCTGTTTCTAGGTGCGATCCTTCTTGTTTCCCTGGCTGCTCTTGGACAATCGCCTGCGAACCAGGCCGCGGGAGACGAACCTTCGAATGCGCCACCCGCATCGTCGGCGCCAACAGAACGGAACACTCACACCGAAGACACCTTCGTGATCGGCAACGATGATGTTCTCGTCGTCAGTGTCTGGAACGAGACCCAACTGCCGAAGCAGGTCACTGTGAGATCGGATGGGAAGATTTCACTCCCGCTCATTGGCGACATCCAGGCAGCGGGTCGGACGCCTGCCCAGCTCGAACTTGACATAACCGACCGGCTCAAGAACTACATCACCAACCCTCAGGTGGCGGTCATCGTACAGGAGATCCACAGCCTGAAATTTAATGTTCTCGGCCAGGTGTCCAAACCCGGAACCTACCCTCTGACGACGGGGACCACCGTCGTCGACGCGATTGCCGCCGCAGGCGGACTGAAGGACTTTGCCAAGAAGAAGGGAATCTACGTCCTTCGCGAGAACCCCAGCGGCGGAGAATACCGGTACATGTTCAACTACGAAGAAGTGATCAAGGGAAAGAATCCTAAACAGAATATCGTGCTCAAATCTCACGATACCGTTGTAGTACCCTGAGGGCCTGCTATGTTGACTCGGGCTTCCATCATTCACGTCTGCCTGGCGATCGCGATCGCAGCCCTCTCCGGGGCTTCAGCATCGGCGCAGGTAGAGCCACCCGCGTCCGGCGGCGCTCCTGCTCCCGAAGATGACACACGGATGATGACTCCATCACTGCTCAGCGGGTCACTGTATTCCACAACTGCCGCGGCCGACATCCGCCAGAACATTTTCACCACCGGACTGACTGTGACCGGAGCCTGGGTGGATAATGTTTTTCCCGGTGAAACCAACCTCACTCCGGGAACACCCCCGATTGCGGACGAAACCATTTCGGTCTTTCCCAGCTTCACCTACCTGCGTGCCACCCCACGCCAGGAAGCAACTCTGAACTACAGTCCGGGGTTTACGTACTACGTGCCCACCAGCGGTCTCAACTCGAATACCAGTGGCCTCAACTCCTTCAATCAGACAGCAACGGTCGCTTTCGATGGCCGGGTGACCCAGCATCTTTCGTTCGACCTTCAGGACGATTTCGTCAGAACCTCCAATGTCTTCGATTCTTCCTATCCCTTTCCCTCGGGAGGACTGACCGGTTCCACGCAGACCCCCAACCCGTCCGCCGTTGCTCCGTTCGCCGAGCAGGTGAGAAACTTCGCCAACGCAGTCTTCTCCTATCAGTTCGCGCGCGACGCGATGGTCGGCGGTGGAGGCACGTTCTCCGAGTCCAGGTTCCCCAATCCGTCGCAAGCCGCCGGTCTCTACAACTCCGACGCTGAAGGAGGTTCTGCCTTCTACAGCCGGCGTTTCTCGCGAAGGCAGTATTTGGGTGTCAGGTACGAATACGATCACATCGTGGGTGGGAATTCAGGGCTCCAGGCGAGCGACCAGATCCAGGTAGACAGCCAGACGCAGACCTTCCTGCCCTTTTACACGGTCTTCTTCAGCCGAACCATCTCCTTGTCTGCAGCGGGGGGCGCGACACGCACCACCGTCTCGCAATCCGGCGAAGCTACTACAACGTCCTGGGGCGGTTCAACGGTGTTGAGCCTGGCGTGGCAAGGTGAAAAGGGCAGCTTGTCTTCCAGCTTTCTGCGTACCGTGAGCTCCGGTCCGGGATTGATTGGGGCCTTTAATTCGGTCAGCGCCAACCTCAACGGTGGCTGGAAGATTTCCCACTTCTGGAATGCGTCTGCGGCGTTTACCTATTCGAACGTAGAGCCTGTCAGCCCCCTGGAGAGCGTCTTCACCTATCAGGGAGGGAACTCGCTCATGGCGCAGGCTGAGCTAACTAAAACCTGGAAAGAGCATTTCGCCATGTTGTGGGGTTATCAACGCCTTCACCAGCAGTTCTACGATGTTCTAGCCATCAGTGCCAACCCGGATACCGACCGCGTGTTCGTGAGCCTCACCTACAATTACCAGAAACCCTTGGGTAGATAGGCATGCCAGATACTGTCGAAGAACAACAGGCTGAACAACTCGATCTCAACAGGATTGCGGGCGTCGTTCGCCGTCGGCATCTCCAGTTCCTGATCCCGTTGTTCCTCGCGTGGGTCGCGATTTGGGCCTCTAGTTGGGTTCTGCCCTCACGATTTAAATCGGAGACGACGATTTTGGTGGAGCAGCCCACCATCCCCCAAAATTACGTCCTCCCCAATATCAACGACGATCTGCAAACCCGGCTGCAGAGTATTACGACGCAGGTAAAAAGCGAAACCCGCCTGCTCACCATCATTAATCGCCTTCACCTGTATAACAACCCTCAGCCCGGGCCGGTGGAAGAAGAAAAAGTCAATGAAATGCGCAAGGCGATCGGCGTGGAACTGGTCCGCGATTCCGAGCATCAGGATGTCACCGCCTTTCGCATCTCTTACGAGGCTTCCGATCCTCGTGTAGCACAGCGAGTCACTGGCGAGCTGACCGATCTGTTCATCAGTGAGAACAACAAAGTGCGGCAACAAGAGTCGCGAGGAACCACAAACTTCCTCCAGCAGCAACTTGAAGCTGCCCGACAAAGCCTCGCGGAACAGGGGGCAAAGGTACAACAGTTCGAAGCACAGCATGAGGGGGCGCTGCCGACGCAGCAGGCCGGCAATCTGCAGATCCTCGCCGGTCTGCAATCGCAATTGCAAAGCGAACAGGACGCACTCAACTCTGCGCGCCAACAGAGAGCATACCTTCAGACTTTGCTGCAGCAGCAGGAATCTGCTCTCAACAAA
>Ga0335071_10005032_pt1 | contig 13784 bp, 10 predicted proteins | sample Lox_Sample_15_FD_206724 | JGI IMG/M metagenome (GOLD analysis project Ga0335071, IMG submission 206724) | Soil microbial communities from Loxahatchee National Wildlife Refuge, Florida, United States - Lox_Sample_1.5 | ecosystem: Environmental > Terrestrial > Soil > Wetlands | place: USA... | reverse complement strand
CTCCGGGTGCTCACCGCCCTGCGGACGGGATGCTCCTCGAAGGGGAGGAGCCGGCCGGCCTCGTCGAATACCTGCCACGCGCCCCAATCTTGGGAGTTGACTTGGGCGGCATCCGCGTCGGCCGGGAGCCCGAAAATCTCCAGGAACCGGCGGTTGAAGATCGAGAACCGGCCCGCCCCGTCGACGAGCGCGACCCCCGAGTGCAGCTCCTCGATGAGCATGCGGAACTGCTGGTCCCGCTTCCGGAGCGCCTCCGCCACCTCCTCGCGGCCGGAACGATCGAGGCCCGTCTCCGCCCCGTCGATCTGGTCGGTGAGGCCGAGGACGGAGGCGACGCGGCCGTCCGGGCCGCGCTCCGGCAGGAGCCAGGTCCGCACCGCCCACCCCCGGTGGGTGAACCGCGCCACCTCCGGCTCGCCGTTCTCCAGGACGCGGCAAGCGGCCGTCTCCAGTGCGCCGCAGGCCTCCGGCGCCACTCCCGCCTCGCGGGCGGTCCTGCCCAGGAGGCGCTCCGGCGGGACGCCGGTCCACCGCTCCGTCGCCGCGCCGGCGAGCAGGTACCGCAGACCCCGGTCCAGGCGGAACACCGCGTCGGGGAGGCCGGCGAGGAGCCTCTCCGGGTCGCCCGCCGGCTGCGAGAGCGGCTCGGATCCCGCGGTCACGGACACAGCCTACTCCAGCGGCGGGGACCCTGTGGCCCGAGTCACGTGGCCGCGCCCTGGCGCCCGGACCCTGCACCCGCGCGGGGGCGCCCGCTCCCGGGACCGTTGGGAGAAGCCTTCCCGCTGGCCGCGGGGGACCGTGCCGCGGTGCACCGCCAGCACCGGCGGAGCGGCTCGCCGCGCACCGCCAGGAGATCGCCAGCTTGCCGGCGACGACGGTCCCCGGCTCCTCCTGCCGGCCGGGAGCTCGGTGAGGGGCAGGTCGAGATCCCACCGGTAGGGAAAGCCCCCGAGGTCGGTGCCCAGCGCCACCACGCCACCGGCCAGCACGAAGCGGACCAGGTTCTGCATGGCCACGGGGCGCATGCCAGGCCGCAGGTGGCCTCCACGCACCACCACTGCTCCGGGGTCGGAACCCAGATCACTCCGCGCGCCACGGGTGGCGCAGTCCGTCTCCGGCACGCGCGCGCCGGGTGGGACGGCGACCTGGCCGGCCGGGCCCGCCTCGGCCACCCGATCGCCACGAATCCCCACCGCCGCGTCCGGGAGAGGCCACTCCCGTCCCAGAGCCGGGCGTGCACCAGCGCCGGGATCTCGTCGCCCCCGCGCGCCGGCCCGGGGAGGAGGGCCAGGAGCATGAGGACTGCCGCCGGTCGGCCGGGCGCGGTGAGGACCATCCGGCCGCGCTAGCCGCGCACGAACCGGCTGTACTGGAAGCGCTGGACCTTTCCCCCTGGCGTGCGGTGGTCCTCCCGGTCGCTCTCCAGAAGCCGGAAGCGGGGGCCGAGCCGACGGGCCAGCCAGTCCGGCTCGTACCGCGCCACCGGTAGGCCGCTGCAGCGCTCCGGGCCGGCGGCGGAGAAGGTCGCCAGGATGGCCTGGCCGCCGGGGCGCAGCGCCCGCTGCAGGGTGTCCAGGTACGCCTCCTGCTCCTCGGGCCGGGTCATGAAGTGGAACACGGCCCGGTCGTGCCACAGATCGAAGAGCCCGTCCGGCCGCCACGAGGTCACGTCGGCGGCGACCCAGGTCACCGCCGAGGCGCGCGGCCCGAGCCTCTGGCGGGCGCGCTCCAGCGCTGCCGCGGAGATGTCGAGCACGGTGACGTGGTGGAAGCCCGCCTCGAGCAGGAGGTCCGAGAAGCGGGACGCACCGCCGCCCACGTCCACCAGGCGGGCGTCGATCTCGACCCCGGAGGCGGCGACGAGCCGGAAGGACAACTCCGGCCGTGCCTGGAACCACGACACCTCGTCCTCTGCCCGGGCGGCCCAGACGCGCTCCCAGTGGTCGCGCGACCAGCGGGTCTCCGGCGCGGGCGCACCGCCCTCCTGGCTCATGGTCGCCGATATGGCTGGCGCGGCGCCTCCCGCCACGCCCCCGATGAGGCGCGACGCTGGTCGGCTGGCGCGGCGCCTGCTCGCTTGCCAAGGTACCCCGATGGCCCTCGGGAGGTGACCGCCGTGAGCGAGTGGGTGCCGACCGTCTTCCTCGACCCCCGCAGCGGGGAGCCCATCTACCTCCAGATCGCGCACGCGCTGATGCGCGAGATCCACCGGGGGCGGTTCGGCCCGGGCGATCCCCTCCCCGGCTACCGCACCCTGGCGGAGCAGCTGGGGGTGAGTCGGAACACGGTGCTGGCGGCGTACGCCGAGCTCCGCACCGAGGGCTGGCTGATCGCCGCGCCCGGGGAGCGGAGCGCGGTGGCGGCGCAGCGCCCGGCCCACCTTCCCCGGGGAGGCCCAGAGGGTAGGACACCGTCCTCGCCACCACAGGGGATCGGCTTCGACCTGGCCGGCGAGCCGGGGGCGCAGCCGCCGGGCGCCCGCCGCGGCGTCCTGGAGATGGCCAGCGGCATTCCCGACCCCGGCCTCATCCCCAACGCCGTGCTGGCCCGCGCCTACCGCCGGGCTCTCTCCTCCCCCCGCCGCGGCGGGGCGGCCGAGGAGCCGCAGGGCCACCGGCGCCTCCGCGAGGCACTGGTGCGGATGTTGGCGGGAACCCGCGCGGTCGCCACCTCGCCGGAGCGGGTGCTGGTGGCTCGCGGCAGCCAGATGGCCATCGTCCTGGTCGCCCAGGCGCTGCTGGGACCGGGGGACGCGGTGGCGGTGGAGTCCCTGGGCGGCCGCGGCGCCTGGGAGGCCTTCGCTCGGGCCGGAGCCCGGTGCTTGCCGGTCCCGGTGGACGGGGAAGGTCTGCGGGTGGAGGCGCTCGAGCTTCTCCTCGCCCATGGACCCCTGCGCGCGGTCCTGGTCACGCCCCAGCGGCAGTACCCGACGCTGGCGGTGCTCTCCGCGGCGCGTCGGGCTCGCCTGCTGGAGCTGGCGGCGACCCACCGCTTCGCGGTGCTGGAGGTGGACCAGGACTCCGAGTTCCAGTTCAGCGGGCGCCCGCAGGCTCCGCTGGCGGCGCTCGACCGAGCCGGGGTGGTGGTGCACGTGGGCACGCTCTCCAAGGTGTTCAGCCCGGACCTGCGGCTGGCCTTCGTGAGCGGCCCGACGCCGCTCATCCGCCGCATGGTGGACGCCCGCGCCGCCCTCGACCGGCACGGCGAGCAGGCGCTGGAGCAGGCCATGGCCGAGTTGATGGAGGACGGCGAGTTGCAGCGCCACCTGAACCGGATGGTCCAGGCCTACCGCAGCCGGCGCGACGCGCTCTGCCAGGCGCTCTGGACCCAGCTGGGCGAGGAGGTGGCGACCGAGCCGCCGGGCGGCGGCGTGGCCCTGTGGGTGCGCACCCGGGACGGCCTCGACGTCGACGCCTGGGCCGCCCGGGCGCTGGAGCGGGGCGTCGCCTTCCGGCCGGGGCGCGTCTTCGCCTTCGACGGCCGGCCGGTGCCGGCGCTGCGCATGGGCTTCGCCAACTACCCGGAGGCCGAGCTGGAGGAGGCGGCCCGGAGGATGCGCACCGCCCTGCTCGAGCTCCGCTGAGCACCAGCCCGAGGCGAGCTGCTGGCCCCTCACCGCCACCCGAGGCGGGTGCGGACCTTCTCCACCACCGGCGCCGGGAAGAAGCCCAACCCCAGGCCCTCCTGGATGTTCCTGCGGTCCGCGGGCGCGGCCTCCCGGTAGGCGTTGGCGAACCCGTCGGCAAGCTCGTCCTGTTCCTCCGGCGTCAGCACCGCCAGCCGCTCCCGGGTCTGGCGGAGCTGCGGGAGCAGCATCGTCTTCATGATCGCCCCGGTCTGGCCCAGGGCCTGGTCCGATCCCGGCGGCGCCAGCAGGATGCACTCCCGGGCCTCCTCGTGCATGGCGTCGGTGAGGACGCCCATGTCCCGGAGCTCGTCGAAGACCTCGATGGTCTCCGGGCGCGAGAGCGGGTGGTCTGCGGACTCCTGCAGGCCGGCCATCACCTCCTGCATCTGCGCCATCTGTTCCGGCGACACCTTGGTCATCCCCGGGTGCTGGGCCTGCATCATCGCCATGGCCTGTGCCATGTCCGGCTGGGCCCCCGGCGCCACGCCCATGAGCGACGTCCCGGGGCCGCCCCGCACGCCCATGCCGCCCGGCCTGCCTGCACCCTGCATGGCCGTCTCGCCCGCCCCGCCGCCGGGCGATCGGGACGCCGCCCCGCCCATGAGCCCGCCACGGGCCTGGCCACCCAGGCCGCCGGTGGGCCCGCCGATGCCCCCCGCGGCCGGGTGAACCATCGCCCCGCCCGCCAGGCCGCCGCCCGAGGCGTGGGTCGTGGCCTCGGCCGTGGCGATGAGCCCGGCGATGCGCGCGCCCTTGCAGCCCATCCCGGAGAGCGAGCCGAGGAGCTGGCCCTTCACCTCGTTCAGGATCATGTCCTTCAGGATCTTGTGGCCCATGGCCACGAGCAGCGGCAGGATCGCCCGCGCGGCGACAGGGGCGGCCAGCAGGCTGAAGGCGACGAGCGCGGTGCGGGGGCGGAGCACCCAGGCGGCGCGGTGTCCCATGGCGACCTCCTCCGGTGGGGCGCCACCTCCGGCGGCGACGCCCTTCACCGCTGGGGAGATGCCCGGCCTGCGCCGGCGGCGGCAGGTGCGCTCTGGCGAAAGGGGCTGGGCCACCCCATCGGGCCGCCCCGCGCCCCTTCCCGAGAGGCGGACCTACGCCCAGAGGAGCTGCCTGACGCCGTCGCGATCCATGTCCTTCCCCTCCCCGCGCCGGACGATCTCACCGCGCTCCATGACCAGGTAGTGGTCCGCCAGCGAGCGCGCGAAGTCGTAGTACTGCTCCACCAGGAGGATGGCCATGCGACCGGCGGCTGCCAGGCCGCGGATGGCGCGCTCGATGTCCTTGATGATCGACGGCTGGATGCCCTCGGTGGGCTCGTCGAGGATGAGCAGCTTGGGACCCGCCGCCAGCGCCCGGGCGATGGCCAGCTGCTGCTGCTGCCCGCCGGAAAGGTCCCCTCCGCGCCGGGAGAGCATGGACCCCAGCGCCGGGAACATGTTGAGGCAGACCGGCGGCAGCGGCTCGCGACCGGGGCGGCCGGCCATGCCCATGAGCAGGTTCTCCTTCACGCTGAGGCGAGGGAAGATCTCCCGCCCCTGCGGCACGTAGGCGATCCCGGCGCGCACCCGGTGGTGCGAGGGGGCGCGGGTGAGGTCGACCCCCTCGAAGGTCACCCGCCCTCCCACGACCGGCACCAGCCCCATGATGCTGCGCAGGAGCGTGGTCTTGCCCACGCCGTTCCGCCCCAGGAGCGTGGTCACCTTGCCCGGCGCCACCCGCAGGGAGACGTCGCGCAGGATGTGGCTCCCTCCGTAGCGCTGGTCGACGTGCTCCAGGACGAGCATGTGGCCCTCCGGGCGGCTCAGCGCCCCAGGTAGACCTCGATGACCCGTGGATCCGCCTGTACCTTGGAGAGCGGCCCCTCGGCCAGGACCGAGCCCTCGTGCAGGACGGTGACCGCGCCCCCCAGCTTCTCCACGAAGTCCATGTCGTGCTCCACCACCACCACCGAGCGCTTCCCGGCCAGGCCGCGGATGAGCTCGGCGCTGCGCTCGGTCTCCTCGTCGGTGAGGCCGGCCACCGGCTCGTCGAGGAGCAGGAGCCGCGGCTCCTGCATGAGCAGCATGGCGATCTCCAGCCACTGCTTCTGGCCGTGGGAGAGCAGCCCGGCCGGTCGGTCGGCCTGCGCACCCAGCCGGACCAGGTCCAGGGTCTCCTCGATGCGCCGGCGCTCGGCCAGGGTGAGCTCGGCGAGGAGGCTCCGGCGCGCCCGCCGGTCCCTGGCTCCGGCCAGCTCCAGGTTCTCGACCACGGTGTGCTGCTCGAAGACGGTCGGCTTCTGGAACTTCCGCCCGATCCCGGCCCGTGCGATCTCCACCTCGGAGAGGCGGGTCAGGTCCAGCGTCTGCCCGAAGAAGGCCCGGCCCCGGTCGGGCCGGGTCCGGCCGGTGATCACGTCCATCATGGTGGTCTTCCCCGCGCCGTTCGGGCCGATGACGCAACGCAGCTCGCCCACGTTCACGTACAGCGTGAGCGCGTTCAGGGCCTTGAAGCCGTCGAAGGAGACGGTGACGTCCTCGAGGTAGAGCACCACGCCATGCGAGGTGTCGACGGCCGGGGGAAGGAGGGGAGCGGAGCTCACGCCGCCGCCTCCCGGGTGGCGCGCTCCGGACCCTCGGCGGGCGCGGTCGGCGCCCGTCGCAGCCGGATCCTGCCCAGCAGCCCGGCCACGCCGTCGGGCAGGAACAGCGTCACCGCCACGAAGAGGGAGCCGAGGAAGAAGAGCCAGAGCTCGGGCAGCGCCTGGGTGAACCAGCTCTTGGCCAGGTTGACCAGCACCGCCCCCAGCACCGCGCCCCAGAGCGTGCCCCGCCCGCCCACCGCCACCCAGATGGCGATCTCGATGGAGCTGGCGGTGGACATCTCCGAGGGGTTGATGATCCCCACCTGCGGCACGTAGAGCGCCCCGGCGATTCCGCACAGCACCGCCGACAGCGTCCAGACCATCAGCTTGAACCAGAGCGGGTCGTAGCCCAGGCACCGGACCCGCGACTCGCCGTCCCGGATGGCGCGGAGCACCCGGCCGAAGGGGGAGGACACCATCCACCGGCACAGCACCAGCGAGAGGAGGAGCAGCAGCACGCTGGCAGCGAACAGCGCCACCCGCGTCCCGGGGGCGGCGATGGGAAACCCGAAGATGCGCTTGAAGTCGGTGAAGCCGTTGTTGCCGCCGAAGCCGGTGTCGTTGCGGAAGAAGAGCAGCATGGCGGCGTAGGTCAGGGCCTGAGTGATGATGGAGAAGTAGACCCCGCGGATGCGGGAGCGGAAGGCGAACCAGCCGAACACCAGGGCGAGCAGCCCCGGCGCCAGCACCACCAGCGCCAGGGACCAGACCGCGTGCTGGGTGCCGGCCCAGTACCAGGGGTACTTCTTCCAGTCGAGGAAGACCATGAAGTCGGGCAGGTCGGACTGGTAGACGCCGTCGCGTCCGATGGCGCGCATGAGGTACATGCCGAAGGCATACCCGCCCAGGGCGAAGAAGAGCCCGTGCCCCAAGGAGAGAATGCCGGCGTACCCCCACACCAGGTCGAGGGCCACCGCCACCGTGGCGTAGCAGGCGATCTTGCCGGCCACCGCCACCACGAAGTCCGAGACGTGGAGCGGGCTCGCCGGCGCCACCAGCAGATGGAGTGCGGGCAGGACCCCGAAGGCCAGCACCGAGACGACCCCCAGGACCAGCCAGCCCGCCCGCGGGGTGGCGCGAAGCACCGCTCCGAGGAGCATCGGGCGGGCGGGCACCCTAGGCCTCGACCTGACGGCCCTTGAGGGCGAAGAGCCCCTGCGGCCGCCGCTGGATGAAGACGATGATGAAGGCCAGGACGGCGATCTTGGCGATCACCGCTCCGGTGGCGCCCTCCAGGAACTTGGAGACCACGCCCAGGCCCAGGGCGGCCAGCACCGCGCCGGCCAGCTGTCCCACCCCGCCCAACACCACCACCATGAAGGAGTCCACGATGTAGAGCTGGCCCATGTCGGGCCCCACGTTGCTGATCTGGGACAGCGCCAGCCCGCCCAGCCCGGCGATGCCCGCTCCCAGGCCGAAGGCCATCGTGTCCACCCGGCCGGTGGGGACTCCCACGCAGCCGGCCATGCCCCGGTTCTGGGTGACGGCGCGGACGAACATGCCCAGCCGGGTCCGGGAGATCAGCAGCCAGGTCACCGCCAGCACCCCCAGCGAGAAGCCGATGATGACGATCCGGTTCCAGGGGAGCACGGCGCTGGGCAGGATGGAGACTCCGCCCGACATCCAGGAGGGGTTGGCCACCTGGACGTTCTGTGCGCCGAAGGTGACCCTTGCCGCCTGGATCAGCACCAGCGAGAGCCCCCAGGTGGCGAGCAGCGACTCCAGCGGCCGCCGGTAGAGATGGCGGATGACCGCCCGTTCCATGGCCACTCCGGCCAGGAAGGCGGCGGCGAAGGCCACCGGCACGGCCGCCAGCGCGTACCAGTCCTGGCGGCCGGGGAGGTGGGCCCGGAAGAAGGTCTGCACGGCGTAGCCGGCGTAGGCGCCGATCATGAGCAGCTCGCCGTGGGCCATGTTGATGACCCCCATGATCCCGTAGGTGATGGCCAGCCCCAGGGCCGCCAGGAGCAGGATGCTGCCCAGGGACAGGCCGGAGAAGACGCGGTTCAGGACGTCGGCCAGGAACAGGCGCCGCTCGACCGCGCGCAACGAGACCACCGCGGCCGCCCGCACCGCCGGGTCGGCCTCGCCCGGCCCGGCGGCAGCATCGAGGAGCGCCTTCACCCTGAGCGTGGCCGCCGAGTCCAGGGCCCGCACCGCCGCCAGCCGGATGGCGGGGTCGGCGCTCCTCAGCTTCGCCTGCGCTCCGGCCATCTCCAGGAGCTCGCGCACGTCCCCCTCCTTCTCCGCCGAGAGGGCCCGCTCGAGGACGGGGAGGAGCTCCGGCCTGAGCCCCTCTCCCAGGGCCTGGGCCGCCTCGAGCCGGACCTTCCGGTCGGGGGCGAAGACCCGCAGCACAGCCAGCGACCCCTCCAGCGCGCGGCGGACCCGGTTGTTGATGGTGACGGCCTCGCACCCCTCCGGTGCGGACGGAAGCGCCTCACCGGTGGCGGCGTCGCGGAATCCGTTCCCTTCGGCCATCAGCAACCGCCCGCCGGCCACCTGCAGCCGGTCGTCGTGCAGCGCGGCCAGGACCGGGACCGCCTCCGGCCCGGCCTGGAGCGCCAGGGTCTCGATGGCGGCGATCTTCTCGTCGGCGCCCTCGGCGGCCAGCCCCGAGAGCAAGGCCGGGTCGATGGGCGCGGCCCGGGCCAGAGGGGCGGAGAGGCCCAGCGCGGCGACCATCAGGATCGGGGAGAGGCGCATGGTTGGCACCGCGGCGCGAGAAGGGGCCGCGCCGGCCCCGGCCGCGGGGCTCCCTCCGTGCAGGGAACGCCCGGGGCCGGGGGGCGCGCTTCGGCTACAGGTTCTGCTTGCTCTCGTTGCCGGTGATGAACGGGCTCCAGGGCTGGGCGCGGACTGCCTCCTTCGTCTTCCACACCACGTTGAACTGACCGTCGGCTCGCACCTCGCCGATGTAGACCGGCTTGTGGAGGTGGTGGTTGGTCGCATCCATGGTGAGAACGAAGCCGGAGGGCGCCTTGAAGGTCTGCCCGGACATGGCGGCGACGACCTTGTCGGTGGCGGTCGACTGGGCCTTCTCCACCGCCTGCTTCCACATGTGGATGCCTACGTAGGTGGCCTCCATGGGGTCGTTGGTCACCACCTTGTCGGCGTTGGGGAGGTTCTGCTTCTTGGCCCACTCCCGGTACTTCTTCACGAAGGCGTCGTTCTCCGGGTTCTTGAGGGACATGAAGTAGTTCCAGGCCGCCAGGTGGCCCACCAGCGGCTTGGTGTCGACGCCGCGCAGCTCCTCCTCACCGACCGAGAAGGCGACCACCGGGACGTCGGTGGCCTTGAGGCCGGCGTTGCCCAGCTCCTTGTAGAAGGGGACGTTGGAGTCGCCGTTGATGGTGGAGATCACCGCGGTCTTGCCGCTGGCGGCGAACTTCTTGATGTTGGCCACGATGGTCTGGTAGTCGCTGTGGCCGAAGGGCGTGTACACCTCCTCGATGTCCGCGTCCTGCACCCCCTTGGAGTGCAGGAAGGCCCGCAGGATCTTGTTGGTGGTGCGGGGGTAGACGTAGTCGGTGCCCAGCAGGAAGAAGCGCTTGGCGCCGCCGCCGTCCGGGCTCATCAGGTACTCGACCGCCGGTATGGCCTGCTGGTTGGGAGCCGCGCCGGTGTAGAAGACGTTCTTCTCCAGCTCCTCCCCCTCGTACTGCACCGGGTAGAAGAGCAGACCGTTCAGCTCGCTGAACACCGGCAGCACCGACTTGCGGGACACCGAGGTCCAGCAGCCGAACACCACCGCCACCTTGTCCTGCGAGATGAGCTGGCGAGCCTTCTCGGCGAAGAGTGGCCAGTTCGAGGCCGGATCGACCACCACCGGCACCAGCTTCTTCCCCATCACCCCGCCGGAGGCGTTGATCTCGGCGATGGTCATGAGGGCCGTCTCCTTCAGTGCCGTCTCGGAGATGGCCATGGTCCCGGACAGGGAGTGGAGGATGCCGACCTTGATGGTGTCCTCGGCGCGCGGCGCGGGGAGCGCGACGATGGCGACGACGGCGGCGAGGACAGCGCGGGATCCGATTCGCATCTGGGTCCTTTCGTGCGGGTGACGTGAGACGGGCCCCGGAGAGCGAGAAGCGTGCCACCCTCGCTCGTGCGGCGAACGCCCAGATCCGGCGCGGTGCCGCTCGGCGATGCGCGTGCCGCGCGCACCTGCCTGCCTGGACCGCGGGCGGCAGGCCCCGCCCGGCACCTTGGCCCGGACTTTGCCCCTGCGCTCTCCGGACCCATGCTGGCCTCGCCCTCGCTGGACTTGCTCGCCGCGCTGCCCGTCCCGGGAGCAGCAGCCTGCCCGCCTCCGCGGCAGCGGCCCGCGCCCCGCCCCGGAGCGGGGCGGCTCGAGGTGGCGCTGGTCGACGGGCAGTCGACGGTGGTCGGCTGCCTGGCCAAGAGCCCCCTGCAGCTCCTCACCCCCCGGCCGCGCGGGGAGGCCGCCTGGGTGCTCGCCGCCAGCCACGGCGGGGGCCTGGTGGCCGGCGACGCGATCGAGCTGGAGCTGTCCATCGGCACGGGCGCCACCGCCTCGCTGTCGACCCAGGCCGAGACCAAGGTGTACCGGACCCCGGCCAGGTCCACGGGCGCGAGCCAGCGGCTCTCGGCGGCCGTGGGCCAGGGCGCGCTGCTGGCCCTCCTCCCCGACCCGGTGAGCCCCTTCGCCGGATCGCGCTACGACCAGGTGCAGAGCTTCGCCCTCGACGCCGGCGGCAGCCTGGTCGTCCTCGACGCGGTCACCGCCGGCCGGGCGGCGCGGGGCGAGCGCTGGCGCCTGCTGGGCTACCGTGCGCGCAACGAGGTCCGCGTCGCGGGCCAGCTGGTCCTGGCCGACGCGCTCCGGCTCGAGGCCGGCGAGGGCCCGCCGCTGGCGCTGCGGCTCGAGGGACTGGAGCTCCTCGCCACCGTGGTGCTCCTCGGCCCGCGCCTGGCCCCGGCGGCCCGGGAGCTCCTCTCGCGGCTCTCCGGCGCGCCGGCCGCGGGCGACGCCCCGGTTCTCACGGCGGCCAGCCCGCTCCGCGACGGGCTCCTCCTCCGGCTCGCGGCCCGCACCGTGGAGGCGGGCATGGCCGCGATCCGCGCCCACCTCTCCTTCTTGGCAGCACCGCTCGACGGCGATCCCCTCCTGCGCAGGCCCTGACCGGAGCACGCATGCACCTCTCCCCACGCGAGCTGGACAAGCTCACCCTCCACCAGGCCGGGTCCCTCGCCCAGAAACGGCTGGCCCGCGGCCTCCGCCTCAACCACCCGGAGGCGGTGGCCCTCATCGCCACCCAGATCCTGGAGCTCATCCGCGACGGCCGGGCGGTGGCCGAGCTCATGGACCTGGGCCGCAAGCTCCTGGGCCGGCGGCAGGTGCTGCCGGGTGTCCCCGCGATGGTCGCCGAGGTGCAGGTGGAGGGCACCTTCCCCGACGGCACCAAGCTGGTCACCGTGCACCACCCCATCGCCGCCCTGGACGGCGACCTGGCGCTGGCCCTCTACGGCTCCTTCCTGCCGGTGCCCGACCTGCTCTCCTTCGGACCGGCCGGGCTGCCCGCCGCCGCGGCCGAGGAGGCGCGGCCCGGCGAGGTGCTGGCCGCCGACGGCGAGATCACCCTCAACGCCGGCCGGGAGGCCGTCTCGCTCCGGGTCACCAACCTGGCCGATCGCCCCATCCAGGTGGGCAGCCATTACCACTTCGTGGAGGCCAACCCCTACCTGCGCTTCGACCGGGCCCGCGCCTACGGCCGGCGGCTCGACGTCCCCGCCGGCATGGCGGTGCGCTTCGAGCCGGGCGAGACGCGCACGGTGCAGCTGGTGGAGATCGCGGGCGGCCGCGTCATCCGCGGCGGCAACGCCCTGGCCACCGGCCCCGTCTCGGAGGAGGGCCGGCGGCAGGCGGTGGCCGCGGCCCGGGAGCGCGGCTTCGCCCACCGGGACGAGGAGGAGCAGCCATGAGCCGGAGGATGGAGAGGAGACAGTACGCGCAGGTCTACGGCCCGACCACCGGCGACAGGGTGCGTCTGGGCGACACCGCGCTGGTGGCCGAGGTGGAGGCGGACCGCACCGTGTACGGCGACGAGTGCGTGTTCGGCGGGGGGAAGGTGCTGCGCGACGGCATGGGCCAGGCGGCCGGCGTGTCCGACGAGGCGGCGCTCGACCTGGTCATCACCAACGCGCTGATCGTGGACCACACCGGCATCCTCAAGGCCGACGTGGGCGTGAAGGGCGGCCGCATCGCCGGCATCGGCAAGGCGGGCAACCCCGACGTCATGGCCGGGGTGACGCCGGGCATGGTGGTGGGCCCGGGCACCGAGTGCATCGCCGGCGAGGGGATGATCCTCACCGCCGGGGCCATCGACAGCCACATCCACTTCATCAGCCCGCAGCAGGCCTTCGAGGCCGTGGCCAGCGGCGTCACCACCATGATCGGCGGCGGCACCGGCCCGGCCACCGGGACCAACGCCACCACCTGCACCCCCGGCGCCAACAACACCCGGCTCATGCTCCAGGGGCTCGACCCGCTGCCGGTGAACGTCGGCCTCCTGGGCAAGGGCAACGCCGCCCTCCCCCAGGGGCTGGGCGAGCAGCTCCGCGCCGGCTGCATGGGGCTCAAGCTCCACGAGGACTGGGGCACCACCCCGGCGGCCATCGACGCCTGCCTCTCGGTGGCCGAGCGCGAGGACGTCCAGGTGGCCATCCACACCGACACGCTCAACGAGTCGGGCTGCGCCGAGCACACCATCGCCGCCTTCGCCGGCCGGACCATCCACTCCTTCCACACCGAGGGGGCCGGCGGCGGCCACGCACCCGACATCATCCGCGTCTGCGGCGAGCCCAACGTCCTCCCATCCTCCACCAACCCCACCCGCCCCTTCACCGTCAACACCCTCGACGAGCACCTGGACATGCTCGTCGTCTGCCACCACCTCGACCCCTCCCTCCCCGAGGATCTGGCCTTCGCCGAGAGCCGCATCCGCGGAGAGACCATCGCCGCCGAGGACGTGCTGCACGATCTGGGCGCCATCTCCATGATGAGCTCGGATTCGCAGGCCATGGGCCGGGTGGGCGAGGTGGTGACCCGAACCTGGCAGACCGCCGACAAGATGCGCCGGCAGCGCGGGCGGCTCCCGGAGGAGAGGAACGACAACGACAACCTCCGCATCCGCCGCTACCTGGCCAAGTACACGGTGAACCCGGCCGTCGCCCACGGCATCTCGCACCTGGTCGGCTCGGTGGAGGTCGGCAAGCTCGCCGACCTGGTGCTGTGGAGGCCGGCCTTCTTCGGGGCCAAGCCCGAGCTGGTGCTGAAGGGCGGCTTCATCGCCTGGGCGCAGATGGGCGACCCCAACGCCTCCATCCCCACGCCCCAGCCGGTGTCCATGCGCCCCATGTTCGGCAGCTTCGGACGGGCCACCGGCTCCACCAGCGTGGCCTTCGTGGCCCGGTCGGCGCTGGAGACCGGGACGGTCCAGGCCTACGGCCTCGGGAAGCAGCTGGAGGCGGTGCGGGAGTGCCGCGGGATCGGCAAGCGGCACA
>Ga0335071_10005031_pt1 | contig 13786 bp, 9 predicted proteins | sample Lox_Sample_15_FD_206724 | JGI IMG/M metagenome (GOLD analysis project Ga0335071, IMG submission 206724) | Soil microbial communities from Loxahatchee National Wildlife Refuge, Florida, United States - Lox_Sample_1.5 | ecosystem: Environmental > Terrestrial > Soil > Wetlands | place: USA: Florida... | reverse complement strand
CGGCGCGCCGGGGCGAATGGACTCGGCGGGATCGAGCACCGGCGGCAAGAGCTCGTACTCCACCTCCACCAGGGCAGCCCCCTCCCGCGCGATGCGCGGGCTCTCCGCCGCGACGGCGGCGAGGACATCGCCCACGTAGCGAACCTCCTCGCCCTCGGCGATCAGCACCGGCCAGTCCGGATAGAGCTGACCCACCCATCGATCGCCGGGCACGTCGTGAGCGGTCGCCACCGCCACCACCCCTGGGAGCGCCCGGGCCCTGCGGGTGTCGATGCGGACCACCCGCGCCCGGGCGTGCGGCGAGAGGGTCACCGCACCGTGGAGCATTCCCGGAGACTCGAGGTCGGCCACATACGGCCGGACGCCCAGGGCCAGATCCGCTCCCTGGAGCCGCGCCACCTTCGCCCCCACCCCCCCGTCTTGCTCCGGCTGCGGAGGCGGGCCGCCGTGCTTCGCGCGATGGATGAGCTCCACCGCGTCGACGATCCGGACGTAGCCGGTGCACCGGCAGAGATGACCGTCGAGCCCCTTGGCGATCTCCGCTCGCGACAGTGGGCGCTCTTGGTCGGTGAGCCACTTGATCCGCAGCGCCAGGCCGGGCGTGCAGAAGCCGCACTGGAGGCCGGCTGCTGCCTGGAAGGCGTCGGCGTAGAGCTTTCGCTCTTCGGTGGGCAACCCCTCGAGGGTGACCAGGCTCCGGCCTTCCAGCTTCTCCGCGGGGATGGCGCAGGTGGTCTTGGGCGCGCCGTCGACGAGCGCCAGGCAGCAGCCGCACTGTCCCTGCGGCTGGCAGGCGTCCTTGAGGGAGAGAAGGTGGTAGCGCTCGCGCAGGAGGTCCAGGGCCGAAAGCCCCGGGTCCACCTCCGCCTCGGTAGGTACCCCGTTGAGCCGAAAGGACACGTGCTTCATGCGATCTCATCTTACCGACTGACCCCCTCCGCCGTCTCACCCCGGCTGGCGAGGCGGTAAACGGCCGCTCCGGATCGGCTTGCGCGGGGCCGGAGAGGGCGACCATATCCCCGGGGCCCGGGCGTCGTGGGCTGGCACGCGCGTCGGCGAGGAGGTCCGTGGCAGAGCTCGTCCCCCTTCCCTTCGGTGTCCTCGTGTCGCGCCTCCTTCGCGAGCTTGAGGAGCGGGGCTCCATCTTCGACCTGCCGTCCCGGTTGTTCGTAGGCGCCGAGCCCGGCCGAGACTGGTCCGTCGCCATCCACGGCCGCCGGGCCGCAACGCCCTTCGGCCCGGCGGCCGGTCCGCATACCCAGCTTGCCCAGAACATCGTGCCCGCCTGGCTGGTAGGTGGGCGCTTCCTCGAGCTGAAGACCGTCCAGGTGAAAGACGACCTCGACATCCCCCGGCCCTGCATCGACATGCAGACGGTCGGTTTCAACGTGGAGTGGTCTCAGGAGCTGTCCCTGGAGGAGTCGCGCGAGGAGTACGTCAAGGCGGCCATGCTGGTCGAGATCCTCGCCTCCTGCGGCGTCGCTGCGGGCCTTGTCGACACCGTGTTCGACATGAGCGTCGGCTATGACCTTTCCGGAATCCGCTCGCCGCGGGTAAAGGCCTTCCTGGCGGGGATGGGCGACGCCCGCGCCGCGGTGGACCGGCTCCGCCGCGAGATCCCGGGCCGCTGGTCCGGCCTCCGCGACCTCCCCTATCCCGCCCGCATCTCCGACACCTTGACCCTCTCCACCTTCCACGGGTGCCCGTCCGGCGAGGTGGAGCAGATCGCGAGCCACCTCCTCGAGGAGGTGGGGCTCCAGGTGTTCGTGAAGCTCAACCCCACGCTCCTCGGGGCAGCGGAACTGCGCACCCTCCTCGGCGATCGGCTGGGGTACCACGACCTGCGGGTCCCCGAACCCGCCTTCCAAAACGATCCGACCTGGGACGAGGTGGCGGGGATGGTGGACCGTCTGGGGGACAAGGCCCGGCGGCTCGGGCGCGGCTTCGGGGTGAAGCTCACCAACACGCTGGTGGTCGAGAACCACCGCTCCTTCTTTCCTCCCTCGGAGAAGGTGATGTACCTCTCCGGCCCCCCGCTGCACGTCTTGGCCGCGGAGCTCGTGCGCCGCTTTCGGCGCGACCACGGGGACCGGCTTCCCCTCTCCTTCTCGGCCGGTGTCGATGCTCAGAACTTCCCCGACCTGGCGGCGATCGGGCTCGCCCCCATCACCGCCTGCACCGACCTTCTCCGGGCCGGGGGCTACGGCCGCGGGCGTCGCTACTTCACCGAGCTCTCCCGCCGGATGTCCGAGTGCGGTGCGGCCGATCTGGAGGAGCTCTCCATCAAGGGCTTTGGCCACGCAGTGGTCGCGCTCGACGACCTCCGGCTGCCGGAGGGCCGCGCCGCCGCCTGCCGTACCGCGCTGGCCGGGGGTGGCGACCTACGCTCGGCGGCCGGGGATCGATTCAGCGCCTGGGTCTCGGCGGCGCGGGTGCGCAACACCGAGACCTACGCCGATCGGGTCCTCTCCGATCCGCGTTACCGGCAGGAGCGGAACCGGACCCCGCCCCGCAAGGTCGGCTCGAAGCTGGCGCTGTTCGACTGCCTCACCTGCGACAAGTGCATCCCGGTCTGCCCCAACGACGCCAACTTCTCGCTCGATCTGCCCCCCGGCGAGATCCCGCTCGAGCGGCTCCTGCCGGCCGGCCCGGGCCGATTCACGCTGGAGCGCACCGGGACGCTCACGCTCAGGCGGGAGCGGCAGATCGCCAACTACGCCGATGCCTGCAACGAGTGCGGCCACTGCGACGTGCTCTGCCCGGAGGACGGTGGGCCGTACCTGGTGAAGCCGCGCTTCTTCGGCTCGGTGCGGAGCTTCTCGGAACTCCCCGGTCACGACGGCTTCGCCCTGGAGCGGCTGCCCGCGGGCCTGCGCATGCACGGGCGGTTCGGCGGGAAGACGTTCGTCGTGGAGCGAGTCGGCCAGACCGTCCGCTACCGGGGGGAGGGGTTCGCGCTGGAGCTCGATCCGGACGATCCCTCCGCCACCGCCCGGGGCGAGGCGCATGGCCCGGTGGACCTTGCCTACCTGCGGATCATGGAGCGCCTCCGTGACGCGGTGATCGCACCCGCGGCCCTGAACTGGGTGAGCGTCTCAGTCGAGGCCCCGGGGGCCTAGACCCGCACCTCCCGGTCATAGGGCTTCCCCAGCGCTGCCGGCCCGAGATCGTGGGAACGACGCGCCAGGGCCAGCACCACGATGACGAGCACGTAGGGGAGCATCACCGCGAACTCGTAGGGGAACTTGATCCCCGAGACCTGGATCTCGTTCTGGAAGGCCTGGGCGAGGCTGAAGAGGAGGGCCCCACCGGCGATCCCCAGGGGCGTGAAGCGGCCGAAGTAGACGAGCGCCACCGCGATGAAGCCGCGGCCGGCCACGAGGTCGTCGGCGAACATGTGCGCCTGACAGAGCGAGAGGTACGCGCCTCCCAGGCCTCCCATCGCCCCGCCCAGGGCGAGCGCCTGGTAGCGCACCCGGCTCACCGAGACTCCCATCGTATCGGCGGCGCGTGGATGGGTGCCCACCGCCCGCACCCGCAGCCCCCAGTGGGTCCGGTTGAGTAGAAAGGCGCTGGCCGGTACCGAGAGGAGGGCCAGGTAGACCACCGGATCGTGGTGGAACAGGATGTCGCCCATCCAGGGAAGGCGCGAGAGGCCGGGAATGGGCCAGGCGGCGACGCCCGGGATACCGGTCACCCCACCGATGAAGTGCCGGAAGATGGTCCCGGCCGCGCCCCATCCCAGCATCTGCAGGCCGATCCCGGCGATGCCCTGGGGCGCTCGGAAGGTCACCGTGACGAGCGCGAAGAGGAGCCCGAGAAGGGCGCCCGCCACCGGCGCCAGGATGAACCCGAGGACGTTGGCCCAGGGGGCGAGGGGCGAGCGGGCAAGGAGATGGGGCGGAAGGAAGGCCAGGAAGGCGCCCACCGACATGATCCCCTCGCACCCGAGGTTGAACACGCCCGCCCGCTGGTTGAAGTTCTCGCCCAGGGCGGCCAGCAGCAGGGCCACCGAGAAGGGGACGCCCAGGGCCAGCACGTCATGGACCATCTGCAGGGCGCTCACGGTCCGGCCTCCCCGGTGGGAGACCTTGCCGCCCCTGGGTGCTCGCCTTCGGCCTTGCGGCCGGCGACGCGCCGCAGGAACCGCGCCGCTCGCTCCTGTGCATAGGGATTGTGGATGATCACCTGCGCCGAGACGATGGCCAGGATGATCACCCCCTCCAGCACCAGCACCATGTTGGCCGGGACCCCCGCCGACCGCTGGGTCATGTCCGCGCCCACCAGCATGAGGCCGAAGAACCCGGCCGCCGGCACGATGCCTACCGGGTGGAGCCCGCCGAAGAGCGCCACCACGATGCCGGCGAAGCCGTACCCGGCGGAGATGGCCTCGATGGCCCGGTGGTGCACGCCGACCACCTCCACCCCCCCGGCCAGGCCGGCGAAGGCCCCGGCGACGAGCATGGCCACGAGCAGCGAGCGCTCCACGCCGATGCCCGCGTACCGCGCCGCCCGGGCCCCGGCGCCAGCGGCGCGTAGCCGGTAACCGAGGGTGGTCCGCCAGAGGAGCACCCAGACCAGCCCGGCCAGGGAAAGCGCCAGCAGAAGACCGGTGTGGAGGCGTGTCCCGGGGATGAGCCGCTCGAGCCAGGCGGCCCGGGGGAGCCGAACCGACTGCGGTGTCCCCGAGCCGGTCATCAGCTCGTCGGGGTCGATCATCGGCCCGCGGAGGAGAAAGGTATAGAGCTGCGCGGCGATGTAGTTGAGCATCACCGTGGAGAGGATCTCGTTCACCTCAAGCCGGGCGCGCAGCCACCCGGCGATCCCGGCCCAGGCGGCGCCGGCGGCTGCGCCGGCCAAGAGGGCGAGGGCGAGGAGGAGCGGCCCCGGCAGGCCCGGCAGGTGAAGGGCCACGGCGGTCGTGGCCAGGATCCCGAGGAGCATCTGCCCCTCGGCCCCGATGTTGAGGATCCCGCTCCGGAACGAGACCGCCACCCCCAGCGCCACCAAGACGAGCGGGACCGCGCGCACTCCGATCTCCCCGGCGTTGAAGACGCTTGCGAACGGCCCGGTGAAGATGGTGACCAGGGTGGTCCAGGGGCTCGCCCCGATGGTCACGAGCACCAGCGAGGCGATGGCCAGCGCCGACAGGCCCGCCGCCGCTCCCACGGCGGCGGCGAAGGCGAGGCGAAGGCGGGGGGTCACCCGTCCACCCCCGCCATGAGCCGCCCCAGCTGCCCCCGGGTGGCCTCGGCCGCGGGCAGCACCCGGAGGATGCGGCCGCGGTAGATGACCGCGATGCGGTCGGAGAGGTTCAAGAGCTCCTCCAGCTCCTCCGAGACGAGCAGGATACCGGCCCCGGCGGCGCGGAGCGCCAAGAGCTGCCCGTGGATGAACTCCGCCGCCCCCATGTCCACGCCGCGGGTGGGATAGATCGCCACGAGCGCCCGTGGTGCGCGAGCCAGCTCGCGCGCCAAGATCACCTTCTGGACGTTCCCGCCGGAAAGAGCACCGGCCCAGGCAGCCGTGGAGGCACAGCGGATGTCGAAGCGGTCCCGCAGCGCCTCGGCATTCCGGTGGATGGCCCGGAGGCGCAGAAACGGCCCGGCGCTGAAGCGGGGACTGGCTACGTCCTTCAGGATCAAGTTCTCCTCGACCGAGAAGGTCGGGACGATCCCCTCCTGGCGGCGGTCCTCGGGTACGTACCCCATGCCCCGGGCGATGATCCGGTCCGGGGAGGCGCCCGTTAGGTTCTCGTTGCCGAGGAGCACCGCGCCTGCCTCGGTCCGGCGAAGTCCGGCCAGCGCGTCGGCCAGCTCCCGTTGCCCGTTGCCGGAGACGCCGGCCAGCCCGAGGATCTCCCCCGCCCGGACCTCGAGGGAGAGCCCGTCCACGGCCAGGTGGCCGCGGTCGGCGCGGACCACCAGCCGGCGCATCGTGAGGACCGCCGGCCGCGGCGCCCCTCCGCCCTCGTTGCGCGGCTGGTGCACCGCGTGACCGGTCATGAGGGCTGCCAGCTCCTCGGTGGAGGTGTGGCCGGTGTCGCCCGCGAACACCACTGCCCCCTGCCGGAGGATGGTCACCCGCCGGGACAGCGCCTTCACCTCGGCCAGCTTGTGGCTGATGAACACGATGGGCAGTTCCGCGCTCATCCGCGTGAGGCGCTCGAGGAGATCGTCCGTCTGTTGCGGTGTGAGGGCGGAGGTCGGCTCGTCCAGGATGAGCATCCGCGCACCCAGGCAGAGGACCTTGACCAGCTCCACCCGCTGCTGCTCGCCCACCGAGAGCTGCCAGACCGGCGCCTCGGGATCGACCCCCAGCCCGTGGTGGCCGGCGACGCCTTCCACCAGACGGCGCACCCGCGCGAGATCGAGGCGCCGTCCGCTGCGCCGGGGGCCGAGCCCCAGCGCCACGTTCTCGGCCACGGTCATGGTGGGCACCAGCATGAAGTCCTGGTGCACCATTCCGATCCCGTGGGCGCAGGCGTCGGCCGGCGTCCGGAAGCGGACCGGATGGCCGTCGATCAAGATGCGCCCTCCGTCCGGCTGGTAGAGCCCGGCGAGGAGGTTCATGAGGGTGGACTTGCCAGCGCCGTTCTCCCCCACGAGCGCGTGCACCTCGCCCCGCCGGACCGTCAAGGAGACGCGGTTGCAGGCCAGAACGCCGGGGAACCGCTTGGTGACGCGGTCCAGAGTCAGCTCGTCGATGGGACCGGGCGGAGGGGCGGAGGTCGGCACGGTGGACCTCGTCCCGGCCCAGGGACGGGCGGCCGGGACGGCGGCGCGGCGCGGGCGACGGAAGCTAGAATCTCACGCTCTTCCAGTCGATGGGGAGCTTGCCCGCGTTGGCGGCGGCCCTGGCCTCCTCGACCCTGGCGCGGACCTCCTGGGTGAGCACCGGCCCGACCGCATCGTTGAACTTGAAGACGAATCCGCCGTTCTGGAAGGTGAGCGGCAGGTTCTCGCCCCCGAGGACCCCCGCCTGGCGACGGGCGATGAGCTGCTCGACTACCGCGGCGTAGTTGTAGCTCGAGGCGGCGATAACCTTTCCCCCCTCGGGGATGGCCAGTTGGGCGGTGTCCTGGCCGACCCACCAGATGGGCCGGTCCTTGAAGGTGGCCACCGCCTGCAAGGCGCCGAGGGCCTGCTGCGAGGAGCCGGTGAGCACGTCGGCGCCGGCCTTGATGTGGGCCTGGGCCAGCTCGCCGGCCTTGACGAAGTCGCCGAAGCTGCCGGTGTGTGCCACCTTCACCTCGGCCTTGGCGTTCACCGCCTTCACCCCCAGCACGAAACCGCGGTCGTAGCGGGCGGCGTCCCCGCCGTCGACCGGACCGACGAGGCCGATCACGTTCGATCGGGTGACGAGCCCGGCGATGAGGCCGTTCAGGTACCCGGTCTCCTCGCTTTCCGGCATGTAGGTGAAGACGTTCTTGGGGCCGACCTCGGCGCTCGTCCCGAACGCGAAGGTGGTCCTGGGGAACTCCTCGGCCATCTCCAGGACCAGGTTCTTGTACTGGGCTCCGTGGGCGATGACGATGTCGTAGCCAGCCGAGGCGTACTGGCGCGCCGCGGCGCCGGCGTCGACCGGCTTCATCTTCTCGCTGTAGCTGTACTCGAGCTGGCCGGGGCCGTACTTCTTCTGCACCGCCTGGATGGCGTCGTGCATCGCCTGGCACCAGCCCTTGTCGTCGACCGTGGATTCGACGATGAGGGCGATCTTGACCTTGGATGCGGGGGCGGCGAGGGCCGGTCCGGCCAGGAACACGGCCACCAGGACCGACAGCAGTTTCCTCATCGTGAACCTCCGAGCGAGAGCCTTGGGAGGCGGATGCTAGCGGAACCGGGGCGGCCGTACCAGGCGCGGGCCCCGGTGCCGCGGCGGCGTGCCCGAAATCCGCGCAGGGGCTGCCCGGGCGGGACGGCCCGCGTCAGTAGGGGACCCGGTCGCCCTTCTTCGTCCACGCCTCGAAGGCCCGGGTGGCCTCGGTGGAGGGCATCCGGACGAGAGAGAGCGAGCGCTCCGCCGGCGGCAGCGCCACCTCCTCGTAGATGAAGGCATCGTCGAAGCCGATCCGGGCGGCATCGGTCCGGTCGTTGGCGTAGACGATCCGGTCGACCCGCGCCCAGTAGAGGGCAGCGAGGCACATGGGGCAGGGTTCGCAGCTCGTGTAGACGACGCAGCCGCGGAGGTGGAAGCGCCCCAGCGCCGCACAGGCAGCGCGGACGGCCACGATCTCGGCGTGGGCGGTGGGGTCCAGGCTGGAGATGACGCGGTTACATCCCTCTCCCACGATCCGGCCGTCGAGCACCACCACCGCGCCGAAGGGCCCACCCCTGCCCTGCTCCATCCCCTCGGTGGCGAGCTCGATCGCCCTGCGCATGAACGGTTCCTCGGACATCCACGCTCCCCGTGTTGTCTTGACCACTCTGGACATTGTCGCCCGCCTCGCGGCGAGGGGGAAGGTCGAGCGGAACCTCCCCCGCCGACGGCGCTGGGCGACCGGGCGATCCACGACTCGGGGCTCCCGGCGAGCTCGCCCCATCCAGTCCTCGGCCGGCTCCGCCCGGTTCGCAGTTCACGACCGGAGGAGAGAGCCAAGGTCCGAGTGGAGCGCGAACCGGCCACCTCTGCCGGACGGAGAGGGCCCCGCCGGAAGGGCGGCACAGTCGGCGCGGCATGAGGGCGTGAGAGCCACCTCCGGGAGAAGACGGGCCCGGGCACGCCCGCGCTGGCATCCCGGCGCGAACCCGTGGACCACGTGCTCGCCAGCGCAAGGCGCCGCGCAGGGGCTCGAGGCGGAGCATGGGCGCCCCGAAGAAGCGGAAGCGCCTCGGCGAGGCCGGCTCGCGTCGGCCCGAAGGGCTCGAGCCCGTCCTCATCCGGGCGGTATCGACCCGACTCGCCGACCCTGGGTGGCTCGACACCTGCGCAAGGATCGAGGCTGGATCAAGGTCGCGGCTAGGAGAAGGGAATCCGGCCGTCCGGCACGCATCGTGCTCTTCTCCCCCGCAGCGAGGACACGCGAACGCGTGACCTGGCCTCATAACCCATAAGGGTACTTCGACACGTGCCAGGCTCAGACCGACCATCCGGTGCGCCGCATGCCGAGACCGGCCCCGCCGCGCCAGACGTCGCGCGATGGTTGGACCGCCTGGCGCGCCACATCGACTCCGTCGTCTCGTCAGAGGAGGTCCCGCTCCCCGCCTATCCGGCCGTGGCGCTGCAGCTCAAGACCCTCGCCACGGAGAAAGCGGGGATCGCAGAGATAGCGCGCTGCGTTGGGGCTGATTCCGCGCTCGCCGCCGACGTGTTGCGCTGCGCCTGTTCCGCCGTCTATCGGCCGGCCTCCCGTCCGACGACCCTCCTCCAGGCGGTGTCGCAGCTGGGGACGAAGGGCGTGCTGCACCTCGCGCTCGCCTCTCTTCTCGCGGCGCGAGGGCTCGCCTCGGGGCCGATGGCGTCGCTTCGTCGGCGTTACTGGATCGACGGGCTGGCGGGTGCGGCAGTGGCCCAGCGACTCGCCAGCCTGCGGCACCTCCCGGAGGAGGACGCCTTCCTGCTCGGGCTGTTGCACGACTTCGGGAAGATCGTCGTGCTCCAGTCGATCGAGCACTACTGGAGTCGACAGCCGATGCGCGTGCCGCTGCCCCTCGACGAGCTCGACCGGCTGGCGGAGGAGCAACACGTGCGGGTCGGAATGGTGCTGGCCCGGCGGTGGAATCTCCCCGATCTCCTGCAGGAGATCATCGAAGCACATCACCAAGGCGAAATGCCGAGCTTCGGGCCCTTGCCGGAGCTCATCGCGACCTCGGACCGGATCGTCGAACACCTCCGGCTGAAGCCGGTCCTGATCAGCGACGACGTCGCTGCTCTCCGGGGCGTCCGCGGTGTCGAGGAGCGCGATGCGGTCCTGCGCCTGGCCTCCGAGATCCCCGAGTTCATCGCCGCCTTCGAGCCTGCGACCTCGCCTCAGGAGAACGGGGAGCTTGGCATCGCCCCGCGCCGGATGCGTGACATCCCTCCGCTTCGTTCTCCCTTCCTGGTGAAGACCACCCTGGCAGGGCTGGTCATCGAGTACCGAGCGGTCGCACTGGACGGCAGCGGTGTGCTGGTCGAGGGACAGCACTTCGTGCCCGAGAACCGCCTGGTGAGGGTGACCCTGGAGGTACCACCCACTCCTCTCAGCATCTGGGCGCTTTGCAACTCGGTCGACGAGAGTTCCCCGAGGGTGACCCGCTTCGAGCTGCGCCCCTACGCACTCGACCGCGCCTCCCAGACGCGCTGGGCGCAGCTGTGCAGTGGAGGGGAGCACCACGGGAGTCGGCCCGAGGCCGTTGCAAGATCGTGAACTGTTGCCTAGGAATTGCTCACTAGTCCGATCATGGCTGGTCCTGCAGGCCCTGACCTGTTTCGAATCGAAAGCCCCGCGGCCTGGAGCGGTGGGCCGCCCCTCGGATGGGTACGGCTCGGAACTGCGCTCGCCGCCATCGGGTACGGGCTCATCGGTGCCTTCAATCTCCTTGCCCGGCTGCCGCCCTTCGCCGATCGGATCCTCGAACTGTCGGTGGCGGGCCTGGCCGCTTTGGGGTTCCTCTTCGTCGGCCGCAGGACGGTCCTCGCCTGCGCGCTCGTCCTCGCGAGCATGACCGCCGAGGCGCTGTCCTCGCTGTACCGGGAACCCGAGTTCGGGAACAGCGCCGTCCTCGTTCTCCTCGCCCTCGTCGTCCTGAGCGGCGTCTTCCTGGGCAAGAGAGCGGTGGCAACGACCACCGTAGCCGTCCTCGTCGCCCTGCCGCTGGCCCTCTTCCTTGCCCACGAGGCGCGTCCGCATCTCGCGTTCTCGCAGCAGGACGTCTCGCGGCTCATCACCTTCGAGGCGATCGCCGCCGCACTCGGCCTGCTCACCTGGCTGGGAATACGGACGCTGGCACGGGCGGTCGCCGCGGCGGAAGTGCGACAGAAGGTGGAGCGGCTGGCCGAGGTGGGACGGGTCGCTGCCGAGGTCTCGCACGAGGTCAATAACCCGCTCTCGGCTGCACGGGCGAACATCACCTACCTGGCCGAGCACGTCGACCTGACGACGCACGAGCGAGCCGAGATCCTCGCCGAAACGGCCGAGGCGCTGAAGCGAATCTCGACCACGATCGGTGAACTACGCCCGCTGACCGAGCAGCCGGGAGAAGCGGGCCAGTAGGCCTTGCATCGTGCCAACAGCCTCCTCCGACCCTTGCTGGTCGGCCGGGGTCGAGGATCTCGAGGCGTTGCCGAGCTCGGGCGGTCCGGGAGCCGCTCGTGTCGGGCCCCTGGATGGCACGCCGGATTCGCGTTTCTGACGCAGGGGGCCGGGAGGGCGCTCGCCGGGCGAGGCGCCGCCCTCGTTGCGTGAGGCGGCTGAGTCTCTTCCGGCTCACCCACTGGGCAGAGCTACTGGCGCAGCTCCTTGCGCCGCTCGTTGGCCGCATCGAACACCACCGCCAGGATGAGCATCAGGCCGGTCACCAGGTTCTGCCAGTACACGTCCACCCCGAGCAGGTTCAGGACGTTGGCCAGGACGCCGAGGAAGAGGGTGCCGAGGAAGGCCCCCAGCACCGTGCCCTCGCCTCCGCTCAGGCTGGCCCCGCCGATGATGGTGGCGGTGATGACCCTTAGCTCCAGGCCGGTCCCGACGGTCAGGGAGGCCGAGCCGAAGCGGGCGGTGATCATGAGCCCGGACATGCCGGCCAGGACGGCGATGAGGCAGTAGTTGAAGATCTTCAGGAGGTCGACGTTCACACCGGAGAGCCGCGCCGCGCGCTCGTTTCCCCCCACGTAGTAGCTCTGCCGGAAGAACCGGGTGTTGCGCAGGAGCAGGTCGCCGGCCACCACCAGGACCAGCATGACGTAGATCGGGTACTGGATCCCGAAGAGCCGCCCCTGCCCGATGACGGTGAACGACTCGGGGAGGTCGAGGACTGCCTGCCCATGGGCGATGACGAGGAGCAACCCACGAACGGTGATCATCAGCCCCAGCGTGATGATGAAGGCGTTGATCTTCAGCTTGGCGATGAGCAGCCCATTCGCCAGCCCCACCCCGAGGGCGGCCAGGAGCGCGATCAAGATGGCCAGAAACGCCGGCATGCCCGCCTTGAGGGCCAGGCCGGCCACCACGCCGGAGAAGGCCAGCGTCGAGCCCACGGAGAGGTCGAGTCCGCCGGCCACGAAGAGCATGGCCATGCCCACCGCCACCGTGCCCTCGACGGTGAGGCCCAGCAGGATGGCCTCGATGTTGGGCCAGGTCAAAAACACCGGCGAGGCGAAGGTCATGACCACCGCGAAGGCGAGGATGACCAGGATGAGGATGGACTCGCGAAAGGCCAGGACCGAGCGGAACGCCTCGCGAAGCGCCTGCCCGCTGGTCCGCCGCCCCGCGGCCGCCTCCGCCGGCGGCCCGGGCGCATCGCTCACCTGTGTGGACTGGTCTCGTGTGTCCATTCGCGACCACCTGGTGGGGGGGGCCGGAGCCCAGTGGCGTATGACAGGATCAGCTCCTCCGAGAACTCGCCTCGCTGCACTTCTCCGCGGATGGTTCCCCGGTGCATGACCAGGATCCGGTCACACATGCCGATGAGCTCCGGCAGCTCCGAGGAGATGATGAGCGCCGTCACCCCCCGGCCGGAGAGCTCCCGGATCTTCCGGTAGATGTCCTGGCGCGCCCCGACGTCGACTCCACGGGTGGGCTCGTCGAAGATGACCACCTGGGGATCGGTCCCCATCCAGGTGGCGATCAACGTCTTCTGCTGGTTCCCGCCGGAGAGGAGGGCCACCTTCTTCAACACCGAGGGGCTGGCGATGGAGAAGGCCCGGACCGCAGCGCCGGCGAAGGCGGTGATGCGGCCGGTCTGGAGCACTCCTGCACGCGAGGTGAAGTCCTGGAGCGAGGGGGCAACGACGTTGTCCCGCAACGCCATCCCCAGGAACAGCCCCAGGTCCTTGCGATCCTCGGTGATGTAGACCAGCCCGGCGCGGATGGCCTCGCGGGGGCTGCCGATCCGGAGCGGCTGGCCGCCCAGGTACACCTCGCCCTGGTCCCGCGGATCGATCCCGACCACGGCCCGCGCCACCTCCGTCCGCCCCGATCCGACCAGGCCGGAGAGGCCGAGGATCTCTCCACGCCGGGCGGCGAAGGACACACCCTGGAACTTGCCGGCCCGGGAGAAGTCGCGCACCTCGAGGTGGGCAGTCGCGGAGGGGGGGCCGGCGCGGGCCCCGTAGATGTCGGTGATCTCCCGTCCCACCATCATGGAGATGAGCTGGGCCTCGCCGGTCTCCCCGGTCGGGACCGATCCCACGAAGGTGCCGTCGCGCATCACCGCCACCCGGTCGGCCAGCTTGAACACCTCGGACAGCTTGTGGGTGATGTAGAGCACGGACATCCCGGCCGACCTCAGCCGTCGGATGTTGTCGAAGAGGTAGGCGGTCTCCGTCTCCGTGAGCGAGGAGGTCGGCTCGTCGAGGAGCAGGATCTTGGGGTCGGTGGAGAGCGCCTTGACGATCTCCAGGATCTGTTGCTGGCCCTTGGAGAGCCGCTTCACCAGGGTCCGCGGGTCGAGGGTGACGTCGAACCGGGCCAGAAGGGCAGCCGTCTGGGCGTAGAGCTCACCCCAGCGGATCCGGTTCAGCGACCCCACCGGCTGCCGGTTGACGAAGATGTTCTCGGCGATGGACAGGCTCCCGACGAGCGAGAGCTCCTGGAAGACCATGGCGATCCCGGCGCGGATGGCATCCAGCGGCGAGCCGAACGACACCT
>Ga0335071_10005030_pt1 | contig 13786 bp, 13 predicted proteins | sample Lox_Sample_15_FD_206724 | JGI IMG/M metagenome (GOLD analysis project Ga0335071, IMG submission 206724) | Soil microbial communities from Loxahatchee National Wildlife Refuge, Florida, United States - Lox_Sample_1.5 | ecosystem: Environmental > Terrestrial > Soil > Wetlands | place: USA... | reverse complement strand
GGTCAGCTCGGCAGTTAAGTGTCCATTTATTCGTAAGTGGACACTTATGCCCACACTATAGTCTGCCCCCTTACCGCGGTACTGGCCGGACGCTTACAACCGCTATGACTCGGGCGGCAATCTCGCTGGTGGATATGGGCATTGCTACCGCGGAAGATGTTGACACCGTGGTAAAGCACGGCTTCGCAATGCGGCTCGCTCAATTGGGACCAATCCGCTCGGCCGACTATGCTGGCCTGGAAACTCTATTACACGTACTCGAGTACGTGCATGAAAAGACAGGGGACTCAACGTTCAAGCCGCCAGCCATCTTGAAGGAAAAGGTCGCCAGGGGTGAACTCGGCTTGAAGTCTCAAAAAGGCTTTTACACGTATTCTCCGGAAGAAGTGGAGAAGATCAATCAGTTGGCCAACGATGCGGTTATGCACGCCCTCAAAGCTTGATTTCGTCAATGGTCACCGCTGCTCCAACCATCGCTATAGACCAACTGGACTCGTTGAGAAAGGCAGCCCCAGAGTTGCCTAGAATCAGGCGGGACGACTCGATCCAGCCTTTCGTTGAAAAAGCCGAGTTCCGACGTCGCCTTCACGACTCCGGAGTTCAATGCTCAACCCAACAGCCCCTTCTCGGATGGAACTTTGAAGGTTCGCCGCGAGATGGAGCGCGGTCATGTGGGACACAATAGATGTCCTTGATTGAAGTGGCACAAGCTCACGACCTTCGACTTGTTGCAAGCACGACAGCTCAAGTGCACCCCTTGTTGCAGCCAATTCCCCGAACATCCAATCGCTACGACAGCCCAAGATAATGCCCACAAAACTCTAGATTGGACCAATTATCAACAACTTACGGTGTCGTCCGTGCGTTCCAAGTTGTTGAAAACACTCAATAACTACACTCTGAAAAGGCTGGCGTCGGCGGTTCGATTCCGTCCCTGGCCACCATTCCAAACATTGTGAAACTGAACCCACTCGCCATCCGCTTATGCGCGATCGGCGCTAGCAGTGGGCTCAGGATGTCGCTCGAATCCATGTCCGTTGGACTGCTTTCGCGGCCTTAATACGCGGGTCAATTTCGGTCAACCTCTTTTGTTTCTCAAGTTTACGCTTCAGTCGCTTCATCTCTGCGGGTGAGTACATGGTGCCGCGGCAGTTCTTTGCTCCGCAGGAGCAAGGCGCTTCGTCATCGCCGTCATAAAGCCAGTAGTCGTAAGTGATTTCCTCGCCGGCTTTTAGGTTGCGAAGAGTCTTCACGAAGATGCGGCCTTTGATCTCGTCGATTTCGCAGTTGGGCTTGCACGAGTGATTAATGAACATGGCCATACTGTGGCCGTCGATCACAACATCACCCTTCCCAACTCCGAAGAGATAAGTGAAGGACCGGCCCTCGTATCGCCGATCACCCTCTTCCTTGGTAATGCGCTCACCGGTGTACTCGAGGATTACTGTGCCGCGCGGGATGTCTTCGAGGGTAAAGCAGCCTGCTGCGTGAATATCTGAAGAGCGCGTAATTAGCCGGGGCAATTTTGGGGTTCTCCCTGTCAGCGAGATCGTCCCGCAGTATAACGCAGCGACATATAAGATACTGGTGCTGCGGCGGCCAGTCTTGGCGGAGTACGTCGGCGACGTCTCTCTCACTTAAGGCTTTATCACCGAGGTAGCATGCAAATGGCGGTTCACAATTACGCTCGGATTTCGTATCTTTAAGGGTCGTAATAATTGAGAGGAGCTGTCATGATACACATGGTGGTGCGCCAAAGGGTCGCCGATTATGGTCGGTGGAAGGCGGCTTTCGACTCTCACCTTGGCATGCGCAAAGCGGGCGGAGAAACAGGTTGTCGACTGTTTGTGTCGGTGGATGATCCGCGCGAGGTGACCGTTGTGTCGGATTGGGAGAACCTGGATCAGGCGCGAAGATTCGCTGCATCTGACGATCTCAAGCAGGCAATGCAGAAAGCTGGCGTGGTGGGAGAGCCGGAAGTTCGCTTCGTAGAAGACGCACTAACCGTGCGACGTTCCGCGGCAGATTAGACGAACCGTTCTGGAAAATACGAAATTACTTGACAGGAGCTCGTTGACTCAGCTCCATTTCCTAATTGATCTTGTTCCGGACGACAGCCTCATCAGCGCCGCAGCTGGATTGGGATGTGGTCGCGAAAGTCGCGCCAGATGCGGGTTTCGCGGGACGAGTCGCCCTGTCAAGGGTTTTCCGAAGTTGCACCCCCAGATCTTGCGTGACAGACTCGCCGGCACATTGACAAAGACCGTCGGGCCGATACAATACGGCCAACTTTCATTACCGATCAGAGCGCAACAGTGACCGATACGACAGGAAGCACTGACATCCTTCTCCAGGCTGATATTCCCGAACTTCAGCTCTATGCCAGTGGTAAGGTCCGCGACATTTACAAGGTCGATGCTAACCGTCTGCTGTTTGTGGCTTCCGACCGGATCTCGGCTTTTGATTACGTATTGGCAACGGGAATCCCGCAAAAGGGCCGCGTGCTCACGCAGCTTTCGCTGTTTTGGTTCGATTTCCTGAAAGACCTCGTACCAAACCATTTGGCGACGGCAGATATCAATGAGTATCCGGCGGAACTGCAAAAATATGCTCGCCAACTGCGTGGACGATCGATGTTGGTTGTGACCGCCGACATGGTAACGATCGAGTGCGTGGTCCGCGGCTACATTTCCGGATCGGGATGGAAGGAATATATGGGCAACGGATCTGTTTGCGGAATCAAGCTGCCCGCAGGGTTGCGAGAGTCCGACAAGCTGCCGGAGCCGATTTTCACACCTGCCACAAAAGCAACCACCGGCCACGACGAGAATATCTCATTTGGCCGCATGGTGGAACTGGCCGGAGCGGAACTGAGCGAAAAACTCCGGGACTTGAGCATCAGAATTTACAAGAAGGCGGCCGATTACGCGGAGACGCGTGGCATCATTATCGCCGATACGAAGTTTGAATTTGGCCGCACAGCGAAGGGTCTGGTGCTTGCGGACGAGGTGCTGACGCCCGATTCCTCGCGTTTCTGGCCGATGGACAAATATCATCCAGGGGGCGCTCAGGAGTCGTACGACAAGCAATTCGTGCGCGATTACCTGGAATCGATCAAGTGGAACAAGCAGCCTCCCGCTCCCGGGCTGCCGCCGGAGGTCGCGGCGAAAACGAGCGAGAAGTACATTGAAGCCTACACGCAGTTGACCGGCCATCCATTGCCAGAATAAGGGGACTGCGCCACATGCTGGGACTTTCTGTCCTCGACTGGATGATTCTGTTCGTGGTCTTGCTCAATGTGATTGGGGCGATTGGACAGGGGTTCTTCTACGAGCTTTTTTCGTTCGTGGGAGTCATCGTTGGATATCTGATCGCCGCATGGCAGTACCCGCGGTTAGCTGAGTTCTATGTCCGCTACGTTAATTCGGATTGGGCGGCGGATATCGCGGGGTTTCTGACGATTTTTATTGTCGTAGTGTTGCTGGGTGGTGTCGCTGGCCGGACTGCTCGCTGGGCGGTTAAGGAAGTGGGATTGCGGTGGTTCGACCGTTTTCTTGGAGGATTGTTCGGATTCCTTAAGGGCGTGTTGATTTGTACCGTCATCGTCATTGCACTGGCATCGTTCAATCCGACGAGCTCGTGGATTCGCGAATCGCGCGTTGCTCCCTTCATGCTGGTTACTGGGCGTACGTTGATTTGGGCGGCACCGGCGGAATTGCGGCAACGGTTCCGCGACGGCTGGAACTTGATGCGAACGGTACCGGAACACCTCCACAGCACCGACGACAGAGGCAAGAACAACTAGTTAGCTCGCGACTCCGTTCGGAGTCGGAGAGGAAACCAAGAGAGGCGTCGTGAAAGACCAACTGGAAGCTCTCATACTGCAAATGCACAAAAGCGGCATTTTATATTCGGAAGCAGTTCGTGAATTCAAGAAACGCTTCATCCTCATGGTTCTGCAGGAAAACAAGGGAAATCGGTGCAAAGCAGCCAGCCAATTGGGGATGCACCGTAATACCTTAAGCCGCACCATCACCGAACTCGAATTGGATATCCGCAACTTCCGTCCAGGAGCGCGCCGGCCTCCGCTTAGCGCCCGTCCCTCCGCGTACGACAAACGAGCGGCGCGTTAGCGCCTTCAATTCTCACCTCCGTCACTCTGGTTCGACAATTTCAGTTGCAAATAAAAGCGGTAGCCATCTGGCTCCCGCTTTCGCTCCAAATGGGCGAAGGATCCTACTTTTTCTTGGCCGGCGCCTTGTGGGCTGGAGCCGGTGCCGCTCCGACCGGATTTCCTGCCTTGTCGAACAGGATGCCGTCGGTCATGGTCATCATGAACGGATTCGGGGTGTAGCTCGACGCTGTTGCCTGGAACTTCGTTAATGTTCCCACCGCAGGCAGATACTTCGCCGGTATGGGCTTGGCCATCGTGACCGTAATATCCGCTTTCTTGTCATCGATGTCGTCGGCACTTCCAGCAAGTGTCAAGGTCGTCGGTGTTGCGCTAATTACGCTGGCCACTAGTGTAATCGCCTTGTCCTTGATCGCAGACCAGACGGCATCCGCAGCCTCGGCGTTCCCCGAAGAAAGCACCAACTGCCACTCGGCAAACTCCATATCCTTGGGCTGCTTCTTCTTCAACAGGTCGGCAGCCTGCTCCGCCGGTGACGGCGGTATGAACTGCTTTACGGTAAAGCCATCCGGCGGCATGATGCTCGACGAGCTCTGCGCCTGCTTCACCAGGTCAGCCCATCCTTCGTCGGAGCCGTGATACCGAATGTACTTCTTGCGGGCATAGTCGAGGATCTGCTGTTGGCCTGTGCCCTGTGCCATCCCGGCCGCCTTGATCGCGAACCAGAACCCCTCGGGATTCATCGGCTTCGACTCGAGGTCGGCTTGAGCCAGCGGATAGACGTCCGCGATTGTCGGCTGAGATTCATGTGAAACAGCCAGACGAAAGTCTTTGGAAGCTATCGCGTTGTCTTTGTTCTGCAGCGCAACGAATCCAAGACCTCCCTCAAAGATCGCGCCGAGTTCGTTGTGCATCTTGGTGAAGTCGGCGTCGCTCATTCCTTCCTGTTTCTGCATGCTCGGGAGCGCCTGTAGACCCTGGTTAGCGTATTGCTCAATCGACTTCAGGTTTTCCTGCAAGTTCTGTGTGTTGATCGAGGCCCGATAGGTATAGGTGAGTATTGCCAGGGCCTTCACATTCTTGGGATCGGCTTCCACCAGCTTCTTGGCTGCCTCGACCATCTTCTGGCCGTTATTCGCCTGCTGGTATGCGGCCATCAGTGCCTCGAGGCCGTCGACTTTCATGACACTATTGGGATAAGTCTGCAAAAAGGCTTCCAGCGCCTGAGCTTTGGCGGCGGGGTTGGTCTGCTGGATGGCATTCACATATGCGTTGTACTCGGCAGGATCTTTGATCTGAGGCTTTTGCGCGGCTTGCGCGGCAGCCTGCTGAACAACCGCAGCTGCGAGGGTGAAGACCAGCAAAACAGCTAGCAACGACTTCTTCATTCAATGGCTCCTTAGAGTCTTGGGAACTGATGACGCTCGCCCGGCTATTCACCCACAGTCGCACGCGGATGCGCCCTCTGCAGCTTATCAGGTTGCTTGCCACAGGGGTGTTCCCTTGTCCGCATCCCTTACGGTGAAAGGCAGCTTATCGCAAAAATGCGGAGAATGGATTATAAGTAGGTGTCTTGCCAAAGGCAAGCGCCTTAAGCACTTGCGGATCCCGCGGATTCTTAAGACTTGCTTCGAGCGGGCCCGCTCCGCTGAATTATAAATGTCAGAATCGATTTCCCAAGAAAGAAATGTCTACCTCGGGCGCCGAAGCGTACTTTCGGCCCGCGCCGAGACCGTTCACTTGGGAGTATCTGAGTCGGGCCCCTCGGAATTCACCACATCTGTGGCGGAAGATACGCAGGTCTCGGTATGAGCTTGGAGGTAGTCGAGTGACCGGTGCTAACAAACAAGAAGTAATGCGAATCGTCGACCAATACGACCGTGCGATCGAAGGAAACGCGTGGCATGGGGATCCGGTGTGGATGATCCTCCGTAGTCTAAAGGCTGATCAGGTCTTCCGGCGTCTACGGCCACAAACCAACGCGATTTGGGAGTTAGTTGCGCATATGACCTTCTGGGAGACGGAGGTGTGTCACCGTCTCGAGGGCACGAGTCCGCCGCCCGACGAGAGCCTGAACTTCCCACTTATGCCCGAGGCGACCTCGGAAAACTGGCGAGTAGCTCTGGATCGGTTCCGCGAATCCAATACAAGATTTCGCAAGGCATTGCTGCAGTTGGATGATTCGATGTTGGACAAGCCGCTCTCAGCGCCTCACAAATCCATCTACGTGGAGGTGAACGGTGTGATCCAACACCATCTGTATCACGCCGGACAGATTGCGTTTCTGGGGAAAGCACAGCAGAAATTGCAGCCGTAACGTGTTTGTCATTCGACTCCCGCGGGTGCTAACATCGCGACTCGTGAGGAATTTCAGAGGAGGCAATTATGGCAGATAACGAAGGGAGCGGAATCTTGTGGTTCTTGGCGGGATTGGGCATCGGTGCCGCCCTTGGAATCCTGTATGCACCCAAGACGGGCGAGGAAACCAGGCAGCAGATACGAGAGGCTGCGGAGCAGGGACGCGATGTCGTGAAAGACCGCGCACGCCAAGCCCGTGAGCAGGCTGGTTCCTGGGCTGACAAGGGTCGCGAGTACCTGAATAGCCAGAAGGAGCAGATTCGCTCCGCCTACGAAGCGGGACGGCAGGCGTACCACGAAGCAACTTCGGAAGAAGGCGAGGCGGCTGCCTCGAAGCTTTAGGGGACCAGCATGGGCGGACGGTATTCGCGCCAGAGCCTGAACGCGCTATGGATGACAAACTGACATTTTTTATCGCTGTGACGTCAGCTGCAGTGGTTCTGCAAATGCTGATCCTGTTGGCTATCTTGATTGCCGTTCGCTCGCTCTCTAAACATGTAACGGCTGCGGCAGACGAGATGAAGGCGCAAGCCATGCCGCTCTTGCAGGAGGCAAGAAAACTGCAAGAGGATATCAAGCGCCTGATGGAGACTTCTTCTCCGAAGATCGAACTGGTATTGGATAATGCCGCTGCGATCAGCACTACCGCGCATTCGGGCCTTGACCGCGCCGAAGCCACCTTAAACGACGTGCTAGACCGAGCGCGTTTGCAGATCATCCGCGCCGACGAAATGGTGACCCGTGCCATGGACCAACTGGAAGAAACGACGGAGAAAGTCGCGCACACGGTTACTTCTCCGGTGAAGCGCGCGTCCGGAATCGTGCAGGGAATTAGCACCGGCGTTGGCACTTATTTCGGCCAGAAGCGCGTACGAAAAGGCGGACCGTCTGACGAGATGTTTATCTAGCTACAGGTCGAATTGAGATTCGGGCAGCGCTGCCGCGCTGCCTTTTTGCGTTCTGAGGATCAGGCAATCCAGCCGCCGCCAACAACGACATCGCCGTCATAAAAAACAGCAGCCTGGCCGGGCGTAATCGCGCGCTGCGGCTCCTCGAAGGTCACGGTGACTTCGTCGGTGCCGGTCTTCTTCAGAGTAGAGAGTACGGGCTCGTGGCGATGACGGATTTTCGCGTGCACACGGAGGGGCTCGCGAAGATCGTCGATCGCAATCCAGTTCAATTCCCTGCACCGTAACGTGGTGGACTTCAGTTCGTCGGCGTCGCCGACGACCACCTGACGGCGATCGCCGCGTATTTCCAGGACATACAGTGGCGAGCCCGTCGCGACTCCAAGGCCCTTGCGCTGGCCAACCGTAAAATTATGGATTCCGTCGTGGGCACCAACGACTTCGCCGGAGGTTGTAACGAGTTCTCCGGAAGTGTCGGGAAATTCTTCGCCTTGCTCGTCGAGATAAGCGTCAATGAACTTCTTGTAGTCGCCGCCGGGGATGAAGCAGATCTCCTGCGAGTCGGGCTTCTCAAAGAGGCGCAGGCCGGTGCGGCGCGCCTCTTCGCGGACATCCGGCTTCCGCATCTCCCCCAGCGGAAAAAGACTGCGGCTGAGTTGCTCCTGGGTCAGGCCAAACAGAAAGTAGGTCTGGTCCTTCGAGAGGTCGGCAGGGCGCTTGAGTAGCCAGCGGCCGGAGCGCTCGTCGAACTCGTTGCGAGCGTAATGTCCGGTAGCGAGCAGGTCGGCTCCGATCTGGCGAGCAGTGATTAACAACTGGTCGAACTTCAAATGGTTGTTGCACAGGCTGCAAGGAATCGGCGTGCGTCCGGACAAGTATTCACGAACGAAGGGGCGAACAACGTCGTCCTCGAAGCGCTCTTCCTGGTTGACGACGTAGTACGGAATGCCGAGGGTTTCTGCGACATGACGCGCGTCGTACACGTCGTCGATGGAGCAGCATCGTCCTTGCACCGACTCCGGCATGCCTTCGTACCCTGCAAGACGGCGCTGGTTCCAGAGCTGGAGTGTCAGGCCGACGACCTTGTAGCCGCGTTCGCAGAGCATTGCCGCAACGGTTGAGGAGTCGACTCCTCCTGACATGGCTACGGCGACGGTCTGCTTCTGATCGATCAATTCGGATACTTCCTGATTCCGTTCTCGGGCTAGGCTTGGGCGGCCGCGGGCTTTTTGTAGACCGGGCTCAGTTCCCGCAAGCGAGAGACCACTTCCGGCACCAACTGGAGCGCGAAGTGCATATCGTCGGCAGTGTTCTGCTTGCCGAGGCTAAAGCGAATGCTGGCCCGAGCTCGATCGGGCCTTAAACCCATTGCGGTGAGCACATGAGACGGCTCGATGGCACCTGACGAGCAAGCGGCACCAGTGGAAACTGACAATCCCTTGAGATCCAAGGCAATTACCATGGCTTCGCCTTCGAGACACTCGAAGACGATGTTCGATGTGTTGGGAACGCGGCGAGCTCCGACGCTGTTCACGGAAACCAGGTCGAGCGACTCGAGGATGGTCTGCTCAAGACGATCGCGCAAAGCTGCGAGGCGTTCAACACTGCCGTCAGTGAATCCGGCTCGGGCGATTTCTGCGGCTTTGCCCAGTCCGACGATGCCGGGCAAGTTTTCGGTGCCTGCTCGGCGCGAGCGCTCGTGACGGCCGCCGAAGAACAGTGGCTGCAGAAGCATTCCCTTCCTTACATACAAAGCGCCAGCGCCGATTGGGCCGTGCATTTTGTGGGCCGTGACGGTCAGCAGATCACAGCCGATTCGCGTGACGTCGATGGGGACTTTTCCGGCTGCCTGAACGGCGTCGGTGTGGAAGTACACGTCGGCTTCGGCTGCGATCAGACCAATGGCATGTACGTCCTGCAGAACACCGGTTTCATTATTGGCAAAGATGATGCTAATGAGCTTGGTGTTCGTACGGATTGCACGCCGAACGTCTTCCGGATCGACCCAACCTCGCACATCGACGGGAAGCACCGTGATCTCACGTCCGATCTCTTCGAGGCGCTTGCAAGTGTTGAGGACAGCATGGTGCTCAACAGATGAGGTGATGACGTGATCGCCAGGTTGGGTAAGTCCAAACAACGCGAGATTGTCGCCTTCTGTTCCGCCGCTGGTGAATACGATTTCGGCGGGACGACAATTCACGAGGTCCGCAACTTGTTCGCGGGCTCGCTCGACTGCGGCACGCGCCTGCTGACCTTGCTGATGAATCGAGGATGCGTTGCCGAACTTCTCGAGGAAATACGGGCGCATCGCTTCGAAGACTTCAGGCAGAAGCGGGCTGGTGGCGTTGTTGTCGAGATACACTCTGCGCATCAGTAAACCTAGCTCTTCGTATCAGTTAGATTCGCTGACGGCGGCGGAAGATTCGCCGGCCGGGTCGCTGTTTTCGGGCAAAATCGCGGGTGGAGTCGCGAGCCTGGGTTGAAACGCAGCCATTCATCGATTTTCCATCGGCACGAAACGCGTGGGATAAATGGGGCCGACATACTCGGCACGCGGACGGATGAGGCGGTTGTCGCTCAGTTGTTCCATGACGTGGGCGGTCCAACCAGAAATACGGGAGACGGCAAAGATGGGCGTGAAGAGATCAATGTCGATGCCAAGAGTGTGGTAGGTCGAGGCGGAATAAAAATCGACGTTAGCGTTGAGCTTCTTTTCGGCAACGACGTATTCCTCGATTTTGCGGGAAATCTCGAACCACTTGGGGACGCCGCTGGAGCTGCCGAGGTCGCACGACATGGTACGCAAGTGGGTGGCGCGAGGATCTTCGGTGCGATAGACGCGATGGCCGAAACCGGGGATTTTCTTCTTTTGGGCCAGCATTCCTTTGACGTATTCAACGGGGTCGGCGCCGGCGGAATCGATAGCTTCGAGGATGCGGAAGACGGCTTCGTTGGCGCCGCCGTGCAAGGGGCCTTTTAGGGCACCGATGGCAGCGGTGATAGCCGAATGTATGTCGCTCAACGTGGCGGCGACGACGCGGGCGGCAAAGGTGGAAGCGTTGAACTCATGGTCGGCGTGAAGGATCAGAGCGATATCCAGCGCGCGCTCAGCGGTTTCGCTGGGGAGCTGGCCAGTCAACTGATACAAGAAGTTGGCAGCGTGAGAAAGCGTGCGGTCGGGCTCGACAATCGGCTTGCCTTTGCGGATGCGATCGTAGGCGGCGACGATGTAAGCAATTTGCGACGTCAAGCGGACGGATTTGCGCAAATTGGCATCGGCGTCGTTGGCTTTCTCTTCCGGGTCGTAATACGAGAGGGCCGAAACCGTGGTGCGCAAGATATCCATCGGAAGCGCATGCTTGGGCGCCTGGCGAAGAAGGCTGACGATGGATGCGTCCAGTTTGCGCTCGCGGGCTAGGTTGAGCTTGAGTTCCTGCAGTTCTGGTCGGGTGGGCAGTCGGCTAAACCAGAGTAAAAAGCAGCATTCCTCAAAGTTCGAGAGGCTGGCTAAGTCGTGGATATCGATGCCGCGGTACGCAAGCACGCCCTGCTCGCCATCGATATAACAAATGCCTGAGTTTGCCGCTGTGACGCCTTCCAAGCCTCTTGGTGATTGGGTGATTGATGACATCCGCACCTCGCGCAGGAACCATTCAATATGCCGGGTTATTCGTCGATTCTAGAGCAGTTTCGCAATTCCATCCCCTAGAATCTACTGCCGACGAGGGAGGTGAGAATGTGGCGGCGGGGCGGGCCCTCCCCCCCGTGCACCTTTGCAAAATCCTAATAACACACGCCTTACAGCGCGAATATACCGTAAGATATTCCAATCAAAGGAGTTACTTGTAAACTCCTGCGAACATTAAACTTATATCATTCTGCTAGGAACTTAGGATTCGATTTGGACGCCTAGGCGAAGCCAGCTCCCGGCCAGCGGCCATCTGAACACACCCTCGCCGCAGCCAAAGCACACAAGTCCCCTGGACTTTTTTACTGGTTTCGGCAGTCACCCAACAGGACGTGGGTCACAGCGCTAGGTGACAAGCAGCCTGAACAGGCCGGCCAATCTGCGGTTCGCATTCGTATGTCCGGTGACGCGCGGGGTTGCAGGGCCGGCGGACGACGTTGATTGCCGAAGGCGGGACTGGCGGCTATATTGGAGGGTTTGCCCTGGGCGTTCGGTGAACACAGGCCGGGCGCGCCAGTTGCGCGGTGCAGCCGCGCGCGGAGACCCTCATGATCAAGCGCAGTTCTCTACCGCTTTTCGTCGCAGTCATGTGCCTCATGTTTTCCGGTTTTGCACCAGCCGACGAAGGCATGTGGCTGTTCAACGCCTTTCCCGGGGACAAGGTTCAAGCGAAATACGGCTTCAAGCCATCACAGGAGTGGCTGGACCTCGTGCGGTTGTCGTCGGCCCGAGCTCCGAACGGATCGTCCTCTTTTGTTTCGCCGGACGGGCTGATCTTTACCAACCACCACATCGCGCAAGGGTGCATTCACGACCTTTCGACCGGCGGCAAGGACTACATGAAGAACGGCTTCTACGCTCCCACGCAAGCGGAAGAGCCCAAATGCCCCGGGGTTGAATTCATTGTGCTACAGGACATTGAGGATGTGACGGCGAAAGTGAATGCTGCAGCGAAACCCGGGATGTCCACTGCCGAATCGGGCAAAGCGCAGCGCGAAATCATGTCGTCGCTGGAAAAGGAGTGTTCGGTCAACGGCCTGCGCTGCGACGTCGTGACGCTATACTCGGGCGCGCTGTATCAACTCTACAAGTACAAGAAGTATGACGACATTCGTCTGGTGATGGCGCCGGAGTTCTCCATAGCGTTCTTCGGCGGGGACCCTGACAACTTCGAATATCCTCGCTACGACCTCGACATCTCGTTTTTCCGTGCTTACGAAAATGGCCTGCCCGCCAAGACCCCCAACTACCTGAAGTGGTCAAAAACGGGAATTCAGGAAGGCGACCTGGTGTTTGTGTCGGGGCATCCGGGACGCACGGGGCGGCTGCTCACGATAGACCAGCTTGCGTTCCTGCGCGACGTGCAGTATCCTTGGCAGCTTAAAACGCTCAACCAGCGGATCGAGATGTTGCAGAAGTTTGGAGCGGAGTCGGAGGAGAAAGCGCGAGAGTCGCAGAGCGACCTGTTCAGCCTGCAGAACAGCTACAAGGCGATCAACGGCTACCAGGGCGGCCTCACCGACAAGCAATTGATGGCCAAGAAAGCGGATGAAGAGAAAGCGCTTAAGCAATACCTGGCCGGCGACGCGAAGCTGACGCAGCAATATGGCGATCCGTGGGCCAACATCTCCAAGGCAGTGGGTGTGCAGAAAGAGATGTTCCTGCCGTTCACTTATGTCGAAAACCTCGCCGGCTATCGGGGCGAGCTAGCGCGATATGCGCGGACGATTGTGCGGGCCGCCCTGGAGAAAGAAAAGCCGAGCAATCAGCGAATTCGCGGATACCAGGACTCGGCGTTGCCGACACTGGAACAGCGGCTGTTTTCGACGGCCCCGGTATACAAGGACCTGGAGCAACTCCAACTGGGCGAGAGCCTGGCCGAAATGCAGGACCACCTCGGAAAAAGCAATGAAGTAGTGGTGATGTCGCTCGGGGGAAAGAGCCCGGAGGAGCGGGCCAAGGAGCTGATCGCCGGAACGAAGCTGGAGGAAGTGGCTGTGCGCAAGCAGCTTTACGAAGGCGGCAAGACCGCCGTGGAGGCGAGCACGGACCCTCTCATTGTGTTGATGCGGCAGGTCGAGCCAACAGCGGCTTCCCTGCACCAGCGCGATGAAGACGAGGTGCAGTCGGTATTGCGGCAGAACGGAGGCGACATTGCGAAGATCCTGTTCGCGCAGGGTGGGTACAGCGTGCCGCCCGATGCGACGTTCACCTTGCGACTGAGCTATGGAGCGGTGAAGGGATACGAACTGAACTCGAAGCACGTGCCGTGGTACACGACGCTGGGCGGCGCGTACGAGCACGCGGCGAAGCACGGAAGCAAGCCGCCGTATGAGCTGCCGGAGAGCTGGATCAAGTACAAATCGGCACTCGACCTGAAGACGCCACTCGACACGATTTCGACGCCGGACATCATCGGAGGCAACTCCGGCAGTCCGCTGATCAACAAGAATGCGGAAGTAGTGGGCATCATTTTCGACGGGAACATCGAATCGCTGCCGTGGAATTTTGTTTACGACGATGTGGTGGGGCGTTCGATATCCACTGACTCGCGCGCGATTATGGAGGTTCTGCGAAGGGTGTACCACGCCGATGCTCTGGCGAACGAACTGGTTGGAACGCCTTCGAAGGAAGCATCGCAGGCGAGAAAGCCAGCCGAACCGCAGAAATAGAGATGAGATCATTTGGCGAATGCCC
>Ga0335071_10005029_pt1 | contig 13787 bp, 11 predicted proteins | sample Lox_Sample_15_FD_206724 | JGI IMG/M metagenome (GOLD analysis project Ga0335071, IMG submission 206724) | Soil microbial communities from Loxahatchee National Wildlife Refuge, Florida, United States - Lox_Sample_1.5 | ecosystem: Environmental > Terrestrial > Soil > Wetlands | place: USA... | reverse complement strand
AATTCCGCCTTCCTGTTAAGTACTTGGAACTGAACGTCTCGCCAGGCAGAAATTGTGTCGGGAGAGATTGTACGTCGTGTGAATGACTGAGGAATGGGCCTTCTCCCTCACTGTCAAACGTGAAATGACGCAAGCGTTCAAATGAACAGGACATTCGAGACGTGAGTGCAGCGTGCAGACACAGTACCGCCGAAACGGAAACGAGGACTGCCGCGATGATCGCTGGACCTGAGGACATTTCCCCACCATGCTATTAGGGACATTTCATTGGAACTGTGGCGCAGGTATATGGTCGAAGTCACGTCACCGTGTGACTTGCGTCACAACGAGACGATGGCGATTGGGACAACCCCCAAGTCAAACAACTAGAATCTCCATGCTAGTTTCCATCTTTTGAGCGATATTGGACTGTGCCCCCACGGAATTGGTTCATTCGTACGAAAACAACAGTGATGGCTGTCACTTCGCGCAATACGCTATGCTGTGAGAATCAGTCCGGGATGGCACGATCATGCAACAAGTATTCAAAGCTTTAATCGTGGGCGCGGGTCCGGCCGGACTGACCGCGGCATACAAACTCTCCAAGGAAAACGCCCCTGTCGCGGTTCTTGAGGCGGATCCAGAGTATGTCGGCGGAATCTCACGCACCGTAAACTACAAGGGTTTCCGGTTCGATATCGGAGGGCATCGGTTCTTTTCGAAGTCCCGCGAGATCGAAGATCTTTGGACGGAGATCGGAGGCGCCGACCTGCTCAATCGTCCGCGCTCCTCACGCATTTACTATCGCGGGCATTTCTATACATACCCACTCAAGCCGTTCGAAGCGCTCTCGAAACTCGGGGTGTTGGAATCGGCGCGATGCATGGGATCATTCGCCAAGGCTCGCCTCAGACCGACACCGGACCCCAAGACTTTTGAAGATTGGGTCGTGAACCAGTTCGGCGAGAGGTTATTCAGTATCTTCTTCAAGACTTACACCGAAAAAGTCTGGGGAATGAAGTGCCAGGAAATATCCGCAGATTGGGCCGCGCAACGCATCAAGGGACTCTCGCTCGGGTCGGCCGTCAAGCACGCGATACTCGGGAACGGAAAGCCGAAAGACCGAGCGCAGGTGGTCAAGACACTCATCGACACTTTTCGCTATCCGCGCCTCGGGCCCGGCATGATGTGGGAAAAGTGCGCCGAGAAAGTATCCCAGCTTGGTGGAGAAGTCCTTCGCGGGCGGAAGGTAATCGGCTGCCGCTTCGACTCGAGTCAAAATATCTGGAATGTCAGGGCTCGCAGCGGGGACAATGAAGTCGAAGAATTCCGCGCCGAGCATTTGATTTCCTCGATGCCTATACGCGACTTGGTGTCGGGGCTTCAGCCCCAACTGAGCGATGACGCCGGACGAGCTGCACAATCTCTGCGTTATCGCGACTTCCTGACCGTGGGTCTTATTGTGCGCGGGGCAGGGCGCTTCGATGACAACTGGATCTACATTCATGATCCCTCAGTTCAAGTCGGACGCGTGCAGAACTACAAATCCTGGTCGCCGGAGATGGTTCCCGATCAGGGTTACTGCTCCTACGGACTCGAGTACTTCTGCTTCGAAGGCGATGGCTTGTGGTCGTCAGCCGATGAAACGCTGATCGAACTTGCGACGCAGGAGATTCAGAAAATCAATCTGGCCGACGCGGCGAACATCGTGGACGGATGTGTGATTCGACAGCCGAAAGCCTATCCCGTTTACGATGACAGTTACCAGCAGCATGTGAATGCGATTCGCGCGGCTCTGGAAACGCAATTCCCGACTTTGCATCTGGTCGGGCGGAATGGCATGCACAAGTACAACAATCAGGACCATGCCATGATGACGGCCATCCTGACCGCGAAGAACATTCTCGCGGGCCAGCGCCTATATGACGTATGGGCGGTGAATCAGGACGCCGAATATCACGAGTCAGGCGAAGCGGGCACAGAATCCGCGAAGTGGACCGTGACACCTGAGAGATTGGCTCGTGCCAATGATAGTTGCGGCTGATCAAAAGCTCGACGCACAAGCGATTGAAACAATGGGATTTGAGAGACAACAGCCTTGTTTTCCCTGCACAGGCGACAGGCCAGATGGCCTGGCTCGAGCTCAATTCTCCTGAGCGCCCACCAGAGGTCACGTAAACCAGTGATGCCGGTCACTTCTTGACGTGATGGGTGAAAACCCGGAAGTTCCTAAGACTCTTGCGCGATTTGGCCCAAGCCAATCTCAATTCTGGCCTGGCAACTCTAATTTAACCCATTCATTTAAAAAGACTTCCATGTCCTCTGTCGGTTGGCGCGGGACGTGCACCCTCAGGCCCGTTGGGGATCATTATGGCCATTCGTTCAAATACTGCTTCCAGCACCCCCGCGCGCAAGTCGCTTGCCCGTAAGATCTGGCAGACTGCGGCTGCGGTTAAGACGGGTGTGGTTCTCCTGATTCTGGTCGTCATTTTTGCCGCGGCCGGAACGATCATTCTTCAGCGTCCGATGACCGAGCCGGACGACATGCAGCGCGCCTACTCGCCGCAGGCGCTGCATTTCCTCGATGCCACCGGCCTGACCGACGTCTTCCACGCCTGGTGGTTCCTCGGGCTCATGGTTCTTGTCAGCCTGTGCATCATCGCTGCGTCCATCGAACGGTTTCCGAACGCGTGGCGCTTCTATTCCCGGCCCTACAAGTATCCCGACGCAAATTTCCGCCGAGCGCTTCATCCGCAGAAGTCGCTCGCCATTGCAGATGAGGAGAGCGGACTGGTCGCGGCTGAGCGGGCGTTTCACGCGATGGGTCTAAAACCCGAGCGCGTTGTGCGCGAGGATCATTTTTCGATTTTTACCGAGCGCCATCGCGTCTCTGAGATGGCGGTTTACATCGTCCACGCCAGCTTGCTGCTGATTTTCTTCGGCTGGATCGTGGATGGCGTCTTCGGCTGGCGCGGGACGCTGAATCTCAACGAAGGCCAGACCTCGAACCTCGTCGAACTTCGCGATGGCGGAACTCGCGCGATGCCCTTCTCACTGCGCTGTGACGCCGCCGGCCAGGAGAACTACAAAGACGGAACGCCGAAGAAGTGGTGGTCGAAACTGGTGGTGGTCGAAGGCGGACAAGATGTAGTGAAGAAAGAAATCGTGGTCAACGATCCGCTGATCCACAACGGAGTGCGCTTCTATCAGTCGAGTTACGGACCGAACGGGAAGGTGGACAAGCTAGTGATCGCGGCCACACCCAATCCTGCCGTCAAAACTGCGAACGCGCCGGCGGCAATTCCAGGCTCAGCAGCCATTAAAGATATCGCCTTCACTGTAGGAGACACCGTCGATCTCGACGCAGATACGACACTGCAATTCGCTGAATTCATCCCGGACTACGCGGTCCGTGACGGACAGGTCTACAAGAAATCGAACGAACTGAGCAGCCCCGCCGCTCACTTGATTGAGACATCGAAGGCGAGTGGCAAGAGCTTCGACGTATGGTTCCCGCCGCTGGAAGAAGTGGCTGACAACTCGAAAGCTCCGTGGCTGCTCGATCCGAAAGACTTGAAGATGGGTCACTTCACCGGCTTGCAGGTTTCGCACGAGCCGGGACAGTGGTGCGTATGGTCGGGCGTGGTGCTGCTCGGAGTCGGGCTAGCATTTGTCTTCTACGTAGTTCACATGCGGTTCTGGGCTGTCCCGGTGCGTGACGAGCGAACGGGTCTGTATTCGCTGTGGATCGGCGGCACTGCGAATCGCAACCGCGACGCCTTCGAACAAAAATTTGATCGCCTGATCGAAACGATTGAGAAAGAACTGAAACCTATTTCCCCGATCACTGAGAGTGAGCGCATTGCGACGGTGGGAACACGCTAACCAGTCGCATGGAGGACTTACCGATGAGCCAAGTGAATATGAGCCAGGTTAAAGAGATACCCGTCACCCAGGTAAAGACCGAGCAAGAAAAACCCGCCGCGAGTGGCGCGACCCTGATCGTAGGCGTCGGGTTGGCGATTGCCTTCTTGCTCTTCATGGCGTTTTTGAACGTGGTAAAGAGCGGCAATGTTCTGAATGAAGCGAACCTGCTTTTCGCCGCGTTGATCTTCTACGCAGGCGCGGGCGCGCTTTACCTCGGGTTTGGCGTGACAGGGACTGAGTCGTATGTGAAGTTCGCGTCGCTGGCGACCTGGGGCGGACTACTTGCCAACACAGGCGCCGTCGCACACCGCTGGTATGAAGCAGGACATCCGCCGTTCGCGAGCGTCTACGAGATGCTGTTGAGCTTCGTATGGACGCTGGCTGTTCTGACGCTGATCGCGGAAAAGAAATATGGGGTCAAGGTCATCGGCACGGTCACTATGCCGGTGGCGATTGTGGGCGTAGTCCTGATGCAGTTGCTGCGAACTGAAGTGCATCCGCTGGTGCCCGCCCTGCAATCAACTTGGCTGCATGTGCACGTCACATTGGCCATGTTGGCTTACGCGGCATGTGCCCTGAGCTTCGCGCTAGCCATGATGTTCCTGATCCAGGACCAGATGGAGACATCGACATTCCTGGCAGTCACCAGCGCCAGCACAGTTGCGATTTACGCGAGCATCGTGCTGACACGATTTGAAAGATGGGGCGGATTGAGCCTGATTGCCTGGGACCCGGAGCGTAAAGCGGAGATCTTCATCTCTAAAGGCGTGCGGCTGTTTGTGACGGTTCCCGACCTGGGTTGGCTGATGCTGTTGACGCTGCTCGTCGTGGCCGCGCCGCTGGTTCTTTACGGGATGTCGTTCTGGAAGAAAGATGGAAGTTTCCTCGGAATCGCCAATCGCGCAGTGTTCATCAGCATCCTGCTGCAGACGATAACGCTGTTGGCATTCCTGGCCCGGGCGCGTGAAGGCAGCTATCCTTCGCTCGATGTCGATGGACTATACGCCACGAGCCTGACGGCGAGCCCGTTCATTCTGTCAGCCCTCGTCGGAGGCATCTTTATTTCGCTGCTGTACCTGCTGCTGCTGTGGCGGCGGCTCGACCTTGAGCGGCTGATGCCGAACGCGGATGCACTGGACCGCATCACCTACAAGACAATCTGCATCGCTTTCCCGCTGCTGACCCTGATGATCGCAGCTGGCGCGTACTGGGCGAATCAGACCTGGGGCTCTTACTGGAACTGGGATCCGAAAGAGACGTGGGCGGCGATCACGTGGCTCGTTTATGCCGGATATTTACACATGCGCATCACGCGCGGCTGGCGCGGACGGCGTGCCGCTTACTTCGCGATTCTGGGATTCGGCGTCGTGATGTTCACCTTCTTTGGTGTGACTTATTTGCTGCCCGGTCTGCACGCCTACGCGTGAGTTTTATAGACGGAACTGAGGGGTAGAGCCGTGGCTTCCATGCGGGTAAATTGGCAATTGAAAGCGATCTGGCCGGTCGCAGTCGTGCTGCTGAATGGCATGCTGCTGTTCCTGCTGGCAACGGTTTCGCTGACAGACACCGAACGCCATAAGCTATTGCTGATCGCGGGTGCGGGTGCCGTCGCAATCTGCGGCGTCGTCATTGTCGTGCTGGTTACGACGATACAGAAGCCGGTGGTCGAACTGCAGGAGCAGATGGAGCGGGTGGGCGATGGCGATCTGACGGCCTCGGTCAGTTTTGCCAAGAGAAACGATGAGATCGGCGACCTCGGGCGCAATTTCAATCTGATGGTGAAGCAATTGCGCGAAAGCCGCGAAGAGATCGAGCATTTGCACCGCACGCAGATGTCGCGCGCCGAGCACTTCGCCACGCTCGGCGAACTGGCTACCGGTTTGGCGCACGAAATTCGCAATCCGCTCGCGGGAATCGCCGGCGTGATCGAGATTGTCGGGCGGGACTTGCCTGCGTCGAGCCCGGCAAAATTGGTAGTCAAGGATGTGCGGGAGGAAATCGCGCAGATCAATCGCATTCTGACCGACCTGCTCGGCACGGCGCGGCCGCGCGCCTCTGAGATGCGGCCCAGCGACCTCAATACTACGGTCGAGCACGCGGTAATGCTGGCCCGACAGCAGGTCCTCTCGAAACCGATCAAAATCGAATTCACCCCGGCGGAGGACTTGCCCGAGGTAGAGCATGACAGCGATCAGATGCATCAGGTGCTGCTCAACCTGCTGCTCAATTCAGTTCAGGCGATTGAAGGCTCGGGATCCGTGCGAGTTTCGGTATTTGGCAAGGAAGACAGCGGCGACGCCGTCATCACTGTTTCCGACACCGGCCGCGGCATTCCGGCAGAACATCTTCCCAACATATTCCGGCCCTTCTATACGACGAAGGGGAATGGAACAGGACTTGGCCTTTCGCTGGCGCGGCGGATCGTCGAAGAACACCATGGGCGGATCGAAGTTGAAAGCAGTTCCGGCAAGGGCACGGCGTTTTCTGTTACGCTGCCCTTGCGGCAGACTACGGCGGAATCCGTCGCTTAATCTGCACCACCTTGTCGGGCAAATTCGATAAATCGATTGCGGCCGCGATGCTGGCAGGCATGTGCACGTTCCTCAGCGTGTACAGCACGCAACCGTTGCTGCCGCTTTTGCGCCAGATATTTCACGCCTCCGAACTTGCAGTCAGCCTGACCGTGAGCGCGACCATTTTTGCAACTGCGGTCACTGCTCCCTTCATTGGCATGATTGCCGAGCGCCGCGGCCGCAAGAAAGTCATCGTGCCCTCGCTCTTTCTTCTTACGGTCCCAACCGCCTTGGCAGCGACCTCCACGAGCTTGCGCATGCTCATCTTCTGGCGGTTCGCGCAAGGCATCTTCGTGCCGGGTGTGATCGCCGTGATTCTTGCCTACGTAAACGAAGAGTGGGCAGGTCGAGGCGTCGGGCGGGCCATGTCGTCTTATGTGGCAGGAACGGTGCTGGGTGGCTTTCTCGGACGATTCATCAGCGGCATGGTCGCCGCCCATTGGCATTGGCGGGCGACTTTTGTCGTGCTGGCGGCGCTGAATCTTCTCGGCGCCACTCTGGTTCGCGCATGGCTTCCTCTAGCCAAGAATTTCGTTCGCGCCGAAGATCTGCGACAGGTTATCGGCGACGCTACTCGCCATCTGCGCAATCCGCGACTGCTTGCCAATTTCGGCATGGGAGCCTCGGCTCTTTTCGCCCTGGTCGGATGTTTCACCTACACAAATTTCTACCTTGCCGCCGCGCCATTTCATCTGAACTCGGCGCAACTGGGCAGCGTCTTTTTCGTCTACCTGCTCGGGGTTGTCATCACGCCGCAAGCGGGCCGCTTTCTTGACCGCTTCGGCTCTAGCTCCACTTCAATCCTTTATTGCGGGATGATGATCGGCGGGCTGCTCCTGACTCTGGTTCGTTCGCTTGCAATCGTCATCGTCGGACTCGCCATATTTTCTTCTGGAATGTTCGTGGCACAAGCGACAGCTTCCGTGCAGACGGGCGCGATTGCGGGCCGCGCGCGCTCCTCCGCTGCTGGCCTCTACGTGACGTTCTATTACCTGGGTGGGAGCATGGGCGCCACGCTCACCAGTTGGTTCTGGAAATGGCGGGAGTGGCCGGGATGCGTTCTATTGTTTGGAGGCGTCTCGCTGATCAGTTTGTGCTTTGCGTACGTGAGCAACCGCCGCACCGACGAACTCTCCGCAGAAATCGAACTGGTGGGTGATTAACTTCTTTGCCCTGGATCACGAGGATTTTCTCGGGTAAGGACATCCGCGCACATCCGTGTGACTCCCCGGAAAACAAGTTTGCTTGAGACGTTTATGGTTTCTTGTAAACCACCCCGCCCTTCATAACGAAATCGACTTGCTCCAGAAGGCCGACATCTTTCAACGGATCGCCCGGGACAGCCACGATGTCGGCAAGCTTGCCGCCTTCGATTGTTCCGATCTTGTCCTGCAAGTCGAGGAGTTCGGCCGCGGATGATGTCGCCGAGCGAATTGCCTGCGCCGGGGTCATTCCCCACTTCACCATGTAGGGAAATTCCTTCGCCATATCGATCTTCCAGTCAAACCCGCCGGCGTCAGTGCCGAAGGCGATCTTGACCCCCGCTTTCAGGGCGCGTCGGAACGTGTCCTCGTGAATCGCGAGCATTTTGATCCATACTGGCGTGCCGGCCGCTGCTCGCCCACGCGCCACATAGTCGCCCACGTAAATGGTCGGCACATAGAAAATTCCCCGGCTGGCCATTGTCTTCAGGTCTTCGTCGGCAATGTAGTTGCCGTGCTCGATCGAGTCGACTCCCGCCTCGACCGAATTGTGCACGCCGCGCAGCGCCATGGCATGCGAGGCGACCTTGTGACGCTGCCGATGAGCCTCGTCGACAATGGCGTGCAACTCCTCCGGGGTAAAGGTCGGAATATCGTCAAGCGCGCCATCGGGCCGCACGAAATAGCTGCGGTCGGAATAGATCTTGATCCAGTCAGCGCCATGACTGATCTGCTCTCGCACGGCCTTGCGTGCCTCATCCGCGCCATCGACGACCTGCACGCCATGAGGGACAGGCACATTCGGTGCGTACCCTTGTAGGGGATACGCTCCGGTGATGTCCAGCGCGCGGGTTGCAACTTGCATCCGCGGTCCGGGAATGATGCCGTTGTCGATCGCCTTCTTGACGTCGACATCGGCGTAGCCAGCGCCTTCGGTTTCGAGGTCGCGAATCGTGGTGAAGCCGTACATGAGCGCGCGGCGGGCGTTCACGGTCGCGAGAATGGTTCGATACTCCGGAGACTGCTTAAGCAACTGTGCATCGTAATCTGCCGCAGTGATGTCTCCTTGCAGCAGGACGTGGGTATGCGTATCGATCAGCCCGGGCAAGCAAGTTTCGCGCGAAAGATCGACAACATTTGCGGATGCAGGAGTGTTACCGACTGACTTAATTGTCTCGCCATCGACGGCGATCACGACGTTCTGGCGAAGCTGATCGGACTTCCCGTCGAACAACCAGCCGCACTTCAAGTAAACTGGCGCGAGTGCTGGACTTGACTGCTCAGCAGATTGGGCCGCGGCAGGTGAACACGAAGTCGTAAGCAATACGGCCAGCGAAATCCAACGAGCTAAACAGGTCCTCATCTTCGCCTCCAGTCTCGGCTTTCGACACTCAATTACAAATCACAAATTACGAATCCCCTAATGCCTTCCGAATCCGGCTCCACGTCATATCTAAAGACTCGGGAAGAACCCTCGTCTCGCCGATTACGCTAGCGAAGTTCGCGTCGGCAACCCAGCGTGGGAGCACATGCATGTGAATGTGGCCTGCGACACCTGCGCCTGCTGCCTTGCCAACATTCATTCCAAGATTCAGTCCATCGGGACGATACAGCGACCGTAGCACGCCTTCCATGCGCTGGGTCAGAACCATCATCTCGTTCGCCGCTTCCACCGGGAGCTTTTGCAACTCGTCGAGATGTGCGTAGGGCACCACCATTACATGCCCATTCGTATAGGGATATGTATTAAGAATGATGTAACAGTGCGTGCCACGAGCAACGATACGAGCTTCCTGGTCGGCTTTCTTAGGGAGTTCGCAAAAGATGCAGCTCGTGGCCGACTCGGCGCCAGTCACATAGGCGTAGCGCCACGGAGTCCAGAGATAATCCATGCGTGGGAGGGTAGCAGAAATCAGCTTCGAGCTGCGAACTGGGTGCGGAGAGGGTCCAGGAAACAATCCTCGATCGTGGTTCACGGCTCAAAATACCCGAGTGTGACTGCTCTGTAAATTGTCCCGAATCACGTTTGACACTCGTCCGAAGCGGTTGCTATAGTCGAAGAGTCCCCATTGGACGCGGGTTCGATACGACGTTCCGGCAGCTGGGATTGTAACTAGGGCCGTCCGCCAGGGCGACCTCAACGCAACCTTCGACCACGCCAGCAGTCCGCTACACACCGAACCGCAATCGTCGCGCACACGCGTGCGCGGCAAAGAGGCTATGACTTTGTACGACGACACCAATCGCTCTTCTGATTCAACCACCCTCGAAACCATGACATCTGAAAATCACTCTCACAACGGCGGATCGGCCGTCCTTGACGCGCCCGAAACTGCGCAATCTTCTCCTACTGAAACACAACACGCCAACCCGGAAGCACCAGCCGCAACGTCCGAGACACAAGCGCCTGCTTCACCCACGACTGAGAGCCCGGCGGCATCCGCCACTGAAGACTTTGCTGCCGCTCTCGAGAACTACACGACCGAGACGGAAGAGGCAGTCGGCGATGACCACGTGATCAAAGGCACGGTGGTAAAGCTCACGCCGACGCATGTCGTTGTCGATATCGGCGCGAAGTCCGAGGGCATGCTGCCGATCGCCGAGGTACTCGATCACGAGGGTCAGCCCAGGTTCAAGCCCGGCGACGAGATCGACGTGATGCGCGAGAAGGGCGAGACCGAAGAGGGTTACATCAACCTCTCGCACCAGCGGGCACAGAAGTTGCGCGCATGGGATGACATCGAGAAGGCGCACAACGAGAAGAAGCCGATCAAGGCAGTCGTGGTTGAGCGAATTAAGGGCGGCTTGACCGTCGATATTAATGGCGCCCGCGCGTTCCTGCCAGGCTCGCAGGTGGACCTTCGGCCGATCCGCAACCTGGATGGCATGAAGGGGCAGACAATCGAGGTTGCCGTCATCAAGCTGAACAAGAAACGCGGCAACATTGTTGTGTCTCGTAAGCAACTGCTCGAGGAAGAGCAGTCGGAGAAGCGCGGCAAGACGCTCGAACATCTGGAAGAGGGCACCGTGCTGACCGGCATCGTCAAGAATCTGACCGAGTATGGCGCGTTCGTCGACCTTGGCGGCATCGACGGCCTGTTGCATATCACTGATATGTCATGGGGACGCCTGACGCACCCGCGCGACCTTGTCAACGTCGGCGACCAGATTCAGGTGAAGGTCCTGAAATACGACAAGGACAAGCAGCGCGTATCGCTCGGCTTCAAGCAGCTCACGCCCGATCCGTGGCTTGATGCCGAGCACCGCTATCCGGTGGGCGCGCACGTTCACGGACGCGTCATCAGCGTGACCGATTACGGCGCCTTTGTTGAACTCGAGCAGGGCATCGAGGGCCTGGTACACGTCAGCGAAATGACCTGGTCGAAGCGCATGAAGCATCCGTCGAAGTTGGTCAATGTCGGCGACGAGGTGGATTGCGTGGTGATCAGCGTGAATCCGACCGAGCGGCGGATCTCGCTTGGCATGCGCCAACTGGCGACGAATCCATGGGACACGCTCCATGATAAGTACCCGGTAGGTGCGACCGTTGAGGGCCGCGTCCGCAACCTGACCGAGTTCGGCGCCTTCATCGAGATCGAAGACGGGATCGACGGTTTGGTGCACGTCAGCAACCTGAGCTGGACGACTCGTGTGAAGCATCCCTCGGAGGTACTGAAGAAGGGTGATCGTGTAAAGGCCGTGATTCTGGCGATCGAGCCAGATAAGCGGCGCCTCTCGCTTGGCATTAAGCAGATGCAACCGGACGTCTGGGAGACGTTCTTCGCCCAGCATCGGGTTGGCGATATCGTCCACGGCAAGGTTCTGCGCGTGGCCACGTTCGGCGCATTCGTCGAGATCGCCCAGGGGATCGAAGGCCTCTGCCACAACTCGGAAGCGGTCGATGCCAACCAACAGCAGATGCACCTCGAACCCGGCGCTGAATTCGACTTCAAGATCATCAAGATGAACCAGGATGAGAAGAAGGTCGGACTGAGCATCAAAGCAGTCGGCGAAGAGGCTTCACGCCAGGAAGTGGAACACTACAAGCATCCCGCGTCGTCCTCGACCAGCACGACCATCGGCGACCTGATTTCTTGGAAGCGCGCAGGCGGAGATAGCAACTAGCTTCTTTCGATTCAGCAAAGACCAAGGCCACCAGAGTTGGTGGCCTTTTTTGCTTCTGTATTCGGTTTAAGGGGCGACCTCCGCGAACTCTGCGGCAAACCCTCAGCGTTTTGAAAGCTCTCAGTTTGCGCTCGATTAAAGCGCTGGCGGAAGGCACTTACTTCGTTTCAATCTTCAAATCGATATAGACTTGCTGCCGGTTATCGAACTGGCTGACGCTTTTCGTGTGGCTCCGGCGCTTGTTGTACTGCGCGTAAACCTCGTAATCGATAGTCGGTTGAAGCGCTGGAAAACGGAAGGTGCCTTCCGTGCTGACGATGTATGTCTTCACAGAGTGATCCCGAGTATTGGTAAGGTAGACAACAGCATTCGCCAAGGGGGCGTCGTTGCTGTCAATCACCTTGCCGGTAAGCAGGCGGGTCTTATCTTCCTTCTTCGGCTCGCGACCAAAGAGCTGCGCCGCCGCTGTGCTCGGCCCGACAATCAGCCCCGTCAAAACCACCGCCAGCACCCCGGCCGCAATGAGCGACTTCTTCATGGATATATTGTGACGGTTCTTTCACGGAAAGGCTACTGCGATCTGCGTTATTGCCAAGCGAGATGGAGCCCGATATCCTGGCGCTCGTCCCCCTCAATATGGACCTTCATCTCTTCACCCGGTTTCAGGCGGCGGCCATCATCGGCCTTGTACCCTTTAACATCGGCCCAGACCACAAAGTCTGCAGGCCCAACCGGCACCCGCTGTGCAAATTCTCCCGAGTGATTGGAATACACCTCCCATCGCGTCTTCTTCTCGTTCGCGCGCCGGATCTTGACCGTTACGCCGTAGAGACCGCGGCCCTCAGCGTCGAAAACGGTCCCGAAAATCAGTGCGTAAGGTTTGGGCTTGGCAGGCTCGTTGGCGCGCAGCGCTCTCGGGACCAGTAACAGCCCTAACGCGAGAGCGACACACACAATCCCGCTCACGGACGGCCGCAAAACGATACTGGAACGAGTTCTCAGAGGTCATCCTCGTCTTCGTCATCTTCCTTGGCCGAGTCCTCTTCGTCCTCGTCCTCGTCGTCCACCTCGTCTTCGCCGACCAACTTGAGTTCGATAGGATTCACGGTGATCACTTCGAAGTCCGAACCGCACTCCGGGCACGAGACCACCGCCCCTTCATCGACCTCATCTTCTTCGATGTCCAGATCGGTCTCGCATTCAGGGCAGTACACCATTGCTTTCCTCCGATTATTCATCCCCTGTTATATTTAGTTTCTTCGCGAGGAAAAGGTCAAGTGGGGGAACGAGAAAATTCTGGCGTAGAGGAAATGCGGTACAAGGCGGCCACAATGCACAATTGGCGCTTTACAAACGCTGTGCGGACGGGATTTGTCGCTCTCATTCTTGCGACGTGTCCGGTGGTCGTGGCACAACAGGCGGCGGGTGCGGCCGAGACTGGCCGTGTCGATCCCCGCATCGCCGAAGCCCTCAAGCAATTTTCGGCGGAGCGCGTGCAGCAGACAATCGAAAAGCTGGTGAGCTTCGGGAACCGCTCGACGATTTCGCCGCAGGACGAAGCTTCGATTAAGGCAGGCAAGGGCGTCGGCGCGGCGCGGGACTGGATCAAGTCCGAGTTCGAGCGCTATTCCAAAGACTGCGGCGGATGCCTCGACGTCAAGGTCGATTCATTCATCGAGCAGCCGCAAGATCGAATCAAGACTCCCACGCAAATCACCAATGTTTATGCGGCGCTGCGTGGGTCCAATCCGGCACAGGCAAATCGGATCGTACTCGTAACCGGACATTACGATTCGCGAAACAGCGACACCTTCAACGGCACCGATCCCGCTCCCGGAGCCAATGATGACGGCAGCGGCACCGCGGTCAGCCTGGAATGCGCGCGTGTTCTAAGCAAATACAAGTTCCCGGCGACAATCATCTTTCTGACGGTGGCGGGCGAAGAACAGGGCCTGAATGGCAGCAAGCACTTCGCCGAAGT
>Ga0335071_10005027_pt1 | contig 13792 bp, 9 predicted proteins | sample Lox_Sample_15_FD_206724 | JGI IMG/M metagenome (GOLD analysis project Ga0335071, IMG submission 206724) | Soil microbial communities from Loxahatchee National Wildlife Refuge, Florida, United States - Lox_Sample_1.5 | ecosystem: Environmental > Terrestrial > Soil > Wetlands | place: USA: Florida... | reverse complement strand
GATCGCGGACAACCTGGAGCGGGCGCTCAAGGCGGATGAAGAGCATCTCCGGACCGGCGTTGACCAGATCCGGCAGCTCCTCGCCGGAGTTCTCGCACGGCATGGTATTACACCCATAGAAGCATTGAAAACTTCTTTTGATCCCGGGATCCACGAGGCCGTGGCCCACCTCCCGTCTGATGAAAAAGAAGGGACCGTGGTGGACGTTGTCTCTCCCGGCTACCGGATGTACAACAAGGTAATCCGGTATGCGAAGGTTGCAGTCTCCAAAGGAAAACAAACATCAAATGAAGCGAACCTCTGAAAAAAACGTGAAGATATTGAGGACTGATACATCATGGCAAACGAGAAGATTTTAGGCATCGACCTTGGGACTACATTCTCCTGCATGTCGATCATGGAGGCAGGAAAGCCTATCGTTATCCCCAACAGTGAAGGCGGAAGGACAACTGCCTCGGTCGTTGCGTTCACCAAAGAGGGCGAGCGGCTGGTCGGGAGCCTTGCAAAACGCCAGGCCGTGACTAACCCCCAGCGCACCATCCAGTCCATTAAAAGGAAGATGGGTACCACAGAGAAGGTGAAGATCGGCGATAAGGAGTATACGCCCCAGGAAATTTCTGCAATGATCCTCCAGAAGCTCAAGGTGGACGCCGAGGCATACCTTGGAGAGAAGATCACAAAGGCTGTCATCACCGTACCGGCATATTTCAACGATGCCCAGCGCCAGGCCACGAAAGATGCCGGGAAGATCGCCGGCCTTGAAGTCCTGCGTATCATCAACGAGCCCACAGCCAGTGCTCTCGCCTACGGCATTGACAAGGAACACGATGTCACGGTCCTTGTGTATGATCTGGGCGGTGGCACGTTCGATGTTTCCATCCTGACACTTGGAGATGGTGTGTTTGAGGTTAAAGCGACTGCCGGTAACAACCACCTCGGCGGCGATGACTTCGATAAACTCATAACCGATTACCTTGTTGGTGAGTTCAAAAAGAAAGAGGGCATCGACCTGAAAAATGATATCTATGCCATGCAGCGCCTGCGCGATGCATCGGAGAACGCAAAGATCGAGCTCTCCCAGCGCCAGACCACGAACATCAACCTGCCCTACATCACTACGGATTCCACCGGTCCCAAATTCCTCAATATCGACCTGACCCGGGCAAAGCTGGAACAGCTTATCGGGGATCTCGTTACCTCGACTGAAGGTCCGGTCAAGCAGGCATTGAGCGATTCAAAACTCGAGCCAAAAGACATCGACCATGTCCTTCTTGTCGGCGGCTCGACCCGTGTCCCGCTGGTACAAGAAACCGTACGGAAACTGCTCGGTAAAGAACCCGACAAGGGTATTAACCCGGACGAATGTGTAGCTCTCGGCGCTGCTATCCAGGGCGCAGTCCTTACCGGGGAGACCAAGGATATCGTGCTTCTTGACGTGACCCCGCTCACCCTCGGAATCGAAACGCTTGGCGGGATTGCCACCAAACTGATCGAGAGGAACACGACTATCCCCACCAGAAAGAGCCAGATCTTCTCAACCGCAGCTGACGGCCAGACCAGCGTTGAGATCCATGTTGTGCAGGGTGAGCGTGCCCTAGCCAAGGATAATTTCACGCTGGGCAAATTCCAGCTGACCGGTATCCCGCCGGCTCCCCGCGGCATCCCGCAGATCGAGGTCACCTTCGATATCGACTCAAACGGTATCATCCATGTCTCGGCAAAGGATCTCGGATCCGGTAACGAACAGGCCATCTCCATCAAGGGCGATAAGAAGCTCTCCGATGAGGATATCAAGAAGATGATGGACGCAGCCAAGCAGTTCGAAGCCGACGACAAGAAGAAGCGCGAGGAGATCGAAGTCCGCAACCAGGCAGATACAGCGGTCTTTACTGCAGAGAAGATGCTCAAGGAGAGCGGCGATAAGCTGGACTCTGCTGACAAACAGAAAATAGAAGAAGGCATTACTGCAATAAAAGCAGCCCTTGGCGGTGAAAATCCGGACGAGATCAAGAAGTCCATGGAGACACTTACCGAAGCGGTCTACGCAGCCACTACAAAGATCTACCAGAAAATGCAGGCCGAACAGGCTACCCAGCAGCAGGGAGCCCAGCAGGCCGGCGGGGCAGATCCGAACCCCGAACCAGAGAAAAAGACTGACGACAACGTTGTCAACGCAGATTACAAAGTCAAAGACGAGTGAAGATACATGGTCTCGGGCGACTACTATGAGACTCTCGGAGTACCGAGGACGGCTGATGAGAAGGAGATCCAGAAAGCCTACCGCAACCTCGCCCGGAAGTACCACCCGGATGTATGCAAGGATCCGGGAGCAGAGGATAAGTTCAAGTCCATCAACGAGGCGTACAGTGTCCTTTCCGATGCCCAGAAACGGGCCCAGTACGACAACATGGGCCACGAGACATTTACCAATGCTTCAAAGGGGTCCTATACCGGTGCCGGCGGGTATGGCGGAGGTTTCTCCTCTGATTTCTCCGGTTTCGGGGATATCTTTGATTTCTTTGGCGGCGGCCAGCGGAGAGCCGGTCCCCAGCCCGGTGCCGATCTCCTGATGCGCATGCAGATTACCCTCGAAGATGCGGTGGCGGGCACGAACAAGGAGATTGAGGTCCTGCACAGCGAAGCCTGCTCTGCCTGCGGGGGATCAGGAAGCGAGACAAAAAAGACCAATGTCTGTCCCCGCTGTGGCGGGAGCGGCCAGATGCGCCAGACTCAGCAGTCGGTCTTCGGCCAGTTCGTCCGCATGACTCCCTGTACCATGTGCGGTGGCAGGGGCAAGATCCCTGAACGGCAGTGTCGCGAATGCCATGGCAGCGGCCATACCCGGGTGAAGAGGAAGGTCACGGTCCATATCCCGGCCGGTGTTGACAGCGGGATGCGCCTGCGCATGGAAGGCTACGGCGAAGCCGGGGATTACGGTGCGCCTAATGGCGATCTCTTTATCGAGATGTTCATCCTCCCCCACAAGCGTTTCGAACGCAGCGGCGACAACCTTGAAACAGTCATTGAGGTCTCTCCAGTCCTCGCTGTATTGGGGACCAGCGTGGAGATTGAAACGATCGATAACCGCCACATTGACCTGAAAATCCCGGCCGGTATCCAGTACAACACGGCGCTCCGTATTGCTGGGGAGGGTGTCAAGAGGCGCGGCAAGCATGGCGATCTCCTGGTCCGGGTGAAGATCGTCACTCCAAAGAACGTAACGGGAGAGGCTAAGGACCTCTACCAGAAACTGGCAGAGTTGGAAGGCAGCGACAGCAAATCGGGCGGTATTTTCTCCGGCATCATGGGGAAGAAGAAAGGAAAGAAATAATTTTAGAGACTGTCTGAAATAGTGAAATCTTCTTTTTGTTGGACGATTGGTCTGCGGTATGTAACTTGGTTCCGGTCATCTCCTATTCGGGGAAGTTTTATCCCACTAGATTTGTATCCGGATCCATCCGGAATCTTCTGATCCTTCACACAGGTATTTCTGGGTACCCGGCGTAACAATGAGAGACAATGAAGCTCCTCTTCGAGCTCTCGGGCGAGAATCCGACCCTCCCGTGTGCCGAACTCGAATGTATCGGTAGCGTCGCCGACTCCCGCCCGCAGGTAGCTGTTGCTGAATGCCCCTGCCCGGCTGATGCGCAGCGGCTGGCCATGACTCACGTTGTTCTGGAATACCTGGGGGAATGTTCACCGGACCTCGCCTCGTTCCGGCACCTCCTTTCCGATCTCTCTCTCTCAACAGACCAGCCGTTTGCCGGGCGGGCCAAACTGGTTCATGAAGGGTGCCAGGAAAGAAATCCCCGTTCCCAGAGAGAGTTCGAGCGATTGATCGGGACCATGATCAACGGTCCGGTCTGCCTGAACAATCCAACCGTGGAATACCGGGCCATTCTTTCGAACGACCGGTGTTATTTCGGGAAGGTGATGTTCCGGATCGATCGCGGTGCCTATGACAGCCGCAACCCGGGCAGGCGCGAGTTTTTCCATCCCGGTGTCATGATGCCCCGCATGGCACGGACACTGGTCAATCTCTCGCTCGCGGGAGCCGGGTCAGTCCTGCTTGATCCGTTCTGCGGGACAGGCGGGATCCTGATCGAGGCTGAGATGCTCTCAATGGAGGCATTGGGCAGTGACTTCGATCCTCTGATGATTCAGGGCAGTGCCGGGAACACAAAGGACAGCTCCCTCTTCCTTGCCGATACCACCCGTCTCCCTCTCCAAAACCAGATGGTGGATGCCGTAGTGACAGATTTTCCCTATGGCCAGTCAGTCTCTATTAAAAAAGAGGACACTATGGAGCGCCTGTATCATGATGCCCTTGATGAGATACACCGTGTCCTGAAAACGGCAAACCGCGCAGTTGTTGTTACGCACCGGGATATTTCCGATATTGCTGCGCAGCATATGTCCATCCTCCAGCACCATACCCAGCGCGTGCACAAGAGTCTTACCCGCCATATTCTTGTGCTTCAAAATTAGGCCTCTATTTGGCAATACGAAAATTCTTATGAGGGGATTCTGACTCATATATCCGGTTATATGAGATCCCGCTCCCTTGTCCTTATTCTGCTCGTTGTTGCTGCATGTTTCATGGTACTACCTCCGGCCTTATCCGATCCGACCGATTCCGCAGGATGGTATGCAGCAGGGCGGAGCCTCACCGATTCAGGAAATTATACTGCCGGCGCATCAGCGTACAAACAGGCGATTGCTCTTGATCCCAACAATGCTGCGGCCTGGAACGGTCTTGCTGATGTCCTGAACCGCGCAAACCGGTATACCGCAGATCCCCTGTCCACCCTGAACCTGGCTCTCGAGGCATCCAACCAGTCACTGGCCCTCAATGCTTCATCCCCGGAGGGATGGGTAAACCGCGGGCAGATCCTCTATAATATCGGGTATTATTACCAGGACCAGCTCAAGGACACGGCAACTGCGAATAAGTATTACAACGAGCAGCTGGATGCCTTTAACCAGGCGATAAACGTGGATCCCAATAACGCCGAAGCCTGGTTCAACAAAGGATATGCGCTCTGTGGCATGGGGAGGTGCACTGAGGGGGTTACTGATTTCCAGAAGGTACAGGCACTGGACCCCGATTATCCCTATCTCCAGTTAAACCTGGTCCAGGCAGAGCAGCTGGCCGCAACGGAAACGCCGTTTTACATAAAATATGCCGCAGAGATCGGCATGGTAATCATTGCCATTGCCGCCGCAGCCTTCTGGTACATCTCAATTCGAAAAAAGGATTGACATAAATTTTAATCTCCCTCTTTTTCGCACTTACATCCCAGCGATCACTCTGCCAATAACAAAGACTGCCATACAATTGTAACCTGATACAATACCGGCTGAGAATATCAGGTGCCCGGTATTCAAAAAAAGGGAGAGTTATTCTTTCCGTCGGGATATGCCGGCAAGGACCAGTATACTCAGGACAACCGCAATAACCGGTACCACCGTTCCCACCGGGGCCTGGGTAGTGGTTGCGGGTACAACCGTTGTTATAGCCGTTGTTGGGGCTGCGGTGGTCGGTGGCAGGGTACTTGGGGTAGACACCGGGTTCGGAGCTGTGGTAGTTCCGGCCTTAGATGTAGTGTCACTTCCGTACTGGTTGGTAACCGTCAGGCTGACGTTATACGCCCCCACATAGGGATAGATATGGCGGGGGCTCTGTTCGGCTGATGTGGTTCCGTCACCGAACTGCCAGAGCCAGGAGGTTGGGTTGTTGGTGGAGAGATCCCTGAACTGCACGATAAACGGCGCATTTCCAATCCGCTGGTCGACCGTAAAGTCTGCCACCGGGGCAAGGGTCACAACGATATAATTTGCCTTCGCTGTAGTATCGGAACCGTTCTTGTTTGTGATGGTGAGGGTTACCGTGTATGTCCCGAGCTGGTTATAGGTATGCACCGGGTTCTGTGCGTTGGAGGTAGAACCATCCCCAAAGTCCCATTTCCATGATGTCGGGGTTCCCGTGGATTTGTCCGTAAACGTAACGGTCAGCGGTGCTCCGCCGCGGGTCGGGGTTGCAATAAAGTTTGCCCGTGCAAGGTCCAGTACCGTGATATACTGGGTCTTGGTGAGACTGTTCGTCATCGCGGAATTTGAAGCGGTGAGAGTGACACTGTACACTCCGATAGCCGTATAGGCATGATCGGGGTTTGATCCGGTCCCAACTGTACCATCACCAAAGTCCCAGACCCAGTTGGTCGGGTTGTTGGTGGAATGGTCCATGAATGATACTACCTGGCCCACCCCCACGGTTGTCTGGTCTGCAGAGAAGTCTATGGCAATATTATTCCCTACATTGACCAGGTTTGCCTTTACTATGGTATTGCTGCCAAACTGGTTTGTGGCAGTCAGGGTTACAGTATAGGTCCCTGCATGCCAGTAAAGGTGGGATGGGTTCTGATCGGTAGATGTTGATCCATCCCCAAAGTCCCATTTCCATGATGTGGGCGTATTGATCGACTGATCAACAAAACTCACTACTAAGGGGATATTTGCGACCTGGGAAGGATTAATGACCGGGCGGAAATCTGCGACAGGCGCTAGACCTACGTTGATATAATTCACTTTTGTTACCGTGTTCTGGCCGTTACCATTTGCTGCAGTCAGGGTAACCGTATAGAGGCCTTTTAACTGGTAGGAATGTGTCGGGTTCTGCACAGTAGACGTGGCAGTGTCTCCGAAATTCCATTTCCATGAGGTGGGTGCATTACTTGAAGCATCGGTGAACTGGATGGAGTCCATTACGTTTGCCTGGGTAGGATTACCCACGAAATCTGCAACCGGTACATTACCCACGTCCACTACCTGGCTGGAGGTATCGGACAGGGCACCGTTACTGATCGTGAGTTTGACGGTATATACTCCGGAGGTGGCATAAGTATGCGTGGGGTACTGGGCTGTTGATGTGGCGCCATCACCGAAATCCCAGTTCCAAGTGGTCGGTGCACCAATGGATTTGTCGGTAAACTGTACCACAAGGGGCGGGGCTCCCTGTCCGGGGTTCTCCGTAAACCTGGACTGGAGCGCTCCCGCGATCACGATATACTGGTTCTTTGTGGCATCAGAGGAGCCAAAGCCATTAGATACCGTCAGGATGACCGTGTAGGTCCCACCGGCATAATAGGTGTGCGTGGGGTTCTGCTGGTTTGAGGTCTGGCCATCGCCAAAGTTCCAGAGCCAGCTGGTTGCCCCGCCGCCTGAGAGATCCGTGAACTGGACGATCTGCGGTGCGGTTCCGGTAGTCGGGGTTGCGACAAAGTTTGCAACCGGGCTAACACCAATAGCAATGTAATCCTTTTTCACGGCAGTGTTTGATCCATAGGCATTAGTTACGGTAAGGGAGACCGTATAGAGCCCCTGCTGGGTATACGTGTGCGTGGGATTCTGTTCGATAGATGTTGTTCCATCTCCGAAATTCCAGAGATAGTTCAGCGGGGCTGACCCCGTGGAGTAATCCTTGAAGATTACCTGAGTGGGAACAACCGGGTAGGCATAGTAGGCACCAAACTGTGCTACCGGTCCCTGGCCGACCACGATGTAACTGGCCTGCGTGCTGCCGGAATCAGCGATACAGGGAGCGATCAAAACAAGAAGGAGAACAACTCCCATCAGACATGCAACAGATATTGCTCTCATAATACATTACCAATTTCGATATATCCGCGGTTGATCTTATAAATTGTATTGTATTGCTCGTAATATTCTCCATAGGCATAATAGAAGTGGAAATTCTTTTCCAACCGTATAAAAAATAGCTTATGTTATTTGAAAGAAAAAGTCTCTTGGGACATATATAAAGATAACAATCCAGAGGCAATTTTAGGAGTGTAAAAAGACGCTCTTACAAAAAAATGGTAAAAAATTCTATCAATGGGAAAACGGTCTTGCGCGTTCCGTTGTTCAGGATCCGATCAACTCCGGGGCAGCATTTTAACATCCTGCCCCCAACAGTTCTGTATACAGAGGCGGATAGCAGATGGGCGATACGTATCTTGTCGAGATCCGCCTGGCCCGGACACGGTGGCAGATCAAAGAGACCACCAGAGCCATTGCCCGGAGGTTCAAGGTTGAACGCTACCGGGAACATCACCCGCATATCACCCTGTATGGCCCGTTCAGCCTCGATGACCCCTGTCGCGAGCAGGATCTCCTTGATGCGGTTGCAGCCTGTGCACCCCGCAGCGACGCGATCCCGTTGATTCTGGGCGGGTGGGAAAGCCGGGAGGGGATGCACGGAGGGGTTGTGGCCTTCTCCGTCAGACCCTCCCCCGGACTTGTCGATCTTGTGATAACGCTTTCAACCGCACTCTCCGGCTTTACCATCAGCCTGAATGCCTGGGATCTGTATCCCGAAAAAAAATGGTACCATGCTACGATCGCCAATCGTCTCCCACCAAAAAAAGCTGATGAGATCATTGACGGTCTTGCCACTCTCCCCATCCGCGATTCTGCCAGACCGTTTCACGGATCTTTTCCAACTTCGCTTCGGACGTGCTGGGATATACTGTATGGATTGGTCATAGGGCACCGCGACCAGCCGATCCGCCCGATCCTGCTCGATGATGCAGGACTCCGGATCACGGTGATGAAAAACACGGAAATTCTCGGCGAATACGACCTGCTCATGCAACGGTGGCTCACCCCGGAGGAGATCCGGTCACACGTCTCCTGGCAGGAGAGCATGGCACGGTACCGGAAATCGGCAGGGTTTGAACTCTCCGGCCCCGTGCCCCATGATCCCGGAACGATTTTTCTGATCTCAGATCTTCACCTGGGCCACACCAATATCATCCGGTACTGTTCGCGCCCCTTTGTTGTTTCCGATGCTGCCGAGATGGACCGGGTGCTGGTTGCAAACTGGAATTACTGCATCTCCTCCGGGTACAATGTCTATTTCCTCGGGGATCTGCGGTACGGGAGAGGTGCCCGCCCGGCGGCAGAATACAGGTCCCTTCTGAACGGGAATATCACTTTTGTTTCCGGGAACCACGATAGGTTGAAAGAGAAGACCCTCTCTTCAGCCACACTTGCCGGTGACGGCATGGAATTCCTGCTTGTGCATGATCCTGCGGATGTACCACCAGGATATAACGGCTGGGTAATCCACGGCCATCACCACAACAATGATCTTCGCGCGTTTCCCTTCATGGATCCCATAAAAAAACGGGTGAATGTCAGTGCTGAAGTTCTGGGGTACCGGCCCATAAGTCTCCAGGAAATCTGCCACACCCTCAAAACCCGGGTTATACCGTCGGGAAAATCTTTGCTCCTGCGGTACCCCTACGTGTCCCTGGACGAACCGGAGATGTCCGGCAGATAGTGGCGGGAGAAAACTACAAAATGGATGCCCCGCCCGAGGGCGTAATTTACGAAGATTTATCATCTATCTCTCTGAATCCAGATGGGTGCGTGTGGATGGATGTCGTAAAGATCCCGCGGATGGACAAACAGGAATATGACCGGCTTATCGAGAAAGGATACGTATGCCGGATTGCGTTCCAGGGAGAGAACTACCCCTATATTGCACCGTTCCTGTATGTTTTCGACGGATCGTTCATGTATTTCCTCTCCACCAAATACGGCAAGAAACAGGAATATTTCCGGAAAAGCCCCCATGTCTCGGTGGAGATCGAAAAATACACCAAAGATCTCTCCTCGTATACCTTTGTCACGCTCCAGGGATATCTTGAGGAAGTGAGCGATTCCATTGAGAAGAAAATTATCCGGGAGAAATTTGTCGATCTGATCGTGGAACGCAAGCTCTCCTGTAACATCCTTGCTGCCCTTGGGCATTCGCCTGCGGATCCTGCAGTCAAGATAGCCGAGGAAGAGCGATCGCTCGTGTGGAAGCTTGTTGGCGTGCGCGATCTCGTGGCGTTAAAGAACATGTAACAGACAGGGAATAAACTTTTTTTATCAGCCCGGACATTTTTTGCGCGTCAGTTCTTTGAGCAGTGCTTCCGGATCGTAAACAGGAGGCCGGCATGCAGTGCCTGTGCAGAGGTATGCTGCAGGCTTACCCTCACGGGTAAATTTTTCCCGAGCAGCCGGTGCAATCGCGTCCACCCTCTTCCCCTCTCTGCCGGGAGGGCGGACCAGGATCTGCAGCCCGGGAAGGTAAGGGGCACGTGCTGCATTGAGCAGGTCTATGGTGCCGGCTTCTGCGGGATCACCGGCAATTACTAGGTCTTCCGCATTCCCCGTTACCGGTGAACATGCCAGCGCGGCAAGAAATCCCGTGATGGCTGAAGGCAGGTGCGAAACGCTCCCTGCGATAACCAGACTGCACTTTTCTGCTGCATCTGCAAGATTCTCGTTCCCGGTAAGTCGGTAAATCCGGGTAAGATTTTCAAAGGCCATTGCATTTGCTGAGGGTAACGCACCATCGTACCATTCCTTTTTTCTCATCGGGAGATCTGTCGCGGTGGCGGATGTAGTAAAAAAACCCCCGTTTTCCGGGTCATGAAATTTTTTCATAAATTCTGCATTGAGCCTGATGGCCTCAGTCAGGTACGGAAGCCCAAATGTACTCTGATACAGTTCACGGTATGCTGCGATCAAAAAAGCATAATCATCCGCAAAACCGGGGATTCCGCCATTATCGTTTCCATCACAATGGAGAACTTGGCCATTTTCATCCTTCAGGCTCTGCTCCAGGTACTGCAGGGTGTGGATGGCGGCACAGGTATAGGAAGGATTGCCCAGAACCCTCCCGGCACGAGAAAGTGCGAGGCAAAAAAGGGCGTTTATATCGGTAAGTATCTTGATATCACGTTCAGGCCGGGGGCGCTTCTCCCGCTCTTGTAAAAGACGGAAAAGTATCGTCTTCCGGCAGTTTGCGAGATCCTGCTCCGAGATGTTCATCTTTTGCGCCAGGACCCTGTCGGGCCCGGCCGCAGAGAGAACGCAGGCCGGGTTGGATCCGGGGACGGGTGTCAAAATAAAGAGCGAAAAAACCTCTTCTGCCTCATCTCCGAATATCCTGATAATCTCCTCACGGGTCCAGAGATAATAGGCGCCCTCACCCCCCGGACTGTCGGCGTCTTCGGCCGTATAGAACCCCCCGGCAGGAGTCCGAAGTTCACGGAGGGTATACGTAATGCATTCTTCGGCAATGGTTCGATACTGGACCTTTCCCGTAGCAGCATATGCCTCGATGCAGGCCAGTACAAAAAGTGCCTGATCAGAGAGCATCTTTTCAAAATGGGGGATAAACCACCCGGAATCGGTCGCATAGCGATGCAGTCCTCCGCCCACCTGATCCCATATCCCACCGCGCCGGATCGCGTCAATCGTCCGCTCCGCCATGGAAAGTGCATTACCCTTTCCAGTCAGCTGCCAGTACCGGATAAGGAAGATCACCATATGGGGTGCCGGAAACTTGGGCATCCTCCCAAAGCCGCCGTTCTCCTGATCAAACAACGCGGCAAGTTCCTCAAAACCCCGGTCCAGCAGCTGCCGGTCAGGTCCCCTTTCCCCCGGTTTTACCGGGACAGCCCCCGCAGCAGAGATGACCTGATCTGCCGCTGCGTATAATTCATCGCGGTTCGTCACCCAGAGATCAGCAATACGGAGAAGGATCTCGGAAAGACCTGACCTGCCGGCTTTGCTGGTCCGGGGAAAGTATGTCCCGGCAAAGAAAGGCTTTTTTTCCGGAGTCATAACGATAGTGAGCGGCCATCCTCCCTGACCGGTCATCTGCTGGCAGATCCCCATGTAAACGCTGTCGATATCGGGGCGTTCCTCCCGGTCAACCTTGATACAGACAAAATACCGGTTCAGGACCCCTGCCACACCCTCATCTTCAAAAGACTCCTGTGCCATCACATGGCACCAATGGCAGGAAGAGTACCCGATGGAAAGAAAGACCGGGCGTTTCTCCTGTGTGGCACGAGTGAAGGCCTCTTCTCCCCACGGATACCAGTCTACCGGGTTTCCGGCATGCTGGAGCAGGTATGGGCTTTTTTCCTGTGCCAGACGGTTACGTACCGGGCGTTTACTGCTGGCACCGGAATCCAAGGTATCCTTATCCGTGCCGGAAGACATACCGTGTCATCATCCCCGGTCCATATTATCCTTTCAGAAGTACCATCATAACTGCAGCTAGGATGATGCGGGACATTTTTGCAAAGCCAAACGGGTGGATACCTGTATGATCAGCCAGATCACACCGGCCATGGTGACCTTTGCCACTATCATCTGTGCCGGCCTTCTAATCATGGGGCTCTCGCGCCTGCTCGACCACATCTGGGCGCATGCACTTCGGTACCCATTGCTTTACCTTATCCTCAGCGCTCCCGGTGTGATCGCCCACGAGTGCGCCCATATAATTGGCTGCCTTCTTGTCGGTGCAAAAATCCATAACGTTGTTCTTATCTCCAGAGACGGAGGCATGGTCTCCCACTCACCACCGGTAATACCGGTAATAGGGGATGTAATCATCAGCACCGCTCCCCTTTTCTTTCTCCCCCTCATTCTTGCCGCACTTACCTGGTTTTTTGGCTCATATACCGGCTGTTCGTTTGCGGCAATCGTTCCCTCGCTCGGCTCGATAGCGTCCCTCTACTCCCTTGTTGCAGCAGTGGGTTCAACCCTGTACCAGAACATTGTCGTTGTGTTCAACCCCTGGTTTCTTCTCTACCTGTACCTGGTCACCAGCCTTGCGCTTTCGTTCTCCCCCAGCCTGCAGGATATCCGGAATGCCATCGTCGGGCTGATCATCCTGTTTCTTGCCGGGGTATGCCTGCTGGCCCTCAACCTTCCGGTGCTCACCGGGGGCTTTCTGATTCTCCTTGGGCTCGTAGGCACCGGCCTTGCAATCGGGCTCGCATTTGCCCTTGTCGCGTTCCTGGTCTCCCTGCCCGCCTTTCTCTTCTACCGGGGCAGCTCCTGATCCGGTGACACCGGATCCGTACGGTTTAATCTCCTGCCGGCCATAGTACATCTGATGACCACTGCGCCTTCTCCCGGCACCGGCCCGGCCACCGATGACGGCAAAAACCTTACGCCCGGCATGCGGCAGTACCGGGAGATCAAGGCGCAGTATCCCGATGCCATTCTCTTCTTTCATATCGGGGATTTCTTCGAGACACTGGAAGGCGATGCAGAGATCGTATCAAAGGAGCTTGACCTTGTCCTCACCTCACGGTCAAAAAACGGCGACCAGCGCATTCCGCTCGCCGGTGTCCCCCACCATGCCGGGGAGGGATATATCGCCCGGCTCGTCGCAAAGGGATATAAGGTTGCGATCTGCGAGCAGACCGAGGTCCCGAAGAATGCTAAAGGCCTTGTAAAGCGCGAGGTTGTCCGGGTGATTACACCTGGTACCGTGATCGACCCGGCAATGCTCCCTTCATCGGCTGCCACGTACCTGATGGCCATCTCGCCCGGTTCCAAAGGGGCGGACTGGGGCATGGCGCTCCTGGACATCTCTACCGGTGAGTTTTTTGTTATCTCCCTCACGCCGGAAGGCGTTGCCGGGAATATCCGCTCCGAGGTAGCCCGGTACCGCCCGGCCGAGTGTATCCTCCCTTCCGGCGTGGACGGGGAGCTGCAGGATTCCCTGCGCCGTGACGGTGTTGTGGTGACCCCCTATGCCGATGACCGGTTCCTTCCCGACCGGGCAGGTCGCCTCCTCTGTGACCATTTCGGGGTGGCCTCCCTTGCCGGCTATGGCTGCGATGCGATGCCTGCAGCGGTCGGGGCTGCCGGGGCGGCACTCTCATATGCCGCAGAGACCCAGAAGTCCGCACTCCCGCACATCAGCGCC
>Ga0335071_10005026_pt1 | contig 13794 bp, 16 predicted proteins | sample Lox_Sample_15_FD_206724 | JGI IMG/M metagenome (GOLD analysis project Ga0335071, IMG submission 206724) | Soil microbial communities from Loxahatchee National Wildlife Refuge, Florida, United States - Lox_Sample_1.5 | ecosystem: Environmental > Terrestrial > Soil > Wetlands | place: USA... | reverse complement strand
CGTCAGGCGGAGACGGAGATGGACCCCGTCAAGCGCGCCGCCCTCTTCATCCGCATGAACGACCTCGTCGTCCAGAGCGGCATCGTGGTGCCCATCGTGCTCCGGGCGAAAGCGGCGGCCAGCTCGATCCGCCTGCGCGGCATCGAGCACAACGTCTACGAGGTCGACTTCTGGAACGTCGCCTCGTGGTACCGGGAGGGCTGAGCCCCGCTCAACGCCTCCGCCCGACCATCGTCATGGCCGCCAGGGACGCCAGGCCGAGGCCGAGCAGCGAGAGGCTGGCCGGTTCCGGAACCCGCGCGCTCTCGAACGTGAAGTTGTCGAGCGTGATGTCACCCGCGAAGAAGCGGATGGCCGTGATGGGCGGCCCTGGGTTGTAGCTCGCGAAGGTGGGGCCGCCCCCGGGGACGTTCACGCCAAGCGGTGCGTTGCAGATCGAGCAAATGCCGGTGTCCAGCCCCTCCGACCAGGCGTTGAACGTCGCGGGGCCGAGGCCGTTGTTGTAGTAGAAGGAGAAGGAGCTCACCGGAGTATCGAACGTGATGGTGGTGCCCAGGCCGGCCGGACCATACGCCGAGTTCGGATTGCTGGTGGCCGGATAGTCACCGCCCGTGCCGCCCGGACCGTTGTCGTTGTAGTAGACATACGCGGATCCGAAGTGGATGCCGAGGCCCGCGAAGTCGTTGCCGATCGGATTGCCGTCAGTGCCGAGATCGAAGTTGATCGTCACGGCAGCGCTGGCGTGAGAGCCCAGGAGCAGCACGCCCAGGGCCGCCGAGGCGAGCAGGCGCCCGCCTCGCCGGTAGATCGAAGCCGCGCGAAAGCCACGGACCATGTGCATGGCGAAAGCCTCCTTCAGTGATGTGTCCTGCCTGCACGGAGACCGAGCATCGCGTGTGCCAGATTGGGAAACGTCGGGAATACGGAGCGTTCCGCTGACGATCGAGGTGTCGGACGCGCGGTCCGTCAAGGGCGGCGACAGTGTCGGGATGGAGTCAGTAGCCGCGCGTGCGGTCGACCCGGAAGCGCAGGGGGCGACCGGCGAGATAGCGGCGGAGGTTGTCGTTGAAGATCGGTCCAATCTCTCCGGGCGTGCTCGGCCCCGAGATGTGCGGGGTGATGACGACGTTGTCGAGGCTCCACAGCGGATGGTCTGCAGGCAGCGGCTCCTCGTCGAAGACGTCGAGGATGGCGCCGCCGAGGCGCCGCGCGGTCAGGGTCTGGAGGAGGGCCGCCTCGTCGACGATGGGCCCGCGGCCGATGTTGACGAGCCACGCCGACGGCTTCATGACTCCAAGCTCGCGTGGGCCGATGAGCCCCCGCGTCCCCGGCGTGAGCGGAACGGTCAGCACCACGAAGTCGGCCGACGCAAGGGGCCTTTCGATGTCGCGCGCGCGATAGACGCGCTCGACGCCCGGCACTCTCTGTCCGCGCTGGCTCACGCCCGTGACCTGCATGCCAAGCGCGCGAGCCGAGCGTGCGATGGCGCGACCAATGTCGCCGAGCCCGACGATGCAGAGCCCAGCCCCGTGCAGGCGGAATGGGTCTACGGGCCGCCAGTGATGCTCGCGCTGCTGCGCGCGGAAGAGCTCCGTCCGCTGCGTGTGCCAGAGACACCATCCCAGGACGTATTCAGCCATCCACGGGCCGAAGATGCCGGCCACGCGCGTGAGGACCGCGCGCTTCGGCAGCTCGGGGACCAGCACGCGCTCGACGCCGGCCCCCATGTTCTGCACCCAGCGGAGCTGCTTCGCCAGGGACAGGAGATGGCGGGGAAAGTTCCAGCTGTAGAGGATCTCGGCGCCTGCCACATGAGGCTCGGCTTCGGCGGGCGTGGAGCATGCCGTGACGGCAAACACGGGCCGGGGCTGCTTGATGAGGCGCGCATAGGCCTCCGCCTCGCCGGCCTCCGGGTGGTACACGAGGATAGAGCGCGCGGTCACGCGCCGATCTTCGCGAGGATGGCGTCTTCGAACGCGAAGTCCACGGGGCGGTCCACGAGCCCTTCGCGCTGGTACCAGTCCCAGGTCTGGGCAAGCCCCGAGGCAAGCGTGTAGCGGGGGCGGATGCCCATCTCCCGGCGGAGCTTGAAGGTCGTGTGCACCGCGTGGCAGTCGTACAGGAGGTTCTGGCCGAACACCGGCCCCGGCTTGTCGAAGCTCTTGAGCAATGCCGGTTCAAAATGCTGGAAACGCACGGGTTTCTTCATCACCTCGGCGATCAGCTCCACGAAGCCGACCTGAGTGACCGTGTCCTCGCCCATCACGTTGAAGGCCTGCCCGTGGCTCTTGGGGTTCCCGAGCATGGCGGCCATGGCGATCGCCAGGTCCTCGACGTGGCCGAACTGGCGGAGCCAGCCGCCGTGGCCGGGCACCAGCACGGGCCGGCCGCGCGCGATCCGGTCCATGAAGAAGGTCTCGTTGTTCCTCGTGTTGAGCGGGCCCATCACGTGCGTGGGACGCACGATGGTGATCGGCCCGCCGCCCTGCCGCTGCCGCGCGAAGAGCAGGTCCTCGGACCCGATCTTGTGCCGCGCGTACTCTCCCCAGTAGAGGCTGCGCGCGGACTCTTCGGAGTAGGGGATGGGGAGGCTGTGGTCGTACACTCGGCCCGTGGAGATGAAGACGATGTGCGGCTGCCCCTCGAGCGCGGCGATGAGCGCGGCAATGTCGGCGTCGAGCGTGGGCGCGTACGTGATGTCGAAGACGCCCTCGAACCGGTGGCCCTTCAGGAGGGCCGCGAGGCCCGCGTGGTCCTTGCGATCGCCCACGATGGTCTTCACGCCGGCAGGGAGCCGCTCGCCGCGGCGCCCCCGGTTGAACACGGTCACGTCGTGGCCGCGGGCGAGAAGCTCGCGGACGAGATGCAGGCTGATGAACTCGGTGCCGCCCATCACGAGCGTTCGCATGCGCGGCGAATTCTAGCACAGGGGGTAGAGATGGCACGACCGGTCGAGGTGTCCTGGCTCGGCAACCTGAAGACGGAAGCGCGGATCGGACCGCATCGCCTGCTCGTGGACGAGCCCGTCGACAAGGGCGGCGAGGACACCGGGCCCACGCCTTCGGAGACGGTGCTGGCCGCCCTCGGCGCCTGAACGGTGCTCACGGTTCGGCTGTATGCCGAACGCAAGGGATGGGTGCTGGATCGGATCGAGACGCGCCTCACGCGGGATCCCGGCGAGGGGAAGATCAACAGCATCGAGATGGAGGTGCTGCTGGGCGGCGATCTCAGCGACGAGCAGCGGCAGCGACTCCTGGAGATCGCCGGGCGGTGTCCCGTGCACCGGACGCTCACAGAGGGCGTGGCCATCACCCACCGCTCGGCCTGATCGCTCTACCCGACGGTCACCGCCACGCACGTCGTCGTGCGCGTCACGCCGTCGATGACGCCGATGGCGTCCGTGACCAGGCTCCCGATCGCGTCGAGGGTCTGGCCCTCGACCACCGCGATGAAGTCGTAGGGGCCGGTGACCGCGTCCATCGCCGAGACGCTGGCCCGCGCGCTCTTGACCTTCGTGAGCGTCTTCTTCACCTGCTTCGTCTTGCCCGCCGCGGTCTCGATGAGCACGTAGGCCTTCATGTCTTGCCTCCTTGGGGTTTCATCCTCGAGAGAAGGTACAGGACGGCCACCGCGCCGATGCCCGCGGCGACCGGCCAGAAGTTGGTGCGGAACACGTGGAGCCGGAAGAACGGAGAACGGCCGCGGGAGTGCGGCAGCTGCCCGTCGAGCAGCCCGTGGACGAGCTCCATCGCCTCTTCCAGGAGCACGGCCAGCGTGGCCTTGGCGAAGGCGGGATCGGCGAGGGCGGGGTGGCCGACGTAGCCTTGCCCCTCTCCCCGCAGCGGGTAGTTGGGCACGAGCCGGTGCGGCATGGAGTACCGCGCCGGCGGCAGATCGCGCCAGCCATCGCCCACCAGATCCGGTCGGAGGAAGAGCATCACTGAGGTCTCCCACCATCCGCCGTGCGCATCCTCCGACAGCGCCGTCCGCTCGTCCGAAGTGAGCGTGCGGCCAAGCGCTGCCTCGAACTTCGGCAGGTGGCGCCCAGACATGAAGCCCCACGCGAGATAGCCCGTGACGGAGGCCATCATGATGCGATGACGACGTGAGACGATCGTGGCCGCCTCCTCGAGCGCCACCAGGTGCCCCGGCCCGCCGTGCCCGTTCGAGATCAGGATGTAGCGGAAGCCCGCCCGCGCCAGGGCCTCCCCGTAGTCCACGAGGAGATCCCGCACCACGCGCTGCCGCACGGTGACGGTGCCCACCGTCTCGAAGGCATACGTGCCGAGGTGGAGCGTGGGCGCGAGCACCACGTGCCAGCTCTCCCGCTCGGCCACGATGCGCTCGGCAATGGTCTGGGCGAAGTAGCGCCCCGTGTAGGCATCCACGCCCACGGGCAGGTGAGGGCCGTGCGTCTCCAGCGGGCTCATGGTAAGGATCACCACGGTCCGGTCGCGCGGCAGGGCGTCGACGGCCGGGCTCGAGAGCTCTTCGAGGAGGTAGATGCTCAAAAGCTCGATCCTTTCGTGGCCGTGAGATAGTCATCCTTGGCGCGCTCGAGCAGGTCGATCAGGCGCTGCCGCTCGGCCAGGACGCGGGTCGCCGTCTGGTGCCGGGTGATGGCGAGCATGCCGAAGCCGAGCTGCGCCCGCAGGCGCCCGATGCCGCGCAGGTAGTGGTACGCGAGGATGCTGGCCGGCGCAAGCGAGGCGAAGAAGCCGAGCGCCCACGCCCATCCCGCCAGGCGCCAGACGATCCACGTCTCGACGCCCCAGAAGAGCGGAAAGGTGACGATGCTGACCAGGAGGCGCGTCGTCGCGTAGTTGGTCTCCTTGGTCGCCGTGCGGTGGGCGATCCAGCGCGGAATCAGGTACGGCAGCCCGCTCGTGATCAGGCCGTACGCGAAGACGGGGAGCCCGACCGCGGCCATCCAGCCGCGCCGCAGGCGCTGGCGCACGGGTCGACGCCGGAGCCGCTCGCGCACGGCCTGGTCGCGGAGCGCGTAGGCGGCGAGGGTGGCCCGATAGCGGTCGAGATGCTCGCGCAGGTCGAGAAGGCGCGCTGGCGCATGCGTCTCGAACCACGCCGCCGCGTCGGCAATGGACCGCGAGAGGCGGACGAGGTCGATCTGGTCCGTGGACAGCCCGCGCTCGTCGTGCAGCTCCTGCACGAGCTGGTCGCGATAGAGACCTTCGATCTCGTGGACGAGCGCGGCGCGGTCGAGCCGGTCCACGTGGATGACCTGCGCTTCCATGCCCCACTGGATGGCGCTGGTCAGCTCGTCCACCGCCTTGAGCGGACTTTCCAGGTGAAGGTGCGTGAACGGCGCGAGCGGGATGACCTCTCCGAACGACACGCGCACGCGGCCGCCGAACGACTTCCTCGCGTCGAAGGTGAGCCCGACCGGCACGAGGGCGAGCGGCCCACCGCCCCCGCCGGCGCTCCGCCGCGTCTCGTAGTCGAGGGCGATGCGGGCCGCGCCCGTCTTGATGCGCTGCACGCGGCTCTCCGCGTGCGTGGTCCCTTCCGGGTAGATCCCCACGAGGCCGCCTGCGGCCAGGGTGGCCACGCAGGCCTCGAAGGCGCTCGCGTTCCGGCCCATCTTGTCCGGGTCGTCCTGCCGCCGGTAGACCGGGATGGCCCCGCAGGCCTTGAGGAAACGGCCCATCAGGGGATTGCGGAAGAGCGCCGCCGTGGCGAGATAGTGCACCTTGCGGTCGACGACGGCGCCCACGAGGAGGGAGTCGATGAGGTTGTTCGGGTGGTTGATGCACAGGAGGACCGGCCCGCGCCGCGGCACCCGCTCGGCATGGTGCACGTCCACGGAGCGAAAGAAGAACCACACCCAGAAGCGCCCGACCGCCCGCACGAGGGCGTAGAACGGGTCGCTCGCCATCACTGGCCGAGGAATTTCTTCAGGGTCGCCGGGAAGAGGTCGGCGCGCTCGGCGACGCGCGACCCCGTGAAGTCCACCTGGGTGCCGCGCTCGGAGGTGTGGTCGCCGGGGCTGAAGCGCGCCGCGATCATCAGGCTGGCCGGCCCGGCGCGCACGAGGAGGCGCTCGCTCAGGCTCTCGTCGGCCAGGCGGGTGACGATGACGTAGAGGCCGGACGCGTCGGTCTCGCCCACGTACGCGAAGCCCGTCTTCTGACGGACCACCTCGAGCCCGACGCCCTTGCGGGGCTTGCCCGCGGCGTCCTTGACGTACCCCAGCACGGTGTAGCGATACTGCGGCTCGTGCTCGGCGCGGGCGGGCGCCGACAGGGAGCCCGCACTCAGGAGCAGGCAGACGGCGACGGCCACGACCCGGCGCAGGAGGCTCCGGTGACAGCGCGCCTCGTCCGCGCAGGAGCAGAGCACCGTGACCGTCCCTCGCCGCGCCAGGCGGCGAAGCTCTGCGAGCGAGCCCGCGGCGGGCTGCCGGCGGAGGCCGGCCAGATAGCGGCGCCGCATTTCCGGCCAGCCGATCCGGCCGGCCTTGAAGGCGCGCAGGTTCGGCAGCTCGGCGCCGAGATCCTTGAGCCAGACGTCGATGACGCTCTTCCTGACGCCGCGGGGCCAGAGCCGCATGACGAGCACGCGCGTACCATCGGAACGGGCAGGGGGCTCATAGACGCGCTTGGCCCGCAGCATCCCGGTCAGCGCGGCGGCGGCGGTTCCAGGACGACGGCGGTGCCGTAGGCGAGGACCTCCGTCACGCCGGGAGCCACGTCGTTGGCGTCGTAGCGCATCCCGATGATGGCGTTGGCGCCGGCGGCCGCCGCGTGCTCCAGCATGAGCTGGAACGCCTCCTCGCGGGCCTTCTCGCAGAGCTCGGTGTAGAGCGTGATGTTGCCGCCGAAGAGGGTCTGGATGAATGCCCCGAAGTTGGCGACGACGTTGCGCGAGCGCACCGTGATGCCTCGCACGATGCCGCGGTTTCCGGCCACGCGATACCCGTCGAACGTGAACGCGGTGGTGACCCACTGGCGGGGTATGGGCACGGCCTGTTCCTAGCTCGCCGCCTGGTCGAGCGTGGGCATGGCGTCTCCTGGGGACCGCGGGACGTTGGCGCGCCGGAGCGTCTTGCGCTGCACCAGAGCGCGATTATACTACCCGCGCCGCATGTCCCGTGCGTTCGAGGAGGCAACGCTGGCCGACGCCGTGGGGCGACTTCGCCCCGGCATGAAGGTGCTTCTGCCTCCTGGCTGCGGCGATCCGACGGCGCTCCTCGCCGAGGTGCTGCGCCAGGCCGATCGATTGGCCCCGCTCACGCTGATGGGCGGCCTCAGGGTCGACGACTACCCGTTCGGCGCCCCGGCGTACGCGGGCAAGGTGCGCTTCGCCACCTGGCACCACTCTCCGCGGCTCGCCGAGGCCCAGGCGCGGGGCGACGTGGACTTCGTGCCCATCCGCTACTTCGATACCGTCCGCGTCTTCGCGGCGGGCGGCGCCTGGGCGCCGGATGTCGTGCTCGTGCATTGCTCGCCGCCGGACCGCGCGGGCTACCTCTCGCTCGGCGTCTCCGTCAGCTACGCGCTCGGCGCGGCCCGCCAGGCGCCGTGCGTGATCGCGCAGGTCAATCCGCGGATGCCTCGCACGCTCGGCAACGCCTTTCTCCACCGCTCCCAGATCGATTGCTGGACCCTCGCAGAGCATCCCCTCGCGGAGTATCCGCCGACGGCGGTGGGCGAGACCGAGCGCATGATCGCCGGCCACGTGGCCGAGCTCGTGCCCGACGGCGCCACCGTGCAGGTGGGGGTGGGCGCCATTCCGCAGGCGGTCATGGAAGCCCTGGCGGACAAGCGCGACCTGGGCGTGCATTCCCTGCTCGTGGACCACATGCTGCCGCTCATCGAGTCCGGCACGATCAACAACTCGCGCAAGCTCCTGCACCGGGGCCGCATGGACATCGGCGAGATCATGGGCACCGAGCGGCTCTTCCGCTGGGCCCACGGCAATCCCATGGTCAACATGGAGCCATCGGACATCGTGCACGATCCACAGGTGGTGGGCGGCCTCGGGGACTTCGTCTCGGTCAACTCGGCGCTCGAGGTCGACCTCCTGGGCCAGGTCAACGCCGAGAGCGTGGAGGGGCGGCAGATCACGGGCATAGGCGGCCAGTTCGATTTCGTGCTGGGCGCGGCCCGCGCCGCGGGCGGCCGCTCCATCATCGCGCTGCCCTCCACCGGGCGGCAAGGCAAGGTGTCGCGGATCGTGCGGCGGCTGCCCGCGGGGGCTCGGGTCACCACGCCCCGCTTCCTCGCCGACTACGTGGTGACGGAGTGGGGGACGGCGGCCCTCGGCGGACAAAGCGACGCCGGGAGGGCGCTCGCGCTTGCCCGCGTCGCCCACCCGGCGTTCAGGGAATCTCTCGAACGTGAGGCGGCTACTTCTTGAGCTTGTCGATCTCCGCGAAGACCTCGGGATCCTCGGGGAACCGGTACGTGACCTGGTTGTCCCAGACACGCTTGCCGTCGATGTCGACGAAGTACACGCCGCCGGATGCTTCCTTGAGGGCGGCGGTGATGCCGTACTTGGCTTTGATGGCGGCCTGCAAACTGGAGGCCTGGGGGAGGAAGTTTCACTCCCCGCAATACGTGATCAGGATGTCCATCCGATCCTCCTTGTCCGGATTGGTTGACCGCCGGGCCCCATGATACGGAGCCGTCCGCGGAGTGTCAATTGACGACCCCTGTCCTCATCGACACCGATCCCGGCATCGACGACGCCCTCGGCATCCTCCTGGCGTTGGGCTCGCCCGAGGTCTCCATCGAGGCCATCACCACCGTGGCCGGCAATGTCGAGGTCGGGCTCGGTACCGAGAACGTGCTCCGGATCCTCGACGTCGTCCGCCCGGCGCGCCCCCCGCGGGTGGCCCAGGGGGCCGCCGCACCGCTGCGCCAGCCTCTCGTCACGGCTCCCCACGTGCATGGCGCGGATGGCCTCGGCAATCTCGATAAGGTCCTGGACCCGGACGGGAGGCCCCGGTACCCGAAAAGCCTCCATGGCGTTGAGACGCTCGACGGGGCCGATTTGATTCTGGAGACGGCCCGGGCGCTCTCCGACCGGCTCGTGCTGATCGCGGTGGGGCCGCTGACCAACCTCGCCCTGGCCATCCAGCGCGATGCCGAGGCGCTGAAACACTGCGCCCGGATCGTGATCATGGGCGGCGCGGTGCTCTCGCCGGGCAATGTGACCCCCGTGGCAGAGTTCAACATGTACGTGGATCCCGAGGCGGCAGCCATCGTGTTCGAGGCCGGACTGCCCATCGACCTGGTGCCCCTCGACGTCACTCGCCAGGTGCTCCTGTCGCGGGGCGTCCTCCAGGCCTCTCTCGGCGGCAATCGCTCGCCCTGCGCGCGCTTCATCGAGGACTTCACGGCGTTCGGCTTCGACTTCGGCGAGTCACGCGGGGAGGGCGGCATCTACCTGCACGATCCACTCGCCGTGGCCGTCGCCATCGAGCCAGGCCTGGTCGAGTTCGAGCCGCTCCACGTGGCCGTGGAGGCGGAGGGACGCCTCACCCGGGGCATGACGGTGGCAGACCGGCGGGACGTCGAGCCGTACCGGAAGCGCCCGTCCACGTGCCGGGCCGCTCTCGGCGTGGATGCCCCGCGGGCCCTCCGCTTCTTCCTGGATCGCCTGTGCCCCGCGTCTGCGTGATCGGCTCGGCGAACGTGGACTATGCGGTGAGCCTCCCGAGGCTCCCCAGTCCCGGGGAGACCGTGTCCGGCGGGACCCTGCTCGTGAACCTCGGCGGCAAGGGAGCGAATCAGGCCGTGGCGGCGCGGCGCCTGGGCGGCGAGGTGAGGATGGTCGGCTGCGTCGGCGACGACGCCGACGGCCGGCGCATCAGGGAGAGCCTGGCCGGCGCTGGCATCGACGTGTCCGGGCTCTACGTCTCGCAGGAGGCGGCAACCGGGACGGCCCTCATCATGGTCGATTCCGAGGGGCGCAACCAGATCGCCGTCGCTCCCGGCGCCAACCATCGCCTCACCGTGGACATGGCCGCACCGTACGCCGGGAGCATCGCGTGGGCCGATGTGCTGGCCTGTCAGCTCGAGACCCCGCTCCCGGTCGTTCGCTGGGCCCTCGGCGAAGCGCGGCGGCTCGGCGTCACCACGGTGCTGAATCCCGCGCCGGTCCAGGTCCTCGACGCCGACATCCTCGCCCTCGTGGACTACCTGACGCCGAACGAGCACGAGGCGGCAAGGCTCGCCGGCCTTCCCGTGGACTCGCTCGAGTCCGCCGGCATCGCGGCGGCCCGCCTCCGGGAGATGGGGGCGGGGACCGTGCTCGTCACCCTGGGCGAGCGGGGCGTGCTCGCCTGCGAGGGCGAGAGCGGGCTCCACTTCCCCGCGTTCCCGGTCGACGCCGTGGACACGACGGCCGCCGGCGACGCCTTCAATGGCGCGCTGGCGATGGGACTGGCCGCGGGAGGCTCGCTGGAGCAGGCGATTCCGCTCGCGAACGCCGCCGCCGCTCTCGCATGCACGCGGCGCGGGGCCCAGGACTCGCTGCCCGAGCGCTCGGAGGTGGAAGCCTTTCTGCGCTCGCTGGGCCGCCAATGACCCTCGCCCGGCGCGCGTTCTTCGTGCGCGCGGCGCCGCCGCTGCTCGTGGGCGCCTTCATCGCGCTCATTCCGCCGCCCGCCGGACTCAAGCCGCAGGCGTGGTACTACTTCGCGCTCTTCGCCACCGTCATCGTGGGAGTGGCGACCGAGCCGATTCCTCCCGGCGCGATCGGCCTGGCCGGCGTCGTCATCGCCGCCATGTCGGGGCTCGTCTTCAAGAACCCGACGCAGGCGGTGAACTGGGCGCTCAGCGGCTTCGGCCAGCCGACCGTGTGGCTGATCTTCGGCGCCTACGTCCTCTCGGTGGGCTACGAGAAGACCGGCCTCGGCAAGCGCATCGCGCTGGTGCTGATCCGGCGGTTCGGCGCCAGCACGCTCGGGCTCGGCTACGCCATCACGCTCACCGACCTCGCGATCGCGCCCTTCACGCCCTCCAATACCGCGCGCAGCGCGGGCACGATCTACCCGGTGATCCGGAACATCCCGGGGCTGTACGGATCGGAGCCCGGCCCCACGGCCCGCAAGATCGGCGGCTACGTCATGTACACGGCGCTCTGCGCCACGTGCGTCACGAGCAGCATGTTTCCCACGGCGCTGGCGCCGAACATCCTCGCGGTCCTCCTGATCGCCGAGACCATCGGGGTGACCATCCCCTGGGTCGACTGGGTCACGGGCTTCCTGCCCGTGGGCATCGTGCTGCTCGTGGGCCTGCCGCTCTTGCTGCACCGGGTCTACCCGCCGGAGATCACCCGCGTGCCCACGGCGCCGGACTGGGCGAGGAGCGAGCTCCTGAGCCTGGGCCCCATGGGCCGCATGGAAAAGCTGATGCTCCTCGGCACGCTGATCGTCATCGCGCTCTGGATCGGAGGCAGCCGGTACACGGACGCCACGACGGCCGCGCTCCTGGGCGTGGTGCTCCTGGTCGTGCGCGGCGTCGTGTCGTGGGACGACGTGCTCGCCAACCGCCGCGCGTGGGACACCGTCATGTGGATCGCCACCCTCGTCACCATGGCGAGCGGGCTCGTGCAGGTGGAGTTCGTGCCGTGGCTCGCCGCGCTCATCAAGCCCGTGGTGTCGAGCCTGAGCCTGCCGACGGCCGCGGTGTTCCTGATCGTGGTCTTTTTTTTCTCGCACTACCTGTTCGCCACGATCTCCGGGCACGCCACCGCGCTCCTACCGCTCTTCCTCGTGGTGGCGGTGTCCATCCCGGGGCTGAGCGGCAAGGGCTGGGCGCTTGCGCTCGCCTACACGTTCGGCATGATGGGCATCCTGACGCCGTATGCCACGGGCCCCTCGCCCGTCTACTACCGCTGCGGCTACATTTCCCGCGCCGACTTCTGGCTGCTGGGGCTCTTGGTCGGCGGCGTGTTCCTCGGCACGTATCTGCTCATCGGCGTGCCGTGGCTCGTCTGGCGAGGCTTCTGATGCGGGGCCCGGGAGCTACTTCGCGATGCGGCCGCGGAAGCTCCTGACGCGCTCGATCGACGCGGCGACCGCCTTCGGCGACAGGCGGCCGTCGGCCATGGCCTGGCGGATGGCAGCGACCACTCGCTCGGCACCGCCTCGCTCCGCGCGGCCCTGGTTCTGCGAGATCAGGAGCATGTCCACCGTGGCCTGGAGCGCCAGGATGGACGCCTCCTCGAGGCCGTAGCGCTGGCGGATGGCGCCCATCAGGAGATCGTCCGACACGACGAGCCCCTTGTAGCCTAGCTTGTCCCGCAGGTAGCGCTTGATCGTGAAGCGGGACAGCGTGGCCGGGTTCCAGGGATCGAGGCCCCGGTTGAAGACGTGCGCGGTCATGACGCTGTCGGCGAGCTTTTCTTTGATCAGCGCGCGGTACGGCGCGAGCTCGATCTTGAGATCCGCCGTATCGGTCACGTCCACGAAGCCCAGATGGGAGTCGGTACGGCTCGAGCCGTGCCCCGGGAAGTGCTTGAGCGAGGTGAGGACGCCGGCCTCGTGCATGCCCTGGATGAACGCGCGCGCCTGCACGATGACCTGCTGCGGATCCGACGAGAAGGTGCGCCCCGAGGTCACCACGGCCGGGTTGAGCGGATTGATCGCGACGTCGACCACGGGCGCCAGGTTCCAGTTGATGCCGGCCTCGCGCAGGTTGCCACCCATCCGCCGCGCCTCGAGTTGCGTGGCGGCGGGATCCCCCGCATCGCCGAAGGCCTGGGCGGGGGGCGTCGGCAGGTAGCCCACGCGTGTGGACAGGCGCATGACGAGGCCGCCTTCGTTGTCGGCCGCGATCAGGACGGGACGTCCCGCGCACTGAAGGGCCAGCGCCTGGATGTCGGACGTGAGCTGGCGGACCTGCTCGGGGCTGGTGATGTTGCGCGCCTCCCCGCTGCGCGTGTCGCGCTCGAAGAGGATGAGGCCCCCGACCTTGACATCGCACACCAGAGAGCGGATGTCGTCGTTGCCCTCGACCTGCGTGCCGCCGAACCCCACGAGAAGGAGCTCACCCACCGGCAGCGGCCGGGGCGGCTTGCGGGCGGCGCCGTCCGTGGCCGAGGTGGTCGCGCAGCCCGCGGCGATCACGACGAAGAAGACGGTGGCGAGCCGCGCCCTCACCGGGCTCCCGCGGCACGGACGAGCGCGCGCACGCGATCCGGGTCCACGCGATTCGTCACCACGCCGTCCCGCTTGACCGCGGTGCCCACGATGAGGGCGTCGGCGAGCGCGAAGAGATCGCCGGCGTTCTCGGGGGAGGCGCCGCTGCCCACGCAGAGCGGCGCCTCGGGGACGGCGAGCCGCACGCGCTCGAGGTCGCTCGGCTTGGGAGGCAGCCCCGTGGCCTCGCCGGACACGATGAGCCCGTCGGCCAGGCCGCGATGCACGCAGTCGCGCGCCTCGTGCTCGATCGGGATGGACGCGAGCGGCGCCGCGTGCTTGGTCTGGACGTCAGCGAAGAGCGCGATGGGCGTGCCCAGGAGGCGCCGGTACCGCAGGGTGTCGTGGGCGCTCGAGGCGAGGATGCCCTGGTCTGTCACGACCGCGCCCGTATGGACGTTGACGCGAATGAAGCGCGCCCCGACCGCGGCGGCCACCGCGAGGGCGGAGAGCGCATCGGTGCGCAGCACGTTGATCCCGATCGGCAGCGTGACGACGCGGCGAATCTCCGTGGCGACGGCGGCCATGGCGGCGACGCAGGCCGCATCGACGCGGCCCGGCGAGAAGGGGACGTCGCCGAAGTTCTCCACCAAGAGCGCATCCACGCCGCCCGCCGCCAGCGA
>Ga0335071_10005025_pt1 | contig 13795 bp, 7 predicted proteins | sample Lox_Sample_15_FD_206724 | JGI IMG/M metagenome (GOLD analysis project Ga0335071, IMG submission 206724) | Soil microbial communities from Loxahatchee National Wildlife Refuge, Florida, United States - Lox_Sample_1.5 | ecosystem: Environmental > Terrestrial > Soil > Wetlands | place: USA: Florida... | reverse complement strand
TCTTCTTGCCGTTACTCCTCGCCATCTGCATCCTCTGGCTACGTATCATGAAAGTGGCGACTCCCGGCGGAAAACAGGGACTGTCCCGCGCTGAGTCCGACGCAAGCGCTCCGAGGGACTGTCACTCGTTTTCCGCCATCCAAGGGACTGTTCTCGGAACCTCCCCTGCTTTCGTCAGGAATTGGAGATTGGCAATTGGGAACTCCGTTCTGTTCCTCGCCTGCACTTCTCTCGTCGTCCTGCCCTGGGTCATCCGCAATCGACACGCCGGCGGGAAGTACACAATCTCAACCGCGTTCGACTACAACATCTGCGAGTACAGCGGCGCGCTGACCCTTGCCGCCGACAGGCTGATATCGGTAGATGACGCGCGCGACTCGCTGGCAGCCCGGGCACAGGCGCGGTTCGGTCCGCTCGATACCAATGCGCAGGTTTCGTACTGGGCGTCGATGGCCAAAGCAGGTCGGCAGCAGATTTCGGCCCGACCGCTTCTGGCCGTCAAAATACACGCAGCCGGCAGCGCGGGCGGACTACTGATGCCGCTCAGCGTTCGGTCCCTGCGCGTGTTCGCCGGAGCGAACCCGCAGACAGACACGACCGGAGAGCGGCACGTCGCACAGCGAACAGTCCAGTTCGTGGCTCGCGGCAGAATCGGACAGGCCCTCGCGCTCATCTGGAGGGACCGGCTCGCCTCGATGCCGGCGCCGGCCGTTGGCATCCTGCTCTGCGCCGTGCTCTTCCACGCGACACTTCTCATTGCCTTCGCGATAGGCGTGTTCCTGCGGCGCTCGCGTCGCTTGCTCTGGCTGCTCCTGCCGATACTCTACTTCGTGCTCTCCACCGGCCCGGTTGGTGAAGCCCGATTCCGCGTCCCCATCGAGCCGCTCCTCTGCATCATCGCGGCCGTGGCTCTGACCCGGCCGCACCAGGCGCAAACCAAATCGCAATGAACGCGACTCCGGGCCCGGACCGCAAGCGCGTGGCTGCAGCCGACCCGCTCCCTCCGGTCGACAGCTCTGAGCTTGATGTCCATCGTCAGGCATCCGACTTCCTCTTCATGGCGCTACTCCTCGTCATTCTGACCCGACTCGCGTTCATACTCCTGCCGCGCGTCCCGGTCGAAACCAAAGCAGTGGCATCAATCGGGGACAGCGGCGAATACATCGCCCTTGCCCGGAACCTCGTGGCCCATCACACCTTTAGCCGCGATGTCGCGCCGCCGTGGCGTCCCGAACTCTTCCGCACGCCCGCCTACCCGCTGCTGCTGACAATCCCATACATCATCAACCAGCCGGCTTCCCTGGGCCCCCGCCGCGGACTATACCCGCTTCGTCTGCCTCGCTTCATCCTCTTCAGCCTGATCCTGCAGTTTCTACTTTCAATGCTCACCGTCTGGCTCACGTGGCGGCTTGGGCTTGAGCTTGAGCTTGGGCCGGTTCCGGCCGCTCTGGCCGCGCTGCTCGTCGGGCTCAGCCCGAACCTCGCATTCCTATCGTCCAAGCTGATTTCCGAGGCCCTGTTCATCCCGCTGCTCCTCATCTTTGTCCTGCTGTTCAACCGCTTCCGCAGTACCGGACGTGCCGCTGACATCATCGCCGCGGGCATCTGCACGGGTCTCCTCATTCTCACCCGCCCGATCGCCACCTTTTTTCCTCTACTGCTTGCGGTCTACATCTTCTGGCTGGCGGCGCGCAGGAGGAAGTGGGTCACGGGAATCAGCAACGCGGTGCTCCTCCTCGCTGTTACCTCCGTGACCATCTTACCCTGGGTCATCCGCAACGGCGTCCGCACCGGCCGCTACATCATCTCCACCGCGTCGGAGCACAACGTCTACTTATACGACGCCGCGACTGTGCTGGCTGCGGAGAACGGCACGACTATCGCGCAGGCACGCGACTCAATGATGGCGCAGGCGGTAAGACAGTTCGGGCAGATTGACACGAACGACGAGGCGACCATGTGGCAGAAGCTGGCCGCGGTTGCCCGGCCGCATCTGCTCCGCAGACCCGCGCTCGCGGCTTCGGTGTGGCTGATGGGAGTGGCCGAAGATTTCGTGAGTCCGATCAGCATGGGCCCGCTGCTGATTCACGCCGGGGGTCTGCCCGCGCAGGGCAGCGCCAACCTGTTTCAGTCGTCGCTCGGCCTGCTTGCCAAAGGGAAGGTCATTCAGGCGTTCCGGACCGCATGGCAGGTGCGGCTAAGCGGTGCCTCGACGTTCATCCTCGCGGTCCTGGCACTTGCGGCCTTGTTCAACTTCATTCTCATCATGTTCGGGCTTGTAAGCCTCTTCCTGCGGCGCACCCGCGGCCTGCTCTGGCTCCTCCTGCCGATTCTCTACTTCACGCTTGTGACCGGCACGGTCGGTGACGCCCGATTCCGCGCCCCAATCGAGCCCCTCCTCTGCTTCTTCGCCGCGGTCGCGCTCATTCGGCCTCCGCGGCCGGCTCCTTCCCGTACCCAGGCCCAGCCGGTGCGGAGGACCGCGAATCTCGACGAAGGGAGTTGCTCAGTCGGCCTCGCCCAGCCCGGAATCCGCCCCACCGCATAACCCGCTGCCGACACCGGGGCGACTGTCTTCGCGGAACGCGTCTTTCAAGCGATATCCCGGCCGTACCTCGCCCCTCCCGTCCCTTGACACCTCCGTCCGCGAACTTATCATGTTCGCGTCTCATGAGGTCCACAGATCAGTCACAGGAGGAAGAGTAATGCGAATACCCGTTCTGGTCACAGCTATCTGCCTGGCACTGGTCGTGTCCTCACCCTGTATCGGCCAGTCGCTGCACAAGGTCATTCCGCTGCCGGATACGTTCTTCAACGACGGCGGCGCGAACATGGTGACCTACAACCCGGTCAACAACCAGTTCTACTTTGCCAGCGACGGCGATTCAATGGTCCTCGCAATCGACGGGACGACCTTCGCGAAGGTTGCGCTGTTGCACCTCGACTTCGATGTCACCGCGGTCGGCTGCAACCCGAAGACGGGCAAGGTCTACATCGGCACGTTCAAGGACAGCGTCGCCGTGATTGATGGACATACCAATCGGATATTGACCTACGTCGGGTGTGGAGGGGACCCCTGCTGCTTCGGCTTCGACACGCTGCTGAACAAGGTCTACTGCGGCGGCGACAACGGCATCACGGTGCTGGACGGCAGCACCGACAAGGAGCTTACGACCATCGACGTTGGCGGGGCAGGCACCGGGGCTTTCTGCTGCGTCCCAGGTGCCTCGCGAATCTATTGCTGCACCGACTGCGGCCCCGCGATAATCGACTCGAGAAGAGACAGCGTTATCATGCCGGCTTCCGGCTCGTCTGAGTTGGGATCGCTGGGGGTCGAATGGAGCCCGAAGGAGAACCGGGTATACGTCGGCTCGGATGAGACGCTCTGGGTCATCGACGTGGCCGGCGACTCCGTGCGCAAGCGTCTGGTGCCGGACACCGAGGGGTGCTGCGCGGGCGCACTGGTCTACAACCCGTCGCTCGACCAGGTGTATACGCTCGACGCCGAGAGCGGCGACCTGATGGTATTTGACTGCGGCAGAGATTCCCTTGTCGACCGGATACCGATGGTTTCACAGGCTCCTTCGTACGCCTGCGGACTGTGTGCCGACCCGTTTGTCGGCAAGGTCTATTGCGTTGACTGGGACGAAGAGGGCGGCCTCGTGACCTCGTGCGACGTCAGGGCAAGAACACTCGACCACGTGCGCGCGGGTGATGACCCGGTCGCGCTCGCCGCGAGCACGCGCGAGCGCAAACTCATGTGCGCCGACGACGTCAATCTGGACGTCTTGGTGCTGAGTACGGCAAGTGACAGCCTCCTGGCGACGGTCGCGCTCACTGACTGGTCGACCGCTGTCGCTGCCTCGCCAAGAACGAACAAGCTCTACGTCAGTTGTTTCCGCGGCGGGCTGTTGGCCCTCGACCCGCTGAGCGGGGCCCTGGTGTCACGCCTTGGTACCTTCAATACGCTCTGGTCGCTCTGCTTCGGCCTCGGGGGCAGCAGGCTGTACGCCAGTCCGGAAAGCGACCAGGAATCGCTGCTGGTCTTCGACACCAAGACCGATTCGCTGGTCGGACGACTTTCACTCGGACCGGTTGGACAGGGGGGCCTGACCCACCTCGTGGTCGACGAGGAGCGCGCCAGAATCTACTGCCTGAACGACTGTGACTCGGCGGTCGCCATTGTCGACCAGACCAACTGCACGGTCAAGGGTCATGTCATCCTGGCCGGCTCGCCGGGATGTGCCTGCCTCGACTCGGCCGCCGGACGGCTCTACGTGTCAAACACACGGTGGGATTGCATACTGTCGGTAATCGACTGCTATCGCGACTCGATTGTGGCGAATATCAGTCTGCCGTGCCCTGCGGCTGCCATGTGCACTAATCCCGGCCGCTCTGAGGTTTATGTTTCGCTGGGAGACAAGCTCATGGTATTCGATGGAATCAAGGATAGCGTCGTGGCAGCTATCGTGGCAGGCAGCGGGCACCTTGGCAGCTTCTGTCTCGACCCGGCCGACGACCGCGTCTACTGCGCGGTGGGGACTGACAAAGTCGCGGCCGTGGACTGCGCGACGCGGAAGGTCGTGGCAACCATCCAGGTAGGCTACCAACCGGACAATCTCTGGTACAATGCCGCCAGCGGCCACATCTTCTGTACCATGAGCGAGGCCGGTTCCATCGCGGCCATCGACCCGATACGTGAGTCGGTCGTGGCGGAAATCCCGATCCGCGCCTGGCCCTGCGGCTTCTCTGCTTCTCACACCGGCGAACTGGTCTTTGTAAACTCGCAGTGTAACTTCATCACCGTGGTCGGTGACCAGTTGCCCGCGAGTCCGATGACCGCGAAGACCGGCGGGGCGTTGTTCAAAGGCACCGTCTACCTGCGAGGCGGCGACCCGACTCGAATCGTGAACTCGGCCGGCCGCTGCGTCCGGACACTCGTTCCCGGCAGCAACGACATCACCGGTCTCGCCGCCGGCGTCTACTTCGCACTGCCCCAGACGCAGAACAGCAAGCCCGCGAAACTCGTCGTAATCAAGTAGCGCCGGTGTCGCAGCAAGGCGGTCGGCGGCTCAGGCCGCCTGTCCGTGATGCTAGAATCGGACTGTGAGGAGACGCAGGTTGAAGTTGACGCCCGTCCCGCCGCCGGCGCAGTCCGGACCGATGTAGGCCAGGGCCGGGCCCGCGAACCGTTGACGTCCATCCGACAACTCGTCGTCAAAGTCGGTGTAGTTGTAGCCGATTGTCCCGACGACGCCGGCGGCAACCGCCGGGATGAGCCGCGCGAACGGATTGTCATCCAGTTGCTTGCTGAACCCGGTGAGAGCGCCGACGCCGACCACGGCGGCAGTTCCCAGGGCCGCGCCGAGGTAGCCGATCCAGAACTCGTTCTGGCGGTGCATTATCAGGGCGGAGGCATCTATGCCGATCATGCACGCAACCGGATAGATAACACCGATATCCATGAGTCGGTCGGCCGTCCGGTCGTCGGAGGATTTCTGACCGAGGGAATCGGCCTTGTGGTGCAACCAACGGGGCAGGATCAGACCTCCGGCAGCACCCAACGCAGTGCCGCAGGCCGCTTCAATCGGCATCGTTCGCCACCGGGTTGACCGCCTCTCCGACATGTCACCAGTTGAGAGCGCTTCGTTCGTGACTTCGCTGTTCCCGACCGATAGCGACATCGACGGCCACCGCCAGCCCTGCAGCCAGACCAGTCCATTGTATCCAAGCACTGCCCCGACGCTGCCAACTGCGGCCGGCACCAGCCGTCGCAACACCGTATTCCCGGTCCGGGCATATGTGTATTCACCAAGGGGCTCGGCCGCGACCTCCGCGATGCCCCCCACGGCAAACCCGAACCAGAGGACACGTTCCTGCCCCACAGCCAGGCCGACGGCATCGCACCCCGCCGCGCAGGCAAACGGAGTACTGACAGCTATCAAGGTGACGAGATTCACGGAGCCGATGAGAGCGTCGAGGCCGGTGTGAGTAAGGGGAATCTGGAGATTGCCGACGTGGTCCTTCAGGACGCCGACGCCGGTCCCGACCGCGGTCCCTGCACCCCACTCCAGTGTGGCGGCCCACCATGTCAACTCGGGGCCATCCATGTCCTCTTCCGCGAACCGCCACGGGTCGACCTCCTGCCCTCGGACGCAAGGTACCCACAGCAGCAGGAAGGGCATCAACAGAAAAAGGCCATGCGCGACGAGGTTCCGGACCCGGCCGGACCCATCTGCGCCGTTGGCCATCATTGATATTTTAGGCACCGCTCGCCGCGTGTCAACCGCGCCACAAGCGCAGTGGAATGACCCCATGTCCGCCCCGCAGACACAAGGGGTCCGGCCCCGCGCAAGTGACTTCTGCAACTCCGTACCGATCAGCCAGTCGTTGATGTCCGCTGCCGGCACGACAAGCGGAACCCGCCGGGCATGGAGCCCGGCGGGCAAATGCGTCAGGCGGTTTTGAGGCGGGGGCTAGATTCCGGAGACGAACGTTTCGACCGCGGCCGTGTGACGCCCGCCTTTGACCTCGGCATTCCTGAGGGCCTGCGTCGCCACCGGCTGCTGTCCGCACAGCTCAGTCATTCCCTGCAGAGTGCCCTCTGTGCCGCTGCCGCCAAAGGTCACGAAGAACGCAACCCGCTTGAACTTACCCTTGTTCTGCGTGAGGTAAGTCCTCAGCGGGCTCGCCATCGAACTCGCCCAGACCGGCGTGCCCAGCACTACCACGTCGTACTGCCCCGGGTCTTTGGCGGTCGGCCGGATTTCAGGCAGGGTCTTGCGCATGGCCTCGCGCCCGGAGCGCAACCAGCCAAAGAGTCCCTTGCGGCTGCGCACGTCCTGGATGCCCTCGATGTCGCACTTCAACTTGGCGGCTATTAACTCCGCCACTTGTCGCGTCGTACCGCCTCGGGAATAATAGACCACCAACCGCTTGCTGTTTGTCGTACTCAAGAGAACACCTCGACTTGGCTATTTCTGAGCGGCTTCTTTTTCGCGCTTGGACTCTTCGATTACCTTCTGCGTCGTCTCGCGCGGAGCCTCTTCGTAGTGCGAGAACTCCATCGTGAAGAATCCGCGCCCCTGGGTCATCGAGCGGAGGCTGTTCGAGTACTTGTACATCTCGGCCATTGGGGCCTGGGCCTTGATGACCTGCAGGTTGCCCTGCACTTCCATGCCCATGATGCGGCCGCGCCGGGCGTTCATGTCGCCCATCACGTCGCCGGTGAACTGGTCGGGGACCGTCACCTCGACGTTCATGATCGGTTCCAGCAGCACGAGCCCGGCCTTTTCGCAGCAGTTCCGGAATGCAAGCGAGCCGGCCAGCTTGAAGGCGATATCGGAGGAGTCAACGTCGTGGTAGGAGCCGTCGAAGACGACCGCCCGGATGTCCATCATGTGGTACCCGGCCAGCACGCCCTTCTCCATCGTCTCGACGATGCCCTTTTCAATCGGCGGGATGAACTTGGTCGGAATCGAGCCGCCCTTGATCTCGCTCACGAACTCGAACCCGGTACCGCGCGTCACCGGCTCCAGCCTGAGCCAGCAGTCGCCGAACTGGCCGCGGCCTCCGGTCTGCTTCTTATGCCGTCCCTGGGCCTCGCACTTCTTGGTGATGGTCTCGCGGTAGGGAATGCGGGGCTTAACCAGGTCGACCGTGACGTCGAACCGGCGCTTGAGCCGGGCGACCAGTACGTCGAGGTGCAGCTCGCCCATGCCGTTGATGAGCTGCTGCGCGATCTCGGCGTTGAACTCGTACGAGAACGTCGGGTCCTCCTCGCGCAGCCGGGAGAGGCCGGTCGACACGCGCTCCTCGTCGCCCTTGGTGTGCGGGACGATAGCGACGGAAATGCAAGGCTTGGGGAAGGCGACGGGCGGAAGCTTCGCCGGCTGGCGCCGGTCACAGAGCGTGTCGCCGGTGTGAGTTTCCTTCAGCTTTACCAGCGCGCCGATCATACCGGTAGTCAGTTTGTTGACCTCGATCCGCTCCTTGCCCTTCACCACGTACATCTGGTTGACCTTCTCCTCACGCTCGGTCGTGGCATTCAGGACAACGCCGCCGGTTTCCAGCCTGCCGCGGAACACGCGGACCAGGCTCATGTCGCCGACGTGGGCCTCGGAAATGGTCTTGAATATGAAGGCGCAAACCGGTCCGTTCTCATCCGGCTTAATCTCGAGCGCCTCGCCCGACTCGGGCTTGGTCGCGGCCTGAGGCGGCATGTCGAGCGGGCCGGGCAGCACGTCCACCGCCAGGTCGAGCAGCACGTCGGCGCCGATCTGGGCAAGCGCGTCTCCGCAGACCAGCGGATAGACGACGCCGGCCTTGATGCCCTTCCGGACCGCGGCGCGCATTTCATCCGGCGCGATGCTGCCGCCCTCGATGAACTTCTCCATCAGGGTTTCATCGACCTCGGCCGCGGCCTCAACCAGCTTCTCCTTCCACTGGCTGATGGCGTCGGCCATGTCCGCCGGCACGGGAATCTCCTTGCGCACACCGTTGCTGTAGCTGTACGCCTTGTCGTTCAACAGGTCGACGACGCCGCTCAGCCCGGCTTCCTTGCCGATCGGCAGGAATACCGGCGTGACGCGCGTACCGAAGGCCTTGCGCAGGTCCTCGGCCGAGGTGTCGAAGCTGGCGTGTTCCTTCGTAAGCTTGTTGAGGAAGACCGCGCGGGGCAACTTGGCATCGTCGAGCCGGCGCCATGTCATCTCGGTGCCGACCTCGACTCCGGAAGAAGCGTCGACGACAACGATGCCGTTATCTATCGCCCTCACGCCGGATACGACACTGCCGAAGAAGTCCGCGTAACCCGGAGTGTCTACGAGGTTTACGAGCGTATCCTTCCAGTCGCCGTGTCCGAGCGACAGATTGATGGATATCTTGCGGCTGATCTCGTCCTCGTCGTAGTCCAGGAGTGATGACCCCTCGGCCACCGAGCCGAGCCGGGTGTTCTGCTTCATTGCGAGCAGCAGCGCCTCGCAGAGCGAGGTCTTGCCCGAACTGGCATGGCCGAAGAAGCCTAGATTGCGGATCTTTTCCGCAGTGTACTCTTTCAAGGGGTCCTCCTGAAGTATTGTCTAAAAGCTGAGCGGTATCATACCGAAACCTTCAGGCAAGTCAATCGCAGGTGGTCATTGACGCGCCCCGGCGCTCGGCGGCGCGGCTTCCTGCACCGCGGTTTCTAATCTCAAATCGTACGGTTCGATTGTGACGACACGTATCTCTGACTCTGCCTCGCATCGTACCTCTCATTGCAGGTCAGAAAGTGCCGGCCAAAGTTCCGTCCAAGGTATCGTCAACTGTATGGTGAACTACGTCAGTCAGTATGTCGTCAACTGCGTAGCGAATTGCGTCCGGAACTGAATAGGGAATTGTTCGCGGCATTCTATCGCGCATCCTCCGAGAAACTGCTCGCGACATTGTCCCCGTCATTATCCGCGACATTCTTCGACTCAATGTTCGCGTCAAAGTTCGACTGATTGTGGGCTCAAACGTGTCTGGCAACGTGTCGGCTACTGCAGCCCCTTAGGCAGTCTCCGGGCCGAGGCGTGGACGGCAGAATTGTGGTCAGGTGTCCGGCCCTCACCACATATTGTGGACCTCCCAGACCCCCAAATGCGCACCTCGGCTCGCCAAATCCGGCCCAAGATGACCGGAAGACAGGTATTTCCGGCCAGAATGACATCACGTAAGTCACGCATTTCCCGTCCAGGGGTCGTTGGGGGGAGGTCTACCCCGGACCTTGTCCCGGCGCTTATGGCGGTGCTTATCCCGACGCTTATCCCGATGCTTATGTCGGCGCTTATCCCGATGCTTATGACGGCGCTTGTCACGACGCTTATGACAGCGCTTGTCACGATGCTTATGACAGCGCTTGTCACGATGCTTGTGACAGCGCTTGTCACGATGCTTGTGACAGCGCTTATCACGACGCTTATGGGGGCGCTTATCCAGACGCTTATGACGGTGCTTATCCCGGCGCTCATGGGAGTGCTTATCCCGACGCTTCTGAGGGTGCTTATCACGGCGCCGGATTTCAGCCGCAACGGCCCTGCGGCACTCGGCTTGACCGCGGGACAGTCCTTGGAAGCTTTCTGACGTGTAGGCTGAGCTCTTCGAAACCTCGATGAATACTTGGGACAGTTGTATCCTTCTATCGTCCGCGTTCAGTCTCACGCAAACATGAAGGCTGCCCGCGTGGGTGCGGGCAGGCTGAAAGAGAGAAGCTGTTTGTCCTACTTGGTCAGGACAACCTTGGAGACGCTGGACGCTTGACGCCTCACGCCCGACGCCTGACGGACAAAGTACACGCCCGGAGCCAGCGCCCGCACATCATTCGCGCCGGCTCTCAGGTTCATCACCTTCCGCCCGCTGACGTCCAGCAGTTCGGCCCTGTATGCTGTATGCTGTCTACTGCCTACTTCCAGATTCAGCACTCCCCTCACAACGCTCGCCCCCTTCCGCGCCTGCGCCAATCCGAGTTGCTTCGGCTCGGCGACTGCGACCTGCGTGGACTCGAAGACCCAGACGCCAGCGCCATAGCACGACGCATACACATAGGGCGCGGAATAGGTCAGACGCATCGCGACATCCGCCACAGGGCTAGTCGCCAAGACCCGCATGTTGTGCGGGCTCGACACGTCTAGCAGAAGCACAGCATCCTGACACGCGACGTACGCCAGGCTGTCCGTCACTACGACGTCATATGCGTTGAACACCCCGCACAGCGAATCGACTGGGAAGGGCATGGTCGGCCTGGCAACGTTGTAAACGTAGAGGCCACCGTCCGCCAAGTACGCCAGCGTGTCCTTCACGAACACCCCGTTCGCTCCATGCAAGATGCTGTCGACCACAACCGGGTTAGTCGGGTCGGCTACGTTGATAATAGCAAACGGGTAACTAGCAACGTACGCAAGCGAGTCGACTAGACTCAGTCCGTAGGAATCATCTCCCAACACGCAGCTCCCCACCAGCACCGGCTGGCGCGGGCGGGCGACATTGACGACATTGAATCGTAGGTAGCCCACCAGGTAGACAAACGTGTCACGCAAGACCATGTCCTCTGGGATGGTTTGAACAACTCCGCTGCCGACTTGCGTGGGCCGTGTTGGGTCGCTAACGAGCATGCTACGAAAGAACGGACTGGGATTCCAGCCAACGAACACAAAGCTGTCTCGACCAGCCGCCGACCAGCAGGTCGAAACTGTGGAATCGATTCCCCCAAGTTCGACTGGTCGCGCCGGGTCAGTCACATCTAGGATTCTGAGTCCGCCCTGATAGTCAGCTACGTATGCCCTGTCTCCATCCAGCGAGACATCCTGTGCAACATCAGCCTTCAGGACGCTCGTATCGTAGACTGGGGCATTGATGTTGGCCATGTCTATTGTCGCCAGCCCCTTCATGTCAGCAACGTAGGCCCAGTTGGAAGCCCAATCTGCCCATACCGCATAGTTGTCGCCCGGCGTCGCGCAGGACGAGACAACGCGCGGATGTGCTGAGTCTTGAATGTCCACAATCGTGAACTCATAGGCCGGATTCTGATACCCGGAAACAAACGCGAACGGCCCGCTGAGGTGAACGCCCCAGCCGCCGACGCTATCTATGGAGCCTATTCTCGTGACGTTGGCCGGGTCCGAGATGTCTAGGACATCGAATCGGAAGTGGTCGTCGAGCGTGCTCCAATAGATGGAGGCAACGCAGATGTTGCCCCGCGCATCAGCCGCAAGGGCATAATTCGCGTACGTGCCGACCCGCTTCGGAACCGCCGGGTTCGACACGTCGATGAACCCCAGCACGTCATTGAGTTCTCTCGCTACCGCAACCGTCGCCGTCGCCGTCGCGACGTAACCGCTGTCCTGGCACGTGCCGAGCAGGCGAGGATTCACGGTGTTGCCGATGCTGTAGGAATAGAACGTACCGTAACTGGCAAAGTAGAGAAAGGTATCGTAGACGGCAAAGTCACCGACCCCGTACGGAATGACGTTGCGGTAGACCGGATGCGTCGAGTCGGCGATGTTCCATATCTCGATGCCGTTCCCGCAGGTCAAGAGGAACGAGTCATGCAGCGCTGTCTGCCTTGGAATGAAGTTGAGTTGTATCTCGGAAAGCACAATCGGGCTGTCAGGCTTGGCGAAGTTGAGGAGTGCGACCTCGCTGCCGAGCGTCAGCGCCACGAGGTTTCCTCTGCCGGTCACCTCATTCGACTCGCCGCGGCCGTACTTGCCCACAAGCCGTAACCCCGTGGATGCCGACTCCGGCTTGTGATACTCGGTGTAGCGCGAAGCATCCAGCCCACGCTTCTGCAGCCACTCCGCCCTGAACCTCGCCGGCATCCGCGCCAGCGACTCCTGCACGGCGGGACTCTCCTGGAACCCCGGCACTCCGGCCAGAGCGACGGCGGCCAGGAGCGCACCGAATAGAACAGCCACCGGTCTGTTCATAGGGTCAGTGTAACACGCTTGGACCTCGGGTCAAGCGGCGGAATGTCCACAGAGCCGATATTGAAGCCACGAAAGCACGAAAGACACGAAACGAACGGGTGCAGGATGCCACGAGTCCGCTTCACTCCGTTTTCGTGTCTTCGTGGCCATCTATCTCGGATTCAGGGATGTCCCGGCCCCGGAATCTCCCGGCCTCGTGGCCGCAAACAGTGTCCGAACTGCCGGCTTCGGCCCACGATTCTTGACTCTGGTGCTGCTTCGGATAAGATAGCCGCCCATGCTCAAATTGACACCGTTCCATGACCGGCATCTGGCGGCAGGCGGCAAGATGGTCGACTTTGCCGGGTATGACCTGCCGGTCCAGTTCCACGGAATCATACCAGAGCACATCCGGGTGCGCACGACTGTCGGTGTGTTCGACGTTTCCCACATGGGCCGGATAGAAGTCCGCGGCAAGGACGCGCTCGCCTTCGTCAACCGGGTGACGACGAACGACGCGAGCAAGCTGGCGGTCTACCAGGCTCAATACTCGGTCCTCTGTTATCCGGACGGAGGCATCGTCGACGACCTGGTGGTTTACCGGTTGCCGGATTGCTACTTTCTAGTCGTGAACGGCGCGAACAACGAGAAGGACACTGCCTGGCTGCGTGAGCATCTGTCGGGCGATGTCCGGATGGACAACATAACCGACACCCAGGCCCAACTGGCCATCCAGGGCCCTAAGGCCGAGGCGGTCATGCAGAAGATATGTTCCATCCCGCTCTCACCCATCGGGTTCTACTGGGCCGCACACTGCGAGGTCGCAGGTGTGAAGGCGCTCGTTTCCCGGACCGGCTACACGGGCGAGGACGGATTCGAGGCGTACTTCCCGGCCGCGAGCGCGCTGGAGGTTTGGGACTCGATATTCGAGGCCGGCAAGGAGTTCGCCATCGAACCCATCGGGCTCGGCGCCCGCGATACGCTCCGGATGGAGATGAAGATGGCCTTGTACGGCAACGATATCGACAAGACCACGAACCCGATTGAGGCAGGTTTGAGCTGGGTCGTAGCCTTGGACAAGCCGGAGGGCTTTGTCGGCTCCGATGTGCTCAAGAGAATAGAAGAGGAGAAACCGGCACGCAGGCTGGTCTGCCTGGAAATGCAGGACCGCTCGATTGCCCGGCCGCACTACAACATCACGGCCCAGGGACAGACGGTCGGCTCCGTAACCAGCGGCACCCTCTCGCCTTCGCTGAACAAGGGCATCGCTCTGGGCTATGTGAAGCGCCAGTTGACCAAGGCAGGGACCGAAGTTCAGATTGACATCCGCGGCCGCAACGCCGCCGCGCTCATCGTAAAGCCGCCGTTCTACA
>Ga0335071_10005024_pt1 | contig 13795 bp, 13 predicted proteins | sample Lox_Sample_15_FD_206724 | JGI IMG/M metagenome (GOLD analysis project Ga0335071, IMG submission 206724) | Soil microbial communities from Loxahatchee National Wildlife Refuge, Florida, United States - Lox_Sample_1.5 | ecosystem: Environmental > Terrestrial > Soil > Wetlands | place: USA... | reverse complement strand
TCAAAGAGAAGCCCCATTTCTCGCGTTCACGACGAGGGAAATGGGGCACCCAGTTTAGTGATACTGGTCTTGCGAGCTAGTTCATGAGCTGCGCTTGGGCTCGTCTGGCTTCTTGTTGTTGTCCTCTTTGGGTTGTGGCCGGGACTGTTCCCGTGAGGGCGGAGTCGCTCTTTCCGGAGGAGCCGAGCGCGGAGCAGGCTGGCTTCTAGGCTGTTCCGGCGGACGGCTTGGTTCGGGGCGCGCTTGCTGCCGATCCGGTGGACGTTCGTTGCGGGCCGGAGGCTCGGCGGGCCGATTTGACTCGGGCCGACTTGGTTCTGGACGAGAGTTCGGTTGTGCCGCGGGCGGACGATCGTTGCGCGCGGGTGGCTCCGACGGACGGTTGGGCTCAGGGCGGTTGGGCTCGGGACGGTTCGGCTCAGGCCGGTTCGATGGATTGTTGGGCTGTGCCGCTGGCGGCCGATTCGGCTCCGGACGGTTGTTTGGTTCCGGCCGGTTGTTCGGTTCGGGCCGGTTGTTCGGCTCTGTCGGCTGCGGGCGTTCGTTTCGAGCCGGCGCTGGCGTGGGCTGATTTGGCTCCGGGCGGTTGTTGGGTTGAGCTGAGGGCGGGCGATCATTGCGTGTCGGCGGCTGTCCGGGGCGGTTCGGTTCTGGCCGATTCGTTTCCGGCTGATTCGGTTCGGGATGGTTTGGCTCCGGCCGCGCATTTGTGGGCGGCTGGTTGCCGGGTTGGGGACGACCGGGAGCCGGAGTCTTCGCACCTGGCCGCTCATTCGCAGCCGGCGGATTTCCTGGCTGGTTCTCGCCGCCACGATTGGGAGCAGGTGTTGGCGTGGCCGGCTTTCCCGGAGGCGCGCGTCTCACCAGCGAAGCGGTTTGCGTGTTTGCAGGACGCATCTTCTGCAACTCGTTTCGCGGTACCGGTACTCCTGGATGCTGCGCAAGCATGGATTGCCGAGCTGAAAACGGCGGCGGAGGCGGAGGCGGCGCCGCTTTGGCGATCACGGGACGTTGCGCAATCGCGCGAGGCGGTGCGGCGACGTGTCCAGCGGTGTTGGCATGCGCCCCGTACACCGCCTGCTGTGCAGGAGGAATCGCAGCTCTCGTGCTTATGGGGGCGCGTGCGATCTCCTGCGCGTTCACGGCAACCGCAGCGCGCGAGACCGGCTGAGCGCTGGCAAAGGCCTGCCGCGGCACCGCGGTCACTGCTCCGCGCACATTACGGTTCGCGTAACGCACGTTCGTGATGTTCGTGTTGTTGTTGATGATGGTGGTCTTATAGACATTTGTAATTTCCGTGCGGTTGATCACCGTATTGCTGACGTTGACGCGATTCACGTAGGCCTCGCTCACGCGGTATGAGGGCACGTAAACTTCCCGCGGTCCGAGCGGGAACCAGGCCACGTTGTTGCCGAAGGCCATGCCTCCGCCACCCACGAAGACTACGAGCGCAGGCGCGTAGACGGGGTACACTTCGCGAGGGCCGGGGACCCATCCCCAGCGGTTTCCGACGTACGCCCAGCGTCCGTAGTGGAACGGCGCGTATCCCCAGCGCTCATCGTCGACCCACGTCCATCCCCAGGGATCGACCCATGCCCAGTGCCCATCGTGATAGGGCGCCCAACCGGCATCGACTCGTGGATACCAGACTTGGCCGTAGTCGGGGGAGGGACCCCAATCGCCATTTTCGTCGAGATCTTCGAAGCCGACCACGTCGCGCGAGCAATAGCGCGCGGAAGGAGAGTCCTGGTAGCGGCGATAGCGGTCGTCACTCCAGCGGTCAAAGTCATCCGGATTTCCGATCTGTTCTACTTCGGCGTTCAGCGAATTCGTTCCGTTGAACGTTGTGCGCTGGCCGGCGTGCAGCGTGTAGGTCTGGCCGTTGCCGGTCGACTCTCCCCCGCCCTCCCAAATCGTCACGACGGAGTAGTCGCCGTTTTCCGATGCTTCGATACGGTAGCGGCCCGGCTGCGTGACGGTGAACGCCTGGTTGGGTGTGTCGATCTCGAAGTCTGTATCTTGATTAAGGGACCAGACACGCACATTGATTGCTCCGGCGGTGACTTCCATCTGCACGGTGTGGTCATCGAGGTTCAGAAACGAGAAGCCGGTGCTGGAGTTCAGGTCGATCGTCGAGGCGCCGAGTTGCACTTCGGCACGGGAGTCGCGGTCGGCCCACAATTTGTCCCCGGTGGTCATGGGACGGTTGGAAACGGCTTCGACCCAGTCGTCTTCGCCTGCTGGTTGGAACGAGACTGAGCCTTGCATGTAGCCGAGGCGAGCGACGCGGGCCGGCGGGTCATCCTGATCCTGATCTTGCGCACTTGCACTTCCAGTGATGGAAAGGGCGAAGCTGAAGAACGCGACTGCCAGTCCGATCGCAAGGGTGAGATGCGGGACTCTTTTGGGCAGATTCCTACTCATGCGAAGTCCTCTCTGGACGCGGGGGCGTCCCTTACCTCTCAAATTGGTTTAAGCGGCCTTCAGACAGGTTGCCCCTGCCAGACCGAGCACATCGGGTGTAGATGCCTTCGGAAATGTGAGTTGGTGTACAGGAGTTCGCGTAGGAACGGTCGCGGAAAGGCCTGAGCAGCACTTGCCGCTCAGGTGAGAGATATTGTCGAACACCGAGAAATGGGGTTTCAGGACGCCGCGATCAGTGCGGCCGATGCATCTTCTTCCGCCTGCAACACGCGATACAGGGTGAACAACATCAAGAGGGTCTTTCGCGCTTGCGAGAGGGAAGCGGTCTTGGGCAGTTCGAAATTCTTTTGCCGGCGATGGAGGAAGAGTACGGCCTCATTCTGGTCGTTGGTGAGAGTCCACACGGGCCGAAAGCATCCTTTACAGGAGAGCCGGAACGTCTGTCCGTCCGCAAATGTCAGGGTCCCGCCATTTCCCCATGCGTACCGGAATATCGCGACCTGGTTTCGCGTTGCAGTTTCGGCAATCTCGGCCTGCATGCGGAAGAAGCCGGTGCGGCGGAATGTCCAGCTTCCGTGCGGTGTTTCGGCCAGATATTCCGACGACCAGAAACTGGGTTTCTTCAACCTTCCCCAGACTTGGCCGTTGTAACGGAGTTCGTAGTCCCGGCTGTGTGGAACTTTCGACCAGACAGGCCCGCTGAGAGTAGCGGTAGACGAGTGAATCATAAACACCTCCGAAAAGGCATTTCCCGATTCGATCCCACCATAGCAGATGCACGTTAAAACGCGGTAAATGCTGGCGGTTGCGCTGCTACAATGCCCTGTTTCGCCCCTCAGCCTGTGCAAGTGTCGAACTTCAAGCGCCACAATAACGTACTGTCTGGTGCAGGGCTTGGGGCGGTCTCGAGAATGCCAGCCCTCGCTTTAGTCTCGCGAAACAGTTTTTCCGGGGAGTGAAAGTGGAAGACGTCCAGGTCGTTGCGATGCTGGTCCGGCGCTGTATTGCCGGGGATGCCGCCGCCTGGGAAGAGATCGTGCAGGCCTACAATCGGCGCATATATAACATCTGCTACCGTTTTGCGGGTTCTGCCGATGATGCCGAAGACCTCACGCAGGAGGTTTTCATTAAGATGCACCGCACTTTGTCGAGCTACGATGCGTCCAAGGGAGCGTTCGTGACTTGGGTGACGACCATCACGCGCAACCTGCTGGTCGACCACTTTCGGAAGACCAAGCAGGACCGGATTACGGATTCCATAGACACGACGGCGTCCGAGCACGAGGATGCGCAGCCCCTGAGCGAGCAGATTCCGGACCAGTCGCCGGGCCCGGATGCCCGGGTCCGGAGCCGGGAGGTGGGGGAGACGGTTCATGCTGCCTTGGGGAAGCTATCGCCAGAGCTTCGGGAAGCAGTGATTCTAAGGGACTTACAGGATATGGACTATCGGGAGATTGCCGCCGTTTTGAGGGTTCCGGAGGGCACCGTGAAATCAAGAATAAATAGAGGACGAGCGGAACTTGCGCGCCTCCTAGAACGTACCTACAGGCAGGTGATGTGATGCCAGAACACACCAAGAACGGAATGCAGTGTCACGAGTTCGATGGCCTGCTCAGCGATGCCGTGGACGGGTTGCTGACGGGAATCGAACTGGACCGCTTCCAGGCGCACGCCCGGAGTTGCCGGACGTGCGGGCCGCTGCTCGCTGATGCTGAAGCGGGCCGCAGCTGGCTGAAAGGTCTCACGGAGGTGGAGCCTCCCGCCGGCCTGGTTGCAAATATTCTGGCGTCCACGACGGGCGTTGACACCCAACGCCTGCGGGCTAACGTGCGTGTTTCTCAGCCGCGGGTCTCGTGGCTGGAACGCGTACAAGCCATGTTGTCCGGATACTTTGAGCCAGTCTGGGATACGGTCCGCCAGCCCCGCTTCGCCATGTCATTCGGTATGGCGTTCTTTGCGCTGTCGGTGGGCCTTACAGTCGCCGGCGTGAAGCCGAACGACTTGCGCCAGATCAGCTTGCGGCCGGCGGCGATCCGGCTCGCGTATTACCATACGCAAGCCAAAATTGTCCGCTATTACGACAACGCCCGGATTGTGTACGAAGTGCAGTCGCGGTTGCGCGAGTTCCGACGGAACGCGCCTGCCGAGCCCGGTCCGGCGAAAACCAGAGAGAATAAAAACGACACAACACAACAGCCCGAGCAGAAGGAGGAACGCAACTATAGCCAGACCGAAAACGGTCTCATCCTGGCCAGCGCTCCTCAGGGTCTCACTCCTCACGATCTGCCTGTAGTGTCGGTGACCACGTACAGGAGGTTCGTATGAACTGCGCCACGCACAACGATGTTGCTGCAGTGGCCTTCTGCCGCACGTGCGGCAAGCCACTTTGTCAAACCTGTACCCGCGATGTGCGCGGGGTGATCTATTGCGAATCCTGCCTGGCCGCGAGGATCGACAGCCCTGCCCCGGCCAGCGGAGTTGTACCCCCGGCGCAAACGCCTTATACCCCGGTGGGAGTTCCCGCGTACCCGCCCCCGCCCTCGGTCAGTGGAGGGCCGAATCCTGCCGTGGCCGGAATTCTTGCCGGATTTTTTCCCATCGGGTTGGGCGCGGTCTACACAGGGCAATATGCGAAGGGCCTGGCCCACCTGGTGATTGCCGTTCTGCTGATCCTGGGTGTGAGCTCGGATCTGCCCTGGTACTTCATCATGATTCTTGGAATCCTGATGGGGTTCTTCTACGTGTACCAGATCATCGACTCGGTGCGCAGCGCGCACGCACTCCAGCGCGGCGAACCAGCGCCTGACCCTTTTGGCTTGGCGCAGACGTTCGGCACGGGCGAGAGATTCGAGGGCGCAAAGGTTCCGGTGGGCGCGGCCGTCCTGATCGGGCTCGGCGTTCTGTTCCTCTTGCACACGGCCGGGCTCTTCCAAATCGGCATGGGCATGTTCATTTCGCTCATCCTGATTTTTCTAGGGGTTTGGCTATTCGCGAAAAACTGGGGGCTTCTGCACACCACCGCAAGCGTCTGCCAGTGCCAGCGTTGCCGAAGCCGCAGGCTCATGGGACCGGCAATCCTGGTGACGATCGGCGTGCTGCTGCTTCTCGACTCGACTTCGCACATCGGCTTCGACAAGACTTGGCCCGCGATCCTGCTCGTGATCGGAGTGGTCAAGCTGATGCAGAGCAATGCTTCCTATGAGGGACATGTCGGGCCGCTGCCGCCGGGACCGGGACTCCCGCCGACTCCTCCGCCTCCCGCGCCGCCTTCTTCCGGGCTGGAGACGCCATCGCAGCCTGCCTCCTCGAGCGAGGTGAACCATGTCTAACACCATGCAACCTCCCGTTGTGCCGCAGCGGCCGCGCCGCTCTTTCGCGGGTCCGCTGGTGCTGATCGTGTTGGGCGCGATCTTCCTGCTCGGCAACCTGAATATGCTGTCCTGGCACAAGATCGGCGTCTGGTTCTCGCATTACTGGCCCCTGCTGCTGATCCTTTGGGGAGTAGTAAAGCTCATCGAGCACTACCAGGCGCAGCGGCAAGGCTTCCGTGCCGCCGGCATTGGCGTCGGTGGAATTTTCCTGGTCACGATCATCGTCATTTCCGGCCTGGTAGCGCATGCGGTCGAACAACACTGGTCGGGATGGCGCGAGCAGATCAACTTCGATGATGGAGATTTCCCCAACATCTTCGACCAGGCGCACGAGTTTACCGACCATCTCGAGCAGGATTTCCCCGCCGGCGCCACTTTGAAGGTAATCGATAATCATGGCGCGGTAAGCGTGCATCCCTCGGACGACAACAAAATCACCGTGGCCGTCCGCAAGAAGATTCGCGCCGACAACGACGAGGATGCCGAGAAGTACAACGGGCAGACCAAGCCGACCATCACCGTGATGGGCGGATTAGTTACGCTCGATGCCAAGGTGGACGGGGCAGGCGATCATTCCGTCGAAACCGATCTTGATATCTCCATACCGCGCAAAGCGCCGCTGTCGGTGATCTCGCGGCATGGCGACGTCAACGTGGTAGACCGCACCGGCAACGTCGATATCTCCGCGCAGCATGGAGACACCTCCGTTGAGGACGTCACGGGAAACGTGAAGGTCAACCAGGAAAAGGGCTCCGCGAAAATTGAACAGGTGACAGGCGACGTTCACGTGCAAGGACGGCTCGATGAAGTCTCGCTGGCCGACGTGAAGGGGACCGCACAGCTGGAGGGTGAATTCCAGGAGAGCGTGAAGCTGGAGCGCATCAGCAAATCCGTCACCTTTAAATCGTCGCGTACCGACATGGAATTCTCGCGCATCGATGGTTCCCTCAACCTGGATTCCGACGAACTGCATGCCGAGCAAATCACCGGACCGCTGCATCTCACGACCCGCTCCAAGAACATTCGCCTCGACGAAGTCGCGGGTGACGTCCGTTTACAGGACGACAATGGCGCGATCGAAGTTGGCATGCGCACGGTCGGAAATGTGCAAATCGATAACAAAAACGGCAGTTTGCAGCTCACGTTACCTGATAGGGCAGGCTTTCGCGTAGATGCCCATACTCACGACGGTGAGGTGCAAACGGACTTCCCCGAGCTCAAGGTCGACAATAACGAGCACGATGGCCGTGCCAGCGGGAGCGTGGGAAACGGGGGAGCACATATCGTGCTCAACAACGAGCACGACGGCATCGAGATTCGGAGAACCAGTGCACAGCCACCGCATCCTCCGGCTCCGCCGTCCGTAAGCAAACCGGCGAAGAACTTACCGGCTCCGCCCGAGGACGTGCAACCAACGGAGAATTAAGCAGCGAGCAATGAGCTGTGAGCAATGAGCTATGGGCGAACCAGCCCGGTGATTGCTCATCGCTCATGGCTCATTGCTCGCCGTTTCTCTGCCAATCCTTCTACGCGCGCGAGTACGTCATCTTCCGACATTGCAGTGGAGTCGATGACAACTGCGTCGGGAGCTGCGACCAGCGGGGACGCGGTCCGGGTCCGGTCGCGGTGATCGCGTTCGCGCAATTCCGCGGCTACATTGGCGGAAACCTGTCCTGAGATCCGTTGCTGCTGCATACGCCGCTGTTCGCGCACAACCGGATCTGCGTCGAGGAAGATCTTGAGATCGGCATCGGGGAAAACCTTGGTCCCGATGTCTCGCCCTTCCATTACGATCCCGCCGCCTTCTCCCATGCCTCTCTGCTCGGCCACCATCCATTCCCTCACCTTGGGGTGAACGGAAATCCGCGAGGCCGCCTCGGTCACGTCTCGGTCGCGGATCCGCATCGACACGTCGTGGCCGTCGAGCAGCGTGCGATTTCCCGTAACGGTGGGCTCCAGCTTGATGCGCATGCCCTGCGCCATCTTTACCAATTCCGACTCGTCGTCCAGGGAGATATCGCGTTGGATGGCTTTTAGGGCGAGAGCGCGATACATCGCGCCGCTCTCCAGGTTCACGTATCCGAGCTTCCGGGCCAGGCGGGCGGCGATGGTGCTCTTGCCGGCGCCGGCGGGTCCGTCGATGGCGATGATCAGCTTGCGACCAGGTTGGCCTTTGGGGGAGTCGCTCATTGGAAGCTAACGATTGTACACGGGAGAGCCGGCCGTCTGGCTAGATCCGGAAGAGCAACGCTTCCGCATCCCGTTCCGCGGATTCGATATTCTCCGCCTTGCCCAGGTCGCGCCAGTAGTAGTCGTCGGCATGAAAAGCGCTGATCCTTTCGCCTTCCGCCGCCAGCCGCAGATAGGCCGGGATAATCGAAAAGGCATCGTGTTCAGTCAGTATGGAGAAAATGCGCGGGGAGATCATATGAATTCCGGAAAAAGCCACCGCCTGAGTCGATGCGGCGGGACGAACGATTTCTACTTCGTGCGTCGGGCCGGTCTTGCGGCCGCAGAGCTGGTCGTCCTCATCGAAGAGCAGATGACGCGATGTCTCACGCTGCTGGACCGCGAGGGTAGCGAGCGCACTTTGTCCGCGGTGAAGCTCCAGCATCCGCTCGAAGTTGATCGAGCTTAGGACATCGACGTTGTGGAGCAGAAAGGGTTCGTCCTCGCCGGGAGGTTCGAGGAAAAACCAGGACGCTTTCTTCAGCCCGCCGCCCGTGTCGAGCAGCGCATCCTCGCGCGAGATTTCAATATGCATGCCGAAGTTGCCGTATTTCTGCAGGTAGTCGACGATCATGTCCGCGAAGTGGTGGACATTGATGATCACGTCGCGGATCCCGAACTCGCGCAGGCGCCGCAGGGTGATTTCCAGCAGGGGGCGTCCGGCAACTTCCACCAGGGCTTTGGGGCGATCGTTGGTGAGAGGACGAAGGCGGGTGCCGAGACCCGCGGCCAGAATCATCGCCTTCATCGGCCAACACCTTCTGCTTTGACTGGTTCTGCGGGTGCGGAGACGGCCATTCTCTCAAGCTCCCGATGCTGCACCACGACCTCAAGGCCGCTACGCGCGCGCAGGTGTTTGGCGAGTTGCTCGGTCAGATATACGGAGCGATGTTGCCCGCCGGTACATCCGAAACAGACCATCAGGTGCTTGAATCCGCGCTTCTGGTAATTGGCCACAGTGGCATCGATCAGCGACATCACGCTGGCCAGGAATTGATGCACGCTCTCCTGCTGGTTGAGATATTCGATGACGGGCGCATCGCGGCCAGTAAGCTGCTTGAATCGCTCTTCGCGGCCGGGATTGGGCAGGCTGCGGCCGTCGAATACAAAACCCCCGCCATTGCCACTCTCGTCTGTGGGCAGCCCGCGGTGGAAAGAGAAACTGACAATACGCACGACCAGATTGTCGGCTTCCGACGCCAGCCCCAGGAGCTTTTCCGAACCCAGCATGCTGTGAAACGCCTCCAGCAGCGTTGGCAGCGCAATCGGCAAGGTGATGTTATGCAGGAGCCAGCGTAGATTTTTCAGCGCGTACGGCACGCTTTGCAGAAAATGTGCTTTGCGCTCGTAAAATCCGCGGAAGCCATAGGCGCCCAGCGCCTGCATGATGCGGATGTACACGTAAGCGTAGTAGTGATGCAGGAACGCTTCGCGCTTGATGTCGGCGTAGCAGCCGAGCGACTCCAGGTAATGACCCAGCAGTTCCTGTCGTACTTCGGGCGGGAGGTCGGCCTTGGCGTCAAAGAGAAGAGAAGCGACGTCATACTGCAGAGCCCCTTTGCGGCCACCCTGGTAATCGAGGAAAAAGGGTTGGCCTCCGGGCAGCATGATGTTGCGCGATTGGAAGTCGCGATAGAGGAAGTAGTCACGCGGTGCGCTTAACAGCAACTTCGTGAGCCGGCTGAAATCATCCTCCAAGGCCTGTTCATTGAATGAAATCCCCGCGAGCCGCAGAAAGTAGTACTTGAAATAATTCAGGTCCCAGGAAATCGACTGGCGATCGAAGCTCTGGCGCGGGTAACAAACTTTGTAGTTCAGGTCGCGTCCGGCTTCGATCTGGAAGCGTGGCAGGATGGCAATCACCCGGCGGTAGGCTTCCACCACCTCGGGAGCGATCTTGCTGCCATCGCGGTTCTTCGAGAGAAATTCAAACAGCGAGGTGTCACCGAGATCCTGCTCGATGTAAGCATCGTGATCCAGGTCTTCGGCGTAGATCTCCGGCACGGGCAGGCCATGCTTGCGGAAGTGCCGGGAGAACTCGAGAAAGGCGACATTCTCCTCGCGAACCGAGTAGAGGATGCCGATCGCGGTCTGGCCCGCTCCTTCAAGTCGGATAATCTTGCGTCCTGAGCCGCCCAGTTCGCCCTGCACTTGCTGCATGCGCGAAACCGGCGCTTGGAAGCGCTGCTCAAAAAGTTTTGCCAGGATTTCCGTCAAATACGGTTCACTCCCTCAACGCCCCAAAGATACCACCGGGACTGCGCATCGTACCCGCAATTCCAGCTACCCAGGGATTACCGAAGGTTCCCGGTGCCGGGTCAGCCCACGTCGACGGTTTCGTCTATGAGTTGCTTGTCGCTCTCGTCGGAGCCCCTCAGTTCGAAGGAGTTCGTAATGGTTGCCTTCCGCTGCTGCACGCTGGTGATGACGTAAGAACATCCCAGCCAGTGAGCTTCCGCGAAATCGGTGGAGGACCATTGGGCGGGATGATCGGGATGAGAGTGATAAAAGCCAACGATGTCTTCCCCGCGTTCGCGCCCTTCGCGCTGGATGCGGACCAGTTCCCGGGGATCGATGTTGTACCGGTTATGCGCCGAATCGGTGCGGGTGTTGCCGCAACGGGCGGTGGAGGTTACCACGCGGGCACCGTCGTCTTGGAAGCGTCCGAGCAGCACTCCGCAACATTCGTGAGGATAGGTTTCTTCGCCGTGCTGGCGGAGCGCGTCGTAATCCTTGCGGGAGAGCTTGAGCATAATCGTGGATCACTGCTGATTTCTGTTTGCTGATTGAACACCAATCGCTAAAGATTTATTTCAATCGGCAATCGAAACCATCGATTGTTATTGTTCCGTCCAGAACCGTTCACTCAGATATTTCTCGCCGGAGTCGCAGAGGATTGTCACGATCACGGCCTCGTGCCCTTTCTTGAGCGGCAGTTCGCGGGCGACTTGCAGGGATCCGACGACCGCGGCCGCGGCCGAGATGCCGACCAGTAGCCCGGCGCCGCGCGACAAGTGGCGAGCCATGGCATAAGCATCCTCAGTGGCGATCTCAAGATTGCGGTCCGCGATAGAGGGATCGTAGATCTTGGGCACGAGAGCGCTGGCCATGTGCTTGGCGCCCTCGATACCGTGGAATGAAGAATCCGGCTGCAGGGAGATGCATTGCACCCGCGGATTCAGTTCCTTTAGACGGCGCGTGGTGCCGACGAATGTGCCGCTGGTACCGAGCATCGAAACAAAATGAGTGACGCGCCCTTGCGTCTGCTGCCAGATTTCGTTCGCCGTCGTGTTGTAGTGCGCCCTCCAGTTGGCCTCGTTCGAATATTGATCAGCGTAGAAATACTGCTCGGGATGCTTCGCAGCGAGTTCGCGCGCCATGCGAATCGCGCCATCGGAGCCGTCGCCCGGGTCGGTATACAAAATGTTGGCCCCATATCCCTGCAGGATCTGCTTGCGCTCCCGCGAGACGTTTTCCGGCATGCACAGCGTGACGGGGAAACCCTCCGCCGCGCCGAGCATGGCGTAGGCGATCCCGGTATTCCCGCTGGTCGCGTCCAGAAGAATCTTGCCGGGACGAAGCTGGCCGCTCCGGCGTCCCTCGGCGACGATGTTGCAGGCGGCGCGGTCCTTGACCGATCCCCCCGGGTTATACCACTCCGCCTTACCCAGAAGTACTAGGCCTGGCAGGTCGCGGGTCAGCGTGTCCAGGCGCAGCAGGGGAGTGTTCCCGATGCGTTCGACGAGGCTATGGCCGAGCGTTTCGCCCAGTCCTGATGCCACTTCCGTGTGTCCGCTATGCTTTGCCGGCGTTGCCATCTCCGCTATTTTGGTCGACCCAGACGTCATATCCCAAGAAAAATACTGTGACGAACGTAATGTGCTACATGGCCGAAAACCCGGTATGTAGTATTTTGTTTTAGATGATTAGCATCCCCCGGCGATGCAACCCATGTAAAGTTACCTACGAATTTGACGTTTGTGCATCTAACGGGGCAGTTTCAGTATAGGGCTAAGAAAGGTTACGTTTCAGCAATGGCAAAAACAATCGAAGCACGAACCTACGAAGAAGCGCTGGCTTGGCTGCGAGATCACGGGTTCGATACCACCGACGCTCCCGGCACCAACGGCCGCGTCTTCCTGCGCAAATACAACGTCTCGGCCGCAATCCAGAAGGGGCCGGATGACAGCGTAAAAATTTTCGCTTATCCCGGGTACGTGATCGGCAGCGAGATTTCCAAGCTGGTCAACCGCGGATATCAGCAGTTCCTGAAAACGGCAAAGACGGAAGTTCCGGCGACAGCCGATCACCTCAAGGCGCTGCATTCGTTCGCTGAAGAACTTAAAGTCGGACTTGGCTTGCCCAGCTTGTACAACGAGTCGCTTGGAACCGTGAGCGAGTCCTACCAGTACGACCGGGTAGTCGATCGCGACAAGCCGGCAGTCGAGCGACCGAAGCGTCCTTGGGAAGTGGCGGGAAAGAAAGCTGTCGCTGCGAAGAAGGGCCGGGCGTAGGGCCAGCATTTCCGCTCGGCTACTTCTCGCGGGACTCGGCCGGCGAGTTGCTGATCCCGTGCCGTTCGAAGAATTTCCATTTATCCATTCCCGCTGGAACGGCTACATCGAAGAATCCCACCATCATTTCATCTGAGGTCTGATCTCCCCACGTCACGGTCGCGTCCGGGTCGGGATTGTGCGGATTGTTGCGCGAGTTGTCGTACCACGCGATGGCGCGCAGTTTCGTTCCAGCCTTCAGCAGGCGCGGTTCCGCAAGGTTATAACTCAGCTGCCAATGGAAGTGGTAGTTCACGCGGAGCAGGACTTCGGCGCTGCCGTCGTCATGGACGATGTCGTACTCGAACCGCTTCCCGCGGAGGTGCATGTGCGGAAAGAGGCTTAGCAGGGTCGCGTCATTCGGCAGCGTTCCCTGAACTTCCACGCGAAAATCCTCCGCGCCCGGCGGAATGATGAATGCGTGGTTGTTCAGTTGGAGCGTGATGACGCGCTGCTTGGGAGGGTTTCTCGCAAAGACGATGCCGATGCTGGTCTGGTCGCGATCCGCGGTGCCGTTGGTCGTGTAGTGCATCTGGAAAACAAGATCGGAGCCCGCTGGAACGAACTTCGCCATGCCGACGGGCCACCAGTCGGGCGAACTGCCGGGAGCGTAGACGAGCAGAAGATCGCTGGTGGTCTCGTGAGCCTGCCGGCGTTCTTCGGGATCCTTCAAGGTGGACGCGGTGAACGGCTCCCCGACCGGCGCGTGCCGTAGCCACGGCGAATCCGGCGGGCGAATGTACACAACCGCATGATGGACGTGCGCAGGGCTACCCGGGCGGAATTCCGACATCTGAACCCAGCGATCCTCCGCAAAATGCGTCGGCACGATTTCGTAGGTGTACTCGATCTCTCCTCCGGCCGGAATGTCGACCGGCTTGGGCATCTTCACGACCAGATCCGGTTGAGAGATATTCCAGCCCGCGGTCCACTTACGCGGAGGCGGGGCGTCGTGTGCGTTACCTGCCAGTGCACCCGAGTTTGCCCAGTTCACGAGAGCCGCGATCTGCTGGTCGCTCAGGGAAGGATCATTCGCGAAATGACCGTACCGTGGATCGGCGAACCACGGCGGCATCATCTTCGTTTGCACAGAGTGCGCGATCGCCGGGGCCCATGGTTGCGCCTGCCTGTAGGTCTCCAGCGGCATGGGCGCAATCTCCCCCGAGCGATGACAGCTTTGACAGTGATCTTGCAGGATCGGCAGAACGTCTTTGTAGA
>Ga0335071_10005022_pt1 | contig 13800 bp, 12 predicted proteins | sample Lox_Sample_15_FD_206724 | JGI IMG/M metagenome (GOLD analysis project Ga0335071, IMG submission 206724) | Soil microbial communities from Loxahatchee National Wildlife Refuge, Florida, United States - Lox_Sample_1.5 | ecosystem: Environmental > Terrestrial > Soil > Wetlands | place: USA... | reverse complement strand
TGTGAATCCTCGGGAAATTCTTACAAATATTATCCGCAACAAGCCGGGCTGTTCGTGTTGATCGGGTCTTCCACCCCTTCGACCACAACTACCACAACGACCAGTACTACCAGTACAACGACGAGCACAACAACAACAACTACTACTACTACCACTACGACCACTACAACGACTACTACTACGACAACGACGACGACAACGACGACTACAACGACTACAACTACAACAACCACGACAACAACAACTACTACTACCACTACGACGACAACTCTGGGTACACCCACCGTCGTAACGACCGCCGCCACCAGTGTTCAGCGCACCAACGCCAATCTCAATATGACCTATAGTTTCGGCTCGTATGGGTCTGGGAACGTAAGGTTCCAGTACCGTAAATCGACCAGCGGCTCATGGACCGCCACCGGTTGGACCAGTAAATCAGGATCGGGGAACTATTCAAGGAATGTCGGGGGGATGTCGTCCAACAGCTTGTATTACTTCTATGCTCAATTGCAGTACGGTAGCGGCACAACGATCTCCGGGTCAACCCTTACCTTCAATACTTTGCCTTAATTCGGGGAGTTCTTTCTATCAAGCTCGGAGATCATGCTCTCGACCGTTCCTTGTAATTCCTTCAATTCGTCGCCGCGCGGGATATTTGTCTTATGCACTATGCCGCATTTATCGGTAATTTGTTTCAGCTGCCGATTGACCTGATCGATCGGCCGCACTACAAAATACTGTAAAAGGATAATGACGGTTATCGCTGCCAGCAGGAACATCCCTCCCCGATTGAGCGTCAACAGATCGTAAAATACGATCGACTGGAAATGCAGGTCCCGGGGGAGCTCGGCTTTGATCACGATCGCCGGTTTGCGGAATATATCATTCATCAGCAGATAACCGAACATATCATCCGCACTGCCGGTCCTTAATATGATCGGCGTCTTCGCCAGCAAAGGAAGGACGTCCTTCACTTCGGGCGGGGGTTCGGCGGCGTTGAGCGGGTATGCCGTGGCAAGAATATGCGTCACCGATACCAGCCGGTCGACCTGTGAACTGTCCAGGAATCGTCCCATCATCAGCGTTCCTCTCGGCGGGCCGGAACGGTCGCTTTTTAATATCTGCCTCGCGACCACCATCATCGCTCCGCGCGGGGTCAGGATCAGGCCATGGGTCTCCTCTTTATTGGGAGGGCAGGTAAAACCGGCGATCAAATTTTTTTCTGTTACCTGGTCTATCGGCGACAAAGTGTCCGGATCGGCAGTGAATTCGGACGAGTAGACGATTTTCCCTTTCTCGTCGCTGAACAGGATCATGCCGATCTTTAAATTATCGAAGGTCTGGGGTACCAGGTTCGAGGTCTTGAAGCCCGGGTTATTATTCTTAATGAATGCGTACGCATCGTCCCAGGTCGCCCAGTCCCGCACCACATGGTCGAACATGGAGTAATTGTCATCCATAAAATAAAGGATCCGTCCCATATCCATTATGGAGTTCTGCTTTTCAAGCCCATCAAAACGGTCAAGAACGATACGCCTTGCCACCACGTCAGAAAGGCCGTAGAAGACCATAAAAACGATGAAGATTATCAGTATGATTTTTGTTTTAAAGGTCATGGCCGCTCCCTTTAGCCCGTATTTTAATGTAATGCCTGAATATAAGCAAGCGTCAATACTTTCAAGAATGGTATAATTACATATTCGGGTCAAATGAAAAGAGCTTTTTTGTTCGCGTCCTTGTTCTTACTGTTAGCGGCGCCTTGCTGTTACGCCGGCCGCATCAGTCTGGTCACGACCGTGACGTCCGAAGTCGCCGGAGCGACATTGAACGTCAGCCTATCCGTGATCAATTCCGGGGACGAAGCCGCCCGCCGCTTTTCCCCCCATATCAATGCCGCGGGCCGGACGGTCTCCGCGGACCGGGCGAACGCTTTATCGCCCGGGGCGACCTACCGCACCGCTTTAAAATTCGACCTTAAATCCATAAAACCGGGGATCTATCCTCTTTTGATCGTGCTTAATTACGAGGACGCGAACCAGCATCCATTTTCCGCGCTGGTGGCGCAAACATATAAATATGGAGCTACTCTCCTCCCCCTGACGAGTTGCGAGATCACACCGGTCCGCCTTTCCGGCACAGCCCGTACCGAAGTGAAGGTCATGAACGGCGGCGGCAAGGGCCTCGCGGGAAGCGTGAAGCTTTTTCTCCCGAACGAACTGAAGGCGGACCCGAATGGTATAAAAATGGATCTTCTCGGAGGGAGCGAAAAGAACTTCAGCTTTACGCTCCGAAACCTCTCCGCCCTCAATGGCAGTTCGTACCAGATCTTCGCCATCATCGAGTACGACCTGAACGATTTCCACCAAACCGTGATCACCCCCGGGACGGTTAGCGTAACGGCCCCCGGCTCCCTGCTCGATATCAGCACCTTTCAATTGCTTTATATTTTTATCACGCTCATTGTGATCCTTATTGCCGTCCAGTTCGTGCCAAGAATACGTAAATGATCCCACTCCCCGGCGGCGCAGCCTGGAAAGGGAAAAAGTATTTTATATCCGAGATCGTTGTATTCTCACTTATTTATCTTTTTCTGATAAGTTATTTTTCGCCTTCTCTGCTTTTTCTCAAAACGGTGATCAACGGCGGAGATACCGGTTCGCATTTCCCCTGCGCGGTGTATCTTAAAGAATACCTTCTTCCGCATGGCAAGATCATGGGCTGGATGCCCGGCAATTACGCCGGGTTCCCCCTCTTTTACCATTATTTTCCCCTCCCGTTCGTGCTGATCGCGCTGACCGGTTTTGTCTTGCCGATCGAGATCGCGTTCAAGCTCGGAACGGTACTCGGCACCTTTCTGCTTCCGCTTTGCATCTACCTTTCATTCCGCGCGATGCGATATGATTTTCCCGCGCCCGTCGCCGCGGCCTGTTTTTCCCTCGCTTTTCTCTTTAACGAGGGGAATTCGATGTGGGGCGGCAATATCCCAAGCACTCTTTCCGGTGAATTCTGTTACAGCTTCGGCCTGGCGCTGGCCTTGCTGTTCCTTGGCGCGCTTTATAAAGGCGCAAAAGACAACAAATGGCGCATCCTGAACGTTATGCTTCTAATGTTGATCGGACTTAGCCATATTTACGCTTTGATATTCAGCTTCCTGCTAGGCGTATATTTCATCAGAAGGAACTGGCGTTACGTTTTTTCCGTTTACACGCTGGCCCTTCTGTTCCTTGCCCCCTGGCTGGTACCGGTACTGTTGAATTCGCCTTACACGACAGCGTTCATAACCAGATGGACGGTCAGTTCAGTGCTCGAAGTATTCCCGCCCGTGATGCTTCCTTTCATTTTACTATCGGCGTTCGCCTTCTTTTCCAGGCGCAAAGACGACCGGACGATATATCTCCTGTACGCGATAACTATTTGCGCGATCGCGTATCTGGTGTTTCCCTGTTTCGGCGTTCTCGATATAAGATTTGTCCCGTTCATCCAGCTATTGCTGGCGATCTTCGGCGCGACGGTCATTCCCGGGATCTTAAAGGGATGGAGAATGAACTGGCTGGTCCCGATCGCACTGGCGCTCGCGGTCGTTCTGTTCGTTAGCGCGAACACCATATTTATCCGCAGTTGGATAAACTGGAACTACAGCGGGTACGAAAGCAAGGCGTCCTGGCCGGTCCTGAACGGTATATCCTCCTATCTTGAAAATTCCAGCCCCGGACGCGTCGCCTGGGAACATTCGGCGGCCGATGAACAGCTGGGCTCGATCCGGACCCACGAGCTGCTCCCCTATTTCGCGAAGCGGGAAACTCTCGAAGGTATCCACATGCTCGGGTCGGTCTCCGCTCCCTTCGTTTTTTATATCGAATCGGAAATGTCGGCACAGCCTTGCAACCCGCTGCCGCAGTACGAATATTCACAACTTGACCTGGCGGCCGCGATCGAACATTTCAAGCTTTTCAATGTCACTCAGTTCGTCGCGAGTTCCGACCGGGTCAAACGAGCAATAAGTGCTTTCCACGAGTTCAAACTGGAGAAGAGCTTTGGAAATTACAATATTTACAGGCTGACGACGAACCCGGGTATTTATGTCGAGCCGCTGAAGTACCGGCCGTTCCTGGTAAAGACGGATAACTGGAAGCGAACGGCGTACGACTGGTTCAGGAAGAAAGGGATGCAGGATGTACACCTCGTCTTCTCGGGAGACGATAATCGGTTCGCAACCGGTGAGCTCGCGCCGGTCCCGTATCCCAAAAAGCAGATCGTGGTCAAGGCCGTTATGCTCCCGGAAAAAATAATGATCGAGACCAGCGATCCCTCGCGCCCGCTGCTCGTCAAAGTTTCCTACCACCCGAACTGGAGGGTGACGGGAGCGGACCGTGTTTATCTTACGACCCCGTCGTTCATGCTGATATTCCCAAAAGAGAAGAAAATCACGCTCGAATTCAAATACGGGTGGTACTTCTAGATGGCGATCCTCCTTGTTAACCCGTCGTTCGAGGGGCTGGTCAGTAAAAAGGGGCGCCTTTATAACTGGCATTTTCCGCCGCTAGACCTGCTGAACATTTCAGCGATACTTAAGGGCCTCGGCAAACGGACCAAAGTGCTCGACCTCCGCGTCCGGCCTCTCGCCGACGATGAGCTGACGAAAGAATTCGACGCCGCGGAAAAAGTGATCCTTACCAGCTCGCCGCTCGACCGCTGGCAGTGCCCGAACCTCGATCTGGAGCCGGTATTCCGGCTTGCTTCGCTCGTCAGGGATAAAAGCAAGCTCATCCTCATCGGGGCGCACGGCACCAAGCGGACGGGAGCGGCGACCGTCATCGAGGGCGAACCCGAAGGGAAAATAAGTGCGCTTTTCGGCGGCAAGGAATTGAGATTTGAAGAATTCCCGGTCCCCGACTACGGCGCCGTCAGCATCAAGGACTACAGGTATGAGCTCCTCGGCGGGGATTTCGCCTTGCTGCAATTCTCCCGCGGCTGTCCTTTCGATTGCATCTTTTGCCTGAAGAAAATGTACGGTGACGGGTACCGGATGAAGTCACCGGATAAATTCATTAATGAGATCGAATACGTGGTGCGCGATATCCGCGCCAGGTCGGTCTATTTCTACGACCTGACCTTTACCGCGCACCGGCCTTCGGTCCTGGAGATATGCTGGCTGATAAAGGAACGCGGTTTGAAGTTCGACTGGTGCTGCCAGACCAGGGCCGAAATGGTGGACGAAGAACTATTGCGGGAAATGAGGGCGGCGGGATGTAAGCTGATACACTTCGGCGTCGAATCGGGTTCGGAAAAGGTCTCGAAGTCACTTGATAAACGGATAGACATACAACAAATCAAGAAAGGGGTCGCGCTCGCAAAAAGAGCGGGGATCCCCGTCGCCTGTTTCTTCATGTTCGGATTTCCCGGGGAAAAGTTATCGGACATGGAGAAGACCATCGATCTTGCGGTCGCGCTCGATCCCGATTACGCCTCCTTCCACATCGCCATCCCATATCCTGGAACAAAGTTCCACCAGCTGGCCAGCATGGCGGAGGAATGCCCCGAAATGTATAATAAAGAGGTGCCGTCCGATGAATTAAGGGCTATCTCTCGGAAGGCGTTCATGAAGTTCTATCTCCGCCCGCGGTACATCCTTAAAAAGATGTTCACCCGGCCGGCAGAACTGGCATCAAAGGTCCGGTTATTTCTTGATTTTATAAAATAGGAGCTCGCGATGCGTCCTTTTTCGCTATTCATACCCGCATACAACGAAGAAGAACTGCTGGAAAATAACCTCGTCCGGCTGGTCGATCACGTTAACCGTTTTAAATCACCCTACGAGATCATCATCATCAGCAACGGTTCGACCGACCGGACAGAGTGGATCGGCAACGGCCTTTCCCGTCGTTTCCCGCAGATCAAATTCTTTTCCCTCCCGAAAAAGGGTGTGGGCCGCGCCTTCAAGCGGGGGCTGGCGGAATTCCGTTACGACCGGGTCGTCTTCATGGACGCCGATCTTTCCGCCGATCTGGCCTTTATAGACAAAGCGGTCCCCCTGCTGGACGATCATGCGATCGTGCTCGGCACCAAGATCAACGGCCTGCAGGACCGAAGCCTGTTCCGCAAGTTCGGAAGTCTTGTCTTTTATCTTTCGGTGCGGCTGATAATGGGAATGAAATATATCGATTACGCGCCGGGAGCAAAAGCGTACCGCCGGGAATTTTTGATGAAATACCTTCCTTACATCGATGATCATACCAGCTTTGTCCTCAATCTCACGTATATCGCTTCCATCAAGCGGCTCCCGGTGGCGGAGATATCCATCTCCTGCGATGACCGCCGTAAAAGCCGCTTCAATCTGATGATCGAGGCGTTGAGCAAATATCGCGGCCTGTTCGAATTAAGGTTCAGCCGGATGGCCGGGAAGCTCTGAACGCATTCCCGCCCGCGCCTCATCTATGCTACAATCACGGCATGAAAACCGTCGCGCTGATAGGCTACCCGATCGGACATTCGGTCTCGCCCGCCATGCATAACGCCGCTTACAGATCGCTCGGGCTTGATTTTGAATATGTCCCGCTCGAAGTCGCGCCGAACGACCTCAAAGAAGCGATCGAAGGGTTGAAGGCACTGCATTTTGCCGGGTTCAACGTAACCATCCCCCACAAAGAAGCGATCCTCGAACACCTTGACGAAGTGACCAGACTGGCGGAGGAGATCGGCGCCGTCAACACCGTACAGAACCAGGAAGGTAAGTTGATCGGTTATAACACTGACGGCCCCGGGTTCATCGAATCCCTACGGGAGGACGCCGGCTTCGACCCGAAGGGGAAAAAATGCGTCCTTATTGGCGCGGGCGGGGCCGGGCGCGCGATCGCGGTATCGCTTTCGGAGAACAAGGCGAGATCGATCGCGATCTTCGACATCGCGGGCGAAAAAGCGGAAGAGCTGGCCGGATATGTGGGGGGGCGCTCCGTTAAAGACCTGCAAAAGGAGATAGACGGCGCCGACCTGTTGGTCAACGCTTCGCCGATCGGCATGCATCCGAAGATCGAAGCCTCGCCGATTCCCGACGGTATCAGGCTCCATCGCAATCTGACAGTGTACGACCTGGTCTATAATCCTTACGAGACCCGTATGCTCCGCGCTGCCAAGGCGGCGGGGGCGAAGGCGGTCTCGGGGCTGGGAATGCTGGTAAGGCAGGGAGCGATCGCGTTCACCGTTTTTACCGGCAAGCTCGCGCCGATGGAATTGATGCGGCGGGCGGCCGAATCGGCCCTACATTCCTGATCTTAATCTTTCGATAAGCTTTGCCGGAAGTTCCGCTTTCCGCATCTTCTCCTGCACGCCTTGAATATCGTAATCGACCCGGTGAAGTATCGCTTCCCCGCTTTCGGGATTGAAGGTCACGTAAGCGGCGCGCGGATCGCCGTCCCGGGGCTGGCCGACGCTTCCGGGATTGATGATCTTTTTATCGCCGTAATTTAGCATCAGCGGGCGGTGCGTGTGCCCGACAAAAAGATAGCGCGTTCTCATCAAATTGAACGTCGGTACCGCGGTGAAGATATTCTCCAGGTATTCTTCAAGCGGGGAGACCAGCCCGCCGTGGACCGCCGCAAAATCCCCGAATTCCATCGTGAGCGGAAGGCCTTTTATAAATTCCCGGTTAGGTTCCGTCAATTCGGCCTGCGTCCAGCGGATCGCGCAGGCGGCGGCCGGGTTGAACCATTCGATCGGCATCTCTCCCAGCGCCGCTTTTTCGTGGTTGCCGGCGACCGACTTGATGTCATGCCTTTTTATCAGATCGCAGCATTCGTTGGGGTTGGGACCGTAGCCGATGATATCGCCCAGGCAAATAATGCGGTCCATCCTGCCGGACAGGGCATCGAGAACTGAAAGCAGGGCTTCCAGGTTGCCGTGGACGTCTGCTATAATTCCATAGCGCACGGGGAAATTATAACATGCAGGAAGAAAGGAAATACCGCGACTATATAAGATCTTCCGGACTGGTCAAGTTCACGGTGGCGGAACAGGAGACCGATCTTCTGATCCTGGCCAAAGAGGATTTGACCTTGAAAGCAAAGCCGCTCGTGGAAAGATACCGCAAGCAGCTGGAGAACTTCATTTCGCAGAATCCCGGTTTCAGGGAAGCGTTCCATCCTTTCCGCGTCCCATTCCTCTCCCCCCGGATCGTGCGCGACATGGCCTGGGCCGCCAAGCGCTGCATGGTGGGGCCGATGGCGGCGGTGGCGGGAGCGATGGCGGAGGCGGTGGGGCGCGAATTGATGGTCTATTCGCGCGAAGTGATCGTCGAGAACGGTGGGGACAATTTCATCAGTATCAAAAGACCAATCAAGGTGGGGATCTTTGCGGGGGCTTCTCCCTTTTCAGAAAAGATCGCGCTCGAGATCGACCCGGCCGATTCGCCTTGCGGAGTATGCACTTCTTCCGGAACGGTGGGGCCTTCCTTTTCTTTCGGCAAGGCCGACGCGGTCTGCGTGGTGGCCCGGTCGGCGGCGCTGGCGGATGCCGCGGCCAGCGCGATCGGCAATGTGGTACAAGATGTCAATACGATCAACGATGGGCTGGAAGTGGCAAAGAAGATCAAAGGGCTGACCGGCGTTCTGATCATCAAGGACGACCGAATGGGCGCGATCGGGAAGATCAAGATCGTGTCGGTCTAGATCACGTACGGCGTTATCAGGAATAAGATCTCGGTCTTCTCTTTTTCCACCGTCCGGTTCTGAAAAAGCAGATTGAGCAGGGGTATCTGCCCGAGGATCGGCACGCGCGTCAGGCTGACCCGGTCTGTATCCGAGATCAATCCTCCAACCACGATCGTTTCCCCGTTCTTAACCCTTACCGTCGCCGAGGCGTTGCGCGTCGAGATCACGGGGAACTCTCCCGCCGCGGTGCTCCGCCATTCGGAAACGGACGACACCTCCGGCTGGAGCAAAGTGGTGATGCTGTTCTCGTTCCCCAGCTGGGGGACGATCTTGAGCTTGACCCCGGCGTCGATGTAATCGACCGTCCACTGGGTGGCGGTGGAGGAGGAGCAAACCGGGACCGCATATGGGATGCGGTTGCCGATATTGATCACCGCCTCGCTGTTATCTAGCGTCGCGATCTTGGGGCTGGCTACCAGGTTCGCCTTCCCGCTACCGAGCAGAAGGTTGAGCGTCGACATCACGTCCTCATTCTTGCCATTGATGAACTTGAACGTCCCGGAATTGTGGTCGATCCCGAACCGGATCGAATCTGACTCCGATACCTCCACCACCTTGCTTTCGATCAGGATCTGCGGGACCGGATAATCAAGGTCACCGATCAGCGTTTCCGCCTCGTCCAGGTCGCTCTCCTTTCCTCGGACGACCAGACTGTTGGCGCGCAGGCCGCAGGAACAGGTGACCGACGGCATGACCTTGGCCAGAAGAGCGGTGATCTTGTCGGCGGATGCATATTTCAATCTGTAAACGCGCGATGCCGGTTTGTAAGCGGTCTGTGACAGGTCCTGCGGCAGGGTGGAAACGGTCATGACGTTCCCTTTCTTCTCGAAAGAATAGCCGTTCGCTTTGAGGATCGACTGCAGCGCTTCTTCCGCGGTAGCGTCCTTTAAATGGACCGAAGTCCGTTTCGCCGCCCCCTGGTCGCTGCTCATGATCAGGTCTATTCCCGCCTCTTTCGCCAGCGCCTGGCTCACGTCCGCCACCGATGCGTCCGAAAAATTGATCTCCACCGCCAACGCCGCCTGCCAGGGTAACATCAACAGGAACAATCCGATGATCATCTTTTTAAGCACAATTTTACCTCCTTGTCGTCAATCGAAGCTATGCGATAGCCACCTATTTCCTCACCAATGCCAAAGACCAATCCTTTTCCGCCGATCTCGATCACCGCTCCCGGGTCGTCCCCCAGGACCGTTCCGGTAAGCCGGACGTATCCGCACGAAAGCATTACCGGTTCCGCGCCGAACCGCAGCGTGATCTCTTTTCCGTTCGCCGGGCGGCCGTAGACCAGCACCGGTCCGCGGGACGGCGTTTCCACTTCCACGGTCGGAGTTTCATTTGAAGTGGTCGTGGGTGTTTGCTCCGAATAGGAACAGGAGGATAGAGCAAAAGCCAGTAACAGCAGCAGGAATAAACATCTCATGAAGAAGGGAAAAGCAATTATTGCGCCGGGGATCCAGCCCCGTTTACATTATATATAGCGGATATTTCGTCGCGGAAGACGGGATTTGCTACAGTTTGCCCTTGGTGGACGGCACCCCTTTTTTTCGGGGGTTGATCTCGCAGGCGCGCATCAACGCCACGCCGAACGCTTTGAAGATCGCCTCGATCTTGTGGTGGGTGTTCTTGCCGCGGACCAGGTCGATGTGGAGCGAGATCCCGGCCTTGTAAACAAAAGATTCGAAGAACTCCCTCAGCATTTCATCATCAAGGTACATCTTAACTTTCTGTTTTCCGACTTCGGCGTAGACCAGCTCTTTGTCGAACTTTGCTTTGAAGGTGAAATGAGGCCGGCCGGAAATGTCGACCGCCGCTTTCACTTCCGCCAGCGACTCGTCCATCGGGACGATGGCATGACCGTAGCGCTCGATCTTCAACTTTTTCCCCGCCGCTTTAGCGAACGCCTCCCCCAGTGCCAGACCTGTATCCTCTACCAGATGGTGCAGGTCTACTTCCAGGTCCCCTTTAGCCTGCAGTTGCAGGTCGAACAATCCGTGCTTCGAGAAGAGCGTCAGCATGTGGCCTATGAACGGTATCGGATATTTGATCGAGCTCTTCCCCGTTCCGTCTATCACCAATTTTATCTTGATATCGGTCTCTTTCGTTTTCCGATGGACCTCGCCGATCCGCTTTTTCATTTTATACTTCCTTAAATAATTTTTCCGTCGCGACCGCCGCCTTCTTCGGCGGCTTCAATCCCAGATGCTCGTATGCCAGCGGGGTCGCCATCCTTCCCCTGGGAGTTCGTTCGATGAACCCCAATTGTAACAGATACGGTTCGTAAACATCCTCGATCGTGTCCACCTCTTCCGAAATGGAGGCGGAGATCGTTTCCACGCCCACCGGCCCCCCGCCGTACTTTTCGATGATCGTCTTGAGATAGCGGCGATCGGTGGCGTCCAGCCCCAGCTCGTCTATCCCAAGCTTGTCCAGCGCTTCTTTCGCCACTTCCCGGGTTATCACTCCGGCCGCTTTTACCTGCGCGTAATCGCGCACCCGGCGAAGGAGGCGGTTGGCAATTCGGGGCGTGCCGCGAGAGCGCATTGAGATCTCTTTCGCTCCGTCCGGTTTTATCTCGATCCCGAACACCTGCGCCGCCCGGTCGATTATCTGTTCCAGTTCGGTGAACGTATAAAATTCAAGACGCAGGATCATGCCGAACCGGTCGCGAAGCGGCGCGCTCAAGAGCCCGACGCGCGTGGTCGCGCCGATCAGCGTGAACTTGGGAAGATCGAGCCGGATGCTGCGCGCGCTCGGCCCCTTACCGATCACGATATCGATGCAGTAATCCTCCATCGCCGGGTAAAGCACCTCTTCGATCACTTTGTTCAGGCGGTGGATCTCGTCGACGAACAGGATGTCGTTCGCCTTGAGGTTGGTGAGGATCGAGGCGAGGTCGCCGGGGCGCTCGATCGCCGGGCCGGAAGTGGTGCGGATGTTTACCCCCATCTCGTGCGCCATGATGTTCGAAAGCGTGGTCTTGCCGAGCCCGGGCGGGCCGTAAAACAGGATATGCTCCAGCGGTTCTTTGCGTTCGGTCGCGGCGCGCATCAATATCTTGAGGTTCTCTTTAAGCTTACCCTGCCCGACGAACGAGTCGAGCTTTTTGGGACGCAGCGATCCCAGATCGAGGTCTTCGTCCCTTTTTTCGAGGTTAACGATCCTAGCTTCTTCCGCCATAGAGCCTCTTGTATTCGTAATAGCTCCCCATCACCTTCTGGACGTAGTTGCGCGTCTCGCGCAGCGGGATGTATTCGATGAACTCGTCAATGTCCAGATTGATCATGTCGCCATTGTACCAGTTATTGACCCACTTTTTAACCCTTCCCGACCCGCCGTTGTACCCGGCCAGCGCCAGGAACACGTTGCCCCGGAACTCGTCGAGCAGATTCTTTAAATAATACGTTCCCATCATGATGTTGACGTTGGCCTCGTACATCATGCTGGACCGGAACGGATATAGCTTCAGATCTTTCGCGATCAGGCGGCCGGTGGAGGGGATGATCTGCATCAGGCCGTACGCGTGCGAATGCGACAGCGCGGCCGGATTGAACCGGCTCTCTTCGCGGATCAGCGCCAGGGTCAGCAGCGGGTCCAGCTGGTTCTTCTGCGAATATTTGAGAACGTAGTTCCAGAACCCCTTTGGGTATGAAAATTGGAACAATTGGGGATCGATCCGGTCCGGCTTTCCGGCTATCACCGCATCGGCCACCTTACTTTCCGAAAGCAGTATCGGGGTCCGGTATTCGCCCGAACGCTGGAGGATGCGCGCCATCGTCGCCTGCGCTGATTCCTTGTCTCCGCTCGCTTCCAGTATCCGCTTCCCTTCCACCGCCGCAAAGTCCATCAGATCAAGCTCGACCAGTGATCGATACCGTTCTACGCTTTCCTTGACCTCCGCGCTGCGGGCCGCTTCTATTGTCAATCGCTGGTCCGTTCTTGCGATAATGTCATCGTCGTCCGAAAGGGATGCCAGTTCGTTAATGGGAATGGACTTCCCTCTGGGTATCGCGTAGCCGAGCGAGATCAGCTTTTCCTTCGCCCGGTAAGATGAATAGGTGTGATCGTAACGGTCGGCCAGGTAATAATAAATGCCGGCCGCCGCGTCCGTCTTTCCCTGCCGCTCCGCCAGTTTTCCCCACCAGAGCAGGCACTTGGGCGTATCGTCCCCGGTATTTTTAAGCTTGGCCAGGGAGAAGGTCCGGTAGGCGTTATCGAAATCGTACTTTTTATAATAATACATCCCGGCCTTGAACAGGGCGCTGTCGACATAGCTCGATTTAGGATAACGGTCGGCCAGATAAAGGTAGGTCTCGGCCGCCGCCTGGGGACTGTCGAGCCCTTCAAAGTATACGCCCAGATAATAGCAGGCATTATCGGCATAATTGCTATCGGGATAGTTCTCGATCACCTTGCTCATATAATTGGCGGCGGTGGCATAGCGACCTCTTCGCCCGTACGCCCGGCCCAGATAGTACAAATTGCTCCCCTGCTCTTTTTCGGGCGTATAGCTGAGGCTTTTTTCGATATTGGCGATCGCGTCGTCCAGCTTTCCCCCCGAGGATTCTGACCTTCCCAGCATCATGAACGCCCGGCCCGCGTACTTGCTATGCGGGTACTGCATGGCCAGCCGGTGGAAGACCGTTTCCGCTTCGTCGTACTCCCCGGCATTGAAGCTGGCCATGCCGTTACGGTAAAGGTCTTCCGGCTTTGCCTGGTAAGCGGGCAGTTCGTAAATGCTCGCCAGCTTGCGGATCCTGATCCTCGCCTTTTTGGCGAATTCGCTCAGGGGATGGTAGAGGTCGACCTCATTGTAGATATCGTAAGCAGACCGGATATTGCCGATCTTTTCATAACTGCACGCCAGCGCGAACCCGGCCTCGGCCGCGTTCGGTTCGCTCGAAAAGTCGGGAAGGAACCGTTCGTAGGCGGTGATCTCCTTTTCGGTGTCTCCCGCCCGCTCATAACTTCTGGCCGATTTAAGCAAGGCGTCCCCGAAAAGCGGGCTTTCTTTCGCCACTTTTTGATATGCCGGGCCCGCCAGATCGTAGTTCCCGTGATTAAAATAGATCTCGGCGATGTCGTACCAGGCATAATC
>Ga0335071_10005021_pt1 | contig 13800 bp, 12 predicted proteins | sample Lox_Sample_15_FD_206724 | JGI IMG/M metagenome (GOLD analysis project Ga0335071, IMG submission 206724) | Soil microbial communities from Loxahatchee National Wildlife Refuge, Florida, United States - Lox_Sample_1.5 | ecosystem: Environmental > Terrestrial > Soil > Wetlands | place: USA... | reverse complement strand
GAACTTTCCGCCCCCGACCGTCCCGCGCGTCGTCCCGTCCGGGAGGACCAGCATGCGCGCCGTCGTCCCGCGCGGTGTGGAGCCCGCCGCCGCGACGACGGTCGCGAGCGCGGCGCGGCCGTGCGCCCCCAGGATCGCCGGGAGGTCGAGGAGGAGCTGTGACGTCACGCGCGCGTTCCCACGGGAGCGGATGCGGCCGCGAGGTCGGCCGGCCGGTCGACATCCGCGAGGACCGTCTCGTCGAAGCCCTCGAGGTGGAGAACCTTCACGTCCGGCTCGGCGAAGAGACGGTTGAGGCGCTCGCCGGAGGGCCACGAAAGAACGCGCGCGACGAGCGCGGCGGGAATCACGAGCGGGTGCCCGCGCCGCCGGCCGCAGACCGGAACGAGGAGCGTGCGGGAGTCCGCTTCGGGGAGGTTCACGGCTTCGAGCACGGTCCGAAGAGAGGATTCTCCTAGAAAGGGAAGGTCGGCGGGGGAGAGCGCCGCGTGCGTCGACTCGGGCCGGATCGCGGCGAGCCCGGCGCGGACCGACGAGAACATGCCGGATTCCCAGTCGGGGTTCTCGACGAATCGGACGAGGGTGCCGCGGCCGCCGTTCCCCCCGTCTTCATTCACTCGAAGAAATCTCTCTTCGATCGTTTCCCGGAGCGCCGTCGCCCCACATCCGAGCACGACGACGATCTCGGCGAACCTCGCGCGGCGCCACGTGTCGACGACGTGCTCGAGCATCGGCCGCCCATCGGGCGGCACGGGCGCCAGCATCTTCGGCGAGCCGAAGCGCGTCGAGGCGCCGGCGGCGAGGAGAACCGCGGAGACGTGGACGGGCACGCCGGTCAGCCTTCGCCCTCGAAGCAGGCGCGGCCGGCGCGGCAGTCCTCGAGGCAGGCAGGCTGGCCGTCGGGGCCGACCGGCCCCATGACCTGAAGGCACCAGTACGCCGCCGACGTCGAGGGGTGCTCGCGCGCGTGCTCGTCCCAGTCCCCCGTCGCGACGAACATCGTCTTCGTGCGCAGGTGCCGGCAGCGCAGCGCCGGGTCGAGGGCGACGGCGTCCGAACCGCCGAAGCCGGCGGGCGCGCTCACGACTCCGCCTCCGCGTCCACGGGCAGACCCGCGGCCGCGAGGAGCGCCCGCCGGACGGCCGCGGCCACGATCGGGAGCTTGTAAGCGTTCTTTCCGAGGGGCGTCGCGCCGTCGAGAGCCGCCTGCGCCGCCCGTGCGGCGAGCGCCGCGTCGATCCTCTTTCCCTCGACGAGGGCCTCGGCCGCCTTCGCCCGCCACGGAACGGGCGCCGCGGACCCGATCACGATCCGGACGTCCTTGGCGACGCCGCCCTCGTCTCGCCAGGCGACCGCCGCGTCGGCGAGCGGCCAGTCGAAGGCCTGCTTCTGCTTGATCTTCCGGTACGCCGAGCGCAGGCCCTGCGGCTTGTCGACGTGGATCTCGACGATCAGCTCGCCCGGCTTCAGGGAGTTCTCCGCGAAGATGTCGACCTCGGGCCGCTGGAAGAAGTCCGCGGCGGCGATCGTGCGGCCGCCTCCGGAGGCGAGCGTTTCGATTTTCGCGTTCAGGGCGACGAGGGCGACGCCGGCCGCGGACGGGTGGACGATCGCGCACGTGTTGTTCCCGAAAACCGCGTGGAATTCGTTCTCGCCCGACTTGGCGAGGCACTCGACGCCGCCCTTCTTGAGGCACTGGAACTCGGCCGACCGGAAATACCAGCAGCGCGGCCGCTGGCAGAGGTTCCCGGCGAGCGTCGCCGCGTTGCGGATCTGCGGCGTCGCCGCGCCGAGGCACGCGTCCGCGAGGGCGGGGAAATCCGACTTCAGGGCGTCTGCGATCGTCGACAACGTGACGAGAGCGCCGATGGAGACGCCGCCGGAGGATTTCTTCTGAAGGGAAGAATGGGCGGACAGCCGCCTGAGATCCACGACCTGATCCGGGGCGAGGTTGTGCTCCTTCAGCCGGTCGAGGAGCTCCGTTCCCGCTCCCTTTGCTTCAGAAGAGATCTTCTTCTCTCTCGCCGCGGCGAGAGCCGCCACGGCGTCGTCCCAGCTCCGCGGCTGGACCCTTTCGAAGCTCTTCACGACCGCACCTCCCGCGCCGGCACCTTTCCGAGCGCCGCGAGGATCCTCGCGGGCGTGATTGGGAGATCCGTCGGCCGGATTCCCGTCGCGTGCGCGATCGCGTTCGCGACCGCCGCGGCCGTCGGTACGGTGGCGGGCTCCCCGATGCCGCGCGCATGCGCGTTGTTCTTGCCGGGGTAGAGGTCGACGAGGAGCGGGACGATCTCCGGCGTGTCCTTGCTCCCGAGGACCTTGTAGAACTCGACGTTCGGGTTCAAGACCCGGCCGGAGCGCTCGTCGACGATCCTCTCCTCGAAGAGCGCGTAGCTGATGCCCTGGAGGACGCCGCCGCGGATCTGGCTCTCGACGCCCGTCTTCCAGACGGGCTGCCCGCAGTCGTGGACCGCGACGACCTTCTTCACGGCGACGACGCCGGTCTCGACGTCCACGACGACCTCGGCGAACTGCGCGCCGAACAGCCGCGTGTCCGTGCCCTCGTAGTCCTTCGCGCGGTCGCCCGTCGCGACGAGCGCCTCCCCGGGCAGGCGCGAGCAGACCTTCCGGAACTCGGCGGTCTTTCCCTTCGCGGAGAAGACACCGTTCGCGATCGTGATGTCGGACTCCGGCGCGCCGAGCACTTTCGAGGCGACGCCCAGGAGCTTCGCGCGCGCGTGAACCGCCGCCGCCCGAACTGCGGGGATGAGCGACCCGGTCGTCACGGAGCCGCCCGACGCGGGGCCGAACGGGTAACGCGAGTCGCCGATCCTGACGCGGAGCGCCTCGACCGGAAGGCCCATCTCCTCTGCCACGACCATCGCGATCGGCGTCCGGATCCCGCAGCCGATGTCCTGCACGCCATTCTCGACCTCGACCGTGCCGTCGCGATGGATCCGGATGAGCACCTGCGAGCCGGGCGCGACGAACGTGTACCAGAGGGCCGCGGCGCAGCCGAGGCCTCTCCGGAGGGGGCTGCCGGCCGCCGCGGCGGCCTCGTTCGCCTTCGTGATCGCGGCGCGGCGCGACCAGCCGATCTCCTTCGCGCCGATCTCCCACTCGGCCCGCCGGACCTCGGACGGGTCGTTCTTGAGCCGTAGCGCGAGCGGGTCCATCCCGAGACGGCTCGCGAGCTCCTCGAGCGCCGTCTCGACCGCGAAGCAGCCCTGCGGGTGGCCGGGCGCGCGCATCGCGCAGCCCGCGCCGAGGTGCGTGAAGACGTCGGATTCGGCGACCGTCACGCCGGGGAAGCCGTACGCGGCTTTCACGAAGCCGCCTGTGCCCGTGCCGGTCCCGACGCCCGCGGTGCCGAAGCACTCGTACTCGGCGGCCGTCACGGTGCCGTCCTTGCGGTAGCCGAGCTTCACGCGGTTCCACGAGTCGGGGCGGTTGCCGGCCGCGAGGCTCTCTTCCTTGCGGTCGAGCGCCATGAAGACCGGCTTTCCGGCCTTCTTCGCGAGCTTCGCGGCGAAGACGCCATAGTCGCCCGCGCCGAACTTCGAACCGAAACCGCCGCCCGTGAACTCCGCGTGGACGATGACCTTGTCCTTCGGAAGCTTGAAGACGTCGGCCAGCTCGTCCTTCACGCTGAACGTGCCCTGCGTCGAGGCGTGGACCTCGAGCGTGTCGCCGACCCACTCGGCGAAGAGGGAGTGCGTTTCCATGCAGACGTGGTTCTGAACGGTCGTCGTCGTGACGACCTCCAGCGTGCCTTCCGCCTCGGCGAAGCCCTTCGCCGCGTCGCCCTTGCTCGAGTTCTTCGGCCCGCGCACGTTGCCGGTCTGGGGCAGGGCGGCCGCGGCGCCGGGCTCGTCGCCCGCCGTGCGCTTCTCCTCGATGGGCTTCTGAAAGACGAGCGGCGAGCCCTCCTTGCGGGCAGCGGCGAGGCTCACGGTGTGCGGCAGGACGTCGTACGTCACCTTGACGGCGCGCGCCGCGTCCTCGGCGGCGGCGGCCGTCGGCGCCGCGAGCGCGAGGATCGCCTCGCCGTGATAGCGCACGACGTCCTTCTTGGGATTCTCGATGACGACGCCGGGGATCCGCTCGGCCTGGGAGGCGTCGATCGACAGCACCTTCGCGTGGGCGTACGGCGAGCGGACGACGCGGGCGTGCAGCATCCCCGGCCTTCGGGCGTCGTGCGTATAGACGGCGCGGCCCGTGACCTTCTGTGGCCCGTCGAGGCGCGGGCCGCGCTTGCCGGTGATGGGGCGCGGCCCCATCGCGTAAGGCGCCGGGTCACCGGGAGGGAGAACCACGGAGATTTTCTTCGAAGGGTAGGGGGGCGCCAGCCCGACTTCCACGGTCACGGCGGTTCCTGCCGCCTCCGGCACCTTCTCAGAGGTCTTCTCCTTCGTTCCCTTCCCTTTCGTCTCTTCAGCCATGCTTCACCCCCGCCTTCGACGCGGCGTCGCACGCGGCGAAGACTCCCGTGTAGGTTCCGCACCGGCAGAGGTTGCCGGCGACGGCCTCCTTCACGGCGTGGGGCGCCGGGTGCGGGTCCTTCGCGAGGAGGCCCGCGCACGAGACGACCATCCCCGGCGTGCAGAAGCCACACTGCAGGGCGTCGGCCTCTACGAACGCCTTCTGGATCGGGGACATCGTGTCGGGTGAGCCGAGCCCCTCGACCGTCGTCACCTTCCGCCCGTCCGCGTCGTGGACGAGCGTGAGGCAGGAGTTCACCGCGAGGCCGTCGAGGAGGACCGTGCAGGCGCCGCAGGCGCCGCGGTCGCAGCCGACCTTCGTTCCGGTGAGCCCCCATGCGTCGCGCAGCGCCTCCGCGAGCGTCGTGCGCGGCTCGAAGACGCCCTTCTTGAGGGCGCCGTTCAGCATGATGCTGACGGGCAGGCCGCCCGCGGCGGCGGCTTCCGACTTCGTCCGTTCTTCCGCGAGGACCGCGGCGCCCGCGGTGGCGGAGGCGACGGCGGTCGTCGCGAGGCCTTTGATGAGTCCGCGCCGTGTGAATCCGCCCGCGGCTTCGGGTCGGTCCTTCTGATCGCCCATGACCCCTCCTCGAACGCCCGGAACTATACCGCCGGACTGCTGAGACCGGCTCGCTTTCGTTGACGGCAAGTGCCTGAAAAGCCTATCCTTGTCCGGATTCAGGGCGCGTCGGGAGGGCAACGATGCACATCAACGACCTCCTCAAGATCTCGGTGGAGCGGAAGGCGTCCGACCTCCACCTGAAGGTGGGGGCCCACCCGATCATCCGTGTGGACGGCGAGCTGATTCCGCTGGTCGACCTCAAGCGGCTCATGCAGGAAGACACGATCGCGATGGCGTTCTCGATCATGTCCGCCCGCCAGAAGGAAAAGTTCAAGAACAACTTCGAGATCGACATCGCGTACTCGGTGCCGGGCCTCGGGCGCTTTCGCTGCAACATCTTCCAGCAGCGCGGGACGGTCGGCCTCGTCTGCCGCGTCATCCCGGCGCGCATCCTGACGATCCGGGATCTTCTGCTCCCGCCCGTTCTCGAGAAGATCTGCGAGGAAACCCGCGGCCTGATCCTCGTGACCGGAACGACGGGCTCGGGCAAGTCGACGTCGCTCGCCGCGATGATCGACTACATCAACTCGACGCGCGCCGAGCACATCATGACGATCGAGGATCCCGTCGAGTTCCTCCACCGCGACAAGAAGTCGATCATCAACCAGCGCGAGCTGGAGGTCGACACGCGCTCGTTCGCGAGCGCGATCCGCGCCGCCCTCCGGCAGGATCCCGACGTCATCCTCGTGGGCGAGATGCGCGACTTCGAGACGGTCGAGACCGCGCTCGTCGCGGCCGAGACGGGCCACCTCGTCATGTCGACCCTCCACACGATGGACGCGACGGAGACCGTCAACCGCATCATCTCGGTCTTCCCGCCGCACCAGCAGAAGCAGATCCGCCTCCAGCTCGCGGCCGTCATCAAGGCCGTCTGCTCGATGCGCCTCCTCCCGCGCGCGGACGGGCTCGGCCGCGTGCCCGCCGTCGAGGTCATGATCGCGACGAACTACATCCGCGACTGCATCGAGAACAAGGAAAAAACGAAGTACATCACGGACGCGATCAAGGCCGGCACGTCGCAGTACGGCATGCAGACGTTCGACCAGTCGCTCTTTCAGCTCTACAAGACGGGCCTCATCACGCTGGAAGAGGCCATCCGGCGGTCGACGAACCCGAACGAGTTCAAGCTCAAGATCCAGGGCATCCAGTCCACGTCGGACGTCGCGAACGAGCTCATGGAAGGCTCGCTCCAGGCGCCGGACGGCATCGGGCCGAGGGACGCGGAGTCGCCCTTCGACTTCTCGAATCAGTCGACGGGGTAGGTGGACGCCCGAAGCACCGCGCTCGCCCTTCTGGCTCGCCGCGCGCACACGCGGCTCGAGATTCGCAGAAAACTCCTCCAGAGGGCGTTTCCCCGAGCCGAAGTCGAGGCATGTCTGGACGACCTGGCCGCTCGCGGATGGCTGAACGACGCCGCGACCGCGGCCGCGCTCGCGTCGGCGCGCCTGCGCGGGGGCCGGGGACGGGCGAGGATCGCGTCTGAGCTCTCCGCGAAGGGCGTCTCCCGCGCCGACGCGGATGCCGCGCTCTCAGGCCTCGACCCTGCCGAGGAGGTCCGGGCCCTCCGCCGCGCCCTCGACCGGCGCGCCCGTAGCCTGCCGGCCGGTTTGACGCGGCGGGCGCGGTCGAAGAAACTCTTCGACCACCTCGTGAGGCGGGGCTTCGCGCCGTCCGCAGTCCTCGAGGCGCTCCGCACGAAAGGCGAACCGACCGATGACGACCCCTGAAGGCTGGACCTCCCGCAGGGTCCGCGAGACGTTCCTCTCCTATTTCGAGAGCAAAGGCCACGCGCGCGTGGCCTCCTCCTCCCTCGTCCCCGCCGAGGACCCGACGCTCCTCTTCACGAACGCGGGGATGAACCAGTTCAAGGACCTCTTCCTCGGGCGGGAGAAGCGGGCGTACGTCCGCGCGACCTCCTCGCAGAAATGCGTGAGGGCCGGAGGCAAGCACAACGACCTCGACAACGTCGGGTACACGGCGCGCCACCACACGTTCTTCGAGATGCTCGGGAACTTCTCGTTCGGCGACTACTTCAAGAAGGACGCGATCGACTTCGCGTGGGAGCTCGTCACGTCGAAGGCGTACTACGGGCTCGACCCGAAGCGGCTCTGGGCGACGGTGTACACGACGGACGACGAGGCGGCCGAGCTCTGGGGGAAGTACCTGCCGAAGGAGCGCATCGCGCGCTTCGGCGAGAAGGACAACTTCTGGTCGATGGGCGAGACCGGCCCCTGCGGGCCGTGCACGGAGCTCCACTACGACCAGGGGCCGTCCGTCCCGGGCGACGCGACGCCGAACGGCGCCGGCGACCGCGTCATGGAGATCTGGAACCTCGTCTTCATGCAGTTCGACCGCGACGCGTCGGGCAGGCAGACGCCGCTCCCGAAGCCGAGCGTCGACACGGGCGCGGGGCTCGAGCGCATCACGGCGATTCTCGAGGGCAAGAACAACAACTACGACACGGACCTTTTCTCCGGGATCATCGGGAGGATCGAGGAGATCTCGGGAAGGAAATACGTGGGCGGCATGGTCGTCGAGGACGCGCCGTTCCGCGTCGTGGCCGATCACGCCCGCGCAGCTTCGATGCTCGTCTCCGACGGCGTCCTGCCGTCCAACGAGGGCCGCGGATATGTTCTGAGAAAGGTGATCAGGCGGGCGTTGCGCTACGGGCGCCGGCTGGGCATCGAGGGGCCGTTTCTCGCCGACCTCACGGCCCCCGTCTTCCAGTCATTCGAAGGAATTCATCTTCACGATCCGAACGGAAGCCTGCGTCAACGGACGGCCGAGACGATTCGCGGTGAGGAAGAAGGCTTCCGCCGGACCATGTCCGTCGGCGCCGACCGCGTCGGGGAGGCGATCTCCGCCGCTCGGCGCGAGGGGCAGACGACGCTGACGGGCGCCGCGGCGTTCCGGCTCTACGACACGCACGGCGTTCCCCTCGAGCTCATCGAAGAGATCTCCTCTGACGAAGGTGTTCGAGTCGACCGCGCCGGCTTCGAAGAGGAACTCGACGCGGCGCGCGAGCGCAGCAAGGGCGCCTCGAAGTTCGAGCACGAGGGCGGGCTGCCGGCCGACGACCAGATCGACCCCTCGTGGACGACGGAGTTCCGCGGGTATCCCGAGCAGGACTTCGTGCGGCTCGAAGGCGCGAAGGTGCTCGGCCTCTTCTCAGAAGAAGGAGGAAAGAAGATCGGATTTCTTCGAAAGGGGGAGAAGGGCTGGTGCGTTACGGACCGCACCGCCTTCTATCCGGAGGGCGGTGGACAGGTGGCGGACGTCGGGGAACTCCGCTGGAAAGCGAAAGACGGCGCCGAGGGAGCCGCGGCCGTCGTCGACACGCGCCGCGCTCCCAACGGCCGGACCATTCTTCACCTTCTGAGAATCTCCTCCGGTTCCCTCTCGTCGGGCCAGACCGTCGATCTCGTTGTCGACGAGTGGACTCGCCGCAAAACCCAGGCGAACCACACGGGCACGCACCTCCTGCACGCTGCTCTGCGGCAGGTTCTCGGCGAGAGCGTCCGGCAGATGGGCTCGCTCGTCGCGCCGGACCGCCTGCGTTTCGACTACGCCGCCTCGCGCCCGACGACCGCGGAGGAGATCCGCGAGATCGAGCGCCTCGTGAACGAGGAGGTCCTGCGGGACCTCGAGGTGTCGAAGGCCGTGATGTCGATGGACGAGGCCAAGAAGAAGGGCGCGATGATGTTCTTCGGCGAGAAGTACGGCGAGCGCGTCCGCGTCGTGGACGTGCCGGGGTTCTCGACCGAGCTCTGCGGCGGCTGCCACGTGGGCCGCACGGGCGAGATCGGCGCGTTCAAGGTCCTGTCGGACAAGGGCCTCGCGGCCGGCGTCCGCCGCATCGAGGCGGCGACGTCGCTGAATGCCGTCGAGCGCCTGCAGAAGGACGAAGAGATCCTGGCGACCATGGCGCACGCCGCGAACGTGACGTTCGACGAGCTGCCGGCGAAGCTGAGAGACGCGTTGGATTCTCTTAGAAAGAAAGACAAGGAGATCGCCGCCCTGAAGCGCGACCTGGCGCTGGCGGGCGCGGGAGGCGGCGCCTCGGGCGGCCAGCCGGGTGCAGCGGCCTCCGGCTCTTCACCTTCGAAGAAATCTCCGGTCTCTTCGGACGGTTCCTCGGGCGAAGGCGAAGGAGTCGAGGAAGTCGGCGGGGTCAAGATCCTCGCCCGACGAGTCCCCTCGCTGCCGGTGAACGAGCTGCGCAACCTCGCCGACACGTTCCGCGGAAAGCTGAAGTCGGGAGTCGTCCTTCTTGGGACGGAGTTCGAAGGGAAGGTCACGCTGCTCGCCGCGGTCACGCCCGACGTCGTCGGCCGGGTCTCGGCCCACGAGCTCGCGCAGACAATGGCGCCACTCGTTGGCGGCAAGGGCGGGGGCAAACCCGACCTTGCCCAGGCCGGCGGGAAGGACGCCGCGGCCATCGAACCGGCCCTCGCGGCGGGCGTCGCGAGGGTGAGAGAGAGGCTCTCGGCCGGCGCTTCCTGAGACTTCGTCTATAATTTGTAGGCCATGTCCTTCGGACGTTTCGTCGCCCGGGGTGCGTTTGCGGTGTCGCTGTGCGCGACGGCCGCGCTGGGCGACGTGCATCTCGTGAGACAGGCGGACGGCTCGGCGCTCATCTTCAACGACGCGATCGGGAGCGGCTGGCGCGTCAACGGCGCGGCTCCGTCCGATTCGTATCTCGTGGAGCGGCGCGCGGCGCCGTCGCCCTTCGACTCGATGATCGAGGCCGAGGCCCGCGCCGAAGGAGTCGACGCGGCGCTCGTGAAGAGCGTCATGCTCGTCGAATCCAACTTCAACCCGAGAGCCGTGTCGCGCAAGGGCGCGCGCGGGCTCATGCAGCTCATGCCCCAGGCCGCGAAGCGGTTCGGCGTGTCCGACCGGTTCGACGCCGAGCAGAGCATCCGCGGCGGCGTCCGTTACCTCGCGGCGCTGCTCGCCCAGTTCAAGGGCGATCTCGTGCTCGCCCTCGCGGGCTACAACGCGGGGGAGAACGCGGTCGCGAAGCACTCGGGCGTTCCTCCGTATGCCGAGACGCGGGAATACGTGAGGCGCGTGCTCGTCGCGCACCACGGGGCGTCGGTGCCCGCCATCGGCGGCGCGTTCCGCGGCGTCCCGACGGGCTCCGTGCGGCGTGCGTCCCACGGATCGCCCGTGACGGTCTCGCGCGTGGATGGGACGGCGGTCTTCTCGAACACGGGCGAGGTCGCTTCGGCTCGCCCCGCTCCCGTCCTCGGGCGGGTGCAGTAAGGCAGCGGCATGGCGGTGTCGCGCAGCTCCGAGACGACCCGGGCCTTCCGGCCCGCTCCGTTCTTCGACCACGGGCTTTTCCTCCTCCACCTCAACCGGGGCAAGGAAGAGATGGCCCGGGGCCACCACGAAGCGGCCCGCCGCGAGTTCGACGAAGCCCAGCGCCTGCGGCCGCAGGATCCCGAGGTCCTCCTGAACCTGTCGATCACGTTCTTCCATCTCGGCCAGTTCAGCGCAGCCGAGACCAAGACCCGTGAGCTTCTCCAGGAGCACGACGACTCGGTCCCCCTGCTCTTCAACCTCGGCCTCATCCTCTTCAAGTCGGGCCGGGACGCCGAGGCGAAAGAGCCGCTCGAAAAGGTCCTGGCCCTCGCGCCTGCCCATCGGAAGGCGCACCTGACGCTCGGGCTGATCGCGCAGCGCATGGGCGCGTACGAGATCGCGCAGAAGCACTTCCGGCTCGCCGGGGCCGAGCTCAGGGACGGCTCCGAGGGCGACGACTCGGTCGCCCGCACGGCGCGCGCCGCCGCGGCCGAAGTGAGAGCCGCCACCCTGAGGCCGGCCGGGAACATGAACGACACGCGGCCGGCGGCCGCGGCGAAGGACGACACGAAGCCCACGCCGGTCGTGAAACCGGAGCCTCTCGACTCCCTGACGTCGAGCGGCAAGCGCAATCTCGTGAGCTCCGGCGTCCGCCCGCGCTCGGGGAGCTTTCCGCGGGTCGAGATCGCGGCCCCCATGGGCCCGTTCACGCCGAAACCCGGTGGATTCCTCTCGGCCGCGTGCGTCGGGGGGCTCAGGGTCAGGCGCGGGGTCGTCGTCGGCCGGCAGGGCATCTCGTCTCTTGCGACGGACGGCCGCCTCGGCGGGGCGCTCGCAGGCGTCCTCGTGTCCGCATCGGGCGAGGGAACGCTCCTTCTCGCGGACCAGGGCCGCGTCCCCTGGCTGAAATCGATCTCGAACGAGTTTCTCTCGGTCGAGACGAGCCGCCTTCTCGCGTTCGACGAAGCCCTTACGTACCGCGAAGACCCGGCGTTCGAGTTCCGCGACAAGATCGCCCAGCCATTCCTGAAGCTCTTCGGGGCCGGGACGGTCGCGCTTTCGGTCGTCTCCGAGCCCGCGCGCTTCGAGGTCGAACGTCAGAATCCGTTCACGATGGCCGCGCGCGCGGTCGTCGCGTACGGGGGAGACCTCACGCCCGAGCTCCTCGAGGAGTCGGACCCGATCGCCGGCCTCGGCGCCGGGCCGGTGCTCCGCTTCGTCGGCTCCGGTTACGTCCTGGCAGACGCCCGCTGACGGAGCTCGGCCTCGGTTTCGCTCAGGAGAGCGTCGACGGTCTTCGCGTCCTCGTGTTCGGCATAGATGCGAATGATCGGCTCCGTGCCCGACAGGCGGTGAAGGAGCCAGCCCTTCCCGCCGAAGAGGAGCTTGACGCCGTCGAGGCCTTCGACGCCCGTCACGGCCTGCCCGGCGCGCGCCGCGGGCGGAGTCGACTTCAGCCCTCCCACGAACGCCTTCAGAACCGGCATGGGGAGGTGGAGGTCGCGCCGGCCGTAGGCGAAGGCGCCGTAGGCCGCGTCCTGTTTCTTCAGGAGGGCGTCGAAGGACCCGCCCGAGTGCGCGATTGCCTCGAGAACGAGGAGCGCCGAGAGGACGCCGTCGCGCTCGGGCAGGTAGAAGGAAACGCCGAGGCCGCCTGATTCCTCGCCACCGATCGCGACCTCGCCCGACATCATCTTCTCGGCGATGTACTTGAATCCGATCGGGGTCACGTGGAGCGGAACGCCGAGGCGGGCCGCGACGCGGTCGAGGAGGAGCGACGTCGAGAACGTCTTGGCGATGCCACCCGAGATTCGCCCGCGCACCGTGAGGCTCTCGGCGAGGAGGGCGAGGATCCGGTGCGGCGTGACGAAAACGCCGGCGGGGTCGAGAACGCCGAGACGGTCCCCGTCGCCGTCGCTCGCGAGGACGACGTCGTACCGGACGCGTTTCAGCTCGTCGCGCGAGGCCCCGAGGTGCTCGGGGATGGGTTCGGGGTTGACGCCGCCGAAGAGGGGATCGCGCGCCGCCCGAAGCGTCGTGACCCGTGTCGGATGGCTCGCGCCGACGATCTCCTCGAGAAGCGTCCCGGCCGCGCCGTACATGGCGTCGAAGAGGACGCTGAGGCCCGCGCGCCGGATCGCGTCGAGGTCGACGCGGGCGGCGATCGCGTCGCGGTACCCGGCCACGAGGTCGGACTTCTCGACGGCTCCGCCCGCGCGCGCCGGCAGCGGCCGGTCCGCGGCGCGGGCGATCGCGTCGTACGTCGCGGGCGTCGCGCTGCCCCCGAACCAGGATTTGACCTTCACGCCGTTCCAATGGGCCGGGTTGTGCGATGCGGTGATCGCGAGGCCGGCCCTGAGGCCGCGGGAGTGGACGTGCCACGACGCGCACGGGGTCGGGACGGGCCGGTCGGTCAGGAGCACCCGAAAGCCCTGCGTCGCGAGACGCGCCGCGCTCTCGGCGGCGAGCTCCGGCGACAGGAAACGGGTGTCATGGACGAGCGGCACCGTCCAGGGGTCGCCGGGCTCGGTGTTCGAGGGCGAGACGTTCCAGGCGCCGGCGGCGTCCACGACGCGCAGCACGGTCTCGAACGTGAGGTCCCGGGCGATCTGGCCGCGCCAGCCGTCCGTCCCGAAGACGATGGGAGGCGCGGACATGAGCAGGGGGATTCTCGGGCCGGCGAGGTCGGACTGTCCAGCGCGCGCGGAACGCGGGGTCTAGAATCGCGGGCCGGTGTTCTTCAACGTCCCAAACGCCCTGACCCTCCTCCGCATCTTCCTCGTTCCGCTCCTCGTCGTCCTCCTTCTGACGAAGCTCCCGGCGCGCGAGTACCTGGCGCTGGCCGTCTTCCTCCTCGCGGCGATCACGGACTGGGCGGACGGGTGGTTCGCGCGGAAGTACAAGAAGGTGACGACGGTCGGGATGCTGCTCGACCCGATCGCCGACAAGCTTCTCGTGTCGGCGGCCCTCATTTCGCTCGTGGACCTGCAGGAAGCCGACGCGTGGGCCGTCTGCATCATCATCGGACGCGAGTTCGCGGTCTCGGGCCTGCGCTCGATCGCCTCCACGCACGGGATCACGATCTCCGCGAGCAAGCTCGGCAAGTGGAAGATGGCGACGCAGATCGTCGGGATCTCGCTCATGATCCTCGGCGCCAAGCTCGACGACATCGGCCTCTGGCGCAAGACGGGCCGCGCGGCCCTCTACGTCATGACAGCGATGGCCCTGATTTCCGGCTTCGACTACTTCCGCAAGTTCCTCAAGCCGCTCCTCGCGATGGAGCGGACTCCCGAGCCGTGACCCTGCGGAAGACGGCCTTCCGGATGGGCCTGCCGCTCTTCACGAATTTCAGCTCGTAGTTCGTCCCCGTCGACCAGTCGCCGGCTT
>Ga0335071_10005020_pt1 | contig 13801 bp, 10 predicted proteins | sample Lox_Sample_15_FD_206724 | JGI IMG/M metagenome (GOLD analysis project Ga0335071, IMG submission 206724) | Soil microbial communities from Loxahatchee National Wildlife Refuge, Florida, United States - Lox_Sample_1.5 | ecosystem: Environmental > Terrestrial > Soil > Wetlands | place: USA... | reverse complement strand
TGCGTTCGGCCAGGGCTGCGGCCCAGGGCGCCCGGTGCGCGAGCGCGGAGTCAGCGAGCTGATCCCAGGTCGCCGGGCCTGGGACGGTGTCGTACCAGGGATCGGCCTCGCCGCGCGGCGGCAACGCGCAGGCATGCAGCCGGCCTAGCAAGCTGCCGACCCGGGCGGCGACGCCTGCGTCGGCCAGGTCCGCCGGCACGCCGTCAATCCACCGGTAGAGCCGCAGCCAGCCGCCGCCGGAATCGGCGGGCAACCTGGCGACGAAACACCCACCCGGGCCGGGCACGCTGGCAGGCAGCCTGATGCCAGCCGCTTCCAGGTGTGCGGTCAGCTCCGCCTCGTTGCGCGCCGATTCCTCGTCGGCGTCCCAGAACAGCTCCTTGACCGCAAAGCGATCCGCGCCCAGGTCAAGGCGCCAGATCTGTCCCACCGCACCGCGAGATACCGGGATGATCGCGGCGTCAGGTACTTCCGGAAGCCCGAAGGCAGCGCAGATCCGGACGACCGTCGTCCTGCCAGCGTTGATCACACACTCAGCCAACCAGCCCACGCACGGCTACCGCCAGCGCATATCTGCGGCCCGGGGCCGCATCGCTGAACCAGCAGCTGCTGCGATCGGTCCCTGAGCGTTTTCGGGTGCTTGGCCCAGCTTCCGTTCCTCGCTGCGGAACATTGTTCCCCGCGGGGTTACGCCTCCTATTTGAGAGGCTGCACCGGCCGTGCGGGTGCCAGCTACGCGCGGCTTGAGGCGGTGCGGCGGTTCTGGTCGGGCCGGCAGGCCTTCCGCAAATGATCTTCAGCACAACTTCGGAGGAAGGACCGCGATGAGCGAGAACACCGAGACCGCGATCCTCGCCGGGGGCTGTTTCTGGCCCGCGCAGGAACTGTTGCGCCACCGCGGCGGCGTCATCTCCACCCGCGTCGGCTACACCGGCGGGGAGAACCCCAACCCGACCGCCGGCAACCACCCGGGTCACGCCGAGGCGGTCGAGGTCATCTTCGATCCCGGGCGCACCTCCTACCGGGACATCCTGGAGTTCTTCTTCCAGATCCACCGACCCGACCTTGGCCAAGAGGTTGTCGGCTTCGACTACCGCTCCGAGATCTTCTACACCAGCGACGAGCAGCGCCAGATCGCCGAGGATGCGATCGCCGACGCCTCGGGCTTCTGGGGCGCCAAGGTCGTGACCGAGATCAGTGAGGCTGGTCCCTTCTGGGAGGCCGAGGCTGAAGACCAGGACTACCTCCAGCGCTACACCGACGGCAAGAACCAGTTCAGCCCGTATCGATCCGCTGCGCGATAGACGCTGTGGACGAGGAGGAGCCGCCCGGGCCGTCCGGTGATGCGCTCCTCCCAGTAGGATGCGGGATCTTGCCGCACTTCGACCATCTGGGCCCCAGCCTCGACCAGCCGTGTGACCTCAGCCTTCATCGGCCCCGAGGTCACCAGGTCGCGGGCTGGGGGCTTCGGCAGCCTGGACCTTTACCCTGCGGAAAGAACCCATTGGACTGGGCGGTCAGGGTCGGGGTCGTAACGGCAGATCGCGCCGGTGGTCACGGTGTCAAACAGCAGTCTTCCCAGCGACGGGTCGGCGGCGCCAACACGGTCAACCGCGATAACTATCGCCTTCCGGACAGCAATGCGCGCTCGCTCGTGTGCCGAGCCTGGCGCGCGCGGGCGGCCGCCGAGACCGGTCGCCGCGCGCAGCTGATCCAGCAACGCGTCCCGTTCGGCTGCCAGTTTCGTGGACCGGCCGGTGTCGGCCCATGACCGGGCCTCGTCGAGATCGGCGTCGATCTCCGTCAGCCTGCGCCGGTAGGCCGACAGCGCCTGCTTGTCGAGCACCTCGCCCACGCCTCCGCCGGCCGCCCCAACCCCCGGATGGCCGGCGACGATGTCCGACAGATCGATCGCCGGAATGTCTGCGCCCGGGCGCTGCAGCAAGATGCGCAGGTAATGCAGGCCCTTTACCTCGCGAATGGCGGTGGCCGCGCCCTCCCGCCCCACCCACCAGATACCGCCGCCCCCGTCCGGCCGCAAGTGCACGACCCCCGGCTGCGGCGTCCCGGGCCGCGCCATCGCGGGATGCGCCTCCGGCAGGCCGCGGCCGCGCGCCATCTTCGCCTGCTGTATCCGGACCGCTGGCGGGAGGCGGCGCAGCCACCAGCAGGCGCCCAGCCGCTCGTACTCGCCGACGGCGCGGGCCGCCCACTGCTGGGCATCGCCGGTACCAAGCCACTCGCTGGCCTGGTACAGGTAGTCGCTGACTACGCCCGCGAAAGCCGCCCCGCCCCCGTTGACAACCCCGCGCCCGGCATAGGGCACCAGCAGGCGCATCGCCGTCTCCGCCAGCGCTCCGGCGCCGGTCGCGACCGCCACTTCGGTCAGCTCCGACACCGTCAGCAGCCAGTCAAGGTCCCGCGCGATCCCGCTGAAGTCGGGCCCCGCCAGCTGGTACAACAATCCGCGGGCCCGGTCCAGCTCACCCGCAGCCACCCATAGCAACGCGGCCTCGGCCACGACCCAGGTGACCGCCTCGTGCACGCCGAACTCCTCGTACTTCGCCGCCTCCCGGGTCAGGACAGCGATGTCCCCGGCCTGCCGGGCGATGCCCGCGGCGAGCATGTGCTCGATCAGCAGCGTGTCCGCCTCGCCTGCTTCCGCACCTGCGGCCGCCACCTCCCGCAGCGCCCTCCCCGCCGCATCAAGGTCGTCGGTGAGCAGGGCATACATACCACGGCGCGAGGCCGCGAAGAACCGGACGCGGGCGGTGCCGGACTCGGCTGCGAGCAGGTCCAGCGCCCGCAGCTGGCGGCGCACCGCTGGTAGGTCCACGCACTCCAGGGCGGTGGTCAGCCGCCACAGATGCGCCGACATCCGCGACTCGACGTTGGCGACGTGCGCGACTGTGTCCTCCAGGCGGGCGGTGATGGACAGCCGCTCATCCAGATCATCGGGTCCCCAGTGGACAAGCAGTTGCGCATCAAGGGCGGCCGCAAGGAGCGACGGGTCGTCATGCGCCTCCGCATGGGCCAGAGCCTCCGCCGCGAATCCGGCGGCCCGCGCCGGATCGTAACCGTAGGCCCAGGCACGGGCCAACGCGATGGCCAGCCACGCCCGTTGCTCGCCCTGGGTCAGCGAGTACGCCTCGTGCAAGAACGCCGGCACCCGGCCGGGAAACGTGCCGAACGTCTGCGTGGCAGCCAGGCCCAGCGCGGCATCGGTCATCGCCTCGATGTCACCGGCCGCCCGGGCTTTGTCGTAAGCACGCACATAGCCGACGCGGGCGGTGGACGCAGCGTCATCCGCCCGGTCCCCCTCCCGGGCCAAACCGGGGCCAAACCTCCCCATCACCTGATGATAGAGCCATCAGTCCTGGTCAAGTGTAATCGCAAGGACACCATGGCCGGACCCCGGTGCAGGTCTCGAGGACTTGACTCCCGCGTTCTTGTTCGTCGTGCAGCGCCTGGAGGTAAGTACACCGAAGAATTATCGGGACTTATTCCCTTGCTGCCGCTGACATTCGGCTCTCGCGCTATGAGGGTCAGCCGGTCTCACGATGGCTATGGAGGGCAGTAGGGATGGAAAGAACTCTCACCAGCGGCCCGGCCACCGGCATTGCCGAGATCGCGCCTGCGGCACGCATCATCGACGGGGTTAAGATCTACGGCACGGGAGCAACAGCGGTTCGCGCGCTCGACGCTATCTCCGCGGATTTCACCGCGGGCAGGTTCACCGCCATCATGGGCCCGTCTGGCTCGGGAAAGTCGACACTGCTGCACTGCCTGGCGGGGCTGGACCGGCTCACCTCCGGGCAGGTGCTGCTCGGGGACGTCAGGCTCGGGGATCTGTCCGACAAGGCCATGACGCTGCTGCGCCGGGACCGGATCGGATTCGTCTTCCAGGCGTTCAATCTCGTCCCCACGCTGACCGCCCAGGAGAATGTGGTACTGCCGCTCACCCTGGGCGGCAGGCATCCGGACGCTGCGTGGCTGGCCGAACTGGCTCGCACGCTCGGCATCGCGGACCGGCTCGAGCACCGGCCCGCCGAGCTGTCCGGCGGCCAGCAGCAGCGGGTGGCCACGGCCCGGGCGCTGGTCACCCGGCCCGAGCTGATCTTCGCGGACGAGCCGACAGGGAACCTCGACTCCAGGTCGGCGACCGAGCTGCTCACCCAGATCCGCCGAGCTGTCGACGAATATCACCAGACCGTGGTCATGGTCACCCACGACCCGCGCGCCGCCGCGTACGCCGACAAGGTGCTGTTCCTGGCCGACGGCCGCCTGGTCCGGGAGCTGCTCGCCCCCACCGCCGACCGGGTGCTGGACGCGATTCGCGAACTGGGGGACGAGCGCGGATGAGATCACGGCTCGCTTTGCCTCGGGAGGCTGATCATGTGGCGCGTCACCTTGAAAGGAGTCGTGGCACATCGGCTGCGTTACGCGCTGACCGCGCTGTCGGTGCTGCTCGGCGTGGCGTTCATCGCCGGCACGTTCGTGCTCACCGACACGATGAACAACGCGTTCAACGGCCTGTACACCCAGATCTACCAGGGCACCGCCGCCGTGGTCAGGGCCACGCAGCCGTTCGCCCCCCCTACTAACTTCGCCAGCCAGCGCCGGCTGGTCGACGCCGGCCTCGCGACCACGGTGGCCAAGGTACCCGGCGTGCAAGCGGCGGCGCCCGACATCGAGGGCTACGCCCAGCTCGTCGGCAAGGACGGCAAGACGCTCGGTACGGTGGGCAACGGCGCGCCGACGCTCGGTTTCGGATGGACCGACGTGACGGCGCTCAATCCGTTCCGGCTGCTGCCCGGCGGCCAGCCGCCGCGCGGCCCCGGCCAGGTGGTGATCGACAAGCACTCCGCCGATGTCGGCGGCTTCACGGTCGGCGGCAAGGTGCGCGTCCTTACCAAAACCAGCCCCGGCACTTACACGATCACCGGCATCGTCACCTTCGGCAGCGCGGACAACCTGCTCGGCGCGACGATCGCCGGCTTTGACCCGGTTACCGCGGCCAGGGTGCTCGGCGTGCCGGGCAAGGCCAACGCGATCGACGTCGAAGCCGCCCCCGGCATCTCGGCGGACACGCTCGTCACCCGGATCCGCGGCGCGATCCGCACGCCCGGCGTTGAGGTGGTCAGCGGCGCGTCCGTCACCGCGGAGGGCGAGAATGCCGTCCACCAGGACTTGAGCATCATCGGTGACTTCCTGCTCGCGTTCGGCCTCATTGCGCTGTTCGTCGGGGCGTTCGTCATCTTCAACACGTTCGCGATGGTCGTCGCGCAGCGGCAGCGTGAGCTGGCTTTGCTGCGCGCCGTCGGCGCGAGCCGCGGCCAGGTGGTGGCCACGGTCCTCGGCGAGTCGGCGATTATCGGCCTGATCGCGTCGGCCGCCGGCGTGCTCGCCGGCCTCGGTCTGGCCGTGGCGCTCAGGGCGGGCATAGCGGCGCTAGGCATTAGCTTGCCGGGCAGCGGGATCATCGTCAGCCCGCGGACGGTGCTATTCGGCATGGTCGTCGGAACCCTGGTCACCGTGGTGTCGGCGATCGCTCCGGCCCGGCGCGCGGCCACCATCCCGCCGGTCGCCGCCCTGCAGGACGCGGCGGCCGAGCCATTGCGGCCGTCCACCCGGCGCTCCGCGCGCCGCCTGATCGTGGGTGCTTTCGGCGTGGTCATCTTGAGCGTTGGATTGTTCGGCCACACGGGCCACAGCGTCCAGCTCGTCGGTATCGGCGCCGGGGCGGTGTTCATCGGCATGGCCGTGCTCAGCACGTTCGCCGTCCGGCCGGTCTGCCGGGTGCTCGGCGTCCCGCTGGCGCGCAGCGGCACGGCCGGAACGCTTGGGGAGCGAAGCGCCTTGCGCAACCCGTCCCGTACCTCGGCCACGGCCGCGGGGCTGATGGTGGGCGTGGCGCTGGTGTCGATGATCACGATCATGGCGTCGTCGCTCAAGGCCTCGGCCGACTCGACCATCACGTCCGCGCTGCGCGCGGACTTTGTCGTCGCAACAGGGACGCAGGCCGGCGGCTCCGGCGGCCTCAGCCCCAACCTGGAGCGATCGCTGGCCGCGCTCCCGCAGGTCAGCACCGTGACCGGGATCCGCTCCGGCGTGGTGAAGGTGTTCGGTACCGTGACCCCGGTGGTCGCCGCGGATCCCGCCAAGGCCGCGCAGCTGGTCAACATGGGCGTGACCCAGGGCGACCTGGCCAGCATGACCCCGGCAGGAATCGCCGTGTCGACACAGGCCGCCAGCAGCCAGCATCTCCACCTAGGCAGCACGGTCGCGGTGACCTACCCGACGACGGGCACCAAGGACTACACCGTGCAGGTCATTTACAGCGTCCGTGACGTCGCCGGCGACTACACCCTCCCGCTCGCCGCGGCGCAGGCGAACTTCCCGTCCTCGCTCGACATCGCGATCATGGTCAAGCTCGCCCCCGGCGTCACCGCGAACGCGGCCCGGCCGGCAATCAACCGGGTGCTCGCCGCGTACCCGAACGCCACGCTCCAAGACCAGGACCAGTACAAGGCCTCGCAGACGCAGCAATACAACACGCTGCTGAACCTCGTGTACGTACTGCTCGCGCTGGCGGTGCTCATCGCCTTGATCGGCATCGCCAACACCCTGGCTCTGTCGATCTACGAACGGACCCGGGAGCTGGGCCTGCTGCGGGCTGTCGGTGCCACTCGCGGCCAGCTGCGCTCGATGGTGCGCGCTGAGGCGCTGGTGATCTCGGCGTTCGGCGCGCTCGAGGGGCTGGTGCTCGGCACGTTCTTCGGCTGGGCGATCGTCGACTCGATGGGTTCGTTGGGTGTCACCCAGCTGACCTTCCCCGTACCGCAGCTGCTCATCGTGACGGTCCTGGCCGCGCTGGCCGGCCTGCTCGCAGCGATCGCCCCAAGCAGGCGGGCGGCCAAGCTCAACATCCTGCAGGCGGTGACGACGGAGTAAGCCCTTGAGGAACGGCCCGATGTGACCACCAGACTCGAGGATGACCCTCCGGGAGTGGATCCGGGCCGGCGACAGGGGAACCGTCAGCTGGGCGTGATGCCCAGGATCGCAGGCTCGGTCCGCTGGCGTCCCAGGTGCAGCTTGACCTGGCCGGAGGCGGCGTCGGTCTCCACCAGGAGCCTGCCGCCCCGCACGACGAACCACATCGGGGTGGCAACGCCCCGCCCGTCGCGCTTGTAGGTGGTGATGCTGAGGTACCTGCCGCGGAACACGGGCACGGCGGCGTCCGGCTGATCTGGCCGACCTACAGACGCGGCTTCGTTCATGGTTCAGCCTGCGCACCGGCCTGTCACCTCCAGTGGCGGAAGTCCCGGCGATGACCATCAAGAAGGTGCTCATCGCGGCAGTGATCCGGAAGCGGCGCCTGCCTTCGATCTGCTTGATTGCCTGCTGGCGGGCGAGCTGTTCGCGGCGGCCCGGAACATTCTGGCGCTGTCCGCAGACATGTCATGGGGTAGGTCATGAAGTGTCATGAACGCCTCCTCAACTGCATGTCATCGGATTCCTTCCGCTTCTCAGCTCCTCCGTGGGTGTTGCTCACGTTTGCTCCTATGCGTAGCGCAGCGCGCGGCCGGGCCGGAGGCGGGCGGCGCGCCGGATCGGCACCAGGGTGATGAGCAGTGCGAGCAGGATGGTGCAGGCCAGGGTGAGCGCGAGGTTCCAGGGTGGGAAGGCGAGCGTGAGGTTTATGTTGATGACCTGCTTGACCATCCAGACGAGGAACCGGTCGAGCAGGTAGCCGAGCGGGACCCCGATCAGCCAGCCTGCGGCGGCCAGGGTGAGGGTTTCGGCGGCGAAGATGCGGCGGATGTCGCGGGCGCGGGCGCCAATCGAGCGCAGGATGCCGATCTCGCGGGTGCGTTCGAGGACACTCATGGTGAGCGCATTGGCCAGGCCAGCCATGCTGATCGCGACAACAAGCAGGCCCATCACGGCGAGGGTGGTGGTCAACGTTCGGTTGCTGGCGATCTCGTTCGCCAGCTTGACGTATGCGATCCCACCGTCGACGTCATAGCCGTGCGCGGTGAGCGTGTCCTCAATGCGGGTGGTGGTGCGATCGATGAATGCGTGGTCGTGTGAGGTGGTCTGGACCCAGTAGTCGTTGTCGTCGGCGGGCATGCCGGTCAGGACTGCATGCATCGTTGCCAGTGGCACGAACAGCGCGGTGCCGTTGTTCTGCTGGTTCGTCGAGATGCCGATCACGCGGAAGCTGGCTGGCCCGGCTTTGGTCTGGACGCTGATAGTGTCGCCGAGCCGGGTTCCGGTGGTTTGGGCGATGTCTTGCTCGATGACGGCGACGCGAGCTCGGGTCTGCTCCTCGGCGGGGGTGTACCAGCGCCCGGCGCCGAGCCGGTAATGGAACATCGTCGCCTGCTGCACAGCCCAAATCGTCGCGTCCTTGCCGGCGAGCTTGGCGTCGGTGGTGAACGCCGGCTCCACGGCCGCGACGCCGGGGGTGGCGCGGATCAGGGCCGCGGCGCGGGCGTCGAGCGAGCGGCCGCCCACCGGGTAGATCCAGACGTCCTCGCCGTGGTCCCCCCAAGAGCCGCGGCTGGCGTTGGCGACCGCGGTGACCAGGCCGAGCGCCCCGAGCAGGGTCCCGACGGCGAGCGCGATAACCAGCGCGGTGGACAGGCTGCGCCGCCGGCGCCGCCCGACGTTGCGCAGCCCGATCTGCGCCGGGCGGGGCAGGAAGCGGACCCGGCGCAGCAGCCGGTCGGCGGCGTCCTGGCCGCCGACCGCGGACCCGGTCGCCTGCAGCGCGTCCCGCACCGGCACCCGGACAGCGCGCCGGATCGCGGGCAGCGCGGCCAGCGGCGGCCCGAGCAGGCCCACCAGCGCGCTAGCAAAGACGATGGGCCAGTCGATGCCGAATCCGACGCCGACCGCGAAGAACGTCGAGCCGAAGTAGCGGGTCAGGACGTACGCGAGCACGGCCCCCAGGACAATCCCGGCCACGGTTCCCAGCCCGCCGAGCAGCAGCGCGGTCTTCAGGTAGACCGCGGCGATCTGCCGCCGTCGTCCGCCGACCGCCTTCATCATCCCGATCTCAGACGTCTGCTCGGCGACCAGCGCCGTCATCGTGTTCGAGATCAGCACGAGCGCCGACAGCAGCGCGAGCAAGGTGATGATGTAGAAGAACTTCGAGAGGTTCTGGAAGGCGGACTTGCCGGGCCAGTCGCCGGCGGCCCGGACCTGTGGCAGGTCGCTGAAACCAGTGAAGCCGGGGACCGCGGCCAGCGTGTGACGGATCGCCGCGATCGTCGCGGTGACCGCGGCCGGACGGGTATCGGCCAGCGTGAAGAACAGCTCGTTGTAGCCGGGGGTCCGGCTCAGCGACGCCACCGTGGCCGGCGTGGCGTACAACACGATCACGCTGTCGGAGGTGACGGTCTGGCCGCCGTCGAGGTTGCGGCCCTCGCCGCTGACCCGCAGCGAGCGTACGGCCCCGTCGACGGCGATGATCCGCACGCTCTGCCCGGCCTGCACCGAAAGCAGCCCCTGCCTGGAGTTCTGCGCGTCGGTCAGGACTGCGCCGGTTCCCGGCGCGACACCGGAGGCGACGTGTACGACGTTCACAGCCTGCCGGGTGAAGTCCGGTATCCCGAGCACCTGGGCGAACGCGCGGCGGGCGCCGACGTATACCCTGGCGCCGAAGAACGACCGCGGTTCGACCGCACGGACATTCGGCACCGCGGCCAGCGCGGCCAGCCGGGCTTGATTGAGCACCAGCGGGCCCGTGTAGACCGTCAGGTCGGGAAGCCGGTCGGCCGCCACCTCGGCGGTCATCGCCCGGTTCATCAGGGTCGGCGTGGCGAACAGGCCGATGCCCGCCACGGCGAGTGCCAAGGTGGCGACCGCGAAGAAGGTGCGGGACCGGCGCCGACTCAGGTCGGTGACCGACTTGCGCAGGAGCGAGGTAACCATCTCGGCCTCCTCACGCCGCGACGACCATGCCGTCGCGGATCGAGACGACCCGGTTGGCGCGCCCGGCCAGCTCGCGATCGTGCGTGACGTACAGGACCGTCTTGCCTTCCCCGTTCAGCTGCTTGAACAGGTCGAACATCTCCGCCGCGGTGACGCTGTCGAGGTTGCCGGTCGGCTCGTCGCCGACAATCAGCTGCGGATCGGCGGCCAGCGCCCGCGCGATCGCGACGCGCTGCTGCTCACCGCCCGACAGCTCCGCCGGCAGATGATCGGCCTTATCGCCCAGCCCGACCAACGCCAGGTTGCGGCGGGCCCGGTCGAACCGCTCCCGCTTCGAGCCGCGGCGGGCGAAGTCGAGTGGCAGCACCGCGTTCTCCAGCGCCGTCAGCGTCGGCAGCAGCTGGAAGAACTGGAACACCACGCCCACGTGCCCGCCGCGCCAGACCGCTAGCTCCTCCTCGCTCATCACATCGATTCGCCGGCCGCCGACCGTCACTGTCCCCGCCGTGGGCCGGTCGATCCCGGTGACCAGGTTCAAGATCGTCGTCTTGCCGCTGCCCGACGGGCCCACCACCGCGACCAGCTCCCCCGCCCCGATCTCCAGGTCGACCCCGCGCAGCGCCGGGTAGTCCAGCCGGCCCATCCGGTAGCTCTTCTCCACTCCGGCCAAGTCGATGAACGGCTCAGAAACCCTCGCCGGCCGGGCCGTCCGCTCGGCCACACTCTCCATGCCCATGACCGCACCCTCTTCTCCGCGCAGCGCCATTCCGTCAGCGGTCAGCGCCGCTGGCCCGCCTGGCGCTCGATTTCGCGATTGATGTCTCGTTCCGAAACCGGCTTGTGCCCGTACCCGAACCAGGCGTTTCCGACACGTCCAGGCCACCGTCACCGGGCCGGTCATGGGAAACGTTCGAAAGCATCGCCATCGCCTCCTCCGATTTGGGAGTCCGCGAATCCGCCTGGTGGCTCAGCGTGCCTCTATTGCTTGCAGGCTCCGGCGTCTGGCCGTGGCGAGCCAGTGACCTAGGTCACCCGCCGCCCGGCGTTGGGCCCCACTGAGGCTGGCTGGATAGGGGCCTAAGTCACCAGCCGCCTAGGGAACGTCTCTGGCGGCCCGTACCCGAATCGTCGGCCTACTGAACGATGCGCGCTGCGAGCAACTGCTTGGTAGCTCGTATGGGACGCGCGCCAATCGCCGACTTGGTGCTCTATGGCGGTCCACGGAGCTGCTGGCCGGCGCGCGACAGATCGACCGGTTATGCGTGCCCCGCCCGGGATGGCTATTGAGTGTTCGCTGGCGAGTGGGGCGTTCAAGAGCATTTCCGGCAATGTTCCAGCGCCACACGAGGTTTTGGCCCGCGGCCGCCAGCCCGGGTTACCGCCCCGTTTCGGCTGGGTCCTGGGCCGGCAGGTGGCTGCCGATGAGCTGGTAACCGTCCAGCGACCGGGCCCAGCGCAGCGGGCCGGCTCCGGTCAGCGGCGCCGCCCCGCTGGTTTGCAGGACGCATTCCCACATGGACACCTGCTCGTGGTGGGCCAGCCGGACCGCGCCGATCACCATCCGGACCGCCAGCCGCAGGCGCCGGCCGGCCCAGGCCATCATGTCCCGGGCGGCGTTGCGGACCGCGCGGCCCGTGCGGGCGCCCGTGGCCCAGGCGATGCCCGGGTCTGGCGGGCCCGGCGACAGTGCCCCGGGCCACCGATGTTCGCTGCGGCCCCCCGGTCGTCCGATTCGGATACGACTCATCACTGACCTCCCCCGGGTCATTGACCGGGCGCGGCCCGGTCCTTGTAGTGATTCAGGGTCCGAATTCGTCAGGGAAAATACCGGGCATACCCGCCGCTGGCCTGCAGGCGGCAATCAGTAGCACTCTGGCCGGCCTGGCAGTGCGCGGGGCAGGGGCCGGCGGACCCCTCTTGGCGAGTGGCAGCGGCCGGGGTCAGATGACCCACCGGAACCGGGGCCGGCCGGGCCGGGCTAGACCAGGCCAGCGGTCAGGGCCAGGCGGGTCAGGTCGGCGCGGCGGCGGCAGCCGGTCTTGTCCCGGATCCGGTCCAGGTGCGAGCCGACGGCGCGGACGCTGATGTGCAGCTCGGCGGCGATCTGCGCGTTGGTCCGGCCCCGGGCAGGTCCTGGGCAGCATGACCGCCTGGTTGAACAGGTCGCCGGCTTCCCGGGCCCGGGCCAGGCCCGCCGTGCCGGCGCGCCCGGGCCCGGCCAGGTCCCCGGCACCGGCGAGCACGATGGTCAGCACAAGGCTGCACGTCCGGGCGAGCGGGCCGGGGATCCCGGCCGTGACCTGCCCGGCCTGCCGGGCCAGCCGGACCGCCTCGTGATGATCGCCGGCATACCCGGCGCCGAGGCTGAGCTCGTCCAGGGCCCCCAGCCCCGACTGGGTCACCGATCTCCCGGGCTAGGGCCTCCGCTGTGTGAAAGGGGTCGGGTGACCCCTGCCCTGCACCTGCCCCGATGCGCGATGCTGCCGGTAAAGGACCGCAGATCAGTTAGGTGCCGATAGGCAAGGCAACGCAATGTCCGTAGCTAAGGATTGCGCCCGTGACGCTGAGCCGATGTGCGACAACCAGGTGGTCACCTTGGTGATACGCGCCAGGAATGGCGACGAGCGCGCCTGGGCCGCGCTGGTGGAGCGGTATGCTCCGCTGATCTGGTCGCTCTGCCGCCGGTACCGGCTGGACACCTCCGACACCGCTGACGTCGGCCAGAACGTCTGGCTACTGCTGGTGAACCACCTGGGTAAGATCCGCGAACCGGCCGCGCTTCCGGGCTGGCTTGTTACCACAACCCGGCGGGAATGCGCACGCGTCCTGAACAGAGCAGAAGCACGGCACGAGCCGGACGCAGATAACATCTCGGACGGCGATGCCGAAACAATCGAGCGGGGGCTGCTGGCGGCCGAGCGACATGCGGCGCTCCGCGAGGCGTTCACCCACCCGTCGCCTCGTGACCAGCAGTTGATCGCCCTGCTGATCGAAGATCCGCCAGTGCCGTACACCGAGATCAGCACCAGGCTAGGCATCCCTATCGGCAGCATCGGGCCGAACCGCCGCCGGTGCCTGGACAAGCTGCGCCATCACCCAGCTATCGCCACGCTGATCAGCGCCGAAGCCCAAAACGCATAACGATCCCTAAGCGCGGGCTGGGACCGTCAGGGGAGCTACCCGAAAACCGCACCTGTCGGCGGATATTTGCTCGTCGGCGGCAGCCTTTTGCGACTGTGCCCCGTCACTTAGATCATCCATCCCGCGTATGCCTTCCTTGCTTCCCTCGCTGCCGCGGGTTCTCTGTCTGTCTGCACCACAGCGTGGTCCCGTCCGGGCGCCGCTGGGCGGCGGGCTCGGGCTGGTGGGCCATCGGCGGACTTGTGGTCATCTAGCGGCACGCTAGCAACTGGGTGTTCAGCCCCCGGGCGTGCCGGTCTGGGCGTGGCGAACCGGCCGGAACCTGATATACGGCGACGCGACCCGATCGCCATTGATCATCGTCGGGCTGTTCTTCGTGGGGACGGCGGTATAGCTGGTATTTGTCCTCATGCCGGTCCTGGGGCAAGGCGGTTGCGGGGCGGCAGGGGATGATGCGGTGCCGCATCATCCCCTGCCGGGAACCCGTTCTGCTGAGCCGACCTGGTAGCGCGTTACGACGACGCCGGTGCGTGAGCCATCACGACCGTCACCGAGTGGGTGTTCGCGGATATGGTGACCGCGCCGACTCGGCTGTCGACCGCGCCGGCTGATGTCGATGCGATGTTGTTGACGAAGGCGGGCAGCTCGAAGCTCACCGGTCCGGAGAGCATGCCGGTCAGCTTCAGCGTGACCGAATCTCCTTGCGTGGTGATCGTCG
>Ga0335071_10005016_pt1 | contig 13805 bp, 10 predicted proteins | sample Lox_Sample_15_FD_206724 | JGI IMG/M metagenome (GOLD analysis project Ga0335071, IMG submission 206724) | Soil microbial communities from Loxahatchee National Wildlife Refuge, Florida, United States - Lox_Sample_1.5 | ecosystem: Environmental > Terrestrial > Soil > Wetlands | place: USA... | reverse complement strand
TCTGAGAGGCCGGGTCGAGATCTACCAGCAGCATCGTAACGATCACATCGACATAATCGCCGTCGCGAATGCCAAATGCAGCGGATGTCAGACGGGTGATCGGTATCGAGACCGCTGTCATCCCCTGGGGGATATAAGGAGCCCAGGTCGATCCCGGCAGATTCACATTCCCAGGTGTTGCAGATACCATCGACGATGTGATCGGAACACCCTGCAGGATCGTGTATTTCGCGTACATGTTGGTGAGCGCCGTTTTATCAGTGTAGAGACCTTCCACAAGCTTATCCTCGGGAATCTGGATGGTGCTCAGCATGTCCTGTGAGATTAGAGAACCGGGTGAAATATTCTGTCCGGCCGTGACAATATCAACGTACCGGACCACCGCCGTCGGAGTAGCACCGCTATTCGCCTGGGAAGGAGATTTTTGACGGGACCTTAGAAATAACCAGCCTGCCACGAGCAGCAGGATGAGAATCAAAGCAATGTAGATAAATATCCGTCCACGACGCATAGGGTACTCCTTTTACTTTGGTTTGATATGAATATTATACAGTAAAAATAATTGCACAAGTACTTACCCCATCGCTGCAGTTCGCAGGTACAAAAGGATAGGACTCTGCGATTTCGGACAGAGTCCCATCTGCCTTTTTGGTTGAGTTCAACCAACCGACACTCCAGCCCGAGAGACTCAAATTGGTTTTTGTGAAACCAGTCCGAATTATTAAGCCGAGGATCAATAGTTCTGCGAATACGACGAGTGCCATTTTGAATGGGGCCACTGCGTGACCGGCCGGAACTCGGCCTTTTTCCATGGAGTAGACAGCGGTGGAAATTACAACCTTATTCTTGGAGACAGGAAAAACCTAATCCATAGCCTCTAAATTATACTTGTATCGAAACTTGAAAGTTCGAAAAGGAACGTTACAACATCTTTACAGTTATAGTTGGCATTTAAAAAAGTGGGACTCTGTTTGCACAGAGTCCCACCCGCCATTTAGGCTGAAATTCGAATACTAACCAGGATTTGCAAGGCTGGAGTTGATCTTGGTGAAAACGTTGCCGATGATCGGGCCGAGGATCAGAAGAACAGCAATTACAACGACAGCAACCAAAACAAGGATCAACGCATACTCGACCAGGCCCTGGCCTTTTTCCTTAGGGGCGAACAACATGGGTATTCACCTCCTTTCGCTTTTGGATTTCTCTGAAGGCCATTCAGAGATACTTGCATTATATTCTTTCTAATTCCTGGAAACAAGAATCTTTCATTACAGAAACTTTACAGATATGTAATGAATATGTTAATGAAAACGGAGCCCTGTGTGTACAGGGCTCCGTTCAGCTTTAGGGGCTGAAGATCAAATACTAACCAGGATTTGCAAGGCTGGAGTTGATCTTGGTGAAGACGTTGCCGATGATCGGGCCGAGGATCAGGAGGACAGCAATAACAACGACAGCGACCAAAACAAGGATCAACGCATACTCGACCAGGCCCTGGCCTTTCTCTTTAGGGGCGAATAACATAGGGATTTATCTCCTTTCCTTTAGATTTCCCTGAAGGCCATTCAGGGATATCGTTATTATACGGAGTACATCCTTGCAAAACAAATGAATAGCATTGCAAATGCCTAACAATTATGTAACTTTAAGAATGGACGGGGATGGTCAGAGTGACCCGGGCGCCTTTACCGGGCGCGCTGTCGATTTCGAATTTTCCGCCCAACATTTCCACGCGATCCCGAATCAGTTTCAAGCCAAGATTCGATTCCTTCTCCAGCGAGTCGGTATCGAAGCCTTTGCCGTTATCGTCCAACGACAATCGAATGGTAGTATCCCCGATATCGACCTGGATCTTGACGAGGGTCGCCTGGTTCTGATGCACGGCACTGCTGAGAAGCTCCTGCATCGACCTGAATACCATTACCTCGATATATGATTCCAGCCGGCGTTCGTTGCCGGATATCGTTATGCTCACCTCGACACCCGCCTGCTCCTTGAACGTATCGGCATAGCGGCGGATGGTTGGGGCAAGGCCGAGATCGTCCAGCATCATCGGCCGCAGTTCAAAGATGAAATTGCGGACCTTTTGGAAAGTGCTCATCGCCGCAACTTTAAGATTGCTCAATTCCGACCGGGCCTGAGCCGGATCCACATCCAGCAAGCGCATCGCAATTTCGGTCTGAAGGATAAAATTCGACAGCGCCTGGGCAGGACCATCGTGCATCTGGCGTGACAATCTCTGGCGCTCGGCTTCCTGAGCGTTCACCAGCATTTCGACTCCCGCCATCCCGCCTTTGTCGGGTTTTCCAGGTCCCCCCGCCCCACCCGCGGCCGTGGAGGTCTTCAGGCGTTCCAGCATGGATTTGTATTGCTCGAGGTGTGTCTGGTCGCTTTGAAGTTTTTCCAGTTGGCCTCTCATGACGAAAAGACGTTGCTGGGCATCCAGGGCCGAATCGTACGCAGTCTTGACCTCTTCACGCGGGAGTTTGTCGATCTGGGACTGGACCTGCTGCATGTGGGCCGTCACAGCCGCGTTGCGCTGGGTCAATTTGCCAAGTTCGACCCGGCTTTGCTCCAGCATAAGGGTGATTTCCTTCAAGGCGCGGTACGTGTCATCGAGCTCCGACTGGATGATTTGTTTCGGGTCCTCGATGGCAACATTCGTCTTTTCTTCTTCGGGTTGCGTCATAAATTACTCCTGAGATGGCGAGTACTTGTCATGAATCTTGACCCAGCCTCGCTTGAGTGCATATACCACTGCCTGGGTACGGTCTTCTACGCCGAACTTCCTCAGGATGGACGTCACATGATTCTTTACCGTTTGGTGACTGATCCCGAGTGAAGAGGCAATTTCCTTATTGCTCATGCCTTTCACCACACATGAAAGGACTTCCATTTCCCGGTCCGAAAGCGGATGGAACGGGCTGCCGGGTTCGCTGTAGAGATGGCGGGCCCTTTCCATCTCCTCGTCCAGCCAATGCTCGAATTCGATCTGGTTGAAAACCCGATCCTCGATGACGAATTTACCGGCCACCACTTCCCTGATTGTTTGTATGAGATGCTGGGGATCGACATCCTTGGAACAGTAAGCCGCAGCGCCAGCCCAGGCGGCATGGATGATCTGTTCCTGGTCGTCGTAGGCCGTCAACAGGATGATCCGGGTCGGGAGCTTGCTCTGGACGACTTCGTGGGTGACCTGCTGTCCGTTCACGCCGGGCAAATTAATATCCACGACCGCCACATCGGGATGCAGGCTTCGGATCAATTTCAGTGCATCGTTCCCGTTCTCGGCCTGTCCGACGATGTCGAATTCAGGCTCGAGCGAGAGGGTGTTGATGACCCCCTGCCGGAACAACGGATGATCGTCGACTACAACAATCGTTATTTTTTCCATTTTCGGCCTGCCGCTGAATGAATAACTAGAGTATAGCACAGGTCAAACCAAGAGACAATTTCCCCTCCGCCTCATGGCCCCGGCCAGCGATATACCGCCATATTGGAACCTCCCGAGTCGGGAGCATAGACGGTCTGGGTGATGAAAATCGGCTGGCGGCCTGCCGTCAATTCAGGGTACCAGTCCGGGAACACGACCAGGTAGTTGACGTTGCGCTCGTCGAGATAGCTCGAGATTTTGGCCTCGTCCCGGATAAATGGAATGACTTGCGGTGTGATCAGACCGGCGAGGTCGACCAGATCGTGGCGGCCGAAATAGCCCATCGCGCCGATATCGTGGGCGGCAACCAGGGCCCCCGCTGGGACGTTTTCGGACACCCAGCGGGCTGTGGTGACCATCTCATTCTCAATAAATGCCACATCTTTGGAATACGAATAGGCGCCCAGGAACCAGAAACAAGCGAGGACGACGCCAACCAGGAGTCTCCAGAACTCCTTCACCATCCACCGCCAGCCTTCTCCCCGCCCCAGGACGAAGTCGCACAAACCGATCAGCCCCAGCAGAAAATATATCGGCATGACCGGCATGACGTAGCGCCCATATTGATAGGTGACCGGCAGCCGCCACGCGTACAGCCCCAGGAAGCCCAGGATCCAGATTACTGCGGCCAATACACCCCACTCCTTTTTCCGCAGGCTGGAGACCAAAGCCAGGATAAGACCCGGCAGCAAAATTAAACCGGCGCCGGTCAACGGCTGGAGCGCTTCCCGAGCATATCGAAGCAGGATTGGCGCGCTCAGATAGATCGCATATTCGGCCTGTTTGGCATAGAACGTATTCGGCCAGGGGGTGCCGGCAATTCTAAGGTTGAAAAACAGGTAGAGGGCGAACGGACAGGCGAATCCCAGCGCCAGCGAACCCAATCCCTTAAGACGCCCGGACCATGCCTGCCGGGTAAGCAGAATGACAAATGCTGCCGGCCCAAGCAGGGTGATCCCGTCCGGGCGGACCCAGACCGACACCCCAACCAGCAGGCCCAAGATGAGATACCGGTGCGAGCCCTGAATCAGCATTGCCAGGACGGCCATCACCAACAGCGCCTGGAGCAGCGTTTCCATCCCGGAGTCAGACGCCCAGACCAGGTGCCATTCCAGGGCGATGGTCGCTCCCACCCAGGGAAAACGCGGGGAATATGCAGGGAGGATCTTCCGTACGCTCGTCTCCGCCAGGACAGCCAATCCCCACAAGCTCAAGGCGCCGAGGAGATACGTCCAGGCGTAGGGCCCAAGCCTTACCCAGTAGCCAATCGCCAACAAGACCGACCAGAGTGGGGAAGTCGATCCGCCCGAGGCCACCCCCGGAATGAACGCCCATTGCCCGTATTGGGCCAGGTTCCGGGCGTAGGTCTGGTGAATCCAGGAATCGTCCAGCGGAAAGCCGACGTGGTGGTTGATTGCACTGGCCAACAGGAATCCCCCGGCGCTGAGGGCGACAAGCAGCGCCAGGATCAGTTTGTCCCACCACCCGGCGGTCCGCTCACGGGGCAGGTTTGATGAGGAGGATGTGATTGTCATCCAATGCTCCCAGGGTTGCGAAATCGGGATAATTTTCGGGATGGTTGTACAAATCCATCTCGGCTTTCGAGAGTCCGGCGGGTTCGAGGAGCACATACCGGGCGTCGAATTTTCGGGCGGCAGCCAGAAGGGATGGCACGTCGCCAAAGGGGATGGCGATCGCCTGGCGCCCGGTCATGATGTAGTAGGCGGGCGGGTTGCGGGTCATGACCACATCCGCAGCCTGGGCCCCCTGGCCAACCAGGAACACATCAGCCTTCCGGTAAAGATACTCGCCCTCGTTCCAGCCGCTGTCGATGACTCTCATTTTCACCAGCATTCCACTGAAGGCCAGCATGACAAGGATGAGGCTGGCCTGGAAGAGCACAGGAGCAGGACCCCGCCGTCGTCCCTGCCGGTTCCAACGGGCTGCCAGCACGTCCAGGCCAGCGGCCGCCAGGGCGAACCCGAGCGGCTGGAACGCCGCCCCGGCATGGAAGAAACCCCCGTTCACGCTGGCAAAGGGGAACAAAAAACTTTCGGCGAACAACAGGGCGAGCCAGCCGAATCCGGCCAATCGAACCGGGAAAGAATTCCGGTACTTCCAAGCGCCCAGTAGGATGAACGGTACCAGAACGATCATCCCCTCGGCAGCCAGGCCGGTCCCCAGGTTCTGCCCAAGCGCCCACAGGCGGGTCTTCAGGATCGCCGCCCAACCCTGGGCCGACCAGGCCTGGAAAGTGTAGATTTGCGGGGTGAAGGAATAGAGTTGGTTATAGTTCGTCATCCATAAGACATAATTACTGCCGGGGGGCAGCAACGAGCCGAAAACCGTCAGGTTACGGACCAGCCAGGCTCCCATCACGGCCAGGTAACCCAGGAAAGCCAGGAGGATGCCCGAACCCGCCAGCAGGAGCCGTGTCCAGGCAGGGCGTCCGTGCGCCTGCCGGTAGGCCAGGATGGAAGCGCCCAGGAACGTCAGGGGCAGCCACAGCAGCCCATCGCCGCGCGCCAGGTTCAGCAGTCCGGCCAGGAGACCCAGCAGGATGGATTTCGGGATCGAGAAGCGATCGAGCAAAAGGAAGTAGACCGCCCCCACCAGGATGTATACGCCATAATTGTCGGTCGTGACAATGAATGGCAAGTAGAATCCGGAAAACACACCCAGGAACCCGGCCGTCAGCGCGGTCGAACGATTCCGAGTCAGGCGGAAAGTCAGGGCAGCGATGACCAGCGGAGCGAGGCTGGCAATCAAGAGGAATCCGATCCGGGCCGATAGGAAATCGCTCTTTCCAGTCAGGAGCATGCCGCCGGCCCCCAGGATGGAGGCGAGCGGGTACCAGTAGGAGTGGGAGGAATGGGGTAACCCCTGGGGATGATCCAGGTAATTCCAGACGATCGCCTCGGTGAAACCATGCCCCTGCGCCAGGCGCATGCTGCCGGAATAATAGTAATCCGCATCCATATACCCCGGGACCGGCTCGAGCGCCACGAGAACCAGACTAACGATCAAACCGGTCAGGAAGAGCACCAAGTAGGACCGCCAACCCAGGCGTGCTTCGGAAGAAGGGATCATCGTTTCAGTCATTCAGATTGCTTTTCGACGCACGTCACGGCGCGTGGGTGGACGTTCAATGGTGCCTGATGAGGAAAATCCGGGCGTGGGCAACTTCGCCCAGGTAAATCAGGTCAGGATTGGCCGTCGGCTGCTGGTAGGTCGACAACAGTTCCGACGGGGTGCTCCCCTGCTCCAAGATGAGATAAATGGCGTTGTACCTCTGGGCGGCATCCAACAAGGTCTCGACGGAGCCGTCAGGGACGGCGATGGCGGAATTCCCGGATACCAGGCTGAAGCCGGGCGGATTGGCGACCATGACCACGTCGCCGCTCAATAATCCCTGGTTGACCAGGAAATCGTCCATTTGTTGATAGGCGGCATTTTCCTGCCCCCAGGGCTGCCCGCCGCTGCCCCCGAGGATCCGGCCCCAGAAGACCGCCGCCGTCAGGAGAACCGCCAGGGTGACCAGGGCACCCTGGAAGAGGCGGCTGGCCAGACCGGCCGCCCAACCGCGCCGGCGGACTCCCCAGGCGATCAACCGGTCCAGGCCGATCGGCGCAAGGGCCCACCAGACTATCTGCACAGCCGCGCCGGAATGGAGGAAACCACCGCGCGCCCCGGCGAACGGAAAGGCGACGGTCATCGCACCCAGCGTCAGCAGCCAGGCCAGGCCGGCCAGGAGGATGCGGCGGTCCTTTCGCAAATGCCAGGCGCCGATGCCGATCAGAGGCAGCAGGAAGACTTCGCCCTGAACGGACAACGCATTCGCCAGGTTGAGCCCGAAGGCCCATAGGCGGGCTCGCAGGATGTCCGGCAGCCCGGACTGCCACCAGGCCGTCGATGTCACCTGGCCCGCAGGGTAAGCAAAGAGCTGGTCGTAGGAGGTCAGCCAGAGCATTTTTGACCCTCCCGGAGCCAGCGGTGTACCGAAGGCATTTAGGTTACGGATGAACCAGGGAGCCATGACGAGCAGATAACCCGCCAGGGTGAGAATGGAAAAATAAAACGTCGTCGACCGGGCGGCTTTCGGCAGGATGAACCAGACCGCCAGGAAAGCCAGCAGCAGCCAGAGTAAGCCGTCCGCCCGCGCCAGGTGCATCAGCCCGGCCAAAAGACCGAGCAGGAGCGGCGTGAGGAAGGAGGTCCTGCGATACAGAACGAGAAAGAAGCAGCCCCCGAGGAGCATGTAGAGACCGAAGGTATCGGTAGTGGTGGTGAGGGGAAGGTAGAAGGCCGGGAAAACCGCCAGCAGGCCAGCCGTCAGGCCCAGGTCGCGCCGGGAAGTCAGCCTCCATGCCAGGGCAGCCGTCAGAGGCGGGAGGCAGGCGAACACGGCCAAGAATCCGGCCCGGGCGGCGGACCAGGAGCCGGGTCCGAACAAAGCCGCCCCGGCCGCGGCCAACAGGGAGGCCAGCGGCATCCAGTAGGCATTGGAAGGGTGCGGAAGCCCAGCCGGGTCGTCCAGGTAATTCCACAGGTAGGGTTCCGTGAAGCCGTGCCCGCGGACCAACTGGAGGCCGCCGGCATAGTAGTAATCCGCGTCCATATAGCCAGGGGCAGGTTGGAAGGCCGCCGCCAGCACTCCCACCGCCAGGCCTAGGGCGGCCAGCAGGAGATACAGTCGCCAGTTCATTCGGAGAGGCCCAACTCGGTGCGCACCGGGCGGACGAACCACCAGCGCATCCAGTACAGACCGATCAGGAGCAGGCCCGGCAGGCCGAGGAACATCACGTCCGTCCAGGCTCCCAGGGCATTGATGCCGACCAGGAGCACGGTCAGGAGCCAGAGCCCCAGGGCGACTCCCAGGAAGGTGAATTCAGCCGCCCCCCAACGCCGCGGGCGGGAGAAACGCTCTGCCAGGATGCTCAGGAAAAGGACCAGCGGGATGAAAAGGAAGACATAGTCCTTGATATTGATCGGGATTCCCAGGAAGGGGGTCGCCACGAGGGTGACGCTGACGATCCACATGAAATGGCGAAAATCCCGCTGGAGGACGATGCCCCATTCCACAAATAAGACGAGCGCCACGACCACAAGGATTGCCCAGCCCAGGCGCGGTCCGATCACCGGCGACCAGCCGGCCAGGATATCGAAAAGCGACCGGCCGTGGAAATAAGCCGCATGAGAAAACAGGCCACGCAGGAATGGCAAGAACCAGTCCGGGAGGAGGAAGAATGAAAGGACCAGGAGGAAGACCAGACCCATCAGGAAACCCCAGATGACCCGCATGCGCCGCTGGAAGATGATCCACCAAAAAACCAGGACGAAGAAAACTCCGGTGAAGCGCGGCTCGAACAGGGCCACGAACAACAACGCCCCAGCCAGTTCGTCCCGCTCCTCGTGCAAAGCCAGAAGGAACCCTCCCAAGGCCAAAGCCAGGAATCCCAACCCGCTCGAGCTGCTCGAAGAAAGCAGACCGAAGACCCCGAAGACCGAAAAGAGTCCCAGAAATGGCAGGAATGTAACCGGCGGCTTCCAGCTGGTCAGCTGCAGGGACAGGTAGGCCAGGGCAAGCAGGGCGAGTTCGAGCAGCGCCAGCCACAGCCCGCGCGCAATTGCATAATTCGTGATCAACGCGAACGGAAAATAGAATAGCTCCACCGGGAAGGGCAGCCAGAGGGCCAACGGGTCCTCTCCCGGCTGGGCCAGTCGTCCATAGTACTGGATCTGGGCCCGCTGGGTGGCCGGGTCGCTGTAAGGGCTCTGGCCGTATTGGATGAATGTGCGTGCCGCTAGCCAGGGAACCAGGAAATCCTTCTCGAGAGGGTGAGCACGGATGTAGACGGTGTTTGCCCAGACCAACCCTCCCAGCAGGGCCAGCGCCAACAGGACCGAACCAACGATGATAACGATGGAGAGAGTACGGGACATGATGAAGGATTCTACCCCAGAAATTCCCGGCGGGTCAACCGGGCAAGAAAAAGACGGCAGGGATCTGCCGTCAGTATATCTACCTAGTACCCCGGTTCGGAGGCTAAGCCAGGAGCGCCTCCACCGTCAAATCCTTGTCGGCCGCGATCAACTTCATGGCATTGTCGGTGGCCTGCAGGATCTTCTTGCGGTGGGTCATCAGGAACAGGTCCAAACCCTCGCCCTTGGCCGAACAGAACAGCTCGCGCGTTTCCAGGGGAATGCCGAAGGATTCCTCGCACCAGCCGGTCAGGTAACCGGCCGTAATGTGGCAGATGCCCTTCTGGGTCTGCTTCTTCTCGGCGATGAACCCCTCTGCTTCGAAGGATTGCTGGTTGGCAAAGACCAGCAGGAAGGTCTCGTCGGGTTTCGGATTGGTCGGATAGAGCAGGTTGACGAAAGCCCAGCCGGAGAAGGAAAAATAGGTCGGGCCGAAGCCGAATTTTTCCATCGGATCGGTCAGGTGGAACCGGTCGAAGAACTTCTTCGCCTCGGTCCGTCCGACGGCCTTCCCGAAGGAGTAGAGCAGCTGGTCGGATCCGTGGTCCCCGTAGATCTCCTCGAGCACGCCTCTCAGAACATAGGAAAGAGAATCGGTGCGGGCAAGGATGAAGCGGTCCTTATCGACCTCGACCCGGCCGCGGGAAGGCACGGTATGCAGGCCGTCGAAATAGTTCTTGACGTTCTCCTTGGCCTTCTCGAACACGTCCAGCATTTCGGGAGGAACTTCGGCTGCTCTCATAGGGTCTCCACGAATAAAGTCTAACACCATTATACTGTAACAATCCAAAACGATAATATAGAAGGATTAAAAAATGCCGGATTCACGGGGGGACCCTGAAAGAACCTCAACCAGACAGGTTTGTGCTATAATACCGCCAACCTGGAGCAGTCATGAAATCCATTCGCTTCGCCAATCACAATAACGATAATGATAATCGGCCTCCGGCCGTTGGGCGAAGCCTGCAAGGTTAACGAACTTCCGAAGCTAACCAATCGCCCAACGCAGATGCGGAGGGCGATTTATTTTATAAGAAACTATCCACGGTGAACGTGGTGAATCTTTTGGAGGTGGCGAATGTATAAAACTCATACTTGCGGTGAACTGCGAGCAACCCATACCGGGCAGACCGTGACCCTGGCCGGCTGGGTCCATCGCCGGCGCGACCACGGCGGGGTGGTTTTCATCGACCTGCGCGACCGATTCGGCCTGACCCAGGTGGTCTTCAATCCCGACCTGCCCAAGGAGACCCTCGACCAGGTTGCCAATTTCCGGTCGGAATGGGTCCTGCAGATCAAGGGCCAGGTGCAGCGCCGGCCCGAGGGCATGGTCAACCCCAACCTGGACACCGGCGAAATCGAAGTGGTCGCCAAATCCATCGAGGTGCTCAATCCCGCCAAGGCCCTGCCCTTCATGATCAGCAAGGACGAGGAAGTGGATGAGAACATGCGTCTCAAATACCGCTACCTCGACCTGCGCCGGGAGCGCATGCGCCGCAACCTGGAGCTGCGTCACAATGTGGTCCTGTTCATGCGCAATTATCTGTCGGAGCGCGGCTTCCTGGAGGTGGAAACCCCGGCCCTGTTCAAGACGACTCCCGAAGGGGCCCGCGACTACCTGGTCCCTTCCCGCATTTATCCCGGGCAGTTTTACGCCCTGCCCCAGAGCCCCCAGCAGCTCAAGCAGCTCCTGATGGTGGCCGGTGTCGAGCGTTACTTCCAGATCGCCCGCTGCTTCCGCGACGAGGACCTGCGCGGCGACCGCCAGCCCGAATTTACCCAACTCGACCTGGAAATGTCCTTCGTCCAGCGCGACGACGTCCTGGAAATGGTGGAGGGATTGTTCACCGCCATGCTGCCGGCCGTGGCCCCGCACAAGAAACTCCTGGCCTCGCCCTGGCCGCGGCTGAACTATCTGGAAGCCGTCGCCCGCTATGGGTCCGACAAACCGGACCTGCGCTTCGGCATGGAACTGTCGGACGTGGCCGGCGTGTTTTCAAGGACCGAATTCGCCGTCTTCAAGTCCGCCTTCGAAAGCGGCGGGATGGTGAAATGCCTCGTCGCCCCGGATTGCGCCGGCTATACGCGCAAACAGCTCGACGAACTGACCGCCACGGCGAAAGACCTGGGCGCCAAAGGGCTGGTGACGCTGGCGCTGACTACCGAAGGCCCGAAAGGCTCCGCAGCCAAATTCGTCAGCCCGGCTGAAATTGCCGAGCTTTCCAAGCTGACCGGCGCCAAGGAAGGCGACCTAGTCCTGTTCGTCGCCGACAGCGCAAAGGTCGTCCACAAAGTCCTGGGCGCTCTGCGCCTCTGGTTCCGCGACCAGCTCAAGCTGGCCGACCCGAACGTGATGGCTTTTGCCTGGGTGCTGGATTTCCCGATGTTCGAGTGGAACGAGGAGTTCCAGAAATGGGACGCCGCCCATCACCCGTTCACCATGCCGCGCATGGAACACCTGGACCGGTTCGATACGGACCCATCCTCGATCCTGTCAGATGCCTACGACATGGTTTGCAATGGCTACGAGATGGCATCGGGTTCGATCCGTATCCATCGGCGTGACATCCAGAGCAAAGTCTTCAGCCTGCTCGGCATCAGCGAAGAGGAAGCCCAGGCCAAGTTCGGGCACATGCTCGAGGCCTTCGAGTACGGCGCCCCGCCCCACGGCGGGATGGCCCCGGGCATCGACCGGCTGGTCATGCTGCTGGCCGACGAACCCAACATCCGCGAGGTGATCGCCTTCCCGAAGAACCAGGCCGCCCGCGACGTGATGGCCGATGCCCCATCCCCGGCCGAGCCGCGCCAGCTGAAGGAATTGCACATCAAGGTCAGCGACTAGCCAACCCGGGCCCTGCGAAGGGTATCGAACCTCCGCAGGGCTGTTATCTGAGGTACGAATATGCCAAAAGATCCGCGCCCCAAGAACGATTTCAGCATCGATGCTGAGATGGTCAAACATATTGCCTTCCTGGTCCGCCTGGGAATCACCGATGAGGAAGCCCAGGCCTTCAGCCACCAGTTCAGCGCGATCATCGATTACTTCCACCTGCTCAACCAGGTCGATACTTCCGAAGTGCCGCCGGCCTCCGAAACCTCCAGCACCCGCAACGTGCTCCGCCCGGACGAGGTCAAGCCGTCCATGCCGCGGGAGGACTTCCTCAAGAACGTCCCGCATCCCGAAGGCGATTTCGTCCACGTGCCGCAAGTCTTCGGGGAAGAGTAAGTCGTTGCCACAGAGATCACAGAGAACACGGAGCCTTAATGCTCTTCTCTGTGAACTCCGTGTACTCTGTGGCTTTTTAGGATCGAATCATGGAACTCTATCAACTCTCCATCCGGGAAGCCAGTGACCTGCTGGCGAAGAAACAGGTCAGCAGCGTCGAACTGACGGCGGCCGCTCTCGACCACATCCATAAGACCGATCCGCAGATCAACGCCTTCGTCACCGTGGCGGATAAGCTCGCCCTCGCCCAGGCGCGCCAGGCCGACGAACGCCTGCGCTCCGGCGAGAACGTCACGCCCCTAACGGGCATCCCGTTCGGCGTGAAGGACTGCATCTCCACCAAGGGCATCCGCACCACCTGCTCATCGAAGATCCTCGAGAACTACGTCCCGCAGTACAACGCCACGGTCATCGACCGGCTGGCGGACTCGGGCGCGGTCCTGGTCGGCAAGCACAACATGGACGAGTTCGGGATGGGCTCATCCTGTGAGAACTCGGCGTTTTTCAATACCCACAATCCCTGGGACCTGGAACGCGTCCCGGGCGGCTCGAGCGGGGGGTCGGCAGCAGCGGTCTCCGCCGAGATGGGCGCCTTCGCCCTGGGCGAGGACACCGGCGGCTCGATCCGCATGCCGGCCGGCTTCTGCAACGTGACCGGCTTGAAGACCACCTACGGGCGGGTCTCCCGTTACGGGCTGATCGCCCTGGTCTCCTCGTTCGACTCGATCGGCCCGATGGCCCGCAGCGCCTACGATTGCGCAGCCGTTCTGGGGGCGATCGCCGGGCAGGACCCACGCGACGCCACATCCCTGCCGGGCGCCATCCCGGACTACCTAAAAAATATCGACAAGCCGGTCAAGGGCCTGCGCCTGGGCATCCCGAAAGAATACTTCCAGGCCGGGATGGAGCCAGGCGTGGAAAGCTCGATCCGGGAGGCGATCAAGCAGTTCGAGGCCCTTGGAATGGAAGTGAAAGAAGTCTCCCTGCCGCACACGACCTATGGCCTGCCGGTATACTATCTGATCCTGTTTGCCGAAGCCAGCGCCAACCTGGCCCGCTTCGAAGGGACCCGCTTCGGCCTCTCGGTCGATAAGGATGCCGAAAACGTTCTCGACCTGTATCTGCAGACCCGCCGGGAGGGCTTCGGTCCGGAGGTCAAGCGCC
>Ga0335071_10005015_pt1 | contig 13805 bp, 10 predicted proteins | sample Lox_Sample_15_FD_206724 | JGI IMG/M metagenome (GOLD analysis project Ga0335071, IMG submission 206724) | Soil microbial communities from Loxahatchee National Wildlife Refuge, Florida, United States - Lox_Sample_1.5 | ecosystem: Environmental > Terrestrial > Soil > Wetlands | place: USA... | reverse complement strand
CCGCGGTCGCCCACCCGGTGGCGCAGCACCCGGTTCTCGGCCAGGAGCCGCCGGTGCTCGAGCGCCTTGTCCACCACCAGCTGCAGCTCCTCGAGCTTGAAGGGCTTGAGCACGTAGTCGTAGGCGCCGAGCTTCATGGCCTGGACGGCGTTCTCGGTGGTGGCGAAGGCGGTGATCATCACCACCTCGGTGGCGGGGGCACGGGCCTTCACCGCCTCGAGGAGCCCGAGGCCGCTGTCCGCGCCCAGGCGCAGGTCGGAGATGACCAGGTCGAACTCCTCGGCGCCGATCCGGGTCAGGGCCGCGGCCAGGGTGGCGGTGGTGGCGACCTCGTGCCGCTGCTTGCGCAGCATGATCTCCAGGAGCTCGCGCAGGGAGGGCTCGTCGTCGACCACCAGGATGCTGGCCATGATCCGATCCTAACCCGCCGTCGCACCATCGGGACAGGTGGCGCGCAGGTGCACCCGGAAGCGCGCGCCCTCGCCCGGCCTCGACTCGACCGTGACCCGCCCGGCGTGGGCGTCGACGATCCGCTGGACGATGGCCAGCCCCAGACCGTTCCCGGCGGCCTTGGTGGTGTGGAAGGGCAGGAAGACCCGGGCCAGATCCTCGCGGGCGATCCCCGGCCCGTCGTCGGCCACCTCGAAGGACGCCCCGCCGTCGCCCTCCGGCGCGCAGGCCACCCGGACCCGGCCGCCGCCGGGGCCCACCGCCTGGGCGGCGTTCCGCAGGAGGTTCCAGAGCACCTGGCGGATCTGGCCCGGGTCGCACTCCACCGGCGCGGGCTCGAGGGCCCGCTCCAGGCGCACCCCGGCGGCCTCCGGATCGTGGGCGAAGACGTCCAGGGTCTCGGCCACCAGGCCGGAGAGATCGGTCCGCTCCCGCCGCAGCGGCGGCGGGCGGGCGAAGCGGAGGAACTCGCTCACCAGGCCGTTGAGCCGCTCCGCCTCCCGGAGGGCGATGTCCATGAGCCGCCGCCCGTCCTCGGGGCCCTGGTCGCGGAGGAGCTCGATGGAGCCGGAGAGCGAGGCCAGCGGGTTGCGCAGCTCGTGGGCCAGCCCCGCCGCCACCCGGCCCAGGTCGGCCAGCCGCTCCGACCGCTTCATCGCCTCCTCCATGCTCCGGAACTGGGTCAGGTCCTGGAAGATCACCGCCGTGCCCATGAGCGCGCCGGCGCGGTCCAGGAGCGGGAAGCTGGAGTAGCCGAGGCGCAGCTGCTCGCCCCGGGCGTTGACCAGGTCGATCTCGTCGCGCGCCACCCGCTCGCCGAACATGGGGAGCGCGTCGCGGGCCGGGCGGCCGCGCACCCGCTCCAGCGGCGCGCCCACCATCTGCTCGCCGGCGCGGTTCAGGAAGGTGACCCGGCCGCCCGGGTCGAGGGTCAGGAGCCCGCCGTTCATGGACTGCACGATGGACTCGTGCAGGGCGGTGAGCGAGGCCAGGTCGCTCTCCCGGGCCTCCAGGCGCTCGCCGGTGGTGCGGAGCTGCTCGGCCAGGTAGGCGGCCAGCACCGCGGTGGCCACGAAGGCGGCCGCGTGGACGAATACGGCCGTGGCCGGGAAGGGGCGCTGCGGCGAGGCCACCGCCACGTAGGCGACGACCGAGAGGGCCAGGGAGACGACCGCGCCCCGCCGGAAGAGGAGGATGGCGGCGTTCACCTCCGCCAGGGAGAAGAGGAAGACGAAGACGCTCTCGCTGCGGCCGGTGAGGGCGACCAGCGCCGCGGCCACCCCCACGTCGAGGGCCACGTTGCCGTAGGCCACCGGCACCAGGCCGGTGCGCCGGCGCTGCAGCAGCGCCAGGACGACGGAGAACAGGTACCCGGCCACGATGATGGCGTAGAGCGGGCTGAGCCGGGAGTGGGTGTCGGAGGCCCGCTCCCGCCAGCTGACCAGCGCCGTGCCCCCGAGGAGCACGGTGATGGTGACCACCCGGAAGAGCGTCAGCCAGGCGAGCTTGCGGTAGAGCCCGGGATCGCGCTTGTGCGCGAGCATGCCCGCCCTTCGCCCGGCTACTTGACCACGCTGGCCAGGTTGAAGATCGGCAGGTACATGGCGATCATGAAGAAGCCGACGATCCCGCCCAGCACCACCATCATCAGAGGCTCCAGCATGCTGGTGAGCGACGCCACCGCCACGTCCACCTCGTCGTCGTAGAAGTCGGCGATCTTGCCCAGCATCTGGTCCATGGCGCCGGTGGCCTCGCCCACGCCGATCATCTGCACCACCATGGGCGGGAACACCTTGGTCTCGGCCAGCGGGCTGGCGATGTTCTTGCCCTCCGAGATCTTGGCCCGGACGTAGAGGACGGCCCGCTCGATGGTCTTGTTGCCGGCGGACTTGGCCACGATCTCCAGCGCGTCGAGGATGGGCACGCCCGAGGAGATCATGGTTCCCAGGGTCCGCGTGAAGCGGGCCACCGACACCTTGCGGACCAGGGGGCCGAAGAGGGGCATCTTGAGGATGGTGTCGTGCCAGATCTGCTGCCCCCGCCCCTTGCGCGTGAGCATGCGGAAGGCCACCACGAAGACGACCGGCAGGGCCAGCCACCAGTACCAGGTGGAGCGGAAGCTCTTGGAGAGGTCGACCAGGAACTGGGTCGGGGCGGGGAGCGAGCCCCCCATGTCCTTGAACATCTTCTCGAAGGTGGGGACCACGAAGCCGATCAGTGCCCCCACCACGCCGACGGCCACGAGCAGCACGATGATGGGGTAGGTCATGGCCCCCTTGACCCGCCTCTTCAGCTTCTCGTTCTTCTCGATGTAGGCGCCGAGCCGCTGCAGGATGGTGTCGAGGATGCCGCCGATCTCGCCGGCCCGCACCAGCTGCACGAACAGCTCGTCGAAGACCTTGGGGTGCTCGGCCAGGGCGTCGGCGAAGGTCGAGCCCGACTCCACCCGCGTCTTCACCCCCAGGATGACCTTGCGGAAGGTGGGGTTGTCGGACTGGGTGCCGATGATGTCCAGGGCCTGCACCAGCGGCAGGCCGGCGTCGATCATCACCGAGAACTGCCGGGTGAAGACCAGGATGTCCTTCTGGCCCACGCCGCCGATCCCCGGCAGCGTGAGGTGGATCTCCTTGGGCTTCTTGCGGACCCGGGTGGGCTCGATGCCCATCTGGCGGAGGCGGGCCTCCACGGCGGTGGAGTCGCCGGCCTCCATCTCGCCGGCGCGGCTCTCGCCCGACTTGGTCTTGCCGGACCACCTCCAGACGACGGCCTTGGAGGCGGCCCGGGTCTTCACGCTGGCGACGGCGGCTTCGGCCATGGGGTCCTCGCTGCTCTACGCCCGCCCATCCTAACCCAGGGTGGCAGGGGGGTCGAATCGGGGGTCAGCGCCCCGAGGTGGGCACGTTCCGCACCGCCCCTGCACCGCTGGTCAGCAGGTTCTTCAGCTCGTCGGGGTCGGAGGTGCGGCCCATGGCCTCGTCCACCGAGATGAGGTGCTTGGCCACCGCGGCCGCCAGCGACTGGTTGAAGGTCTGCATCCCGAACTTGGCCTGGCCCACCTGCATCTGCGAGTACACCTGGTGGACCTTGTCCTCGCGGATCAGGTTGCGGATGGCGGGGTTGGGGATCATCACCTCGGCGATGAGGACCCGGCCCGGTCCGCCGGCCCGGGGGAGGAGGTTCTGGGTGAGCACCCCCTCCAGCACGAAGGAGAGCTGGGCGCGCACCTGCGGCTGCTGGTAGGGCGGGAAGACGTCGAGGATGCGGTTGATGGTCTGCACGCAGCTGTTGGTGTGCAGGGTGGCGAAGGCCAGGTGGCCGGTCTCGGAGATGACCAGCGCGGCCTCCACCGTCTCCAGGTCGCGCATCTCGCCGATGAGGACCACGTCGGGGTCCTGCCGCAGGATGTACTTGAGCGCCTTCTTGAAGGACTGGGTGTCCGCCCCCACCTCGCGCTGGTTGACCAGGCAGTTCTTGTGCGGGTGGAGGTACTCGATGGGGTCCTCGATGGTGATGATGTGCTCGTGCCGGTCGGTGTTGATCTTGTCGATGATCGAGGCCAGCGTGGTGGACTTGCCGGAGCCGGTGGGGCCGGTCACCAGCACCAGGCCGCGCGGCTTGCGGGCCAGCTCGCTCACCACCGGCGGCAGCCCCAGCTCGGCGAAGGTCAGGATCTTGAAGGGGATGGTGCGGAAGGCCCCGGCCACCGCGCCGCGCTGCATGAACACGTTGGCGCGGAAGCGGGAGAGCCCCTTCACCCCGAAGGAGAGGTCCAGCTCGTTCTCCTCCTCGAAGCGGTGCTTCTGGGCGTCGGTGAGGATGGAGTAGCAGAGCTGCTTGGTCTCCACCGGCGAGAGCGGCGGGGTCTTGAGCGGCACCAGCTTGCCGTCGATGCGGAGCTGGGGGGGGGAGCCGGTGGTGACGTGGAGGTCGGAGGCCCCCTTCTCGACCATCGCCTTGAGGAGCTGGTGCAGGTTGGCCACGTGTGCTCGCCTCGCTCCGCGCCTAGAACTTGTCCGGCGCGGTGTTGCCCACGGCCTCGGAGAGGCTGGTCACGCCCTGCTTCACCTTGTCCAGCGCGGCCATGCGCAGGGTCTTGAAGCCGAGCCGGATCGCCTCCTGCTTGAGCTCGGCGGCCGAGCAGCCCTGGATGACCAGCTCCTTGAGCCCGTCCCAGAGCGGCATGACCTCGTAGACCGCGACGCGCCCCTTGTACCCGCGGTCGTTGCAGCTCTTGCACCCGGCCGGCTCCATGGCCTGGATGGAGCCGATCTCCTCGGCCGGGTACCCGGCGTCGAGGTACGCCTGCTCCTCCAGCTCCGCCGGCTTCTTGCAGTCGGGGCAGAGCCGGCGGCAGAGCCGCTGGGCCACGATGGCGTTGAGCGAGGCGGTGACCAGGAAGGGCTCGATGCCCATGTTGAGGAGGCGGGAGACCGTGCCCGGGGCGTCGTTGGTGTGGAGGGTGGAGAGCACCAGGTGGCCGGTGAGGGCGGCCTTGACCCCGATCTCGGCGGTCTCGAAGTCGCGGATCTCGCCGACCATGATGATGTCGGGGTCCTGTCGGAGGAAGCTGCGCAGCGCGGCCGCGAAGTTCAGGCCGATGTCCTCGTGCATCTGCACCTGGTTGATGCCGAAGAAGTTGAACTCGACCGGGTCCTCGGCGGTGGAGATGTTCCAGGCCACCTCGTTGAGCTTGGAGAGGGCGGAGTAGAGGGTGGTGGTCTTGCCCGAGCCGGTGGGGCCGGTGACCAGCACCATGCCGTAGGGCCGGTCGATGGCCTCCAGGAAGTCCTTGAGCTGCTTCTCCTCGAACCCCAGCTTGGTCATGTCCAGCTGGAGGTTGGACTTGTCCAGGAGCCGGAGCACCACCTTCTCCCCGAACAGGGTGGGGCAGACCGAGACGCGGAAGTCCATCTCCTTGCCCTTGCCCAGCTTGAGCTTGATGCGCCCGTCCTGGGGGAGCCGGCGCTCGGAGATGTCCAGCTCGGACATGATCTTGAGGCGGGAGATGATGGCGTTCTTCAGCTTCTGGGGCGGCTTCATCACCTCGTAGAGCACGCCGTCGATGCGGAAGCGGACCCGGAAGTCCTTCTCGTAGGGCTCGACGTGGATGTCGGAGGCCCCCTTCTTGATGGCGTCGAGCAGGATCAGGTTCACCAGCTTGACGACCGGCGCCTCCTCGGCGCTCTTCTCCAGGTCGACGATGCTGGTGGCGTCCTCGGCGTCCTCGACGATGGAGACCTCGGAGTCGTCGAACCCCTGCATCACCTCGTCGAGGTCGGGCCCCTTCTCCGCGTAGTGGCGCTCGATGGCCTCGCGGATGGCCTGCTCCGAGGCCACCACCACCTCGACGTTGTAGCCGGTGAGGAACTTGACGTCGTCGATGGCGAAGATGTTCGACGGGTCGCTCATGGCCACGATGAGCGAGGAGCCGGCCCGGTTCACCGGGATCACCTGGTGCTTCTCGGCCGTGGCCTTGGGGATGAGCTTCAGCACCTCCTCGTCGATGTCGAAGTCCTTGAGGGAGATGGCCGGGACGCCGTACTGCTTGGAGAGGAAGCCGGTCAGGTCGGACTCGGCGATGGAGCCCTGCTTCACCAGCAGCGATCCGATGCGCCCGCCGGTCTTGCGCTGCTCATCCTGGGCCTTCTGCAGCTGCTGGAGCGAGATCAGGTTCTCCCGCACCAGGAGTTCGCCGAGCCGTCCGGACATGGGCCTTTCCTCGCCGAGTGCCGCCAGGGGCCCGGGCGCGGTGCGCCCGGGAGCCCTTCGACCCTAGCAGCGGCATGGACGGGGAGCAAGGAAGGGCCGGGCGCTCCCCGAGGGCGAGAGACGCGAAATCGCAGGCGGAAACCGCCTCCACCGCCCACATCGGCACCCACTTCCCCCGCCCGTCACCGGGCCAGGACGGCGCGGGCCTCGGCCACGTCGGCGGCGATCTGCGCCCGCAGCGCGTCGACCGACGGGAAGCGCCGCTCGTCGCGCAGCCGGGCCAGGAAGGCTACCCGGATGGCGCTGCCGTAGAGGTCCCGGCCGTCGAAGTCGAGGAGGTGCACCTCGGTCGAGACCCCGCCCCCCGCCTCCACGGTGGGCTTCACGCCCACGTTGCAGACCCCGCCGCGCTCCTCCCCCGCCCCGCCCGGCACCCCCGCCGCACCGACCCTGGCCCTGACCACGTACACCCCGTTGGCGGGAAGGAGCTGCTCGACCTCCACGTTGGCGGTGGCGAAGCCGAAGGCCCGCCCCCGACCGGCGCCGCGGACCACCCGGCCCTCGATGTCGTAGGGGCGGGCGAGCAGCAAGCCGGCCGCCTCCACCATCCCCTCCAGGAGGAACTCGCGGATCTTGGTGGAGGAGACCACCAGGCCGTCGGCGGTCACCGGCTCGACCACGTGCAGGGCGATGCCGCGAGCGGCGAGGAGCGGCGCCAGCGCCTCGACCCGCGCGCGCTCGTGCCCGGCGGTGAAGTCCTGCCCCACCACCACATGGGCCACGCCCAGCCGGTCGGAGAGGTCCCGGGCCACGAACTCCGCGGCCGGGGTGGAGGCGTAGGCGCCGTCGAACGGGTGCACCACCACCGCCGCCAGGCCCAGGCCGGCCAGAAGCTCCAGCTTGCGCGTCAGCGGGGTGATGAGCGGCGGCGCCAGCTGGGGCCTCAGGACCCGGACCGGGTGGGGCTCGAAGGTGAGCACGCCCGCGCCCGCCGGGGCCAGCTCCCGCGCCACCTCGACCAGCCTCCGGTGGCCCAGGTGCACGCCGTCCATGTTGCCGACGGCCACCGCGCCCCCGCGCAGCGTGCCGGCCCGGGCGGCCTCCCAGAGCGATCGGTGGACGAGCATGGGTGGGACGTCCTAGCCGGAGGCCGCCGCGCTCACAAGAACCGCTTGGTGAACGCGCGGGGCAGCAGCTCCCCCAGGGTGGTCCTCTCCCGCGCGCCACCCGCCCCCACCAGGAGCAGGGGCAGGTCGGGGCCGCCGAACTCCGCCAGCGTCTGCAGGCACATGCCGCAGGGGGGCGTGGGCGGCCTGGTGCCGCTCGCCACCGCCACCGCCTCGATCGAGCGGGCGCCGGCCGCCACCGCAGCGGCCACCGCCGTCCGCTCGGCGCACACGGTCAGGCCGTAGCTGGCGTTCTCGATGTTGCACCCGACGTGAACACGCCCCCGGGCCAGCACCGCCGCCCCCACCCGGAACCGGGAGTAGGGGGCGTAGGCGCGGCGCCGGGCCGCCCGGGCGGCCCGTGCCAGCCGGGGGCCGGCGCGCCCGGCGCGGGGATCCTTCCTGCGCTTCGGTCGAGTCGTCATGGTCATCCCTGCAGGGCGCGGGCGATGGCCAGCTCGGCCTCGAGCGGGAGGTCCAGGAAGCGGAGGTGGGCGCCGAAGCGCTCCCCCTCCCGCGACACCCGGAGCAGCTCGGCGTGGGCCCGGATCTCCTCCCGGACGCCGGGCAGGAGGAACCGGACCTCGAAGCGGCCGCCCGCCGGCGGGTGCAGGGCGTCGAAGTCCACGCCCCAGAGGCTGAGGTGGCCTTCCCGCTCCTCGAACGACCCGCCCAGCGCCGCCTCGCGGACCAGGAGGCGCTGCGGCACGCGGGCGCTGTCGCGCCGGTCGGAGGCGGCGGCGCTGCTCGAGCTCTGGTCGGCCATGGTCCCTCTCCCGGGCGCATCCCGGCCCATCACCGGGGGTGCGCACCCTCCCCCGACCAGGCTACCAGCGCCCGGCGGGGGGCTCAACCTCGCGATGCCGCCCGCAGGAGGAAGTCGGTCACCAGCGCGCCCAGCCGGTCGCGCACCCGCGCCGCCACCTCCGCCACCTCCTCGTGGGAGAGGCGGCGCCGGGACAGCCCGGCGGCGTGGTTGGTGACCACCGAGATGCCGGCCACCGGCACGGCCATGTGCCGCGCGGCGATCACCTCGGGCACGGTGGACATGCCCACCAGGTCGGCGCCCATGGCGCGCAGCATGCGGATCTCGGCCGGCGTCTCGTAGGAGGGCCCGAGCAGGCAGGCGTACACGCCCGAGGGCAGCGGCTGGGAGAGCGCGCGGGCCGACTCGTCGAGCAGGGCCGCCAGGCGGGCGTCGTAGGCCTCGCTGAGGTCGACGAAGCGCGGCCCGACCCGCTCGTCGTTCTCGCCCACCAGCGGGTTGAGGCCGGAGAGGTTGATGTGGTCGGCGATGCGCACCAGGTCGCCGGGCCCCAGGGCCGGGTTCACGCCCCCGGCGGCGTTGGTGACCAGGAGCAGCTTCACCCCCAGCCCGCAGAGCATGCGGGCCCCGAAGGCCACGTCGTCGGCCGCCCAGCCCTCGTAGGCGTGGACCCGCCCCTGCAGCGCGGCCACCACCACCGGCGGGCCGCCATCCTGCCCGGGCAGCTCCCCCACCACCAGCCGACCGGGGTGACCCGGCACGCGCGCGACCGGGAACCCGGGGATGCCGGAGTAGGGCACCACCGCCGCCCGCTCCAGGCGGTCGGCGAACTCGGACAGGCCGGAGCCGAGGATGACCCCGGCCACCGGCTCGGCCTCGATCTGGCCCCGCACCCAGGCCAGCGCGTAGGAGAGGCGCGTGTGCAGGTCGCCGCGGCGGGTCATGCCATGCGCTCCAGGACCAGGGGAACTGCGGGCGGCGCGCCGGCCGAGAGCCGGTAGGCGCGCAGCAGCCGGGCGATGGTTGCGGGCCGGGGCTCGCTGCGCCCCCCCTCGTGCACCCGGCAGAGCGGCTGCCCGCGCTCCACCCGGTCGCCCACCTTCTGGAGGATCTCGATCCCCACCGCCGGATCGACCGGGTCCTCCACCCGGGCGCGCCCCGCCCCCAGCGCCACCGCCGCCAGCCCCACCGCCTCGCCGTCGATGGCGGCCACGAAGCCGTCCCCCGGCGACGGCACCTCGTAGCGACGGGGGGCGCGGGGCAGCCGCTCCGGATCGCGGATGGCCTCGGGATCCCCTCCCTGGGCGGCGACGATCTCCTGGAGCTTGGCCAGCCCCCGCCCGCCGCGGATGGCCTCCTCCACCGCCGCCCGGGCGGCGGGCAGCCCGTCGGCCAGGCCGGCCAGGAGCAGCATCTCGGCGGTGAGCTCCACGGTGACGGCGCGCAGGTCGGCCGGCCCGCCGCCGCGGAGGAGCTCCACCGCCTCCACCACCTCCAGCGCGTTGCCCACCGCCCGGCCCAGGGGCTCCTCCATGGCGGTGAGCAGCGCCGTCACCCGCTTCCCCATGGCCCGGCCGATCCCGGACAGCGAGGCGGCCAGCGCCCGGGCGTCGGTCTGCGACTTCATGAAGGCACCCTTGCCCACCTTCACGTCCAGCACCAGGCCGTCGATGCCCTCGGCCAGCTTCTTGGACAGGATCGAGGCGGAGATGAGCGGGATGGACTCCACCGTGGCGGTGACGTCGCGCAGGGCATAGAGCCGCTTGTCGGCGGGGGCCAGGCGTGCGGTCTGGCCGATGAGGCAGGCGCCCACGTCGCGCACCAGCTCGCGGAAGCGCTCCACCGGCAGGTCCACGCGGAACCCGGGGATGGCCTCGAGCTTGTCCAGGGTGCCGCCGGTGTGCCCCAGGCCGCGCCCGGAGATCATGGGCACCTTGACCCCGCAGGCGGCGGCCAGCGGGGCCAGCGCCAGGGTGACCTTGTCCCCCACCCCGCCGGTGGAGTGCTTGTCGACCTTCACCCCGGGGAGGTCAGACAGGTCGAGCACGTCCCCGGAGCGGAGCATGGCCTCGGTGAGCGCCCGGGTCTCGGCCGCCTCCATGCCCCGGAAGAAGACGGCCATGCAGAAGGCGGAGACCTGATACTCGGGAATCTCACCTCCGGTGAAGCCATCGATCAAGGCGGCGATGTCCTCGGCAGGCAGGACCTGGCCGTCGCGCTTGGCGTGGATGATCTCGTAGGCGGACCTGGGCACGCTCGCTCCTCAGGCCAGCTGCTCGAGCAGCGCGTCTTCGATGTCGTAGTTGGCGTGCACGTGCTGCACGTCCTCCAGCTCCTCCAGCTCACCCAGGAGCTTGAGGAGATGGCGGGCCTTCTCCGGATCGGTGACCCGCAGCGTGTCCTTGGGGACGAAGGTGATGCGGCGCTGGCCCAGCTTGTACTTCCTGGCCTCGAGGGCCGCGGCCACCGCGTGCAGGTCGTTGGCGTGGGTCCTCACCTCGAACCCGTCGGGCCCGTGGTTGAGGACGTCCTCCGCCCCGCCCTCGATGGCCGCCTCCATCACCTGGTCCTCGCCCGGGCCGGGCCGTACCTCGATGACGCCGCAGCGCTCGAACTGCCAGGAGACCGCCCCCGCCGCCGCCAGGTGCCCGCCCCCCTTGGCGAAGCAGGTGCGCACTTCGCCGGCGGTGCGGTTGTGGTTGTCGGTGAGGCACTCGACGATCATGGCCACCCCGCCCGGCCCGTACCCCTCGTACACCGCCTCCTCGTAGGCCACGCCCTCCAGCTCGCCGGTGCCCTTCTTCACCGCGCGGGTGATGTTGTCCTGGGGCATGTTGGCATCGCGGGCCGCGTCGACGGCGGCGCGGAGGCGGGCGTTGCCGGCGGGATCGCCGCCGCCCAGGCGTGCGGCGACGGTGATCTCCTTGATGAGCTTGGTGAAGAGCTTGCCCTTGGCCGCGCCCTGGGCTTCCTTCTTGTGCTTGATCTTGGTCCATCGGTTGTGGCCCGACATGACCCGCTCCCCGGCGGCCCGGTCGTGCGCCGCGGCCGTCGTCCGGGGACGTAGCACGCGCCCGCTAGGACCTTCACGCACTCCGCGATCCGGGCCGCCCCGCCGGGGCGGGGCGGCCGGCCGTCATTTGCAGTTGCTGTTCGCCCCGTGACGGCAGGCGTGGGCCTGGCGCGAGACCTCGAGCCAGTAGAGCGTCGAGGCCACGTCCCTCGAGCCCAGCCCGGTGTTGGTGGGCGGCGAGCCCGGGTCGAGCTGCAGGGTGGAGTAGTAGACGCGCCCGGTCGAGGAGACGCCCATGCGGACCATGGGCGCCGCCGGCGGGGCGATGGTCGACCGCTCCTGCCCGCGGTACACGAGCGAGGTGTCCGAGGCCTGGTTGCAGACGGTGTCGGGCGTGCCGGTCACGAAGTTGGAGGCGTAGCCGATGGCCGACTGCTGGGCGGCGCTGGAGGCGCTGCAGGGATCGCTGCCGCTCGCCACCGAGCCCAGCGGCACGAAGCTGTTCCAGGTGGCGCAGGAGTTCACCACCGCCGCCCCCGAGGCCGTCTTCTCGTTGGTGCAGCTGCCGGAGCAGGCGGCCGTGGTCGGGCAGGTCACGTTGTAGGTGTAGAACCAGCCCGGGTCGTCGACCGTCGCCTGGCACTTGCTGCTGCCATCCTGGCAGGAGAGGGCTCCCGTCTTGGTGACCTGCGCCTGGGTGGTCTCCACCAGCGAGCAGCTCCCGTCGGGCGTGAAGGCACAGACCCCGGACTTGCTGAAGCTGGCGGCGTCGGTGAAGCGGTTCGCGTCGAAGGTCACCGCCGTCGACCAGTCCGCGGTGGTGGCCGTGGAGAAGGTCTTCTGCGACACCCCCAGGCCGCCGTAGGCCCAGATGCCGTAGAAGCGGGCCTTGTCGCTGCAGCTGCTGGCGTTCGCCGGGGTGATGTCGTGGCCGGTCCCCACCGGCGTCACCGTGCACAGGCCGGTGGAGTCGCAGGTGGCGGTGCCGCTGGCCACCGCCGATCCTGCGCTGCCGCAGTTCAGGTTGTAGGTGGCGGTGCTGGTGAAGGTGCCGGAGCCGCCGTTGGTGCAGGCCGAGGCTCCGCTCGTGCCGCAGCCTTCGGTGAGGGCGGCGCTGGTCATCTGCCCGGACGTGGAGCAGGCGAAGCCGCCGCTCGAGTTGCAGACTCCGTAGTTGAGCTGGGTCGAGGTGGTGGCCGAGCAGCCCGCCTGGCAGCAGCTCATGAGGTTGTCGGGCCCACAGCCCTGCCCCTCCTGCAGGATCTGCTCGCGGTTGCCCCCGCCGATCAGGACGCGCAGCTGGTGCCGCTGGGGCTCGTAGGCGTTGGCGGTCATGTAGTAGAACTCGTTGCGGTCGGTGCTGTACTGGACGTCGTTGGAGCGGCGGCCCTGCTCGAAGGTCCGCGCCGCCCTCCAGTTGGTGACCCGGCCGCTGGCGTTGCGATGCCCGGGGGTGTCGAAGCGGGCCACGAACAGGTTCCCGCCCAGGTCGCCCCAGGTGGCGGTGTCGAAGAAGTTGTCCGAGTCGAGCCCCACCGAGGGGTCACCCAGGTCGACCAGCCCGGCGGCAGCCGTCACCGGGAACATGCTGGTGGTGGTGTTGGCCGAGGAGCCGACCACGTTGGTCTTGAAGTCGGTGTCGGTGAACCGCCAGTAGACGGTCCCGCTCCAGGCGTCGAGGGTCCACATCGCCCGCCCCCGGTTGAGGGTCGGGTCGTATCCGCCGTTCAGCATGACGATCCACTTCTCCACCCACTGCTTGTTCTGGGGATCGACGTCGCCGGCGCCGGGGTAGAGCTGCACCGGGCCGATGGGGGGGGGGCGCGGCGAGAAATCGCTCCAGGACTGTCCCATGTACTGGGCGTCGTCGGAGCGCGGCGCGGGGAAGGTCCAGCGCATGGTGGGGCGCGGGCGGACCGAGGCGGTGGTGCTGAAGGCGTTGGTCACGTCGAGGGCGGTGAACTGGGTGCCGCCCGAGCGCTCCCCGAAGATGGCCACGGTGCGGAACTCGTTCTTCTGCTTCTTCCCGTCGAGGGAGTTGCCCGAGGCGGAGACGGAGTTGTTGCTCGAGCCATCGGCCGGGGCGTTGTCCACCCAGATGTCCCGGACCATGGTGTTCCCGTCCACCATGTACTGGTGGTTCAAGAGGGTGTCCCGGAGGCGGGGGAGGAGGTCGGGCGGGAGGAAGGCCCAGAGCTCCTGGCCGCTGCCGTCGGTCACGTTGGGCCAAGCGCAGTCCAGGTCCTGGGTGCCGGTGGAGGTGTCCTGGCCGCCGGCGTCGAAGGCGTGCAGGAAGCCGTCGTTGGAGCCGACCAGCACCACGTTCTCCCGGCTGGCATAGGCGGCCCGCCAGGCGCGATAGGCGTCGACCGTTCCGGCGGCGGTGGTACATCCGGTGTAGCTGGCCTGGTCGGTCTGGTACCCGGTCCCGTACTTGGCGTTGGAGGTGTAGCCGAAGAGGGTGCGCACGCACTGGTTGTCCGTGCCGAGCCGGCACATGGCCTCGGAGGTGGGCGGGTGGACCAGGACGGGCGAGGAGTGGAAGATGTCGGCCAGCTTGTAGAAGGTGGGCGCCGTGGTGCTGGTGGAGGCCGCCATGGCGTCGTTCGGCCGGTCGCGCTCCTCCCCGGTGTAGTAGACGCTGCCGGCGGTGGTGATGGCGCAGGAGGTGGTGCCGCTGGCCGTGGTGTTGCTGGCGGCC
>Ga0335071_10005014_pt1 | contig 13807 bp, 8 predicted proteins | sample Lox_Sample_15_FD_206724 | JGI IMG/M metagenome (GOLD analysis project Ga0335071, IMG submission 206724) | Soil microbial communities from Loxahatchee National Wildlife Refuge, Florida, United States - Lox_Sample_1.5 | ecosystem: Environmental > Terrestrial > Soil > Wetlands | place: USA: Florida... | reverse complement strand
CTGCTGCGAGAGGCGCCGCAGCTCGGCGAGGTTCGGCCCCTGGAGGTTGAGCTGGATCGGGGCGTAGCCGCCCTGGCCGAACATCCCCAGCAGCATGACGCGCGCGGTGACGCCGCGGAAGCGCGCGAGCTCGGTCCGCATGAAGGTCTCGAGCTGCTGCTGCGAGCGGTGGCGCTGGTGCCGGGGCGTGAGCTTGACGAAGATCAGGCCCTTGTTGACCGAGTTGTTGTTCTGTTCGCCACCGATCGTGGTGTAGCAGAACGCCACCTCGGGCAGCGTCTTGAGGTAGTCCACCACCTCGAGCGCCTTGCCCTGGGTGTAGGCGAGCGAGGAGCCCACCGGCGTGTCGATGCCCACGCCGGTCTGCTCGTCGTCCGAGTCGGGCATGAACTTGCCGCCCACCAGCCCGAGGATCGGCAGGAGCAGCGCGACCACGAACGACGCGGTGGCGATCGCCGCCACCAGCCCGCGGTGCCGGAGCGACCAGCGGATCAGGCCGCGGTAGCGCTGGCCCAGCGCCGTGAACCAGTCGTTGAAGCGCTTGAGCCCGGCCCCGACCGGGCCGTGGTGCTCGCGGCCCTCGGCGTCGGGGTCGTACCAGCGCGAGGACAGCATCGGGTCGAGCGTGAACGAGGTGAACAGCGAGACCAGCACCGCGAACGTCACGGTGATGCCGAACGCGTAGAAGAAGCGCCCGACGATGCCGCCCATGAACGCCACCGGCACGAACACGGCGATGATCGAGAGCGAGGTCGCCAGCACGGCGAAGCCGATCTCCGAGGTGCCCTTGCGCGCGGCGGTGAAGTGGTCCTCGCCGCGCTCGAGGTGCCGGACGATGTTCTCCCGCACCACGATCGCGTCGTCGATCAGGATCCCGATGACCAGCGACAGCGCCATCAGGGTCATCATGTTGAGCGTGAAATGGAACGCGTAGATCGCCAGGAACGCCGAGATCACCGAGACCGGCAGCGTGAGCCCGGTGATGACGGTCGAGCGCCACGAGTTCAGGAACAGGAAGACGATCAGCACGGTCAGCAGGCCGCCCTCGAGCAGGGTCTTCTGCACGTCGTCCACCGAGTGGCGGATCCAGACCGAGTTGTCGGTGATCATCTCGAGCTTCACGCCCGCCGGCAGCGAGCGGTTCAGCTCGTCGATGCTGCGCTTGACCTCGTCCGCGATCTGGACGGTGTTGCCGCCCGAGACCTTGCGGACCTCGACCGCCACCGCGCGCCGTCCGTCCACGAACGCGACGTCGCGTTCCTCCTCCTGGGCGTCCTCGATGCGGGCGACGTCCTCGAGGTGGATGGCGCGGCCGCCGAGCTCCGTGACCACGACCTTGGCGAAGTCGCGCGGATCGCGGATGCGTCCCTTGATGCGGACCAGGTCCTCGCGGGCGCCCTTCTCGACCCGGCCGGCGGGCACGTCGGCGTTCTCGCGCTCGAGCGCCGCGACCACCATGTCGGGTGAGACGCCCAGCGCGTTCATGCGGTCGGGCAGCAGCAGGGCGTGGATCTCGCGACGCAGGCCGCCCACCACCGAGACGCTGCCGACGCCCTGCACGTTCTCGATGCGCCGGCTGATGGTCTCCTCGGCCAGGCGGGTCAGGTCGCGGAGCGCCCAGCCCTTGCCCTGCACCGAGAAGCTCATGATCGGCAGGCCGGTCAGGCTGTAGCGCGAGATGACCGGCGGGTCGATCTCCTTCGGAAGGTCCTGGCGGATGCCGTCCACCTTCGAGCGCACGTCGGACAGGGCCTCCATGACCTTCACGCCCAGCTTGAACTGGATGAACACGGCCGAGTAGCCCTCGGTCGAGACCGACTGGATCGTCTTGATGCCCTCGGTCGAGTTGACGGCCTCCTCGATCTTCTTGGTGACCTCGCGCTCGACCGCCTCGGGGGAGGCGCCGCGGTAGTAGGTCTGGATGCCGACGAAGGGCAGCTCCACGTTCGGCCACTGGTCGATGGCCAGCCGCCGGTACGAGATGACCCCGAGCGTGACCATGGCCAGGATCATCATCGTGGCCAGGACGGGACGCTTGATCGAGAGATCGCTGAGGAACATGGGCCTATCTCCCCTTGCCGCCGGTCTTCGCCGGCGCCGGCGCCGCGGCGTCCTCGCCCGCGACCTGCACGGCCTGGCCGGGGGTGAGGCCCTCGACCGGGCTGACCAGGGCGCGCTCGCCCTCCTTGAGCCCGGCGCGGACCTCGACCAGGTCGCGGAGCTCGTCGCGCACGCCGGTGGTCACCGCGCGCTGCTCGGCGCGGCCGCCCGCGACCACCCACACCACGCTGCCGCCGCCCGTGCCGGGGCGCACCGCGGCGGTGGGGACCGCCAGCGCCGCCTTCGCCTGGGCGAGCACGATGCGCCCGCTGGCGAACAGGTCGCCGGCCAGCCGGTGGTCGCCGTTCGGGACCGTGACGTAGACCTTCACCTGGCGCGTGGCCGGGTCCACGGTCGAGTTCACGCGCGCCACCCGGCCCACGATGGTGGTGCCGTCCAGCCCGCTCACGCCCAGCGCGACCGGCGCGCCCGGCTTCACGCTGCCCAGCGCCTCGGTCGGCACGGTGGCGGCGAACTCGAGCTCGGCGGTGTTCACCAGCCGCAGCAGCCGCGCGCCGTCGGCGACCCGGTCGCCGCTGTGCACGTAGCGCTGGGCGATCACCCCGTCGACCGGGGCGCGCACCGTCGCGTCGTCGAGGTGCTTCTTCGCCAGCGCCGCCTGCGCCTCGGCCGCCCGCAGCCCGGCCTCGGCGTTCTCGAGGTCGCGCTGCGCCACCGCGCCCTCCTGCAGCAGGTTCTTCATGCGGGCGTAGTCGGCGGCCGCGGTGCGGCGCTGGGCTTCCGCGCCCACCGCCGCGGGAGCGACGGACTCGAGGCGGAAGCGCGCCAGCACCTCGCCCCTGCGCACCGCCTGCCCCTCCTTCACCGGCACCACGTCGAGCATCTCGGGGTAGGGCGCGATCACGTTCACGTCCACCGAGGGCTCGAGCGTGCCCTGCACCGGCAGGCCGGTGGCCAGGTCGGTGCGCACGACCGGCGCGAGGTCGCGGGGCGAGAGCAGCGCGGCCTCGGTCCGGGCGGTCTCCCGCTTCGGGCCGCAGCCCGCCACGAGGGCGAGCAGCGCGCCGGCGGCCAGCATCCTTCTCATCAGGCGCGGTTCCATCAGCGAGTTCCTTCAAGGTTGGGGGAGATCGTGACGTCCTCGAGCGGCTTGCGCTCGACGGGCAGTGGGTGTCCGACCGCGCGCTCCAGGGCCGCGATGGCCACCAGGTAGTCGCGCATGGCCTGCACCTCGTTGACCTCGGCGGACTGCAGCTGCAGGCGGGCGTCCGAGACCTCGACCTGCGTGGACATGCCGTTGGTGAAGCGCACGCCCGCCAGTTCCCAGGCGCGGCGCGCCTGGCGCACGGTCTCGCGCCGGGCCCGGAGCGTGGAGAGCGTCCGCGCCAGCTCGTCGCGCGCCTGCGTGGCCTCGATCGCGGCGCCCTCGCGCAGGCGGTCGCGGTCGGCGCGCGCGGCCTCGTACTGGGCGCTCGCCTGGGCGACCTGGCCCTCGGTCCTCAGCCCGGTGAAGATCGGCACCTCGAGCCGCACGGAGGCGTCCCAGTTGCGCCGGAACTGGTCGCGCCGCGGCCACAGCTCGCTCGGGAAGGCCTGCTGCGAGAGGGTCGAGGCCACGTAGAGGTCCGGCCAGCGCTGGCCGCGGTAGACCTTCACCGCCTGCCGGCGCGCCTCGACCTCGAAATCGGCGGCGGCCAGCGCCGGGCGCCGCTCCACGGCGGTCGACAGGTCCGTCGCCACCGGCACCGTGCCGTCGGCGGACGCGAGCGGCGTGCCCAGCACGACCGGTTGCGCGGGCGGGACGTTGGTCAGGCGCTTGAGCGCCAGCATCGCGATCTCGAGGCCGTTGCGCGCGGCTACCACCTGCGGCTCCTGATTGGCCGCGTCCACCTCGGCGCGCAGCGCCTCGTACTCGGAGCGGCTGCCCTCGCGGCGTCCGGACCGCACCTGGGCGAGGTGCGCGCGGGCCTGCGCCAGCGCGCTCTCGGCGATCTCGACCAGCCGGGCCGCGTAGACCGCGTCGTAGTAGGCCTGCCGCACCTGGTAGGTGAGGTCCGAGGCGGTCTCCTGCTCGGTGGCGTGCGCCGAGCGGTTCGCGGCCTTCGCGGCCTTGAGCGCCGCGCCGACCTTGCCGCCCGACCACAGCAGCTGCTGCGCGGTCAGGTCGGCGCTCCAGGTGTGGACGGCGGCGAACGAGCTGTTCTTGAGGATCTGCCCGAAGAACCCGGTGTCGGCGACCACGCCCTGGAAGATGCTCTGGAGCTTGCGGTCGTAGGTGACCATGCCGGAGACCTGCGGGAGGGCGCGGGACAGCTCCTGGAGGACCTGGCCCTCGGTCTGCTGCACGAGCGCGCGGGCGGCGCGCATCTCCTCGCTGCGGGCCAGCGCGCGCTGCACGGCATCGTCCACCGAGATGCGGAGCGTGTCGGTCGGCGGCGGCGCCGGCGGGTCGCGCCGCGCGTGGGCGGCGGCCGGCAGCAGGAGGGAGGTGGCGAGGAGGAACGCGAGGAGCGGCATCCGGCGGCTCATGACGCGATGCCCTCCATCGCCAGGGTGAGGCGGGCGCGCAACTCGGGCAGCAGGGGGAAGACCTCGGGCAGGCAGCAGACCCACTGGTAGAGCGTGCCGTGGTAGACGCAGCTGAGCACGCCCTCCACCCGCTCGGGGGACGCGTCGCGCCGCAACTCGCCGCGCTCCTGGCCCTGGCGGATGATGCTCATGATCAGCTCGTGCCAGCGCATCATGGACTCCTCGGAGGGCTCGAAGATGCGGGACATGAGCTCGATCAGGACGTAGCGGGCCAGCCCGTGGTCCTCCTCGTAGGCCGACGCGCCGGTGGCGTAGAGGTCGAGCAGTTTCTCGCGCGCGGGGCGCCCGTCGGCCAGCAGCGCGCCGGCATTCTCCTCGATCGCGGCGAGGCGGCTCTCCGACAGGTAGGCGAGGACGGCGTCCTTGCGCGGGAAGTAATTGAAGAAGGTCCCCTTGGCGACGTCGGCCTTCTCGGTGATGTCGTCCACCGTGGTCTGCTCGAAGCCGCGCTCGCGGAAGAGGTCGATGGCGGCGTGGAAGATCCTGTGGCGCGTCTCTTCCTTCTTGCGTTCGCGCCGTGACGGCTCCGTGTTCATCTGACTCCTCGCTGAACCTGGTCCAAGAATGACCCAAATCAAAAAATGACCTCGGTATAATAATGAACCGGCGGTCGTTGGTCAAACGATCGTTCAGTCTACGGTCGGGGCATGGCAGCGGTTGCCTTGCCCGGCAACCGCTTACGGCCGGAGCGTTCGACACCTCCCGGCCGTTCCGCGGACGCGAAGAGGCGCCCGGCCAGTGGAGACCGGGCGCCTGCACAGGGTTGGTCTTGGCCCGGCGGTCGGCCGGCTACGAGCGGTTCAGCGCGGCGATGATGACGACGATGATCATCGCCACCAGCACCACGGCGGACAGCGCCATCGAGACGATGCTGATGATGCCGATGCGCTTCCAGAACGAACGGTTGTGCCGGAGCGCCTCGGCGGCGATCCCGAGCGAGGGGTTCCCCTTCAGGCGGGCCGCGTCCGACGCGAACTGGTTGAGGGGCAGGAGCGGGATCAGGTAGATGCCCGCGAGGGCGAGGTAGACGAGCCCCAGCAGGCGCATGAGATTGGCCCCATCTTCCGCCTCGCCCGGCAGGCCGAAGACGAGGACCCCGATGCCCACGACCGCCATGAAGCCGGCCCCGATGAACCCCAGGATGGCGATGAAGCGGGTCCACGCGGCGGTGCCCGCCAGCGACGCGATCACCGTCTCCGTCGGGGACGGCCCGGCGGGCGCCGCGGGATCGGGGGCGAGCGGAGGCGCAGGCGGCATCGTCGCGGCCGCGGGTTCGGCCGGCCGGAGCGGTTCGGTCTCGGGTGGGGGCGCCGGTGGGATCCCCTGGGTTTCGTCCATGCGACCTCCTTCGTTGTGGTGCGGGCCTGCTCCGGCGGACCGCGGCGGAGCGCCCGCGCGGGGAGCGAGGACCGCGCATCGGCGGGCAGCATAGCCTGCCCCGGCCCCGCGACCCACCTCCTTCTCAGAACCCCACGGTCACCTGCGTGAGCCAGCCGCGGGTCGCGGCGGGCACGAACATCGGCGCGAGGTTCCCGGCGTCGTCGTAGTCCATGTAGCCGCCCGCGGCGTAACGCGTGTCGAGCAGGTTCGTGACCCGCAGCGAGAGCTCCGCGCGCGACCCGGCGCCGGCGGCGAAGACCAGGCCCGCGGTCGCGTTCAGCACCGTGTGCGGCCCGACGCTGTTGAGCATCGTCGCGTCGTTGTCGAGGTACATGCGGCCGGCGTGCTGCAGCTCGAGCCCGGCCGCGGCCGCGCGCCAGCCGATCCGCGCCGCGAGGTTCGCCAGCACGGCCGGGAAGAGCCCGAGCGTCTTGCCGTCGTGGGACACCACGTCCCCCGGCGCGGTGCCGTAGACCTCGTGGTACTCGACGAAGTGGTCGTCGCTGAGCGTGGCGTTGCCGTCGAGTGAGAGGCGGACGCCCCGCGGCAGCGCGCGCTCGGCCCGCGCCGCCAGCTCCAGGCCCTGGTGCACCGAGCGCGCGGCGTTGCCGAGGATGGGATAGCCCAGGTCGGTGTCGAACTGGCCCGCGTAGACCAGCTCGTCGCGGAAGTCCATGCGGAACAGGTTGGCGCTCGCCGCCGCCCGGGGGGAGCGCCAGGCGGCGCCCGCCTCCCAGTCGTTGACGTGCTCGGGCCGGATCAGCGGGTCCGAGTAGACGCCGTGGACCGCGTCGTGAACGCGGTAGAGCGGCACGCTGCCCACCCCCTCCGCGTCGTAGAGGTCGCGGAACGCCGGCTCGCGGCCCGAGGCCGACCACGACGCGAACAGCGTCAGCCGCGCATCGGGCGTGAAGGTGAGCCCCAGGCGCGGCAGCAGGAAGTCGTAGTCCTGGTCGAAGCGGACGCCGTCGAAGTGGTCGTCGCGCATCCGATAGGCCTGGTGGCGCCACGCCAGGTCGGCGGTCACCGCGAGCCGCGGGTCGGGCTGCCATTCCTCGCGCGCGAACAGCGCCGCCGCGAGCGTGCGCGGGTGGTAGTCGTAGTACCTGTGGCCGGGCGCCGTGCCGGGCGGCAGGCCGTCGCCGGTGACGATCTCGCCCCAGTGCCGCCCGTCGTGCGCGCGCAGCTCGCCGCCCACGGTGAGCGTGCCGTCCGCGTGTCCGATGCGCAGCCGCGGGATCCAGCCGTAGTGGCGGTTCGCCACGGTGCGCCGGCGCACCAGGTCGAAGCTCGTCACCTGCACGCGCCCCTCCCCGTCGCGCACCAGCGCGCCCGCGGTGTCCTGCGCGTAGTAGCCGCGCGGCACCAGGGTCGAGTCCGCGGTCCACCACGGCGCCAGCCGGTACTGTTCGAGGCTGCGGCCGAAGCGCTGCTCGTCGTAGTAGCCCTTGCCGTCGAACCAGAACAGGGTCTGCGAGAGCGTGAGCCCGGCGCGCGGGGCCCAGCTGTGGATCAGCTCGTAGTGCGGCTCGAAGAAGTGGTCGCGCTCGTCGTCGTAGGTGATGGGGTTGAAGCGCCGGTCGCGGCCGGCGTCGCCGGTGACCAGCCCGTCCAGGTAGGCGCGCGGTACGCCCAGGTAGGCGAGGTGCGTCTCCTCGGGGCCGCCGTAGACGTTCACGCGGTAGGACTGGCGGCCCAGCGTGCGCCGCAGGGCGAAGGCGTAGGACCAGAGCTTCGACCATGACTGCTCGCGATAGCCCATGGTCTCGATGCGCGAGTAACGCCCGTACCAGCTCCAGCCGCCGGCGAGCCGACCCGAGTCGGTCTCGAGCATCAGGCGCTTGGTCTCCCAGGTGCCGTAGGCCACGGTGGCGGAGGCGCGCGGGGCGTCGCCGAACGGCGCGGTCTCGATCGCCACCGTGCCGCCGAGCGACGCGCCGCCGTAGAGCGCCGAGCCGACCCCGCGCTGCAGTTGCACCTCGCTGGTCGAGGCCATCAGGTCGGGGTGGTCGATCCACCACACCTCGTGCGACTCGGGGTCGTTGAGCGGCACGCCGTTGACGAGCACGTTGATGCGGCGCTGCGGGAAGCCGCGCACCGAGAGGTACGAGTAGCCGATGCCGTTGCCGGCGTCGGAGTAGGCGTAGGCCCCGGGCATCGTGGCCAGCAGCATGGGCGTGTCCTGCCCGGTGTTGCGACGCGTGACCTCGTCGCGGCCGAGCGTGGCGCGCGCCAGCGGCGCGTGATCGCCCAGGCGCGTGGTGCTGACCACGATCTCGGGCAGCGGCACGATGCGCCGCAGCGTGTCGCCCGCCGCCTCACGGCCCGGTTCCGCGCCCCGCGACGCGCGCGGCGTGGAGGCATCCTGCGCGCGGCCCGCCACCGGCGCGGCCACGAGCGTCAGGACCAGCAGCAGCATCCTCATCGTGCGACCTCCGTCCTCGGAACGAGCCAGCCCGCCGCGTAGACCAGCAGCGACGCGCCGAGCCCGACGTAGATGGGTTCGAGCGACCACGGGTAGCCCGCGGCCGTGCCCGCGGGGGGAAACGCCTTGACCAGGATCCACGCCAGCGTGAGCCCGAAGGGCGCGAGCATGGCGGCCAGCGTCCAGCGCGGGCCGAGCCGGCCGCGCCCGAGCAGGGCGGTGCCGACCGGCAGCAGCAGCGTGGGGGTGACGATCGAGCCGAGGTCGTGCCAGAGCGCCACCACGCTCGGGTCGGCGAGCGCCAGCGCGGCGGCGAACGCCGCGGTACACCACAGGCCGTAGCGGGTCCAGCGCGGCACGCGCTCCTCGTCGCCGCGCACCACGCGCCACGCGAGGTCGCGCGCCAGCGTGGCCGCGGCGATGAAGCCGTACGAATCGATCGTGCTCATCACCGTGGCGATCATCGCGAGGTAGAAGAGCCCGAGCGCGAACGGCGGCAGCGTCACGCGCGCCACCTCGGGGAAGGCGAATACCGGGTCCCTGAGGTGCGGCAGCAGGGCCCGCGCGTAGAGGCCGGTCGCCGTGGTCAGGAAGTCGAACGCCACCCAGCAGAGCACCGACCACAGCACCGCGTCGCGCGCCACCTTCGGATCGCGCGCGGCGTAGGCGCGCTGCCAGAAGCCGGGGTCCACCAGCGCCGAGAGCGCGATGAAGTACCAGACGAAGATGGCCTGCGGCGGGTTGCCGCCGTGCCAGACGAAGTGCGAGGGCGGCAGGTGCTGCCGCAGGAACGGCAGGCCGCCGTGCTGGGCGACCAGGAAGACCAGGATCAGCACGAAACCCAGGTACATCAGGACGAACTGCACCTGGTCGGTGAAGACCACGGTCCGCAGGCCGCCCCGGTCGATGTAGAAGACCGAGAGCAGCGCCGCGCCGAGGATGCAGGGGGCCAGCGGCAGCCCGAACATCGCGGCGAACAGCGTGCCCAGCATGAGCACATAGGCCGCGGGTTGCGCCACGACGAACACGGCGATCGCCCCCATCAGCGCGGGCCCGCGGCCGTAGGCGCGGTCGAGCAGGTCGGGCAGGGTGTAGAGCCGCGCGTCACGCGCGCGCCTGGCGAAGAAGGCGGCGAACAGCAGCGCGCCGATGTAGTAGGGCACGCCGAAGACCAGCCAGTTGGCCAGCCCGTAGCGCCACGAGTACTCGCCGACGCCCAGGATGCCGCCGTACCAGGTCGCGACCAGCGTGGCGACCAGCGCGGGCAGCGTGATGCGCCGCCCGGCCACCAGGTAGTCGAGCGCTCCCACGCGGCGCCGGAAGGCGCCGGCCCAGACCGCGGCGAGGAAGCCGAAGTAGAGGAGGATCAGCCCCCAGTCGAGGGGGCTCGTGCTGAACATGGGCGATCCCGTGGCGGGGGCCCTGCCCGGCGCTGCTCCGCGCGCCCGCAACAGAAATGCCGCCCGCGCAGGGACGGCATGAAGGCAAGCGGAGAGCGCGTTTGTCTTCGCCGTTTCCCTACGCTGGTGTTAGCCAGATCAGGTTCAGAGGGTCTGCTCTCAGGTCGGCGCTCGTCGTCGCCGACCACCCCTAACGACGCGCCCGCCTCGCGGCGGACGGGGGGAAGATGCCGCCTCCGGCCTGGGATTGCAAGCCCGCGTCAGGTCGCTGTCCCGTCCGTGTCACGCGGCCCAGGGTGGACGCGCGATGGGCGCGGAAATCGCTCGTCCGCCGCGTCGGCGCGCTTGCGCGACGGGGACCGCCCCTGAGAACATGGGGCGTCACCGACGGTGCAGGTCGCTCGGTCCGGCGAGGCACCCGCGCTCATGGGAGCGGGCCGCCTACCCCCAACGGAGGAAGTCCATGCGGAAGGTGCTGTGGAAGGCCGCGGCGCTCGCGGCGGTGCTCATGGTGTCCATGCCGGCGCTGAGCGCGCTGGCGCAGGAGAAGAAGGCGAAGACGCCCGCTCCGAGCAGCACGGCCACGAAGTCGCCAGCGACCACCTCCAGCGGCATGAAGGGCTGCGGGATGAAGCCCGGCGAGATGGCGGAGAAGCCCGGCTGCGGGACGAAGGGCGGGGCGGCGGACCAGCCCGGCTGCGGCATGAAGGGCGAGACGGGCGCCGGGATGAAGTGCGGCGGGATGAAGGCCGGCTGTGGCATGCAGGGCGGCATGGACAAGGGGATGATGTGCGGCCCCGGCATGCACGGCGGCGCGATGGAGCCCGGCATGCACTGCGGCCCGATGGGCCCCGGCATGCACGGCGGCGCGATGGGGCGCGGCATGCGCGGCGGCGCGATGGGGCGCGGCATGGGGGGCGATCCGGGCATGGAGCACGCCGCGAGGATGCTGCGCCAGCTCGACCTCACGCCCGAGCAGCAGAAGAAGGTGGCCGACATCCACGAGCGGGCGCAGCGCACCGCGATCCAGGCCGAGGCGGACCGGAAGCTCGCCACGATGGACCTGCAGAAGCTCATCCACGACGAGCACCCGGACCAGGCGAAGATCGACGCCCAGATCGACAAGCTGGCTCAGGTCCGCGTCCAGATGGTGAAGTCGCGCGTCGCCGCCCTGCTCGAGGTGCGCGCGCTGCTCACGCCGGAGCAGCTGAAGAAGTGGCACGAGCTCCGCGCGGGTGACGAGGAAGAAGAGGACTGATCGCGGTCTCCGCGCGCGACCGGGCGGCGCCGGCTCGAACCGGCGCCGCCTCTTCGCGTCCGGTCGTCCCTCCGCGGCGGCGTGCGCACCCGTTCCCCGTGCGCATTCGCCATCCACCGCCTCCCTGGCCTATCCTGCCGGCATGTCACCCGGCTCCATGATCTGCCCCGGCTGCGGGAAGCTGATCGGCGTGGACGAGGAGCGCTGCCCGTTCTGCGGCGCCTGGCGGCCGGGCTTCTACGGCATGACGCCGCAGCTCCAGCGCCTCTTCGGCCGCACGCTCGACCTCAACTCCGTCATCATGGGCGCGTGCGTCGCGCTCTACGCCGCCGCGCTCGCGCTGCAGCCCGGCGCCATCCTCCACCCGCCGGGTGGCGGCGGGATGTTCGGCGGGCTCTTCAACCTGCTCGCGCCGGGCTCGCGCGCGCTCTACCAGCTCGGCATGACGGGCGGGCTGGCGTGGCAGCAGGGGTGGTGGTGGACGGTCTTCAGCGCCATCTACCTGCACGGCAGCCTGCTCCACATCTTCTTCAACGTGATGTGGATCCGGCAACTGGGTCCGAACGTCACCGAGGTCTACGGCCCGGGCCGCGCCTTCATCATCTTCACGGTCGCGGGCGCGACCGGCTTCCTCGCCTCGAACCTGCTGAGCGGTGCGCCCACGATCGGCGCCTCGGGCAGCATCTTCGGCCTGCTCGCCGCGCTCATCGTCTATGGCCGGCGGCGCCGGATCCACATGCTGAGCGCCCAGCTCTGGCAGTGGGCCATCGTTCTGTTCGTGATGGGCTTCTTCATGTCGGGCGTGAACAACTGGGCGCACCTCGGCGGCTTCGGCGGCGGCTGGCTCGCGGCCATGACGATGCGCTTCGAGGACGAGAAGCGCGAGACGCCGCTGGTCCAGGTCCTGGCGCTCGCGCTGCTGGCGCTCACCGCCTTCGCGGTGGTGATGTCGTTCGTCCGCGTGACCCGGCTGCTCATGGGGTAGCACCGCCGCCGGTGCCCGCGCTTGCCGCGCCGGGCCCCCGGACCCTGGCCGTTCCGGGCCCGGCGTCCTAGTCTCCGTCCCCGTCCAGCGGGCCCGTGCGCGGCCGCGTGCCGTGCGCCCGGGTCCCCGAAACCTCCCGCAGGAACCCGCAGAGGAGTCCCGATGAGAAGCGCATCCTGGCTCGGTGTGATCGCGGCGGCGATGCTCGTGCTGCCCGCGTGCGCTCCCAAGGCGAAGCAGGCGGCGGAGGGCACCGTGAAGCCCACGTTGACGAGGTACACGGAGGTCGCGCTGACCGCGGACCTGAGCACCCTGTCCGCGAAGGAGCGCGCGATGATCCCGCTCCTGATCGACGCCTGCCAGGCGATGGACGAGATCTTCTGGCTCGAGGCCTACGGCGACCAGGCGAAGCTCGTGGCGGGCATCACCGATCCCGAGCTGCGCCGCGCCGCCGCGATCAACTACGGCCCCTGGGACCGTCTCGACGGCAACCGGCCCTTCCTGCCCGGCGTGGGCGCCCGGCCCGCCGGCGCGGGCTTCTACCCCGTGGACATGACCCGCGAGGAGTTCGAGCAGGCGGTCGCGGACTCGCCGCAGCGGGCGGACGCGCTCAAGGGGCTCTACACGGTCGTGCGGCGCGACGCGCGGAAGCAACTGGTCGCCGTGCCCTACCACGTGGCGTTCCAGCCCCAGATCGAGCGCGCCGTGGCCCGGCTGCACGAGGCCGCGGCGCTCGCCGAGGACGCGGGGCTGCGCGACTACCTCGAGTTGCGCGCGCAGGCGCTGCTCACCGACGACTACCGTCCGAGCGACATGGCCTGGATGGACATGAAGACGAACGGCATCGACTGCGTGATCGGCCCGATCGAGACCTATGAGGACAAGCTGTTCGGCTACAAGGCCGCGCACGAGGGCTTCGTGCTGATCAAGGACAAGGAGTGGAGCGCGAAGCTCGCGCACTTCGCGAAGCTCCTGCCTGCGCTGCAGAGGCAGCTGCCGGTGCCGCCGGAGTACCGCAAGGAATCGCCCGGCGGCAACTCCGACCTGAACGCCTACGACGCGGTCTACTACGCGGGTGACGCCAACGCCGGGGCCAAGACCATCGCCATCAACCTGCCCAACGACGAGCAGGTCCAGCTCCAGAAGGGCAGCCGCCGGCTCCAGCTCAAGAACGCGATGCGGGCGAAGTTCGACCAGATCCTCACGCCCATCGCCGACCGGATGATCGCGCCGGACCAGAAGCGGCACGTACGCTTCGACGCCTTCTTCGCCAACACGATGTTCCACGAGACCGCCCACGGACTCGGCATCAAGAACGTGCTCGGTGGCCGGGGGACGGTGCGCGCGGCGCTCAAGGACCAGGCGGGGGCGATGGAGGAGGGCAAGGCCGACGTGCTGGGCCTGTTCCTGGTGACCCGGCTCAAGGCGATGAACGAGCTGGGCGACGCCGATCTGATGGACAACTACGTCACCTACCTGGCCGGCCTGTTCCGCTCGGTGCGCTTCGGCGGCGCGGATGCCCACGGGCGGGCGAACCTGGCGCAGTTCGGGTTCTTCAAGGAGCGCGGCGCGTTCACCCGCGACGCCGCGACCGGCACCTACCGCGTGGACTTCGCGAAGATGCAGGCCGCGATCGATGCCTACTCGGCCCGGGTGCTGAAGATCCAGGGCGACGGGGATTACGCGGCCGCGGTGGCCTTCCTGCCGAA
>Ga0335071_10005012_pt1 | contig 13811 bp, 16 predicted proteins | sample Lox_Sample_15_FD_206724 | JGI IMG/M metagenome (GOLD analysis project Ga0335071, IMG submission 206724) | Soil microbial communities from Loxahatchee National Wildlife Refuge, Florida, United States - Lox_Sample_1.5 | ecosystem: Environmental > Terrestrial > Soil > Wetlands | place: USA... | reverse complement strand
GCGCTGCCCCGGAACTAATGTGCTACACGCCGCCACTGGACGCGGAGCTTGTACACACTGGCCGGATCATCACGCTGGACAACATCGCCATGACGGCGGATGCCATCCCCACGCCGGGCCTCATTACACGGGCAGCCGTCTCATTGTCGGACTTCCGAGAGTACTACGTGGATGCGGGCGGCAGGATCTCGCCATTCGTCGCCCACTACCGTGTGGGCAATGGCCCGGGCGCCGACATCCGGACCGGCAAGGCCGTCCCCAACGCACAGCAGATCATCGATAATGCCCGCAAGGTCGGCAAGGAAATTGCCGCCGAGTCCGAGTACCTGGTCATCGGCGAGACGACGCCTGCCGGCACCACCACGGCGCTGGCGGTGCTGCGTGCTCTCGGCGTGGACACGAAGAACGTCACCAGCAGCAGCATGGCGGAAAACCCGCAGTCCCTGAAGGATAAGGTCGTTAAGGAAGGGTTACAGAATGCCGGCATCAATGGCAAATGCGACGCGCTGAAAGCGATCGAGGCCGTAGGCGACCCTATGATGGCCGCGACCGTCGGCCTTGTCCAGGGAGCGCAGGGCAAACCAATTATTCTCGCGGGCGGCACGCAGATGGCTGTCGTATCCATACTGATCTCTAAGATGATGGACATCAGCAAGACGGACCTGGCCCTGAGCACTACGCGCTGGGTGGCCGAGGACAGCACCTCGAGCCTGTTCGGCATCCTCAAGAACGCCGGCGTGAACATCCCGGTCATAGTATCAAACCTGTCCTTCGCCCGGTCGAAATATACCGGACTGCTGGCCTATGAGAAGGGCATGGTCAAGGAAGGCGTCGGGGCGGGCGGTATCGCCGCGGCCACGATCCTCAAGGGCGTGCCGAAGGAGAAGATCGAGGATACCGTAGAGTTCATTTACTCAAAAATGGTTGGAAATTAATTTTAAACGTCCCGGTGCGGCGTGACGTCGCACCCGGTGCACATGAGGCAGCCGGTAAGCGCCTTATCGGCCCTCAGCCCATTTTTATCGAGTATTTTGCGCTCGGCCTCGGCCAGCTTTAGCAGCCTTTCATCGCTCACGTCCTCGATGTAGACTTCGCCGGCACGCAGCGGGTGGGGATTGACTTTTCTCAGCACGGGGATTATGCCTTTAGCGGCGAACTCCTCGATGGCGGCGATGACCGCCCCGTCGGTCTCTCCAAGGCCGATCAGGATGTTGGTGAACACGTGGTTGCGCCCGAAGACCGTAACGGCGTGCTCCAGGGCTTTCTTGATTTCGTCGAGCGATAAGCCGGGGCATACTTTCTCGAAGATGCCCGGGTCGATGGTCTCGACGTTGTACTTGACCTCAACGGTTCCAGCGTCCTTCAGGATCTCGGAGGAATCGTCCGTCGCATAAACCGAAACGCCGATAGGGACATTGTACTTCCTCAGCTCTTTTACCATTTCGGCGACGCGCCGTACTTCCTCTTCGGGCGACTTCCATACGCCGGACGTGATCGAAATTGCCTTGAACGACGGCGCTTTAAGCCCCTTGTCAGCGAGCTTCTTAACCTCGTCGAGCGTTTTAATTTGGCCATGCAATTTCGGAACGGGGCAGAACTTACAATCAAAAACGCAGCGCTCGCTCACGGTAACATAGACCTGCTCGGGGCAGTGGGCGATGGCATCCTCGATCCGGCCGGTTGCGAACTCCCGTCCATTCTTAAAAATGACTATCTCATCGCCCTTCGATATAGCCTTAAAAGGGGAAGACTTCCGGACGCCAAGCCTCACACGGTGCGACCCAGAATGAAAGAAGAATGAGTCCAGGCCTGCTCCCGGCCCGGCAGTGGAGCGGCTCAAGTGAGAGCGTATCGGCTCGTCGATCTCCACGCCGCCTGCAGAGATCAGCTCAGCTTTCTTCCGGGCATCCAGAAGCATTACAGGATCACCGATTCCATCGGGTTAGCGAAATAGGGCAGCGACGCCAGGGCCCCGATGACGCCCCGGCCATTTATCACTATCTCCGCCTCAGACTCGACAGCCGCCTTCTCGGCCGTTTCCCTGGAGATCTGCTTCTGCTTGACAAGCCTGCCGTACTCCCGGAGCGCTTCCGCGTCGAACTTTGCCAGCGCGACCATCCCGGTTTCGTCGGACAGCGTATACTTCCTCAGCAGCGACTCGAAATCCCGGATGAGCCGGCCTTCGTCCAGGCAGGCGAACTCGACGACCGTCGAGACGCAGTTCTGCGTCTTAAAGGGCACAGGGTATAGCTGGACGAGCGCATGCGAGATATAATAGGCGTTCTTACCGCTCAGCTCGGTCGCGATATTGTGAATAAGCGACCAGGTAGCGCCCTCCTCCTTCGTGTCCGTATCGTCGACGCCGATCAGGACGCGCTTTCTCTTTGGCAGGACAATGGTGCCCTTGCTACTCCGGCTCCCGCCGATCTCCGTATGATCATAATCGATAACGTCCTCGGCGAGGGCCCGGCTGATGGTCGCACCGACGCCGCCCCCGCCCAGGCCTGCATAAGTAATAGAGATCGTATCGTCGCCAACTTCGACCGCCTCGATCCCCGCGGCCGCTATGGACGGCGTAAGGTTAAGCTCCTCTTTACCCACACGGGTAAGATACCGCATCGTATTCCCGACGTTCCGGACACTCACGATGAGCGGGCTCGTGCGCTGATAGTGGTACCGGGCCCAGCAGGCGCCGCCGAAGCAGTTGGTCTGCTCCACGATCTCAACGTAGCCTTCGCCATCGTGGATAGCTACGATGTTCTTGTAGGGCACGACCCACTTCTTACCGGCATACTCGTCATTTTTTTTCATGCTCGCTCTTTCCCTGCCTATTCGCCAATAATGGCCCGCACGACATTAAATCCTTTCGGTAATTCACGTTTGCGGCCAGCGCCGCGTCATTTATGACCATTATATACTCATGCTGGGCCCGGTCTATGTAGGCGCCATGAACCACGTTGATGCCAGCCGGTATGGTCGGCCTTTCCGTATCATTCAAGATTATATCCGGGGGCCAGGGCGCCAGGCCCGCGTCCACGCGGACTGATAGCGCCTCTCTGCCACATTTTTCATAAGCGTCGACTACCCGGTCGATCACGTCCGAAGTGACCAGCGGCAGGTCCGCCGAGATGATAAGCACCGGCTTATAAAATCTAAGGGCTTTAATTGCGTAGACCATATCCTCGACATAGCCCGAGCCGGGTGTCATCACCAGCGTTAATTCACTGTCGTTTTTCAAATATTCCGCTGTCCGGAACACGTCCGGCGATACGGCCACATATATCTTATTAATCCACTGGCTGCCCGATAAAGCGTCTAAAACATAGGAGATCATCGGCCTCCCTAACAGAGGCATCAGGGGCTTCTCGCCGCCGCCCATTCGGGTGCCTTTGCCGCCCGCCATTACCAGAGCTTCCATATCAGTATCCCCAGCACCACCAGCGCCGCAATTCTGCCTATCTCGTTGGCCGCCCCCATGACATCGCCGTTGACGCCGCCGAAGTTCCGCTCCGCCAGGTCGGCGATGAAAAAGCCCAGGGCCACCGATACGGATAATGCCAGGAAACCGGCCAATGCATAAAGAGGCCTGAACCACGGCGCCGCAGAGAAGCCGGCGACGATAACACAGATCAATAAGGCGATGGCGAGCCCGAGCATATAGTGCTCCTTTTTCGTCTTATCCATGAGGGATTTGCCCATGCCGGACGGGAGGCTTTTTCCGAAAGTGGCGGCGGAGGTCATGCAAACCTTCGCGCAGACCTCGGCGATGATGAGGCCGGCGAAAAGATAAAATCCCCCCATGCCGGCAAACATCGATACGGCCGCATATAAGAATAATAAGTCCATGCCGATGAACAATATGCCTCCGGCGCCCGCGTGGGCGTCCTTCATGGCGGCCAGCTTCTTCTCCTTTGTGCCCGAGGCGATGAAGCCGTCGCCGAAGTCCGAGAGGCCGTCCAGGTGATTGATGCCCGTGAGGAGGTAAATTATCGCGATGACGAGCACGGGTATGAGCGGCGCGGGAATGAGCCACTGGAAAATGACGCCGATGACACCCAGTATGACGCCGATGAAAGTGCCCACGAGAACGAAAAAGTAAATGTGTCTAAAGAAGACATCAAAGCCCTTCTCGTCCCAGCCCATGGGGAGGGTGGTTAGAAAGCCTATGCCAGACCTCAACCCTTTGAAGAATTGCTGCGTATCCATCGTCCACCTCAGAGCAGCGGCAGCGGCGTAAAGCAAATTATGGCGACTATAATGATCACCAGCGTCGCCGCCAGAAGCCTGTTAAGCCAAATGGCTTCCGGTATATCATCGACGCCGCAGGGCTTTAAGCCTTCGCCGAGCACATAATAGCCTGATTTTTCGAGCCTCAGCCCCAGGGCGCCGGCGAACGCAGCCATCGGGTAGCCCGAGTTAATGCTGGGAGCGTTCCCGCCGTCCCTCATGGCTATTTTTACGCTTCGTATGGGATGGCCTGACATCAGGGCCATGAGCAGCACAGCGAGCCGGGCGGGGATGAAGTTCGCTATATCGTCGATGCGCGCCGAAGCCCAGCCGACTTCCCTGTGCTTCTCGTCCTTGTACCCGACCATGGAGTCGAGCGTGTTGATGGCCCGGTAAGCCATGGCGCCGGGCAGGCCGAAAATGACGAAATAGAATACAGGAGAAAAAATGCCGTCGACGAAGCTTTCGCCCAGAGACTCGATGACGCAGGAGGCCATCCGGCCCTCGTCGAGTTTACTCACGTCCCGCCCCACGAGCGCCGGGAGCTTTGCTCTTGCCGCGTCGAGCTTACCCGCCTTCAGGTCGAGGTGAATATCGCCGGATATCTGCCATAAGAATGAAAGGCTGAAGGTCGATTTGAGCAAATATGCCGTGACCAGGAGCGCTACGAGCGGCGATACCTGGTACAGTAACAAGGGAATAATATAGCCGGCGATGGCGGCCAGGCAAATGCAAAAAAGCGCCATCAGGACGCCATAAGTCCGCTTGAGGCTCTTCGGCGCATGCCTGTCCAGAAAGCCGATGAGCGTGCCGATCCAGACCGTGGGGTGGAACAAGGGCCGGGGCTCGCCAAAAATAAGGTCAAAGGCGACGGCGAGCAGGAACGCTTCCATAATGAATTTAATGATCATGAGCAACCCTGCGCAGTGCAGCGACTAGCCGTTCGTTCTCCTCCCGGGCCCTGACGGCGAGCCGGATGTACGTATCGCCCAACATCGAGAACGAGCTGCAGTCCCGGACGACGACGCCCTCGCCGAGCATCCTGCCGGCGAACTCGCCGGACATCATGCCGGTGCCGGCCACGTCGATGAGAAAATAGTTCGCGCTGGCCGGAAGCGGCTTAATGCCTTTAATGGAACCGATGGCTTTTGCAAGCCATTCCCTTTCACGCTTCACGAAGGCACGGGACACTTCCAGGTGCGAGTCGGCGTTATCCATATAATATATGCCTGTCTCGGCGGCGATACTGTCCAGGTTCCAGGTCAGGCGGGCGTTATTGAGCACTTCGGCAGACGCTTTATCGGAAATGCCAAAGCCCAGTCTCAGGCCAGGGATTGCAAAGCACTTGGTCAGGGATCGCATGACCAGCAGATTATCGTACTCCTCGACGAGCCGTGCCACGCTCTGCGCCGGGTCGGCGAGGTCGACGAACGCCTCGTCCACGACGGCGATGACATCCTTTTCCCGACAATGGCTGACGATAACTTCGACGTCTTTACGCTGTATAAGCCGGCCGTCGGGGTTATTCGGATTACAGATGAAAACGATGCGGCAGCCATCCAGGTGCCAGTAATTCTTGTTGACTATATCGCTAAAGCGGATGTACCGGATGGCGGCGCCGAAGAGCCGGCACTGCTGCTCGTACTCGCCGAAGGTGGGGCAGGGAATGGCGGCAATGTCGCCCTTATCGATAGCGCATTCGGCGATGAGCCGGATGATCTCGGTCGAGCCGTTGCCCGGTATGATATTTTCCGGCCTGACCCCCGTGAAACGGGCGGCGCTCTCCCGAAAACGGCTATAGTAATTATCGGGATAGGAATAGACCGAACTAAAAGCGCTCCGAAGCGCATCCCCGGCCTCCAGGGGCATGTACGGGTTCAGGTTCACGCTGAAATCGAGCAGCGCCTCCTCTTTAACGCCCAGGCGGCCGGCTATCTCAAAGGCCTTACCACCATGCGCGCAGGGCGCAATATCCGTCAGCTCTTTTCGCAACCTCACATCAGCCACCAGTGGATAAGTCAATTTTACTTTAATAATATTAAATATTGTGGACTAACTGCTTGCAACATCCAAAATAAAAAAAGGCAAAGACGGATCTTCGCAATAAAATGAACTTTTATGAGCTATGAAATGAAAAGCTGGTCACTGGGGCCTTGGCTTCCTGTGCTTCGGTAAGCAGTCCCTGCAATAGACTGGCCGCCCCTCCGCGGGTACGAACGGTACTTCACATTCTTTACCACAGTCTGAACAAGTTGCCTTGTGCATTTCTCTGGGGCCGAAGTTTCTCCGGCCGATACTTCCACTGTCTCTCATTTTAATTACACTCGCAGATCACGTCTGCAAAAATATTTTTAGGCAAACTCATGTATAAATATTTTTTTACAGCCCCACTATGCCAGCTTTCCCCACGACATGCAGGTGTATTTTCTCATCGGCCGCCGGCAGCTTTTTAAACGCCTTAAACGCCCGTTCCTTTAGAGCCGCGTCGTCCGACACCAGCACCAGCCTGAACCGGTTATAGCCGCGGGCGTCCCTCTCGTCTCTACCTGCATTGACGAGTTCTGGCAATGTCTTCTCCAGGTCGCCGGGCTCGGCGATATAGACCAGCAGGCGGTTACCTACGTTGATCTTATTCCTCAACGTGTAGCCGGCCACGCTCGCGCCGTGCTCGTTCTCGATGTGCCGGAAGACTTCCTCGTCGCAGTCGCAGCCCAGTGTATTTCTAACGAAAGTCCTGACATTCTCATCGCTCATCATTATAAAAAACGCTCCACAATTTGAAATACGTTGCCTTTTAACCAGCGCCCATGACGCTAACCCTTATTAATATCGTCTACTATACTATCGATGGGTGAGGAATTGAAAATCCCATATTTAAAAGCATTAGCATTTGGGTTTTTACTCTGGCTGGTCCCGTTCGCCATTAGCATAGCCCTCTCTCAGATAAGGAGCACAGACCGTATATTTTTCGAGACGATCATGCCGGTGGCCATTACACTTGTGGTCGTTGCCCTGTCTTATTTATATTTCAGGAGTATGAAAAATGGCTTCCTGAAAGAAGGGGTCGTCATAGGCATTCTGTGGTTCGTCATCAGTATCATACTGGACCTGCTGATGTTCACGTGGGGCCCGATGGCCATGAGCTTCACTGATTATATGAAGGATATCGGTCTGACGTACCTGATCTATCCCATAGTCACCATAGGCATTGGGTACTTGCTTGAAAAAAGGCTCACTTCGTAAAGTTTTTACTGATGTCCTGCCACTCGCTTGCCAGCATACCGTAGGCCACGACGTCGATGTAACGGTCGTTGATCCACTCGTACTGCTTTAAAATTCCTTCGGGCTTGAACCCCAGGCGCTCGGGTATTGCCCGGCTCTTGAGATTTTCAACGCCGCAGTAGATCTCCACCTTGTTCATGAGCAGCTTACGAAAGGCTACGTCGGTCATGGCCATGCAGGCCCGCGTCGCCAGGCCCCTGCCGCGGTATGGCACGGCCAGCCAGTATCCGATCATCGCCCGACGATTATTGATATCCATGTGCACGTAGGCGATACAGCCGATGAGGCGGCCGTCCAGCCAGAGGCCCGCATGCAGGCCGGTGCAGCTCTTCTGCTGCTCGAGAGCGGCACGGATGAAATCGACGCTGTCTTCAACGCCCTTCGTCCTGTCGACCCAGGGGGCCCAGTCCCGAAGTTCCTTTCGGTTAGCGTCGATGAGCGCATATAGCACTGGCGCGTCCTTAAGCTCGAGGAGACGGATGTGGAGGCCTCCTCCGGCGTCGATGTGAAAACTGCCGCTCATGGTCTCTACATTAAAAAGGGCTTTTCATATAAATATTATGAGAACGTTTTCATCATGCCTTTGTGGTGAGAGACCAAAGGGCTGCACCAGCATCTAAAATATGGATAAGAACCGTATATAGATTAATGCCTCACTTCATAATGCCCGGAGGGAACACATGCTTACCGCTTTAAATCTCTTACCCGGCCTCCTGATGATGGCCGTAGCAGTCATCGCCGCCGGCTACTGGTACTGGAAAAAGAAATCGAAAGTCATCTACTTTGCCGCGGGAGCACTCTTCTGGGTCGTCGCAATAGCCATTAAGGTCATCATGGACCTGACGATATCGCAGCCGCTCTATGCCTGGCTCGGCGCTGCGCTTCCCGTCGATGCCGCCGTTCTCGCCACGGGATTATACCTTGGCCTCCGGACGGGCATTCTTGAGAATGGCGTGATATACCTGGGAACGCTGTATTCGAAGCTGAAGAACATGAGCTTCGACGACGCGGTGGCCGTGGGCATCGGCTTCGGCGGCATCGAGGCGCTGATACTGGGAGCATTAAGCCTGCTCACCGTCATCACCATCCTCTCCCAGCCCACCCTGTATCTATTAATGCCGTACTCCAGCCAGCAGCAGTTCGAGCCGTTATTCATGTTCCTGCCCGTCATCGAGCGGATATTCACGCTTTTCTGCCACGTCTTCGCGACCGTGCTGACCATCTATGCAGTCAAGCTGGCCGACCTCAAGTGGCTTGGTATCGCATTCGTCTTTAAGACATTGCTCGACGGCTTACTGCTCCCGTTCGAGCATTACCTGAGTTACCTCGGGACTTACCAATTCTTCCCAATCGAGGCTTTCGTCGTTATCATGGGCTGCATCGCCCTGGCAGGCGTGTACTGGTTCGGCAAGAAATATGGGGGTGCTACGGCTGCACCTGAAGCCGGAAATCCGAATCCTGGGCATTGATGACTCGCCCCTGCTTTCCAGGGATATCCTCGTGGTCGGGGCCGTCATGCGGGGCGGCGACTGGCTTGAGGGCGTTGTCCGCACCAGTATTATAAAGGATGGCATGGATGCGACCGGGCGCCTGACTGAGATGGTCACGAGGAGCAAGCACTATGGCCAGATCCGCGTCGTCATGCTCAACGGCATCACCATGGGCGGGTTCAACGTGGTCGACATGGAGGCGCTCTCAAAGGTGACAGGGACGCCTGTAATCAGTATCATGCGCAGGCTGCCAGACATGGAAAGCATCAAAAGCGCCCTGAACAATCTTAGCGAACCCGACTACAGGTATGGCCTGATATTAAAAGCCGGTAAGGCCGTCGAAGTGCCAACGGAAAGAGGGGAGCCTGTCTACGTGCAATATAAGGGCATCGACGAGGCGAGCGCCGTCGAGATCGTCCGCTCCAGCTCCACGCACAGCCGCATACCGGAGCCCATTCGCGTGGCACATTTAATCGCTACCGGCATTGTACTGGGGGAATCCAGCCGCCGGGTCTAACCACAGTGGTCACTGAGGTATGTTATTCACCACAGTGGTTCACAGTGGTCACGGAGGTTTCTTTTATATGCTGAAGGGGACTCGCTTCGCTCGCCCCTCGCAGACCCCGCCCTGTTAATAGGCTCTGCGTGCCTCTGTGACCTATTTTAAAAAGATCACTGTGGCCTCCGTGAACCTCAGTGGTGAATAACAATCCTCTCTGCACACTGTGGTGAATAGGGTGGCTCATAATTTTTATCTGTTGCGTGCATCTGTATATTTGTTGATAATTTATGTCAGACGTAGCGAACAAGATCATTCTCATAGTGCTAGACGGCGCCTCGGACCGTCCTGTCGGCGGCAAGACGCCACTCGCCGAGGCCGGCATGCGAAACCTCGACCGGCTGGCTAACGGCGGCATCAACGGCATCATGGACACGGTCGGGCCGGGCATCCGGCCGGGCTCCGATACATCTCATCTCGCGATCCTGGGCTATGACCCTTACAAATACTACACTGGCCGCGGGCCTTTTGAGGCTGCGGGGGTGGGCATCGACGTGAAGGGCGGGGACATCGCATTCCGCGTTAATTTTGCGACGGTCGAGAATGGCCTTGTGACCGACCGAAGGGCGGGCCGGATATCTGATACGGACCAGCTCGCCGGCGCTATTAATGAGCAGGTCAAAGTGCCTGGCGTGGACATCATCTTCAAGCGGTCCACCGGCCATCGCGCGGCACTTGTCTTACGCGGAAAAGGCCTTTCCTCGGCTATAACCGACACCGACCCGAAAAAAGAGGGCAATCCCATCAAGGAATGCCACGCCACGGATGACACGCCCGAGGCAAAGCATACGGCTGAAGTAGTTAACAGCATTTCAAGCCAGGTCTTGAATATACTGGACGGCATGCCCGCAAATCAGGAAAGGAAAAAGCAGGGCCTCCCGCCCGGCAATGCCATACTCATCCGGGGCGCCGGTGTCGTTCCCCATATTCCGCCATTTCAGGAGCGCTATGGGCTGAAGGGCGCGGTCGTGGCGGCGGCCGGGCTCATCATCGGCATCGGCAAGATGTGCGGCTTAGAGTATTTACCAACCGGCAGCATGGAGGTCGAATCATCCGGCTCGTCGGCGAAGGCCAAGATGAATAAAGCGCTGGAAGCGCTCGAGACCTACGACTTCGTGCTGGTGAACATCAAGGGTGCCGACGAGGCCGGACACGACGGGAATTTCCAGAAAAAGACACAGTTCTTATCGCAGACGGACGCGGCCTTCGAGAGGCTCGGCCAGCTCAAGGACGTGCTTATCATCGTTACCGCCGACCACAGCACGCCCGTTTCCATAAAAGACCATTCCGCCGACCCGGTCCCCATCCTCATGCACGGGCCGGGCGTGCGCATGGACGATGTAGCCCATTATAATGAGCTGATCGCTTACAAAGGCGGGCTGCACCGGATAATAGGCCTGGACGTGATGCCCATTGCGCTGGATTTGATAAACAAAACTAAGAAATATGGGGCGTAAAACGCCCCTTTCTTAATAAGGAAGCGTTTAGACCATAGATATTATGACCTTTTCAGCAAGCACGTAAAGTATATAACCATACAAAATCACCTCTTTAAATAAAGTTTTCGTGTGTGCAATAAACGTGCAACGCAGCCCTGAATATATAACTGGAGACCACCTATGGATGAGCTAAAAGTGTTCGACGGCGGAAAGTCAAAATTCTCACACATGACCTCCGCTCACCCGTGCTTCAACGAGAAGGCCCACTTCTCGACGGCCAGGATCCACCTGCCCGTGGCGCCCAAATGTAACATTCAATGTAATTTCTGTAACCGCAAGATCGACAAGTGCGAGCACCGCCCCGGCGTATCAGGGGGCATTATGAAGCCCCAGCAGGCGGCGGACCGCGTCGACGAAGCGCTCAAGGAGTTCAACAACCTCAAGGTCGTCGGCGTCGCCGGCCCGGGCGAGTCCCTCGCCAACGAGGAGACCATCGAGTCGCTCAGGCTGGTGCACGAGAGGCACCCGGACCTCATTAAGTGTATCGCCTCCAACGGCCTCATGCTCCCAGAAAAGGTCGACGAGCTGATCAAGGCCGGCGTTTCCAGCGTAACTGTGACCATCAACGCGTACGACCCCGAGGTGGGCGCAAAAATATACCAGTGGGTCCGGTACCATAACCAGACCTACCGTGGCGTCGAGGGCGCGAGGATTCTGCGGGACAACCAGTTCAAGGGCGTCGAAATGGCCGCGAAGGCGGGTCTCATGGTCAAGGTGAACACCGTGCTCGTGCCCGGAGTTAACAGCGACCAGATCGAGAAGATAGCGAAAGAGGCGGCCGCCCGGGGAGCCGTGTTAATGAACATCATCCCGATGATCCCTCTCTACAAGTTCAAGGATATGACGCCGCCCGAGTGCAAGGACCTCGAAGAGGCGCGCGCTATCGCCGAAAAATACCTGCCCCAGTTCAGGCTGTGCAAGCAGTGCAGGGCGGACGCCTGCGGCGTCCCGGGCCAGGAAAAGTCGGTCTCGCCGGCACAGCGTGCCGCCAGCGGCGAGTACTACCATGCATGAGCAGGCCCCTGGAGGGCCTTCATAATTTTTTAACGTATAACCATATGATTTCCGCTGTGATCGCGCCCGGAAAAATTAATATACATAAGCATACTATGAATCTTGTTTATACGGACAGTAATTGTATAAACGTGATTGAATCGAATAAATTGGTTATGCTCTCATGACCGATCGGATAGGCTCCTTCGCTAAAAGGATAGGCTCCTGCGGTTCGTTTTTCTACTGGGGAGACAGAAGCAAGGGCTCCATGCCCATGCCTATTTGGACCAAACCTATAAGTAAGATACGGAACGTACTAAATATTTACCAAGGACTGATTGGCCAATGCATATGAGGATCACGACGCCATCTCGCCTTCACTTCGGGTTGATCGACTTTAATGGTAACCTGGGCCGCATCGACGGCGGCTCCGGAGTCGCCATCAGCAACCCGCGAAACGTATTAACGATCAAGCCAGGTAACAAATTCCTGGTCAATTGCCCGAATGATACCAGCACTGCGCCGGAGGGCATCGAGAAGATCGCCCGCGGCATCTGCGATAAGCTGGGCAAGCCTCTTCCAGACATTGAAATTACCATCGAGGAGGAGATCCCCGCCCACGCCGGCTTCGGCTCCAAGACGCAGATGAGCCTGGCGCTCGCTTATGCTATTTGTAAGGAATATGACCTGCCCTATAACGGCATCGAAGGCCTTGCCCGCCTGGTGGGCCGCGGCGGCACATCGGGCATCGGCGTCCGCGCCTTCGACAAGGGCGGCTTCATCCTGGACTGCGGCCACAGCTTTGGCGAAGGCAAGGAAAAGAGCTCGTGCCTGCCCTCCTCGGCTTCTAAGGCGAGGCCCGCACCCCAGGTAATGAGGTGCGACATCCCGGAAGACTGGCGCTTTGTCCTGGTCATGCCCGTCGGCGACGAGGGCTCCCATGGCAAGTCGGAGGTCGACATCTTCCAGTCCTCTTTCCCCATCAATGAGGCGGAGATAGGCCGCGTATGCCGCATTGTCCTCATGCAGCTTGTGCCGGGCATCCTGGAGAAAGACATCGTGACCTTCGGCGGCGCCATCAGTAAGATCCAGGAGATCGGCTTCAAGAATATCGAGGTGAAGATGAAATCGCCTCTCGTGCCGAACATGCTGAGCATCATGAACCACGCCGGCTCCTACGGCAGCGGCATGAGCTCCTTCGGGCCGACGGTCTACGGCCTGACGAACAGTAATAAGAAGGCGCTGGAGATCCAGAATGCCGTGTCCGACTATTTATCTGACCTGGACATCAAGCACCAGTGCTGGATCGCCGAGCCGAATAACCAGGGCATGTGGGCAAAGAAGCTCACCGCTGAGCGGCATATCATATCGCCCATACCGGTGCCCGAAGAATTGATTTAAGCCCTTTATTTTTTAAGTCCCGAAGCCTGCCAAGCCCGCGAAGACTCTATTAAAGAAATTAATTATGACTGCTGTGTTGAATTACTCCCGTATTTTAAGCTTTTTAAGAGACGGAGGGCACTATTTTCACCACAAAGGCACGATGGCACGGAGGCTCACAAAGTCTTTTTTTAGATTAAGGTACAAAGGACACAAAGCCGGTTCATTGGCGATAAGGGCACGAAGGATACAAGGGCACAGTGGAATGAACAAGAGCACTTTTTGCCCCTGTGCCTTCATATCCTGTATCTTAGAAGTTCAAAAAGCGGCTCTGTGCCCTTTGTCTCTTAATTATAAAAAAAGACTTTGTGAGCCTCCGTG
>Ga0335071_10005011_pt1 | contig 13811 bp, 13 predicted proteins | sample Lox_Sample_15_FD_206724 | JGI IMG/M metagenome (GOLD analysis project Ga0335071, IMG submission 206724) | Soil microbial communities from Loxahatchee National Wildlife Refuge, Florida, United States - Lox_Sample_1.5 | ecosystem: Environmental > Terrestrial > Soil > Wetlands | place: USA... | reverse complement strand
GTCTTGGCCTTCTCCCTTATGGAGTCGCGCACGAGGCCGGTCATGATCATCACCTCGACCGCCGGCACGCGGCCCTTGCCGTCCGCACGGACGACCAGGCGCTGGGACACCACGCCCTGGATGACCGCGGCGAGCTGCGCGCGGATCTGGTCCTCCTGGTGCGGGGGAAAGATCGAGATAATGCGGTTGATCGTCTCGGTGGCGTTCAGGGTGTGGAGCGTCGAGAGCACGAGGTGACCGGTCTCCGCGGCGTGCAGCGCCACCTCCATCGTCTCGGCGTCGCGCATCTCGCCGACGAGGATGATGTCGGGGTCCTGGCGGAGGGCGGCGCGGAGCGCCTGCGCGAAGCTCGTGGAGTCCTGCCCGATCTCGCGCTGGCTGATCACGCACTTCTTGTCCTCGTGAACGAACTCGATCGGGTCCTCGATGGTGACGATGTGGTCGTTGCGCGTGCGGTTCATGTAGTCGAGCATGGCGGCGAGCGTGGTGGACTTGCCCGAGCCGGTGATGCCGGTGACGAGGATGAGGCCGCGCCGCTCCTGGCTGAGCCGCTCCAGGACCTTGGGCAGGTGCAGGCCTTCGAAAGCCGGAATGTGCTCGGGGATGTGGCGCAGGACCGCGCGCACGTCTCCCTGGCAGAGGAACACGTTGATACGGAAGCGGCCGACCCCGGGCACGGTGTGCGCGAGGTCCATCTCCTCGCCTTCCATGAGCGCGTTGTAGCGGATCTCGCCCAGCATGGACATGGCCGTCTTGCGCATGAAGTCGCGCGTGACGGCCGGCATGTCGTCCTGCGTCTCGAGGTGCCCGTGCACCCGCACGATGGGACGCGAGCCGGCCTTCAGGTGCAGGTCGGACGCTCCGCGCTTCACGCTCTCGGTGAGGAGCTGTTGAAAGTCCACTCGTGGTCTCCTACTTGGCGGCCTTCTGCGCCTCCGCGGGCGCGGTCGGCGCGCCGCCGGATGGCTTGAGGCCGAGGGCGCTGCGCACCCGGGCCTCCAGGTCCGCCAGGACCTTGGGGTTTTCCTTCAGATACCTCTTGGCGTTCTCACGTCCCTGCCCGATCCGCTCGGACTTGTACGTGTGCCAGGTGCCGGACTTCTCGACGAGGTTCTGCTCCACGGCGGCGTCCAGCACGGAGCCTTCCTTGGAGATGCCCTCGCCGTAGATCACGTCGAACTCCGCCTCGCGGAACGGCGGCGAGAGCTTGTTCTTCACGACCTTGACCTTGGTATGCGCTCCGATGGCCTCGGTGCCGTTCTTGAGCGTCTCCTGCCGCCGGATGTCGAGGCGGATGGAGGAGTAGAACTTCAAAGCGCGGCCGCCCGTGGTCGTTTCTGGCGAGCCAAACATTACGCCTATCTTTTCACGTATCTGGTTGATGAAGATCACGGCGCCGCCCGAGCGCGAGATCGCGGCCGTGAGCTTCCGGAGCGCCTGCGACATGAGCCGCGCCTGGAGCCCCGGCAGCGAGTCGCCCATGTCGCCGTCGAGCTCGGCGCGCGGCACGAGGGCCGCCACGGAATCGATCACGATCACGTCCACGGCGTTCGAGCGCACGAGGGTCTCGGCGATCTCGAGCGCCTGCTCGCCCGTGTCGGGCTGGGAGATCAGAAGCTCGTCCGTGTTGACGCCCAGGTTCTTGGCGTAGACAGGGTCGAGCGCATGCTCGGCGTCGATGAAGGCGGCCGTGCCACCCTGGCGCTGCGCTTCCGCGATGATGTGGAGGGCCAGCGTGGTCTTGCCCGACGACTCGGGTCCGAAGATCTCGGTGACGCGCCCGCGCGGGATGCCGCCGATGCCGAGCGCGACGTCGAGGGCCAGCGCGCCCGTGGGAATCACCGAGATCTCGTCCAGCGCGCCGCCCTGGCCCAGGCGCATGATGGCGCCCTTGCCGAACTGCCGGTCGATGGACGCGATAGCCAGGTCGAGAGCCTGCCGTCGATCGCTCTTCGCCACTTCAGCCATGGAATCTCCTCTGAGGCGCAGAAGCGCCCGATTCGACGAGCAGTTTCTTCATTCTAGAAGTCCCCTCGTCGGAAAGTCAAAAAACGCCGCCTGTCCGGTACATCCTGCATCGATCGCCGAAAGTGTCAATGTCAGAAATGAGATACGCGGCACCGGGTCGCCGCTTCACTCGGGTGAAAGGGGTACGGAGGCGATCCCCGTGTAGCGGGCACCGGCCGCAGCCAGGTCGCTCCGCATGAGCTCGAGGGACGTGACGGACGTCTTCCCGAAGGTCGTGGCCGCTCCCCGGATCAGGCCCGAGCGCATCTCCGCCACGCCTTCACGGCGCCAGCGCCGTTGCGCGGGCATGCGGCCGATGGTCACGTGGGCCTGCCACGGGCCCGGCTCGGGCGGGGTGCCATGCCGCGCGAGCGCCTCCGCCACGCGCGACTGCAGATGCTTCATCTCGGCGGAGCCGTCGCCCACGCCGACCCAGATCGTGCGCGGATGCTCGAGGCCGGGAAAGGCTCCCAGGCCCCGGAGCCGCATGGTGAAGGCCGACACGCCCACAGCCGCCTCCCTGAGCGCCTCCATCACGTCGACCAGCTGCGTCTCCGTCTGGTCGCCCAGGAAGCGTAGGGTCACGTGCAGGTTGGCGGGCGGCACCCACGTCACGGCCTTGGTCAGCGGCCGCAGCCGATTGATCTGGGCGGCCACGGCCTTCTTTGCCTGCTCGCCCAGGAGAACCGCGATGAAGGCCCGCGTCATCAGCGCGCGAGTCGCCGGCGCAGCATGTCGAGCGCCGTCTGCGACGACTGCCACTTGATGGACACGCGATCGCCATGGAAGCGGCAGCGGCGCACCTCGATGCCCTCGGGCGTCGCGCAGCCGATGAAGACCGTGCCCACCGGCTTCTCCGCGCTGCCCCCATCGGGGCCCGCGATGCCCGTGACCGCGAGGCCGCAGGGCGAGCCGGAGATGCGGCAGACGCCTTCGGCCATGGCGCGCGCGACGGGCTCGCTCACCGCGCCGTGCGCGCGCAGGAGAGGCTCGGGCACGCCCAGGAGCTCTTCCTTGGCACGGTTCGAATAGACGATGACCCCGCGCTCGATGTAGCGCGAGGATCCAGCGATGTTGGTCAGCCGGTTGCCGAGGAGCCCGCCCGTGCAGGACTCCGCGACCGACACGGTCAGGCCGCGATCGAGCAGGAGCCGGCCGACCACGGCCTCGAGGAGGTCGTCGTCCCGCCCATAGCAGTCCACGCCGAGGGCCGCGCGCACCTCCGACTCCACGGGCTGAAGCGCCGCCGCCGCGAGCGCGCGCGTGGCGCCGCGGGCCTGCAGCCGCACCTGGACGTCGGCTTCCACCGGCGTGCAGGACACGCTGACGTCGCCCTCCTTGCCCAGCCAGGCGCTCAGGCGATCCTCGACGTCGGCCGCGGGAAGCCCGGTGGTCAGGAGCACGCGCACCACCTGCCCGTCGCCGGTCGGGAGGCCGGGCAGGATCCGGAGAGCGCCACTCGCCAGCTTCGCGGGATCGGCGACGTCCAGCGGCAGGACGAGCAGGGTGCCGTGCCGGCCCGCCAGCGACCAGCCCTGCGAGCCTTCGGCCGCCCCCGCCAGGAGCTCGGCGCCCCGAGGCAGCAGGGCGAGCCGGTCGAGGCGCCGCGGCATCGCCTGACCGCGCTCGGAGTAGCTCGCTTCGATGAGGGCGAGGCGCCGCTCGTTGAGGACGAGGCGCGCGCCCGTGAGGCGGGCGACGACTCGCGGCACGAGCTCTCCGGACGATCCGCCGGGCTTGGCCAGCACCACGGTCAGCCCGCGGGTCTCGAGCGCTCCACGAAGCGCCAGCTCGACGGCCGCCTCGCTCGCATCGACCACCTGCCGCGAGGCGACGAGCACGCCGTCGGCCGCCAGGGCCCGCGCGACCTCGCGCCCGGCCCGATCGTCCACGCCGCCGTCCGCCACCGTCAGCACGTGCGCCGCGTTCACGCTGGCACGCCGAAGAAGGCCCGCGCGCCCATGACCAGGAGCAGCGCGTACGCGCCCGCGATCAGATCGTCCACCATCACGCCGGCGCCGCCGGGCAGCGACTGGGCCTGGTACGCGGGGAAGGGCTTCCAGATGTCGAAGAGCCGGAAGAGGACGAAGGCGCACGCGAGGACCGCGACAGTCCGCGGCACGAGCGCCACGGAGACCATCATGCCCGCCACCTCGTCGATGACGATGAGCCCGGGGTCCTTCTGTCCCAGCACGACCTCGACCCGGTGCGAGGCCCAGATCCCCGCGAGCGTGACGACGGCCAGCGCGAACAGGAGCCCTGGACGCGAGAACGGGATGAGCCACAGCCCCACCGCCGCGACCAGGCTGCCCGCCGTCCCCGGCGCGATGGGGAAAAGGCCGGCCCCGCCGCCGCTGGCGATTGCGAAGGCCAGACGGTCCGCGGCGCGGATTCCCTATTCCCCCACGAGCTCGTAGCCGTCGACCTCGACGATGCGCACCTCGGCGAATCGTCCCGGTGTGAGCGTGCGCGTCTTCAGATACACGACGCCGTCGATCTCGGGCGCCTGCCCCGCCGTGCGCCCCTCGAAGGGGAAGGCGGGATCCGTGCTGGGCCCGTCGACGAGGACCTGGTGGCGGGTGCCGAGCAGAGCCTGCTGCCGCGGCCAGGCGAGGCTGTCTTGCAGGCTCTGCACCTGCTGCGCGCGCTCGGCCATCACCTCGGCGGGCACCTGGTGGGGCATCGACGCCGCCGGCGTGCCCTCCTCGATCGAGTAGGTGAAGACGCCCAGCCGATCAAACGCCGTCTCTTCGACGAAGGCGAGGAGATTGTCGAACGCGGCCTCCGTCTCGCCGGGGAAGCCCACGAGCACGGTGGTGCGAATCGTGACACCCGGAATCGCGCCGCGGAACTGCGCCACGATGTCCTTCATGCGGCGCGCCGTCACCGCGCGGCGCATGGCGCGCAGGATCGCGTCGTCGCCGTGCTGCACCGGCATGTCGAGGTACGGCACCACGCGCGCGCGGCCCCACTTGTCCACCAGCTTGTCGTTGACGTGCGCGGGATGCAGGTACATGGGCCGGATCCACGGCATGCGCGTGTCGGACAGCGCGAGGAGCAGATCGCCGATGTCTCCGTTGCCGGGCAGCTCGCGGCCGTAGGCCAGCGTGTCCTGCGAGACGAGAATCGCCTCCTGGACGCCCTGGCGGGCCAGCCCTTCGACCTCCGCGACGATGTCGCGAAGCGGCCGGCTCCGGTGGGCGCCGCGAAACTGGGGGATGGCGCAGAAGGTGCAGCCCATGTCGCAGCCCTCGGCGATCTTCACGTAGGCGTACGGCACGCGTGCGGCGAGGAGGCGCGGCGTGGTCGCGTCGTAGAGATACCCGGGCGGCGCGCTGGTGACCCAGTCCTGGCGGCCTTCCGCCTGGTTCACGAGGCCGACGATCCTGTCGAGCTCGGAGGTGCCGAGAATGGCCGTGACCTCCGGAATCTCGCTGAGGATCTCGCCACCGTAGCGCTGGGTGAGGCAGCCCGTCACGATGAGCGCTCTCGCTCGCCCGGTCTCCTTGATCCGCGCCAGCTCGAGGATGGTCTGCACGGACTCCTCGCGGGCGCGATCGATGAAGGCGCAGGTGTTGACCACGAGGCAGTCGGCCGTCTCCGCCACGTCCGTGATCTCGTGGCCGGACCGCTCCAGCATGCCCAGCATCAGCTCGGAGTCGACCTGGTTCTTGGGACAGCCCAGCGTGGTGAAATGCACTTTCATGACGGGAAGTTATGATCCCATACGCCATCGTGGAGAGTCAATCGCAAGCCCTTCTCCGCCCGTCACTTCGAGGAGCGCGAGGTTTCCCCCGGCGAGCCGGAGAGGGCTTGCAGGTACGCGACGAGATCGACCAGATCAGTGACGGACAAGCGTCCCGTGAAGTCCGGCATCGTCGAGTGACCACGCGCGTCGGTATAGCCTGGCTCGTCGGCATCAGGATTGAGGATCGATTCGAGCAGATAGCCGGGAGGGTGATGCGCGCCCACGCCGGTGAGATCGGGGCCGGGGGCGGCCGGGGGCGGGAAGTCTTCCCCTGTCACGCGATGGCAGGCGAAGCACCCGAGCCGTTTGAACATCTCGCGACCGTGATTCGCATCCCCGGCGGGCGGGGTGAGCGCTCTTGAAGATCGGGCGAAAGCCGCTTCGAGAACTCGCCGCGCAGGCTCGTGAACTTCGTGGAGGGCGAATCGCCGGAGGGCGGCGTCTTGATGTAGAGGATCGTGGGCAGAGACAGCTCATCGGCCACGAACGGGTCGTCCGTGGCCATCGTGGCGGGAAAGAATCGCTGGCCGACCATGCCGTGGGCCTGGGCAGAGACAACACTTCCCGCGAAGACACCGATTCCACAGAGCAGCATGACGAGGCGCTTGGTAGCCATCGAATAGATCCCCCCTGAGGCTCCACCCGGGCGCGAGGGCCCGGCGCGAGCGCAACGGTCGAGTGTACGCCGGCTTCGACGGTCAGGACGGCGAGGCACGCGGCGAGGGCCAGCGCTTGAGTCTGGCGAGGCCAGCGGAGGGCGGTGGCTGCGACGGCCGAGGCAAGGACAACGACAGGCCAGGCCATACCCGGAGCTCGAGGGGCCGGAGTCGAGGGTGTGCTCAGCCCCTGGGCCGGCGCCGGGGACTCGCCCGGCGTCAGCGGGGAGGCGGGAGACGGGTTCGGAGCCTGGCCCGGCGCCGGGATGTGCCGAGGCGGTCTGCCGGCGCGCCCCAGTGGGCGAGGGCGGGCCCCGGGGGGCCCCACACTGCGAAGGCCACGGCGAGGCCGGCGATCCCCGGGCACAAGCGTCGCACGGCCGCGACCGTATCCCCGATCGGCACCGAGATCAAGCGCGCGGCTGCCGGCTACTGCGTCTTGCCCGTGAGCTCGATGACCTTGCCGGCGCGCAGCACCTTCATGGTGAACAGCGAGCCCGCGGGCCTGGCCGCCAGGTCGCTGCGAATTCGCTCGATATTTCCGCTGGGGCCAATGGGCAGGCCGTTGACGCTCAGGATGATGTCGCCGCCCACCGCGATCTGCTGGCCGTTGATGATGGCAATCGTCTCGCCGCCGAGCAGCCCCATGTCCCAGGCCGAGGAGCCCTTGGCCACGGTCCGGACGAGGAAGGCCGGCGGATCCGGCACGTTGAAGATGGCGGCGAGCTCGCCGGTGAGCATGGTGCCGTCGATCCCGCTCCAGAACGATGCCTTCTCGAGGAGGAGCTTCTTGGCGGTGTTCATGGTCACGACGAAGCCGAGCCCCTCGCTGCCCCCTGACTTCGAGATGTTGTGGCTGACGATGCCGATCACCTCGCCCGCCATGTTGAACATGGGCCCGCCCGAGTTGCCCGTGTTGATGGTGGCGGTGGTCTGGAAGAACTCGGCCAGCGGCATGTTCTTGTACACGGTGTCGGGCGGCCAGCGGGCGCTGATCCAGCCCACGCTCATGGAGTGCGAGAGGCCGTAGGGGGCGCCGATGATCATCACCTGATCGCCCACGCGCACCGTGTTCGAGTCGGCCATGGGGGCCGAGGTCATGCTGGCCGGGACATGGTCCATCTTCAGGAGGGACAGATCGGCCCCCGGCTCCGAGGCGATCACGCGCGCGGCGACCTTCTCGCCGCCCACCGCCTCCACGGTGATCTCGTCCATGGCGTTGACCACGTGGGCCGCCGTCATCACCTTGCCGTCCGTGGAGATCATCACGCCGGAGCCGATCTCGCTGAAGCGCGTCACTCCGGCGCTGGAGACCTCCCGCCCCCTGGCCCGGATCACCACCACGCTCGGGGTGACCTTGCGAAAGAGGTCGCCGAGGTTCTGCGCCTGCGCGGTGCCCTCGAGGCCGAGGAGGATGGCGAGGGCGAGGAGGGCGGTGAGACGTGTCTTCACGGCGGACTAGGTCGAGCGGTAGTTCGTAAACTGCAGCGCGATGCCGAAGTCCTTCGCCTTGACGAGCGCGATGACAGCCTGGAGATCGTCGCGGTTCTTCCCCGAGACGCGTACCTGCTTCTCCTGGATGGAGGCCTGGGCCTTGATCTTGGAGTCCTTGATGGCGCGCACGATCTCCTTGGCCTTCTCCATGGGAATGCCGTCCTGGAGGGTGATGCGCTGGCGCAGGGTGCCTCCCGCCGCGGGCTCCGGGTCCTTGATGGTGAGCGCCTTGAGGTCGATGCCGCGGCGGTGAAGCTTGGATTGCAGGATGTCCAGCACGGCCTTGAGCTTCATGTCGTCAGGAGAGGCGAGGACCAGGTCCATCTTCTCCTCGGTGATCTCGTTCTTCGTTCCCTTGAGATCGTAGCGGGTCTCGATCTCCCGCTTGGCCTGGTTGACCGCGTTGGCCACTTCCTGCATGTCGACCTTGCACGCGATGTCGAAGCTGTTCTCTGCGGCCATAGAGCGTCTCCTGCGGTTGTGGCGCCGGCCGGCGCCACTCCCACGCGGCCCGGCTAGCGAATGTCGAGGGGTACCACCGCCGCCCCCTTGGGCGGCGTGAACGCGAAGAGGGTATCACTGAGGCCGGGGTTGACGGCCACCCGATTGAACGACATCGTCACGGTGTTCTGCAGCTGGTCGTAGAGCACGGCCTGCCGGACCACGTGGTCCTTCGGATCGAGCGTGAGCACGAGGCGCGTGAGGAGCGGCGTGGGCTTCTTGGGCGTGAGGTCGAGCACGGGCCGGCCCGCGCCGTCGGTCTTGTTGGCGGGGTTCAGGAAGCGCACGGTGAACTCCTCGCGCACCTTGCCGAGCCCCTGGAGGAAGCTTCCCGCCGGCCCCGCCAGCGCCTTCGGCGCATCGCCCTTGTTGACCTGGTTCAGCTCGGGCGTGTAGACCCAGAGATAGGTGCCGTCCGAGACGATCTGCTGCGGCGACGGGCTCTTGTACTCCCAGCGCATCTTGCCGCCCTTCTTGAGATACACGGTGCCTTCGGCCTTGACGTCCTCACCGAGGCTCTTGTTCCGGGCGACCTGCGTGAACTCGGCTCTCAGATCGTTCATCCGCCCGTACGTTGACTCGAGGCCATCCACCACCGCGTCCAGGTCCAGGCTCTGCGCAAGCACCGGCGACACGAGGAGCGATGCAAGGAGGAGGGACAGGATTCCCCTCACCCCGACCCTCTCCCCAGAGGGGAGAGGGGATCGCAGGGGGTCCACTACTTGCCCCGCTTCGAGAGGTATTCGGGGCCGACCAGGATCTCGCGCGGCTTGGCGCCCTGCCCCGGGCCGATGATGTGGTCCTGCTCCATCATGTCGATGAAACGCGCGGCCTTCGGATAGCCCAGGCCCAGGCGCCGCTGCAGGAAGGAGATGGACGCCGCGCGCTGGGCGATCACGAGGTTCACGGCGTCCCAGTAGACGTCGTCGCGATCCTCGCCGCCTCCGCCGCCGCCGTCCTCCTCGATCACGGGCAGCTCGACCTTCTCGTACACGGCCGAGCCCTGCTTGCGCAGGAACTCGCAGATGGCCTTGACCTCGTTGTCGGCCACCCAGCTGCCGTGCACGCGCATCTGGCGCGAGGCGCCCGGCGGCACGAAGATCATGTCCCCGCGCCCCAGGAGCTGCTCGGCGCCGTTGCCGTCCAGCACCGTCCGCGAGTCCACCTTGGAGGCGACCTGGAAGGCGATGCGGGTCGGAAAATTCGCCTTGATGAGGCCCGTGACGACGTCGACGGACGGCCGCTGCGTGGCCACGATCAGGTGGATGCCGACGGCGCGCGCGATCTGCGCCAGGCGCACGAGCGAGTTCTGGACCTCGCCTGCGGAGACCATCATGAGATCCGCCAGCTCGTCCACGACCACCACCCAGTACGGCAGCTTCTCCTCCGGCGGCACTTCCTTGTTGTAGCCCTCGATGTTCCGCACGGCCTTGGCCTGGAGCTGCTTGTAGCGATCGTCCATCTTGCCCACGATCCACTTGAGGCGCGCCGAGGCTTCCTTGGCATCCGTGACCACGGGCGCCAGCAGATGCGGGATCTGCTCGTACACGCCCAGCTCGAGCCGCTTGGGATCGATGAGGAGGAAGCGCACGTCGGCCGGCGTGGCCTTGTAGAGCAGCGAGCAGATCATCGTGTTGAGGCCCACGCTCTTGCCGCTGCCCGTGGAGCCGGCGATGAGCAGATGCGGCATCGAGGCGAGATCGGCCACCACGGGGTTGCCCGTCGTGTCCTTGCCGAGGGCGAGCGGCAGCCTGCCCTTCGCCTCGACGAACTCGGGCGAGACGAGGATCTCACGCAGGTACACGGTGGCCGTCTCGGGATTCGGCACCTCCACGGCCACGGTGCCGCGGCCCGGAATAGGGCCGATGATGCGGACGGCGGCGGCTTTCATGGCCAGGGCCAGGTCGTCGGAGAGATTCACGACCTGGCTCACCTTCACGCCGGCCGCGGGCTCGAACTCGTACGAGGTGATGACGGGGCCGGGGCTGGCCTGGACGATGTGCCCGCCCACGCCGAAGTCCTCGAGCTTCTTCCGGAGCGTTTGGGCATTGGCCTCGAGCTCCTCGCGCGTGCGCTTGAGCTCCGAGGCCGGCGCGGCCTGGAGCAGGCCCACGGGCGGGAGCTGGAAGGCGCGCGCGCCGCCCTTGCCGAAGTCGAACGTCTCCTGCCAGGCCAGGCCCTTCTCGACGAGCGAGCCCTTGGGCTTCGGCGGCTCCTTGACGACGAGACGGGGTGCCTCGGCCGCCTCATCCGGCGCGATGGCGGGATCGGGCCGGGAGGGAGCCGTCTTCGCGCCCGCGGGCTTCGAGCCGGCGGCGCCAGAGCGGCTCCACAGCCGCTGAACCACCGCCTGCCACATCGTGTGGATCGACACGCGCGTGACGAAGAGGACCGCCACGGGAATGATGGCGAGGAGGATGATCCAGGTGCCCACGCTGCCCACGGAGGCCCGGAGCGCCTCGGAGACAGCCCAGCCCATCACGCCGCCCTTGTGGATGCGCTGCACCGCGAGCGTGTCACTCATCCGCGTGAGGATGCCGGTGACGCTGATCAGGAGGAGCCCCAGTCCCACCGCCGCCGGCCACCCCGTGACCATGCGCGAGCGGATGAACGCGGAGGCGCCGTAGCCGGCCAGGAGCAGCGGGAAGAGATAGCCGGCGTAGCCGAAGGCCCGGAAGAACACCCAGCCGAGCCACACGCCCACGGGGCCGACCGGGCTCGTCTGGTCGAAGAGATGCAGCGTCGGATCGTACGCGTAGAGCGCCACGAACCCGAAGCCCGCCAGCGCCAGGGCCAGGATGCCCTTGACCTCGCGCACCCACCGTCCCTGCTCGCGCTTGGCCTTGCGGGCCACGCGCGCGCTCGCCGCGCCTTTCGGGGCGGGCGCCGGCGCGGCCGTGCGCTCCTGCACGGGGGCCGCCATCAGAGCTCCAGCACCAGCGGAATGACCACGGGCTTGCGGTCGAACCGCTGGTTGATGAAGCGGCGGACGGCGCTGCGCACCACGGCGCCGATCAGCTCGCGGTCGATCACTTCCGGCTCCTGGCGCGCGGCGAGCGCCTCGCGCACGGCCTGCTTGACCTCGTCCATCAGCTCCTCCGACTCCTTCATGTACACGAACCCGCGGGAGGCGATCTCGGGTCCCGCGATCACCGAGCCCGTCGACTTGTCGATGGTGAGCGCGACCACCACCATGCCGGCCTCGGCGAGGAGCTGCCGGTCCCGCAGCACGACCTGGCCCACGTCGCCGATGCCCTTGCCGTCCACGAAGACGCGGCCAGCCGGGTAGCCTTCCAGCACGCGCGCGCCCGACTTGGTGAGCTCGAGCCCAAGGCCGTCCTCCACGACGAAGATGCGCTCGCGCCGCACGCCCGTCCGCTCCGCCAGCCGCGCGTGCTGGAGCAGGTGGCGATACTCGCCGTGCACCGGCATGAAGTAGCGCGGACGCGTGAGGGTCACCATCTGCTCGAGATCGTCTTGGCTCGCGTGGCCCGAGACGTGGACGAAGGCGACGTCCTCCCACAGCACCTCGGCGCCGCGCTTCAGGAGGGCGTTGATCGCGCGGCCGATGACGCGCTCGTTGCCGGGGATGACCCGCGACGAGAAGATCACGAGGTCTCCCGGGCCGACCTCGACGTACTTGTGCTCGCCGGCCGCGATCAGCGACACGGCCGAGTGCGTCTCGCCCTGGCTGCCTGTCGAGAGGATCACCTGCCGGCGCGCCGGCAGCTCGCCCAGCTCCTCGAGCGACACGAGAAGGCCCTCGGGCACCTTGAGGTAGCCCATCTCGGAGGCGACAGCGACGTTGGCCACCATGCTGCGTCCGAGGAGCGCGACCTTGCGGCTCGAGGCATGCGCCAGGTTCAGCACCTGCTGGATGCGGTGGATGTGTGAGGCGAACGTGGCGACGAGGATGCGCCCGGGCGCCTCGGCGAAGCGGCCCTGCAACGCTTCGCCGACCTCGGTCTCGGATCCGGTGCGGCCCGGCCGGCCCACGTTGGTCGAGTCGGAGCAGAGGCACAGCACGCCCCGTTCGCCCAGCGCGGCGAACTTCGCGTAGTCCGGCTGCTCCGCATCCACCGGGCGCGGATCGAGCTTGAAGTCGCCCGTGTGCACGATGGTGCCGACCGGTGTCTCGATGGCGAGGCCGATGCCGTCGGCGATCGAGTGCGTCACGCGGATCGGGATCACGACGAGGCCCCCCGCCCGGATCTCGTCACCCGGCGCATAGGGACGCAGGTCCGCGCGCTCGAGCACGCCCATCTCGCCGAGGCGCCCGCGCGCGATGGCCAGCGTGAGCGGCGTGCCGTAGACCGGCACGTCGAACTCGCGCAGGAGATAGGACAGGGCGCCGATGTGGTCCTCGTGGCCGTGGGTGAGCACCACCGCGCGGAAGCGGTCGCGGCGCTCGCGGAGGTACGTGAAGTCGGGGATGACGTAGTCGACCCCCGGCATCTCGTCGTCGGGGAAGAGGAGGCCGCAGTCGACGGCCACGATGTCCTCGCCGGACTCGACCAGCATCATGTTGAGCCCGATCTCTCCGAGCCCGCCCAGCGGAATCAGGCGGACGGAGGGCTCGGCGGGGACATCGATCGGGACGGGCTCGGGTCGGTAAAGGGTGCTCACGGCGGCGCAGCCATGGTACCACCCGGCTCCGCAGGGACGAAAAACGGGCCTTGAGCGCCCCGCTCAGCCTGAGGTCTCACCTCCTCCTCGAGGCGATCGGCTCGGCTCAGCGCGGAGGACGCCAGCCCGATCGGTCTTGCACCCAACCCGGGGCGCGCTGCCGAGCGCCCGGGACGACCCCGAATCCGGGACCGCTGTGTCTCCCCCGCGAGACGACCGGCCCGCTCCGTGCTCGAAAAGCACCTTGCGTGTCGAGAGGCTCGGCTCGCCCGTCGTGAAGGCGCTCCGGCCAAGGTCGCGAAGGATGTCCTTGGGATCGGCCCGGGTCGCGCTCACCGGCCCCCGCGCAGGCCGCCGGGGCCAGGCGATACAAAGGTCAGAAGCCCAAGAGCAGAGAGCCCGTCAGGCGAGCTGACGGGAGGATGACTGCGACTGCTTGCTGCCGCGCCCGAGGCGTCTCGACATGGACCCTGTCGTCTCCCAGCGCTCCGCTGCGCCAGCCCACGGTCCGTGGCAACCCCGTGAGCCAGACGCGCGCGCTGACCTGATAGAGCCAGGGATAGGCGGGTGCCTTCATGTCGTCGCGCCCTTTGACTTTCCGCGGGCAAAGGCGGCATCCTTGCCGCCCTCGAGTGCCTTCCCCGCGTCGAGCATCCCGAAGAGCTGGATCAGCTTCGCCACCACGCCCGTCCAGCCCGTCTGGTGGCTCGCCCCCAGCCCCGCCCCGTTGTCCCCGTGGAAGTACTCGTAGAAGAGGATGTGGTCCCGCCAGTGGGGGT
>Ga0335071_10005009_pt1 | contig 13821 bp, 13 predicted proteins | sample Lox_Sample_15_FD_206724 | JGI IMG/M metagenome (GOLD analysis project Ga0335071, IMG submission 206724) | Soil microbial communities from Loxahatchee National Wildlife Refuge, Florida, United States - Lox_Sample_1.5 | ecosystem: Environmental > Terrestrial > Soil > Wetlands | place: USA... | reverse complement strand
ATGCGCATCGAGAAGGGGCACGTCGCCGGAAACGAGCTCAACGGCCAGACAACGGCCCACGACCTGGGGCTCGGCCGCATGCTGTCGACCAAGAAGGACTTCATCGGCGCGGTGATGGCGCGACGCCGCGGGCTCACCGACCCCGCGAGGCCGCGACTCGTCGGATTCGCGCCTGTCGACCGCCGTCAGCGCATCGGCGCCGGTGCGCACTTCGTCGCGGCGGGGGCGGCGGCAACGGCGGCGAACGACCAGGGCTTCATGACGTCGGCGGCGTATTCGCCGACGCTCGGCCACTGGATCGGGCTGGGCCTCCTGGCCGGCGGTCCGGAGCGTCTGGGCGAGCACGTGCTGGCCGTGGATCTGCTGCGCGACCGCAGCGTGCCGGTCGAGGTCCGCGACCCTGTGTTCGTCGATCCGGCGGGGGAGCGCTTGCGTGTCTGACCCGGTCGCAGCAGTGCTCGTGCCGGGGCGGACCGGAAGATTGTCGGGAGCGCCCGGATTGCTGGTGCGCGAGCACGTCGGCGGACGGTCGGCGATCCTGAGCGCGCGCCGCGGCGCGGCGCAGCGCGTCGCCGACGCCGCGCTGACAGCTTTCGGCGTCGCGCTGCCCGCGACGCCGCGGGCGGTCGTCGGCGGTGGGGCGACGTTTCTCTGGAACGGGCCCGCGCAGTGGCTGGTCGAGCTGCCAGCGGGCGCCGAGGACATCGAGACCGTGCTCGGCGGACCCTTCGGCGGGCTTGCGGCGATCTGCGAGCAGAGCGACGCCCGCATCGCCCTCGACCTTGGGGGGCCGCGGGTGCGCGATGTGCTGGCCAAGGGGCTGCCGATCGACCTGCATCCGGACAGCTTTCGCAGCGGGGACGTCGCGCTGACCGGCGTCGCTCACATCGGCGTCCACCTCCGGCAGATCTCGGACGCGCCGAGCTATCGGCTGGCGGTCGTGCGCAGCTTCTTCGGCAGCTTCTGGCACTGGCTTGCATCCTCGGCGGCCGAATTCGGCTGCGAGGTGGCCGCACCGGAGCCGGATCGAGGCGGCCGCGCCGGGGTCTGACGACCCGCGCTGCGCTGCGCCGCGGCCCGACGTAAGCCCCTATCGTGCGCCGCCATCCTTTGTGGCAAACAGGGCGCTCACCGTGCTCTGGAGACCGACCGTGAAGACGATCATCGAGCCCTTCCGCATCAAGACCGTCGAGCCGATCCGGATGACGTCGCTGGAGGAACGGCGCGAACTCCTGCGGAGAGTGGGCTGGAATCTCTTCGGCCTGCACTCGGACGACGTCATGATCGACTTGTTGACGGACTCGGGCACGAGCGCGATGAGCGCCGAGCAGTGGGCCGCGGTCATGCGTGGCGACGAGTCGTATGCCGGCTCGCCGTCGTTCTATCGCTTCGAGGCGGCGGTGCGCGCGCTGATGCCGTTCAAGCACGTCATCCCGACGCACCAGGGGCGCGCCGCCGAGGCCATCCTGTTCTCGATCGTGGGCGGCGCCGGCAAGATCATCCCGTCCAACACCCACTTCGATACCACCCGCGGCAACATCGAGGCCACCGGCGCCACGGCGCTCGACCTCGTCATCCCGGAGGCGAATGATCCGGCGAACCTGCATCCCTTCAAGGGCAACGTCGATCTCGGCCGGCTCGAGGCGCTGCTCGAGCAGGACGCCGCAGCGGTGCCGATCGTAATGCTGACCGTCACCAACAACGCCGGGGGCGGGCAGCCGGTCAGCCTCGCCAACATCCGCGCAGTGGCGGCAATCGCGCATCGCTACGGCAAGCCGCTCGTCATCGACGCGTGCCGATTCGCGGAAAACGCCTACTTCATCAAGCGGCGCGAGCCCGGCCAGGAATCGCGCGCGGTCCCCGCCATCGTGCGCGACATGTTCGCCGTCGCGGACGGCATGACGATGAGCGCAAAGAAGGACGCATTCGCCAACATCGGTGGCTGGCTCGCAACCAATGACGACGCGCTCGCGGCCGCGGCGCGCAACCGGCTGATCCTGACCGAGGGCTTTCCGACGTACGGCGGGCTCGCGGGCCGCGACCTCGATGCCATCGCGGTGGGGCTGGGAGAGATCGTCGACGAGCAGTACCTGCGCTACCGGCTGCGCACCAACGAGTACATCGGCGAGCGCCTGGTCGCGCTCGGCGTGCCGATCGTGCAACCCGTGGGCGGTCACGCGGTGTTCGTCGACGCCCGGCGCTTCCTGCCGCACATTCCCTCGCTGCAGTACCCCGGGCAGGCACTCGCGGTCGCGCTCTACGAGTACGGTGGCATCCGTGCCTGCGAGATCGGCACCGTGATGTTCGGCCGCAGGCCGGACGGCACCGAGGTGGAGGCGCCAATGGATCTGGTGCGGCTCGCGATGCCGCGCCGCGTCTACACCCAGTCGCATGCTGACTACCTGATCGAGGTGTTCGAGGAACTGCACGCCCGGAGAGCCGAGCTGCGCGGCTTCAGAATCCGCTGGCAGCCGCAGCGCCTGCGCCATTTCACGGCGCAGTTCGAGCCGCTCGGCTGATCCGCGCTCGACCGTGCCGGGTCGCCGACGGCCGCTGCCGGCCGGCGGCGGGAGCCGGACTGCGCAGCAGGGCAGCGAGGCGCGCGCCTGTGCGCCCGAGCGGCGCATCGACGCGGCTCACGAGGAGCGGCGTGAACCGGTAGCGAGAGCCGGCAACGTAGCGCACTTCGCGCAGCGACCCCCTGCGCAGCTCGCCGGCGACGAGGTACAGCGGCATCCAGCCGAAGCCGAGGCCCATCCGCAGCGCCTGCTTCTTGGTCTCGAAGCCGGACAGGTAGAACACCCGCTCCCCGCCGAACATGTGGCGGTCGTCGCCTTGGTCGCTCGAATCCTGTACCGATAGCTCGACGTGCTGCTGCAGCTCGTCGAGGCCGACGGCCCGCCGGACGGCGAGCGGGTGAGCGGCCGCGACGCAGAGCACGCACTCGATATCCGGCAGGGCTTCGGCCGCGAGCAGCGGGTGGGGCGCGTAGTCCTTCACGAGCATCAGGTCTGCATGGTCCTTGTCGAACCGGAATTGAACGCCGCCGAGAAACTCGACCTTGACCTGGATGCGGGTCGGCACCCGCTCGTCCGCCAGCGTCCTGAGGGCGCGCAGCGTCGGCTCGAGCGGCAGCAGGCCGTCCACGATCACCGTCAGCCGCGGCTCCCAGCCGGCCGCGAACTGCTGCGCGACGGATGCCACGTGTTCCGCCTGCGCGATCAGCCGGCGCCCCTCGGCCAGCACGGCCTCCCCGGCCGCCGTCAGCCGCACCCGATAGCCGCTGCGGTCCAGCAGTCCGACGCCAAGCTGCGCTTCGAGCTTCCTGATCTGGTAGCTGACTGCGGACTGGACCCTGTTGAGGCGCGCCGCCGCGCGCGCAAACCCGCCGTGGCGGATCACCGCATCGAGAGCCTGAATCGCGTCGAGATCGGGGCGCATGAAGGGCGAAAGATTAGAACGTGATTGCCACGTTTATACGCTTTATTTGAACGAAACGGCAGCCTAGGCTGTACCGGCCGAAATGCCGGCCTGCCGCGGAGACGGCCGATGAACGAGCGCGCCGAGCAGACCACGGGGCCGAAACGCCGGACCTGGGCCGAGCCCTGGAAGGTCAAAGTCGTCGAACCGATCCGGATGACGAGTCGCGCGGAGCGCGAGCGTGCGATCGCTGCCGCCGGCTACAACACCTTCCTGTTGAGGTCGGAGGACGTCTACATCGACCTGCTGACCGACAGCGGAACGGGCGCGATGAGCGACTCGCAGTGGGCCGGCATGATGCTGGGCGACGAGGCCTATGCCGGCAGTCGCAACTTCTTCAATCTCGAGGCCGCGGTCCGGGACCACTACGGCTATCGCTACGTCGTGCCGACGCACCAGGGCCGCGGCGCCGAGAACATACTGTCGAAGATCCTGATCAAGCCGGGCGACGTCGTTCCGGGAAACATGTACTTCACGACGACGCGCGCCCACCAGGAACTCGCCGGCGGCACCTTCGCCGACGTCATCGTGCGCGAGGCGCACGACCCCGCGTGCGAGCAGCCGTTCAAGGGCAACGTCGACCTCGATGCGCTCGAGGCGCTGGTCAGCCGGGTCGGTACGCGCCGAATCCCGTACATCTGCCTCGCCGCCACGGTCAACATGGCGGGCGGGCAGCCGGTGTCGATGGCGAACGCGCGCGCGGTTCGCGAGCTCGCCGACCGCCACGGCATCAAGGTCATGCTCGATGCGACGCGTGCGGTCGAGAACGCGTATTTCATCCAGCAGCGCGAGCCGGGCTACGCCGGCCTGCCGGTCGCCGCGATCCTGCGCGAGTTCTGCGGTTACAGCGACGGCTGCACGATGAGCGGCAAGAAGGACTCGCTGGTCAACATCGGCGGCTGGCTGGCACTGAACGACCCGGCGCTCTACGAAGAGGCGAGCAACCTCGTGGTCCTCTACGAGGGACTGCACACCTACGGCGGCATGGCCGGCCGGGACATGGAGGCAATGGCCCGCGGCATCGTCGAGTCGGTGCAGGACGATCACATCCGCGCCCGCGTCGGCCAGGTGGAGTACCTCGGCCGCAAGCTGCTCGAGGCGGGCGTGCCGATCGTACGGCCGATCGGCGGCCATGCGGTGTACCTTGACGCGCGGGCCTTCTACCCGCACCTCAGCCAGGACGTGTTCCCGGCGCAGGCACTGGCCGCGTACCTCTACGAGGACTCCGGCCTGCGGTCGATGGAACGCGGCATCGTCTCGGCGGGACGCGACCGGGACACCGGCGAGAACCATCACCCGGCCCTCGAGCTCGTGCGGCTTACGATCCCGCGCCGCGTCTACACGCAGGCCCACATGGACCTGGTCGCCGAGTCGGTCGCCGAGGTGCATGCCGGGCGCCGTAGCGCGCGTGGCCTCGAGCTCGTCTACGAGCCCAAGTACCTGCGCTTCTTCCAGGCGCGGTTCGCGCGCCCGGCGTAGCGCCGTGCGGCAGTCACCGGCCCGCCCGGCGCGCGCGTGGGCGATGAGTACGCGTCGCCGGCAGACTCCGCAGCCCGCCGGCACGGCGCCCGGTCACGCCGGGCGAGCGCGCCCGATCACGAGCATCGCGAGCGCCGCGACGAGGAACGGCGCGACAAACAGAGTGTAGAGCGCAGCCGGCTGCCAGCCCTGGTCGCGCAGCACGCCGCTCCAGTACGGCGAGAGGATGGCGCCGAACCGGCCGATGCCGATCGCCCAGCCCATGCCGGTCGCCCGGACCGCGGCGGGGTAGAGCGGCGGGCCGACCGCATAGAGGCCCGCCATGGCCGCATTGGAAATGATGCCGAGCAGCAGCGCGGTCCACAGCGCCGCGCCGAGGTGCGTCATCGTCAGGCTGAAGGCATAGATGACGAGTGCGCTGCCGATCAGTGACGCCAGCAGCAGGCGGTGTGCGTCAGCACGCACCGCGGCGACCGCATAGCCGGCACAGCCGATCGTCCCGCCGAGGTTGAGAAGCACGCCGCCGGTGAGTCCCTGGGTGGCGCTCAGGCCGGCCTCCTTCAGCATGTGCGGCGTCCAGCTGACGATGAAGTAGAAGCCGGCCATCGTCGCGAAATACATCGTCCAGACGAGCAGCGTCGACGGAGTCGTCAGGATGCCGAGCTGCGCTCTGAGGCCCAGCGCATCACCGGCGGCCGGCGGAGGGAGCTCGCCGACGGGCGGTTGCCGCATCGCGCGAAGCAGCACATTGGCGCGCGCGAGGGCCGACCGCGGCCGGCGCGTCAGAAGGAAGTCGAGAGATTCGGGCAGCCTGCGCCAGGCGACCGGCAGCAGCAGCAGCGACATCGCTCCGCCGATCACGAAGGCCGAGCGCCAGCCGTATCGCGGGATGGCAAACGCCGCCAGCGAGCCACCGAGGAATGCGCCGATCGAATAGCCCGTCGCGAAGGTGCCGAGCGCCGCGCGGCGGGAGCGATCAGGGGCGTATTCGGAGACGATGACGGCAGCGCTCGCGATCGTGCCGCCGATTCCGAGCCCCGTCACGACGCGCAGCGCGCGCAGGTCCCCGAAACCCCGTGCGGCCGCGGATCCGAGCATGCCGGCGCCGGCGAGCGCGACCGAGAACAGGATGACGTTGCGCCGGCCCCAACGATCGGCGCACGGCCCGAGCAGGAGCGAGCCGACGCCCATGCCAACGAGCCCCGCGCTGAACAGCTGGCCGAGCTGCGAGTCGAGGAGCTGCCAGCTGCTCTTGACACCTGACGCCGCGAACGACATCGCGAGGATGTCGAATCCGTCGAGCATGTTGAGACCGACGCAGACGGCGATCGCGGCCAGCTGAAAGCGAGTCAGCGGACCCTCAGCGAGCGCACGACGCAGGTCCGCGGTCACGCTGCCGGCCCGCCGGTCCGACGTCTCGCGACCGCCCGGCGGGAGCCCCTGATGCCGGCCATCGACTGCAATCCTCGCTGGCGCACGCGGGGAGGATCCAAGAAAACCTGGTGGTGTGCAACAGGTCGGTCACGCTGTCTCACGCCCGTCCGTGCCCGACGCGCAGAGCGCCCGTCAGATGGACGAGCCGGCTCCCGTTGCACGGCCCCGCCGGGGCACGCCGACCGCGTCCGGGGCGCCACTGGGTTCGCCGGCGCGTCGATCGCGCCGCGCCATTGCCAGAGGGTGGTAGGCTGCGGCGCCGCCCCGCGACAGGAACGCGCGGCGCGAGAGGAGACGAGATGACCGGCAGCGTGATCTGGGTCGACGCCGATGCATGCCCAAAGGTGATCAAGGACATCCTGTTCCGCGCCGCCGAGCGCCTGGGCATCGTCGTCACTCTGGTTGCAAACCAGCCGCTCACGCTGCCGAAGATTCCGTCGCTGCGCATGCTGACAGTCGCGGCAGGCTTCGACGTCGCCGATGACGCCATCGTCTCGCGCGCGGCGCCGGGAGACCTCGTCGTCACGTCCGATATCCCGCTGGCGGCGGAGGCACTCGCGAAGGGCGCCGAGGCCGTGAGTCCGCGCGGCGAGCGGTTCTCGTCCGATACGATCCGCGGATTGCTGACGATGCGGGACTTCATGGATACGATGCGCTCGAGCGGCGTGGTCGGCGGCGGGCCGCCGCCACTCAGCCTGGCGGACCGAAACGCCTTCGCCGGGCACCTCGACCGCTGGCTGGCGCAGCGGCGGGCTCAGTGACAAGGCGACCGATGCCGGCCCTTCATCGCGAGCCCCCCGGAGGCTCGCGCTGCGGCGGGCACGCGCTGGCGCAAGACGGAGACGGTGGCGCGTCATGAACGGCGTGAACGGCAAGCTGATCGCGGCGAACGTGGTCGTGTTCGGGCTGCAGCAGCTGTATGGGCCGCAACTGGTGCCGTTCGAACTGTGGCCGCTGTCGCTGCATTCGCACGCTGCCCAAGGGCCACAGTTCGAGCCGTGGCAGCTCGTCAGCTACGCGTTCATGCACGGCGGCGTCGCGCACCTCGGGCTCAACATGTTCGCGCTGTGGATGTTCGGCCGCGACTGCGAAAGCGCTCTCGGTGCACGGCGCTATGCGATGCTGTATCTCGCCGCGGTGCTCTCCGCTGCCGGCATGCAGCTTGCGTTCTCGACGATCGCGCATTCCCGGTACCCGACGGTCGGTGCGTCGGGCGGCATCTTCGGCGTACTGCTGACCTTCGCGGTGCTCTATCCGAACCGGCGGATCATGCTGCTATTCCCGCCGATTCCCATGCCTGCGTGGCTGTTCGTGACGCTGTACGGCTTCATAGAGCTGGCGAACGGCGTGCTCGGCACCGACGCCGGAGTGGCGCACTTCGCACACCTCGGCGGTATGCTCGGCGCGGCACTATTGCTGAATCACTGGCGCCGCGCCGCACGCTGAGCGCGAACGGGCAGTGCCGGTGCGGCACGCCCGTCAGTAGTGCGGCGGGACCTCGAACTTGCTGCCGCTGGCCAACGCGGGGTCCGCCGCGTCGACGCGGTCGATCAGACGCTGGTAGCGGGCGTCGTGGACATCGAGCCGTTGCTGCTGCCGGTACAGGACGTCCGACAATTCCTGCAGCGCGCGCTCCAGGTGCGCGACCTTGATCTCAAGCATCTCGATCTGAGCGTCGTGCGACACGGTGGCTTCCGTCCGGGCGGGCCGCCAGTATAGGCGCCGGCAAGCCCGGGCTCACCGGCCGCCGGTGCGGTAGCCGGGCGCCAAGGTCCCCGAGCGGCCGTCGGGCAGGGAAGGGGACGCGATCGCGACGCAGCGGGGCAAGCCATTGATTGCCATAAGGTATTCGCACGATGGGGCGCGGCTGCCGAGTCCCTGTGGCCGGGCGGGCGTTGCGCGATCGCGGAGACCGTTCGCCATTTGGCGAGTAGAATAGCGCCATATGGCTGTATCGGACATGCAGACCGAAGCAATCCTGGGCACGACGCTCGCCGACAACGAACCGCTCAAGCTGCTCGAGCAGCTGTCGGCGGGGTTGCCGGCGGCGACCCTGCGCCAATTCAAGCGCGCGACGCGACTCGCGGACGCCGACGTGGCGGTGCTCCTGCAGGTCAGCAGTCGGACGCTCAGCCGGCTCAAGGGTGGCCGGACGCGCCTGCCGGCCGTCCTGAGCGACCGGCTCTACTCGGTGGCGTCGGTCTACGCGCTGGCCGAGGCCGTCTTCGGCGCCACGGACCGCGCAGCGGCGTGGCTGAATGCGCCACAGCACGCGTTCGGCGGGCGCCGCCCGCAGGAGTTGGTGGCGACGGAGCTCGGGCGAGCGCAGGTGCGGGCGTTGCTGCGCCGGATCGAGCACGGCTTCCTTGCCTGAAGCGGCGCGGACCGTCCGCCTCTTTAGGCTGCTGAAGCAGAAGTACGCGCGCCAGGCGCTGGCGGGTCGTGGCGGCCTCGAGGCCGACGGCCGCTGGCACACCGCAGGACGCCCGATCGTGTACCTGGCGAGTTCGGAGGCGCTGGCGGTCCTCGAGGTCCGCGTGCATCTCGGATCGGTCGTTCCCGTCGATGCGTACCAGCTGCTCACGGTCGAGCTTCCCTCCAGGAGTGTCGTCATCCTGGGCCAGGAGGACTTGCCGCGCGGCTGGGACGCCGTGCCGTTCGGATCCGCGAGCCAGCAGCTCGGCGACCGGTGGCTCGCCGAGGGCGCCAGTCTCGCCCTGCGTGTGCCCTCGGTGCTAAGCAGCAGTGACTTCAACGTGCTCTTCAATCCGGCTCATCCCACGGCGTCGCGCGCCCGGACCGTCGTGCGCCGGCGGTATCGGTTCGATAGCCGGCTGTTCTAGACCGCATCGATGGCGGCGTCATTGGCCGCCGACGGCAGGCGGTGCTATACCCCCAGGCGGGCGCGGCCCGTCGGCCGCCGGACCGCAGCAGATGAGCTACGCGGTGCTTGCCTCGCTGACAGTCGCGCTGCACGTGGCGTTCATCGCGTTCGTCGTGCTCGGCGGCCTGATGGTGGCGCGGCGTCCGCGCCTCGCTCTGCTGCACCTGCCGGCGGTGGCCTGGGGTGCCTTCGTGGAGTTCTCCGGCCGCGTCTGCCCGCTGACGCCGCTCGAGAACCGATGGCGCGCGCTCGCCGGCGCGGCCGGCTACCCTGAGGGCTTCGTCGAGCACTACCTGCTGTCGGTGATGTACCCGGCCGCCCTGACCCCGGCCACCCAGTACCTGCTGGGGACGCTCGTGCTCGCCGTAAACGTCGGCGCGTACGTGTTCTTGTGGCAGCGCGCTCGACGCCGTTCAGGCCGCCCCCGCGCGTCGTCGGACGCAGCGCACTGAGGATCGCCGCCAGGAGGCCACCGGTCGCGGTGCGAACGGCGCGTCAGCCTTCGCCCGGCACGCGTTCGACGAGCTCCGGTCCGAGCCCCGCCACCGTTGTCACGCCGAGCTGGCCCAGCGCGAGGTCGAGCTGCTCGCGCAGGATACCGAGCGATCGTGCTGCCCCGGCCAAGCCCGCGGCGGCAACGCCATAGGTCGGTGCCCGACCGAGGAATACGAAGTCTGCTCCGAGGCTGAGGGCGACCGCGACGTCGGAGCCGCTGCGGATGCCGCCGTCGACCATGACCGCGACGCGCGTGCCGACGGCCGCGCGGATCGCGGGCAGGACGTCGATCGCCGCGGGCAGACAGTCGAGCTGCCGGCCGCCGTGATTCGACACGATCAGGCCGTCGACGCCGAGCTCGGCGGCGCGGCGCGCATCGTCGGCGTGCTGTATGCCTTTGAGCACCAGCCGCCCCGGCCATTCGCGCCGGTACACCTCGACGTCGCGCCACGTCTGCGTTGCAAACGAGTGCGACACGAGGAACTGTGCGACCTCGCGTGCGCTGGCGCCTGGCGGTGCGTATGGCGCCCAGTTCCCGAATGCCGGCAGGCCGCCACGGACAAGGTACTCGACGGCCCAGCGCGGGTGGAGGAGGCCATCGACGAGCAGCGACGGCGACATCCGAATGGCGAAGTCGAAGCCATTGCGCACGTCGCGCTCGCGCCGGGCCGGGATCGGCAGGTCAACCGTGAGCACCAGCACGCCGAGCCCGGCCTGGGCGCTGCGCCGCAGCAGGTCGAGCGAAATGCTCTGTTCGCGCGCCGGGTAGAGCTGGTACCAGGCGTGTCGAGGCGCGACGCGCGCGACGTCCTCGATCGTTGCAACGCTCGCCCCCGACAGCACATAAGGCACGTCCGCGTCCTTGGCCGCCTGTGCGAGCAGCAGTTCGCCGCGGTGCCGAAACAGCCCGACAAGGCCCACCGGCGCGATCCCGAACGGCGCCGCGAATGAATATTCCCACAGCCGCGTGGCGAGACTGCGCGCGCTGACGTCGACGAGGTATCGGGGCCGGAGACGATACCTTTCGAACGCTGCACGGTTGCGACGCACGCCGGCATCGTCGCCGGCGCCCCCATCGATGTAGTCGAACAGGATGCGTGGCAGGCGGCGCCGGGCCAGGCGACGCAGATCCTCGATGTTGACCACCCGGTCCAGAGCTCGCATGTCAGCCTTTGCTCGGTCGCGCCAATCTTTGAACAAGTTTGCCGCAAATCCCCTGGCGACAGCGCGGGCAGCGACACGATCCTCGAAGGCGCCCGGTCTGCCGGCGACGGTCCGTGACGACGCCGCGCACTCAGTCACCCGGTCCGGCGTCCGACGACGCCCGCGACTCGGCGCACCAGCCAGCGGGGCAACGTGCGCCCGGATACGGCCGCGGCCCAGTTGACCACGCCCGGGACGCACACGGCCTCGCCACCCATGCATGCCTCGTAGCCCTGCGAGGCGACGGAACCGGCGTCTGCGACCAGGATTCCAGGCAGCTTCGCTACCCGCGGATGGGCGTGCACAATCGCGACCTTCATCGGCGTGTCCGTGATCCCCGGGCAGAGCGCCGTTACGGTGACACCCGTGCCGTCGAGCTCCTCGGACAGCGACTCGCTCAGTGACAGCAGGTAAGCCTTGGTCGCCGCGTAGGTCGCCAGCGTCGGGACAGGCACGAACGACGCGATCGAGCACACGTTGAGCACCCGCCCGTGGCCGCGGCGGACCATGGGCGGCACGAAGTGGGACAGCAGCGCGGTGGTCGCCGCGACGTTCACGGCGATGATCTGCTGACTGCGCGTCGCGGCCATGCCGGTGAAGCGGCCGAGTTCGATGATGCCGGCGTTGTTGACCAGGATGTCGACCGGCACCCGGCGGCGCCGCAGCGACTCGGCCAGCGCAGGCACCGACCGGCGGTGCTGCAGATCCACCGACGCCACGCGGACGTCGACGCGATACGCCACCTCGAGCTCGCGCGCGAGCGCCTGCAGCCGCCGCGCGCGCCGCGCCACCAGCACCAGATTGCAGCGGCCTCGAGCGAAGCAGTGCGCGAGCGCCGCGCCGATACCGGAGGAGGCTCCGGTGATGAGTACCGTCTCGCGGCGCCGGATCTTGCGAGCCTGCATGGCTGGCCTCGGAGGGCGGGGGGCACCGGCACGCGGCGCCCGCGACGGCAGCCTAGCTCGCCCGCCGCCGCGGGCCTACCCGCAAGATCCGCAGCCGGGCACTCGAATTGCGTCGCGACGACGCGCCCCGTCCGCGGCCCGGCACGGAGCCGCCGCCCCGGGGCCCGCGCGCGCGCCGCTCAGGTCTCCGGCACCGGCAGGTGCACGTTCACGATCGTCCCACGCGGCTCCCGCCGCAGAACCGAGAGGCCGCCGCCGAGCGCCGCGAAACGCTCCTGGATCGCGAGCAGTCCGAGCGCGTTGGCCTTGCGCAGATCCTGATCGCTCACCCCGACGCCGTCGTCGGAGATTGCCAGCGTGACCCGGTCCTGTTGCGCGGCGAGCTCTATAGTCACCTCCGTCGCTCGCGCATGGCGCGCGACGTTGGTCAGCGCCTCCTGCACGGCGCGGAAGAACGCGAGCCGGGTCGCGTCGGTCAACCTCGGGAAGGCGCCGTCCTCGGTGACCCTGATGCGCAAGCCTGAACGCTCGCCGAACTGCCGCGCGAACTGGGTCACGGCGGTCGCGAGTGGCAAATGGGCGAGCGTGCTCGGCCGCAACGAATTGGTCAGCGCGCGCAGGTCGGCGATGCACTTGTCGATCGCGCGCGCGATGTCGTCGCAGGCCTGAGCAATCACGGCGTCATTGCCCGAGTGCGCGCGCAGGCGATTCAGGTCGAAGGTCGCGGCGACGAGATCCTGCGCGACACCTTCGTGCAGGGTGTGCGCAACCGAGCGACGCTCGTCCTCGCGGACCGTCTCGAGTCGCTGCGCAAGCTCGCGAATCCGCTCGTAGGAATTGCGCAGGCTGGTGATGTCTTCGACGGTCGTCAGGAAGCGGTTGCGCTTCAGCCCCGGCGAGGGGAGGGCGATGGGCCGCGACCGCACCCAGCGGAATTCACCGCTGGGCCGCCGGACGCGGAAAGTGTGCACGCTCGGACGGTCGCTGCGGACGGCGGCGCGCCATGCGGCGATCACATCGGGAATGTCCTCGGCCACGAAGGCGGCCTTCCAGCCGTCGCCGAGCGACGCTCCGTCGGCGAGTCCGGTGATCTCGTTCCAGCGCGGATTGGTGTACGTGCACCGACCGCTCGTGTCGGTGACGAAGATGCCGACGCCCGCGGACGTGGCGAGTTCGCGGAATTGCGCTTCACTGGCCTCGGTACGCTGCTTTTCCGTCTCCACGCTCGCCAGCAGCTTGACGGCGACCGCCAGCACGAGCATCGGCGAGCTGAGCGCGGCCACGAACAGATTCATGACCCACACCGGCGAGTTCAGGCCCTCGAGCTCGGGTGTTGCAAACGAGTACTGCACCGGCGAAAGCGCGATGAACGCCGCGCGCGCCGCCGTCGAGATCCCGAGGACGAAGAACGTCAGCGCGACCAGCCGGGCAACCGTTCGCCCGGGTCCCGCGGGCTCCCGCCACGCGACCAGGGCGCCGCCGCAGTAACCGATCGCCACGACCGAGGATAGCGTCGCGATCCGGATGGCGGTATTCGGCCAGACAAACGTGAACAGGACGGCCGACGCCACGCTGACGGCGACCAGCACGTTAACCAGCCGGTCGCGTGCCTCGCCGGCGTAGAAGCGCGACAGGCCGGCGAACAGCAGTACCGGACCGACTGCATACGGGACATTGAAGAGCATCGACGACAGGCGCCAGTCCTGGATCGGAACGATCCCGGCCAGGAAGGCCAGTGCCAGACAGGCGGAGGCCGCTGCCCAGAACGCCGGGCCGGCGATTCGCGGTGCGTAGCGCGCCAGTCCGGCGAACACCGCCGTGCTCGCGGCGCCGGCGACCGCGAGGACCGCGTACAGCGTTGGCTCGTGAAGCATCATCGGTCCGCGGTACCTTGTCTCATCCCGGAGGCGGGCCGCACCGGCGCGGCGGCGATGCGCATGG
>Ga0335071_10005008_pt1 | contig 13826 bp, 13 predicted proteins | sample Lox_Sample_15_FD_206724 | JGI IMG/M metagenome (GOLD analysis project Ga0335071, IMG submission 206724) | Soil microbial communities from Loxahatchee National Wildlife Refuge, Florida, United States - Lox_Sample_1.5 | ecosystem: Environmental > Terrestrial > Soil > Wetlands | place: USA... | reverse complement strand
CTACAACCGGCAGCGGAGGCAGCAGTGCTTGGGGTTCTTGTCCCCCGCTGCATTCCTCCGGCAATTTTATATAAAGGGGCTTGCTGCATAAGGAGATTGGTGTCCGGGATTGACATCACAGCTCAGGTATATTTGAACTTCAATTACTTACAAACTTAGCAAGTTTTTTGCATATTAATATACGAATCAGTAAATCTGTCTTGAAAGGGGACTGCCATGAAAAGGATAGAAGCAATTGTTCGACCCACGGGGGTAAAGCAGGTTTGCGGTGTTTTGGAAAGAGTAGGTTATCCAGGTGTCACGATTTCGAGTGTTGAGGGTCACGGGCGCCAAAAAGGGTTTCGTGAAGTCAGTGTGCGCGGCAAGATGTGCAAGCTGCCGTTCATTGAAAAAAAAAGAATAATGCTGGTTGTTGAGGACAATGATGCCGATAAGATTATCAAGGCCATCCGCGAAGCAGCGTGCACTGGCAAGATGGGAGACGGCAAGATATTCGTCTCGCCGATGGACGATGCAATCAGGATAAGCACAGGTGAGACGGGTAATGTCGCGATATAGGTTTTTCACTTTCAACTTAAGTTGTCGAGAGCTATGCCGAGGACAACTCAGTTGCAGATTTAGGGAAAGATAATTACGGGGTCAAGCAAAAAAGGCTTGCTCTATTCCCTCGAAAATATCAGAATGCCGTTTGCCGGGATGATTATCCTTGCCGAAAACGGGAGTCCGTGCATTCCGTTGCCATTTGCGTGTATTCCGCCCCCGTTTCCTGCGACCCAGGGATTGACCCAATTATCGTAGGCGTCGCTGTTGATTTCTTCTTTCCAGTAGCCGTTTATCGGAAATCCGAGTTCATAATCAAAATGGGTCGACTCGTTCAGGCTTGCAACTATGACGACATCATGTCCCCCGTCCGGCTCCCATCGGTGGAAAGCGATTATTCGGTTTTCGTTATGCACATGAAAGACGTTGATGCCGGCGGCCCTTAAGCCTTTTAAACGGTTGCGAGCACTGATGATATCGCGGCTAAAGCTCAGAAAATCGGCCATAATACTGTCACCCTTACCGAGTCCGTCCCACCAGATCTGGAAGGGGCTGTTCGGCTGGTCGCTCCACTGCTTGTCCTCGAGGATTTCCTGTCCCATAAAAATATGCGGGATTCCTGCAGCTGTCAGAGTAAGGCCCAGGGCGACACGCGAACGGCTGCGCGCGTACCAGGACCGGCTGTCGGAGCTGTCGGCAATTTTCGGAATTCGCCACCCGCGATCACTCCTCACAATGTCGTGGTTTTCAGTACACTGGACGGCCCGCCATTTTTCATCAAGTACAGGCGAGGCGATTTGGCCCGCGATTCGGTCCATATCGACAAATGCGGCTGCACCCTGAGAAGTCTGGCCAATGGCGCTGCGAACGGCATCACGCAACCCGTCATTCAGGGTGGCATCGAACCCTGCACCATTTTGAGTTGTAGGACTAACCGTTGCCTGCTGGACCGGCCAGCATTCGGCTATATGTATTGCTTCGGGCTTAATGTAGTGGCAAGTATCAGTAACGTATTTGCAGAACAGCCATCCGTGCTCTCCTCCTTCGTTTTTGATGACGCTGACCTCGTCATATCGGAACCCGTCGCAATGGTATTCAGTGAGATAGAACGTTGCATTGTCGATAAGGAACTGCTTGACCTTATCGTTCCAGTAAGCGAAGACCAGCCCCCCGGCCCAGCCATGGTCTGTAAAATAGAGACTGTCGTTCTGATTGCCGTACGGTTTGCGGTCGAAGAAGTAAATACTTTTATCGCCGAAATCTCCGCCGGCGTGATTGTAAACGACATCCAGCAGCACGGCAATGCCGTGGACATGGCACATGTCGATCATCACCTTTAGCTGATTCGCGGAGCCCTGGATGTCCTGCAGGCTGTACGGCCTGAAATCAGGATTGACGGACAGCAGCTTCCGGTTTATAGACGCCAGGTATGCATCCAGCGCCGGGTCTGCCTCCTTGACACTATAATCCGTTTCGGGCGAGAAATAATCAACACCGTTATAGCCGAGACTGTATGTGGTCGGAAATTCGACCACTGGTAACGGCTGGATAGCGTTTATCCCAAGTGCCTTCAGGTAAGGCAATTTTTCCGCAACATCGAGAAACGTACCGTTATTCCTGCCCGCCGGTATATACCAGACACCGATGTGAAACTGATAAATGAGGAGTTCATCAAATGGAGGGGGCTGGAATCCCTGATCATGCCATGGAAAGGTCGCGGGATTTATAAGCAGGCAATGGCATTCCGGCCACATGGGGTCGTCAGTAAGGTCACGGGCATGGGGATCGCGCTTCAGTCCCTTTGTACCGCCGTCAGGGCCGACCAGATAATACATATATCTCTCGCCGGTTTTCAGTCCTGGAACAAAACCTCCCCAATATCCGTCTTCCATTTGGTTTAGTTTGCCTGCCTGCGCGCTATCCCAATCACCTTCACCTGTTTTTGAATAATTCCAAAGGACCCTTACCTCGCGAGCAGCAGGCGCCCATATGCGGAAGGTGGACCCTTCGCCCGTTCCGAGGATATTACCACCTAAAGGGGTATTGTTATTTACGTGATCGAGGCTTAATTTCTGCAATTCATCCATAGCTCCTCCACTTCGCGGGGAAAAGGCCTTGTATGACAGAACCGGTTCTTTGCTTTACCGACAATGTCGGCGGATATCCAAAGAGTATCAGTTTGCCGGTACATTGTCCAGTCCACTTTATTTATAAATAATGGACTGCACAACCTGAAGTATTTAACTCTCGCACGCTGAATTGGTCCTTATGATGGAACGGCTTGCACCGTTTGAATAGTTTGAACCGTTTGAACTGTTTGGCCCTGAAAACCCGGACAGTGTGTTTCGATTCAAAGGCTTCAGGTTATGGAGCCGGAAAACTTATGAATAATATAGGCGAGTTGTGGAAATATCTTACAGCTTGCTGCGGAATCTTTCATGCATCCGTTTGTGCAGGCACCGGGGATGGGTACGGGTATAATTTCAGTGGTCGAGTGCCTGAATTTTCTTTATGATCTGTGTAGTGGATATTCCGTCAACGAAAGGAAGACTTTGCACTTCGGACACGATATCAGTCCCGACTATATCTTCCTTTTTCCAGTCGCCGCCTTTAACGAGGACATCAGGCATCAGGGATTTGATTAATTCATACGGTGTGTCTTCATTGAAAATGATCACGTAATCGACGGACTGGAGGGCTGCAAGGACCTCGGCCCGCTGCTCTTCAGGATTTACAGGTCTTCCGTGTTTAAGTCTGCGGACCGAGGCATCGGAATTCAGCCCAATGACAAGGACATCTCCCAGAGTCCTTGCCTCACGGAGATAGCGGACGTGACCGGCATGCAGGATGTCGAAACACCCATTGGTGAATACTATCCGTTTCCCGGATTTCCTCAGGACGCCGAGTTCTCTCTTCAATTCCACAGGGGTAACAATCCTGCCCATTATGTTATCTGCAAAAGCTTTTCTTTTGCCCTCGATACGATTTCCCTGTCGCTGTTGTATGAAAGAATTTTTATGGCTTCATCGATAGGGAACCATTTTGCTTCGTCTACTTCCCAGCTGAAATCGGTGGTATCTCCGGAGATGTACCTGATGAGGAAGTAGGTCACTGTCTTTTTGCATTTGGAATTTTCATCCTTGAGATAGAACCAGTATGATTTCTCACCCAGACGGTCGATGATCTCGCCTGTGAGGCCGGTCTCTTCCCGTATTTCCCTTACGGCAGCCATTTCTGCGCTTTCGTTCTTGTCGATGATGCCTTTAGGCAGGGTCCAGATGGTTTTGTTCTTTGTGGCAATCAGAGCGACCTCAATAAGGCTACCGGTCTTTCTGAAGATTACACCGCCCGCCGAATAAAGGTATTTGATCAAGGCAGGCTTGATCACGGTGTGCCCTTTTGCATCAGGAGCCGGAAGATATCGTTGTACATGACAAGTATCATCAGGGCAATGAGGATGGCGATACCTATCCTTTGCGAAACAGCTATTGCCGTGTCGCTGACCGGTTTTCCCTTTACGGCTTCGATAGCCATGAAGAGCAGGTGGCCGCCGTCGAGGACCGGTATGGGCAGCAAGTTAAGGACCCCGAGATTGACGCTCACAAGGGCCATGAAAAGGAAATAAGTAATAGCGCCGGCTGACGCAGCCTTGTTCGATTCAGAAAAAATAGCTATCGGACCGCCGAGATTCTTGTATGATATCTCGCCGCTTACTGTCATCCTCAATGAATCAAAGATCATAGTCCCCATTTTGTATGTAGCAAACGCTCCTTGCAGTGGTGAATCGAGTAGAGAGTCGCTCTTGATAAGACTGTAGAGACCCCGTGCATTTTTCTTTATCCCGATGCGTCCTATGGTAATGGGTTTTCCGGAACGGTCCTTTTCCTGGACCGTCGCGGGCGTGATCGTAAAATCCAGCAGAGCATTGTCCCGCTTGACCACAATCTTCAGCGGCTTGCCGGGGCTGGTGGCGACGATATTGATGATATCGAACCATGTATTGATATCGGTATCACCTATCTTTAAGATCCTGTCTCCGGCGCGCATCCCAGCAGCAGCGGCAGGATAGTTCTGGTCCACTTCGTCCACTACCGGCATCAGGTTCTTGAGATCGGGGACCGGCACTTCGATCCCTGCTGCGAGGAGTGACGTATAAAGGCCGAAGGTCAGAACGATATTGAAAAAAGGGCCGGCCAAAACGATCAGTGCCTTTTTCCAGAGTGCCTGGCTTTTGAACGAGCGCTCTTTCTCCTGTTCCGATATCTCGTCTTCAACGTCTTCGCCGTACATTTTCACGTAGCCGCCGAGCGGTACTGCCGAAACCACATATTCGGTTTCCCCGATAGTCTTGCCGATCAGGCGGGGTCCGAATCCCAGGGAAAATTTAAGCACCTTTACGTTGCAAAGCTTTGCAAAGATGAAGTGTCCGAGTTCGTGCACGAATATGAGGATGCCGAAAAGCAGCGCCGCCAGCAAAATGCTCATCCCTTCAAAACCTCCAAAGCCTTGGCCCTGGCCCATCTGTCAGCCTCAAGGACGACGTCGAGCTGTCGCGCCTCCTGCACATTGTGGGCATCCATGGTCTTTTTAATTATATCAGGTATATTGTTGAAGCCTATAAGTCCGTCCAAAAAGGCATGAACTGCGATTTCGTTCGCAGCATTGAGGACCGCCGGCATGGTGCCTCCGATACCTGCTGCCTCATACCCGATTGACAGGCACGGGAAAGTCTCAGTGTCGGGCTTCTGAAAGGTAAGGCCCGAGAGCTTTTCCCACTCCAGCGGGACCATTACACCTTCAAGCCTGTCGGGGAACGAGAGTGCATAGGCTATCGGCCCCTTCATGTCCGGCCTTGAGAGCTGGGCGAGACAGCTGCCGTCCGTAAATTCCACAATCGAATGGACGATGCTTTGGGGATGAACTAGCACATCGATCCTGTCGAGCGGAATATCAAAGAGGTGATGCGCCTCGATGACTTCGAGGCCCTTGTTCATCAGCGTGGCGGAATCTATAGTAATTTTCTTTCCCATTTCCCAGTTCGGGTGCCGCAGGGCGTCAGCGGCAGTAATATTCGCCAGAGCGCTTTTGTTTCCGCCGAGAAACGGGCCTCCCGATGCAGTGAGGATCAGCCTCTTTACAGATTGTTTTTGGGAGCCGTTCATGCACTGGAAGAGCGCACTGTGCTCGCTGTCTACCGGGAATAGTTTCACACCGGATTTTTTTACTTCGGAGTTCACAATATCTCCGGCCATAACAAGAGTCTCTTTATTAGCCAGAGCGACATTCTTGCCCGCTCTGATTGCTGCTATCGTAGGTAGCAGGCCGGCAGCGCCGACGATGGCCGAAATAACGGTGTCGGCCTCTTTCATGCGCGCTATTTCGCAGACGCCCTGGGGACCGCCAAGGATTTCCGTAGTGGCGCCTTCAGCGGCCACTGCCCGCGCGAGTTCGTCCCGGGCTTCCGCATCAGCAACGGCAGCCATGCCGGGCCTGAAACGCACTATCTGTTCTCTCAGGAGACCGACGTTTCTCCCGGCTGCCAATCCTACAACCCTGACGAGATCAGGATATTTAGCAGCTACGTCGAGCGTGCTTGTTCCGATTGAACCTGTTGAACCGAGTATGGCTATATTCTTCATATGATCAACCTCAGCAAATAAAGTGCAGGACCGGCAAAGAGCAGGCTGTCTATCCTGTCGAGCACGCCGCCGTGGCCCGGTATCAGACTGCCGGAATCCTTTATCCCGGCGTCCCGCTTGAACATCGATTCGACAAGATCACCAAGGATTGTAACCGCACCTATAACGGCACCAATAAGGACGCGGGCAGGCAGGCCGGTTTCCCTGATAAGGAAGCTGCCGAAAAGCAGCGATGCGATAATGCCGCCGGCAACGGACCCGACTGCGCCTGCGACAGTCTTGTTCGGACTCACTTCTTTGTAAAGTTTTCTTTTGCCGATGCTGCTGCCGATATAAAACGCAAGCGTATCGGCGCTCCAGACGCACAGACAAAGGAGGAATATCCACTCATATCCGTCGAGCCTGAGATACCAAAGCGCAAGCAGGAGCGAGGGGATATAAAGAAACCCGACCAGCGCCGGAGCAATGTCTTTGAGCGCTGAAGAGGGGTCTTTTTTCACGAACAGCCTGGCCGACGACATGACAGCAAAAACAACTATAAGGAGCATCACCAGCACCCGCTCCGGGGAAGCATCCGGCCTGAAATAGGCCGAGGCAAAGAGCGCCACACCGGCAATCGTACCGAGCAATGACATGGTCCCTCCGGTTTTGTACATGGCATGGAATTCATGCTGCGCAAGCGCTGAAATCACGGCAAGAAATACGAGAAAAAAAACTGCCGGAAGCAGCGTGATGTAAAGATAGAGCAGCGGAACGGCTATGAGCGCGACAAGTATCCTCTTCAGGTGCATTGGATCGTCCCGTCCTTGACCTTGCCGAATCTCCGGTCCCTCATCTGATATTGATAAAGGGCCTCCAGAAATTCTTCTCGGGTGAAATCGGGCCAAAGGGTATTGGTAAAAAAGAATTCGGAATATGCAGATTGCCAGAGCAAAAAATTGCTGAGCCGCTGCTCGCCGCTCGTCCTGATGATGAGGTCGGGATCAGGCACCCCTGCAGTATCCATGAGGCTGCCCAGGCGTTGTTCGTCTATTTCGTCCGGTGGAAGGCCCGACCTGACTATTTGCCTTACGGCCCTTACTATCTCATCCCTGCCGCCGTAGCTCAGGGCGCAGTGCAACACGAGGCTTGAATTTCCCGAGGTTTCCTTTTCGACATGTTCTATAAGAGTCCTTATATGAGCAGATAGTTTGTCTCTGCTGCCTATCACCCTGAACCGGATGTTGTTTTTCATGAAATTGTCGAGGTCGCTGATCAATACCGTCTCGATCAGCTTCATGATGACGGATATTTCGGATTCGGGCCTCCTCCAGTTTTCGAGGGAAAAGGCGTATAGCGATAGGGCCTTGACACCAATGCCGCAGGCTGCCCTCATTATCTCGGAAACCCTTTCGACTCCTCTCTTATGACCTTCAGAGCGCGGCAGTCCCCTCATTTCAGCCCATCGGCCGTTACCGTCCATTATGATGCCCACATGCCTGGGAATAGCGCGTTCTTTCACAACATCATCCTATATTAAACGTATTAAGAAGCAAAGTTGTCCGCCAGGGAGTCCGAATTACCGGCCCTTTGTTGAAAAGATGTAGAGCCTGATTCCGGTTACATTCTGCCCCTTCAGCAATGATTTAGCCTGGCCCAGCAGATATGGTTTTATCAGCACCAGGAGCCTGTCCCCGACAATGGTATAATCGAGTATGTTCCCGCTAAGCTCTTCCAGAAAACCCCTTTCCTCAACCGTTATGCCGTTCCACCAGAAACTTCTTAGCTCCGAGCCCGAATACCCAAGACTTCTGGCAAAGCTGAACATCGATTTGCGCTTGGGCGCCAGAACCTCGGCATTGTTTGCTGCCAGCCTGTCCTTAATATACCAGTTGCCTTTCTCTATCATTATGATCTGGGATTCCTTCTTATAGGAATCGGCAAAGCCTCCGAAGTCCTCTTTGCTCGCCCATATGCGCACTCCCTTGTCATTGTACAGACTGAGAAAGCCGTTGTCCTCCCAGGCGAAGAACGCCCTTTTGCCGTCCGGCGCATATACATACTGGAAATCGAAGATGGCAATTCCCTTCGGCATCCTGAATTCCTCTCCCTTCACAAAACGCCCATCCGAATATGCGATCTGGTACATCTTGCCGTCGAATCCGTCGGCCCTCGAAAAGCCCTGACTGACAATGCTGTTTTCGACCTTTCTGATGAACGTGTTCTCGGCCTTCCAGACCAGCTTAAAGGTATCGCCCTGCAACTCAAAAATGTAGGAATTTGTATCGCCAACAGCGGATTCAAAGGTGTCACCTTTTCTAACGGTTTGGTTCCGCATCGTTGTGATAAGCAGCATATCTCTTCCATTCTTCTTTACGTCGAGTGTGTCCATCCAGAGGACCTCGTCGGCGCCGGGAACAGGGACTTCCCACAAAAGCTTCAGGTCCATGTCAGGCTTGTATATAGCAACATGGTCCCCTGATGCCAGCACTATACTTGAATTGCCGCTGCCGTCAAAATCGCCTACTGCCAGGCGTCTTGCGCTGAAGGGCAGTCTATAAGTAAGGAGCGCCTCGCCCTCGCGGGGTGCGAACATGCCGGCTGAAAATTTAAGCTGTTTTACTGCTGCTACATGCACCGAGGTCTTTGTATCGGAAAATTGTTTGCCGTCGCTCACCCAATACAGCTTTTGTGTGACTTCGATGCTGTTCTTTAGTTCCTCGGAACTCAGCACGACCGCCACCTCGGCGCTCTTGGCTTTTGCCTCGGCGATTATATCGGCAGTCGTGGCAGTCTGAAGGCCTGTGTCTATCAGTTCGAACCTGCCCGAATCAAGAAGGGCATGATAATAGGCGTCACCCAGATACCAGTCGAGATTGCCCTGATAGAACAGAAGCCGTATCTTTCGAGCAGGGACCTTGATCTTGGCCCCCTGGAAATCATCAAACTTGCCCGAAATAATAGTTCCATTTGATGAAGCGGCATCAACGGAGGTTATCTCGATGTTGCCGACTGTCATCTCCATCTTTCCCATCGGTTCTTTAGTGACGGGATGGATAAAGCTTGCCCCTTCCTTGAATGCGCTGATCCTCATGCCGCGCTTAATTGAAGCTGAAGTCCCCTTGTCTATAGACACAGACTGTCCCGTAATCGAACTGATGTTCCCGGACACCAAAGCGAAATAGGAGAGGATTTCCTCTTTCAGAATGTTCAAAGAGGGAGCCAGCGGACTTACAGTCGCGGCGCTTTTGTCGGCTGCATTCGAAGGTGCCGAATATGCAGTCAGACATATAAAAAGCAGTATTATTGATGCAATCTTTTTTATCATTGATTGGCGTACCCCCCGATTTAGCTGAGAAAATGCAAATATCAGTTTAAAATATAGGCAGAAAGGAAGTCAAAAGCCTTGACTAATACGGGCCTTTAAGGTTTAAATAAACACTATGAAAAAAATCCTTATAATTTTCATGTCGATTGCAGTGATAGTTTCATTTTTGTTTATGGGCGGCTGCGGCAAGAAAGAGGTGAAGCCCGAAGGGCCTTATGATGCAGAGAAATTCCTGACTGATGCGGATAACCTGGTCAGTAAAAAAGAATACGATGAGGCCAGAAAGGTGCTGCTCGAGGTCAAGAACCGCGATTCCCAGAAGAAATATGGTGCTATTGCACAACTGAAAATAGCTGACTCCTACAGCAAAGAAGGCGAGCCGGAGCTCGCCATTGCGGAATATCGTAAATTCATCGACCTTTACCCCGACAACCAGTACGCTTCATACGCGCAGTACCAGATCGGCATGTCTTATTACTCTCAGATCGAATCGCCCGACAGGGGCTCGGGTGCGGCGCGCGACGCACTTGTGGAATTCAATCGCCTTAAACAATTGTATCCTCGAAACCCTTACAGGGATGTTGTCGAACTCAGGATAGAACGGGCAAAGACTGTCATCTCCGACGGCGATTTCATGATCGGGGAATTCTATTTCAATAAAGAATCCTATCAGGCCGCTATCGACAGGCTGGAAGGCCTCCTGAAAAAATACCCCGATTACAAGAAGGAAGATAAGGCATTACTGATTATCGGGAAATCATATAAGGGCCTCAAGAAAAATGACAAGGCCAAAGAGGTCTTTGCCAGATTGATCGAAAAATACCCGACGAGCGATGCCGCCAAAGAAGCAAAGAAGCTCATATCCAAATAGAACCGCCGTCACCGAGGAGTCCCGAAATTTGCGCCCTGATCATTACCCCGCCTTTATAAACCTCATTGGTAAGAAATGCGTTGTCGTAGGTGGAGGCAAGGTTTCCGAGAGAAAGACTTCAGCCCTTGTAAGGGCGGGCGCTCATGTGTATGTGATAAGCCCTGAGCTTACTGTCCGTCTCGAAAAAATGAAATTATCCGGCGCTATTAAACACGTTGCAAGACCATACAGGAAGGGCGACCTTAAAGGGGCTTTCCTTGCAATAGCTGCGACTTCGAACGAAAAAGTGAACAGGACTGTTGCGGGCGATGCCTCTTTTTTGGTAAATGTAGTCGATTTTCCAGGACAGAGCAATTTCATCACCCCCGCTGTAGTCGCGAGAGGACCTTTGACTATAGCTGTCTCAACCGGCGGGGCAAGCCCTGCCATGGCGGCAGAGGTCAGAAGGGAGCTTGAACTTCTTTACGGAAATGACATGGCCCGGTATATAGCCTTCCTCTCCAAACTGAGGAAAGAGGCAATGAAAACCGTCGCAGACAGGAAGGTTCGGGAGAATTTTCTCAGGCGTGCCGCATCAAAAGAGATTATGGATATTCTTCGCGGGGAAGGTCTTGAAAAGGCGAAGGAGAAAATGCTCCTGGAATTATCAGAGCTGAGGAAACAAAATGATTAATGCCGGCGTCATCGGTGTCGGGTATCTCGGGCAGCACCATGCGCGGATACTTGCCGGGCTTGAAGGTGTGCGGCTCGCCGCGGTTGTAGATACCGACATTAAAAGGGCCGAGGAGATAGCTGCGAAGTACGGCGGCAGGGCCTTTGCCGATTATCGCGAGGCCATGGAAACGGTTGACTCTTTCAGCATAGTCGCTCCGACCACCATGCATCACGGGATCGCGATGGAATGCATCAGGGCCGGCAAGGACATATTGATAGAAAAGCCGATCTCGGCAACGATAGAGGAAGCCGACGAAATCATCGCCGAGTCGCAGAAACGGGGAGTCATCGTTCAGGTCGGCCATCTCGAAAGGTTCAACCCGGCGGTCCTGGCAATATATCCGCTGATTACGCATCCCGTATTTTTCGAGGCAGAAAGGCTCTCTCCTTTTCTCGGCAGGGGGATCGATGTTGATATTACCCTTGATCTCATGATCCATGACATAGACATAATCCTGGCGATTATTTCTCACAGCGGCGTTACGCCGAATGTAATCGACATAAAGGCTTCTGCCGCGAGGGTCCTTACGGAAAAAATAGATGAGGCGAGGGCCTGGTTCGAATTTGAAAACGGCGCCCAGGCACTATTGACCGCAAGCAGGCTCTCTTTCGAGAAATCCAGGAAGCTCAAGATATTCCAGGATGATGCCTTCCTCCTTGTCGATTATCAGAATATGGAGATTAAACGTTTCAGTAAGGTGGGCGGCAATATCGCTGCTGAATCTATCCATGTCGAAAAGCATGAACCTTTGAAAGAAGAGCTGAAGGACTTCATTACGTGCATTACCGACAGGCGCAGGCCGCTTGTCTCTGCATCAGATGGAAGGAATGCGCTAAGGATCGCTATGGAGATAGGCAAACGGATACCGATAGTCAATAAAAAGAAAGGTAAAACGCCGAAGAAGTGATGCGGCGGTACAAGGTGGAATTCTCATGAAGCCCATGATCGATCTGAAAAAGCAGTATCTCGAAATAAAGGAAGAGATTCTTTCGATGATGAATGATGTCCTCGAAAGTTCCCAATATGTCCTCGGCAAAAAAGGCGCCGAGCTTGAAGGCAAGGTCAAGGCATACCACGGGGTGAATGAGGCGATAGGTGTTGCCTCCGGCACAGACGCACTCCATCTCTCGGTGCGGGCGTTCGGTATCGGCCCCGGCGATGAGGTCATCACGACGCCCTTTACTTTTTTTGCAACAGTAGAGGCGATAATGTATGTGGGAGCGCGCCCGGTGTTCGCTGACATCGAGCCCGAAACTCTCAACATAGACCCGGCGTCAATCGAAAAGCTGATCACAAAGAGAACAAAGGCCATACTGCCGGTGCATATCTTCGGTCATCCGGCTGACATGGAGAGGATCATGGCCATTGCCAAGGCGCATGGACTGAAGGTCATTGAGGATTGCGCGCAATCGTTCGGTGCGTCCCTGCACGGCAGAAAGACCGGCAGTTTCGGAGACGCCTCATGCTTCAGCTTTTACCCCAGCAAGAACCTGGGCGCTTACGGAGACGGCGGGATGATAATCCTCAACGATCACGATGTCGCCGAAACCGTAAAAAAGCTGAGAAACCATGGCTCCGGTGGCGGCTACCGTCACGAGTGCCTCGGGTACAACAGCAGGCTCGACGAGCTTCAGGCCGGCATCCTGCTCATCAAACTCAAGAGGATCGATGAGTATAATGCGAAGAGGCGCCAAAAGGCCGCCATCTATACTCAACTGCTGTCGGATGTAGTAACTTGCCCTGCCGAAAAGGAAGGGGCCGTTCATATATATCACCAGTACACGATAAGGCATGCCAGGCGTGACTATATCCGGCAATACCTGAAGGAACACGAGCTGCCGTCGGTTGTATATTATCCGATCCCGCTGCATCTGCAGGATGCCATGAACTATCTGGGCCACAAGGAGGGAGATTTCCCGGTTGCCGAGCAGGTTTCGCGTGAGGTGCTCTCGCTGCCGATGTATCCTGAGCTGGATGAGCAGGACGTTCAACTCGTATCTGAAACCATCCGTCAATGTCTCACTTAGATATCCGGAGGCTGATGATCATTGCGGGGGAAAGCTCCGGCGAGCTTTACGGGGCCTTACTCGCAAGGAGCGTCCGGGCCTCTTTCCCTGATGCCGAGATTACCGGCATCGGCGGAGATCGCATGGCTGATGCAGGCGTGAAGCTGATGTCCCGCATATCAAGCTCTTTCGGCATAGTAGAGGCGATCAGGACATATCGCGCTTTAAGGAGTACCTTTCGCAAGGCCGTTGACGCGCTTGCAACCTTTGCCCCACAACTGATAGTTCTGATCGACTATCCCGATTTCAATATGCGTCTTGCCGCCGAGGCAAAGAAGAGGGGGATAAAAGTCCTCTATTACGTGAGCCCGCAGGTTTGGGCGTGGAGGCAGAAACGGATATATGCCATCAGTCGCACCGTGGACAAGATGGCCGTTATTCTCCCCTTTGAGGTAGAGGTTTACAGCGAGACAGGCCTGTCATGCGAATTTGTCGGGCATCCTGTCATGGATGAAATACTGCAGACTATCGGAGCGGAGGGGTTCGGATTGCAGGACATAGGTTCCGCTGCGCTCAAGGCCTGCATGAAACAGAAACTCGGGGTTGACCCGAACAAACCCGCACTCACTATTATGCCGGGCAGCAGACGTCATGAGATATCGAGGCTTTTGCCGGTACTTTCTCAGGCTGTTGCGGAATTGAAGAAGAGGCATCCCGACTATCAATATATAATCCCGGTTGCACCTAA
>Ga0335071_10005007_pt1 | contig 13826 bp, 14 predicted proteins | sample Lox_Sample_15_FD_206724 | JGI IMG/M metagenome (GOLD analysis project Ga0335071, IMG submission 206724) | Soil microbial communities from Loxahatchee National Wildlife Refuge, Florida, United States - Lox_Sample_1.5 | ecosystem: Environmental > Terrestrial > Soil > Wetlands | place: USA... | reverse complement strand
TGTCGGTCTGCTTTCGCTCCGAACAGACGTGGCGCATTCGTACCCTGATGGCGACGGCGCTGTCGCTCCACGCCGTGCTGTGGTTCTGGTACCCGTACGGTCGATACGCCTTGATGGCATGGACGTTGACGGCGATCGCAACAATGGGCGCGCTCGTCTCATCCTGGGGCAAACGCATCTCGGTGAAGGTCACAGACCGGTACGGCAGCGTCCCCATGATGTTTGGATTTCGTGGCGCCGCGCATGGGAAATAGCGCGTCGGTCAATGGACACGATCGCCAACGGCACGATCATCGACCGGCGCCGAGGACAATTGCGACTCGGAAGACTACGAACCGATCTGAGCACCGGGATGCGCTGGCTGTAGCACTACGCGGCGACGTTGAGCTCCTGCTGGAACTGCTCGAAGGCGGAGATCGCGTCGGCCGCGTACATCAAGGATGGCCCGCCGCCCATGTAGACGGCCATGCCGAGCGTCTCTTCCACCTCCTGGCGCGTCGCGCCGAGCCTGACCAGCGCCTCGGTGTGGAAACCGATGCAGCCATCGCAGCGCGTCGCGATCCCGATCGCGAGCGCGATGAGCTCCTTGGTTTTCCTGTCCAGCGCCCCGTCGCTGGTCGCGGCCTTGGCCAGCGCGGAGAAGCCCTGCATGGTTTCGGGAATGTCCTTGCGCAGCTTCTTCAGCTCGGCGGAGATTCGCCGGGTGATTTCGGTGTAGTTCTTGTCCATGGCCAAAAGTCCTTACTTGCTTGGAGAGGATGCGGGCGGCGTCCGCAACGCGATGTAGATGGCGGGAATGACGAGGACGGTGAGCAGCGTCGACGATGCGAGGCCGAACAGCAGCGAGATCGCCAGCCCCTGAAAGATCGGATCGAGCAGAATGGTGGCGGCGCCGATCATCGCGGCGAGCGCGGTCAACAGGATCGGCTTGAAGCGCACAGCGCCGGCCTCGAGCACCACATCGCGCAGCGGTTTGCCTTCGCCGCCGCTGTGCCGGATGAAGTCGACCAGCAGGATCGAGTTGCGCACGATGATGCCGGCGAGCGCGATGAAGCCGATCATCGATGTCGCGGTGAACGGCGCACCGAGCAGCCAATGCCCGATCAGGATTCCGATCAGCGTCAGCGGGATCGGCGTCAGGATCACGAGCGGCAGGCGAAAACTCCTGAACTGGGCGACCACGAGCACATAGATGCCGAGGATCGCCGCGCCGAACGCGGCGCCCATGTCGCGGAAGGTGACATAGGTGATCTCCCACTCGCCGTCCCAGAGCAGCGTCGGGTGTGACTCGTCCGCCGGCTGTCCATGCAGAGCGATCACGGGTTTGGGCAATGCGCCCCAGTCGTGGGCATCCACGCGATTGGCCACCTCCAGCATGCCGTAGAGCGGCGCCTCGAAGCGGCCGGCAAGCTCCGCCATCACCATGTCGGCGAAGCGGCCGTCACGCCGGAAGATGACCGGCGAGCCCTCCTCCATGGTCGCCTTCACGACCTGGCCGAGTTCGACAACCGTCTTGCTGCCGGGCAGCGTGTTGGCCGGCACCGGCGTCGAGGCGAGTGCCTCGTCCCAGCTCAGATCGCGCTTCGGCAGCTTGACGGCGATCTCGATCGGATTGCGGTCCTCGCCGCGATGCGAGTAGCCGACCGAGACGCCGCCGAACAGGGTCTGGATGGTGTCGTAGACGTCGCGCTGCTCGACATTGAAGAACTCGAGCCGCTCCTGATCGATCGACAGCCGTAGCCGCGGCCGTTTTGCGCCGATCGAGTCGTCGACATCGACGATGAACGGCACCTCGGCAAAGATCTTCTTCAGCTCGCCGGTCACGGCGCGTCGCGTCGCCGCGTCCGGTCCATAGATCTCGGCCAGCAGCGTCGCAAGCACCGGCGGCCCCGGCGGCACCTCGACGACCTTGACGACGGTGCCGGCCGGCAAGGCGACGGCCTTCAGACGCTGGCGCAGGTCGAGCGCAATGTCGTGGCTCGCCCGCTTGCGGTCGGCCCGCGCGGTCAGGTTGACCTGCAGCTCGCCGAGCTCGGGGCGCTCGCGCAGATAATAGTGGCGAACCAGCCCGTTGAAATTGAACGGCGCCGGCGTGCCGGCATAGGCCTGCACCGAGGTGATCTCGGGCAATGCGTGCGCGACGTCGGCAGCCTCGAACAGCACTCGCTCGGTCGCCTCCAGACTCGCGCCTTCCGGCAGGTCGACGACCACGGCGATCTCGGACTTGTTGTCGAACGGCAGCAGCTTGACCGTGACGGATTTTGTCGCGAACAGCAGCATCGACAAAAGCGTCGCGACGCCGACACTGACCAGAAAAATCCAGGCCGAGCGCCTGCTCCTGACGACGTGATACGCGACCCGCCGATAGAGCCGTCCCAGTCGGCCTTCGTCATGCGCGGCCTGGCGCGACGCCGTGCCGCTTCGCTTCGGAGCCAGCCGCAGCATCAGCCAGGGCGCCACCACGACGGCGACGAAAAACGAGAACAGCATGGCCGCAGATGCATTGGCCGGGATCGGCGCCATGTAGGGCCCCATCAATCCGGACACGAACAGCATCGGCAGCAGCGCGGCGACCACGGTCAGCGTCGCGACGACCGTCGGGTTGCCGACCTCGGCGACCGCCTCGATCGTCGCCTGGAGCCGCGGCCGGCCATCCTGCATCGCCCAGTGCCGCGCGATGTTCTCGACCACGACGATGGCATCGTCGACCAGGATTCCGATCGAGAAGATCAGCGCGAACAGGCTGACGCGATTGATGGTGTAGCCCATCAGGTTGGCGGCAAACATCGTGAGCAGGATCGTGGTCGGAATCACCACGGCCGTGACCAGTGCCTCGCGCCAGCCGATCGCAAGCGCAATCAGCGCAACGATCGAGACCGTTGCGAGGGCGAGATGAAACAGCAGCTCGTTGGCCTTTTCGTTCGCGGTCTCGCCATAGTCGCGCGTCACCGTGACGGTCACATCGTCAGGAATGAGTTGCGACTTCAATCCCGCGAGACGCGCTGCGATGTCCTTCGAGACCACCACCGCATTGGCGCCCGCCCGCTTGGCAAGCGCGAGGCTGACCGCCGGAACGCGCTGCCAGTTGCCGTCGGCGTCGCGCGCATCGTCCCAGACTCGATGCTCAATCGTATTCGGTCCGATCACGACCGAGGCGACGTCCTTGACATAGACCGGCCGGCCATCGCGGGTCGACACCAAGAGCAGGCCGATGTCGGGAATCCCACCCAGCGTCTGCCCGGCCGCGACGTCGCGAACGATACCGGACTCCCGCGTCTGCCCCGCCAGGAACGAGCGGTTGGCATCCTTCACCTTGGCGACGAGCTGCTGCAAGGTGACGCCGAACAGCGACAGTTTTTCCGGATCGGGTTCGACCCGGATTTCCTGCGCGCTGCCTCCGGAAATGTAGGTGAGTCCGACATTGTCGACCTTGGTCAGTTCGGCGCGCAGCTTGTCGGCCAGCTGATAGAGGTCCTTGTCCGACCAACGTTCGGCGGCTTGCGGCTTTGGCGACAGGGTCAGGACGGTGACCGCAACGTCGTTGATGCCGCGGCCGACGATCAGCGGCTCCGGAATGCCGACGGGGATGCGGTCGAGATTGGCGCGGATCTTCTCGTGGACGCGCAGGATGGCATCCTCGAACCTGGTGCCGACCAGGAAACGCGCGGTCACCATTACACGATCGTCTTCGGTCTGGCTGTAGACGTGCTCGACGCCGTCGATGCCCTTGACGATGGCTTCCAGCGGCTTGGTGACAAGCTCGACGCCGTCAGGCGCGCGCAGACCGTCGGCATTGACGCGGATATCGACCATGGGGACGCTGATCTGCGGCTCTTCCTCGCGCGGGATCACGACGATTGCGATCAGGCCAACGATCAGCGCGGCGAGCAGAAACAAGGGTGTCAACGGCGAGGCGATGGTCGCCCTGGTCAATCGCCCGGACAGGCCGAGGTTCACGGTTGCACCAGCTGGTCGCCGTCGCGAAGACCGGACAGGATTTCAAGGCCGCTCGGCAGGTCGGGCGTCGGAAGATCGCGGCCGCGCTGCACCGGCACCTCGATGACGCCATTGGGCTGCCGAAGACGGACATAATCGATCCCGAAACGCGTCGTCACGTAGCTCGCCGGGATCACGATCGCCGGGCGGGTGCCGCCGGAAATCCAGACCCGGAGGCGATCGCCGACGAAATATTCACCGAGCCCCTCGACGACGGCGTCGGCGATCACACGCCCCTCCTCGATCTGCGGGTAGACCAGGTCGATGACGCCCCATTTGGTGGCCTGCTCGCTGAGTTCGGCACCGTCGACGCGGACCTTGTCGCCGGCTTTCAGGAATTGCGCGTGGCGCTCCGGGACCCGCAGGCGCAACTTGAAATTCTGCTGTGCGACGGTCGCGATCGGATCGCCGGGCAGCACCACCGAACCGACCGTCACGAGGCGCTTCAGGATGCGCCCGTCGTCGGGGGCCAGCACCTGCCCTTCCGTCATCTGCTGCTGGATGACCGCGCGTTCGGCGATCCGCGCCCGCAGGCCGTTCTGCGCCACGTTGAGCGCGGTGCGCGCCTCGTCGAGCTTGACCCGGGGCAGCGTGCCGTTGCCGACCAGCCCCTCGATCCGATTGAAATCGAGCTGCGCCTGGTCCGCCTGCGCCTGCAGTGCCTCGATCTGCGCGTCCAGCGACTTCATCTGGAGCACCAGTTTCTCGTCGCCGACGGCCGCGATCGCCTGGCCGCGGGTGACGTGATCGCCTTCGCGAACGCTGAGCTGGGCGATCGTGCCGCCGATCCGGCTGCGGGCCGGCACCACGCTGACGCTTTCGACCGTGGCGAACACCGCCTTTTCGTCGGCAACCGGCCGCGTCGCGACGGTCAGGGCCTGCGCCTGGGCTGCGACCGCCGGAAGCCCGGCCGCAACGAGGGCTCCGGTCAATAGTCCTGCGATCCGATAGGTCCGCGATCTCATCGAACTCACCTGCTTCAATTCTTCATACGGTCGCAGCGCGAGCGCTGATGACATTGACCCTGGTCAAAGCGGCGCGCCTGCACCGCGGCTATTTTGCTCTCGTCTTCGAAGGTGAACAGAAGACCTGATAGAGCGTTTTCAGAACCTCGCGCGCCGGCTCGCTGGCGATCGAGTAGTAGATCGTCTGCGCGTCACGCCGCGCCGCAACCAGCCCGTCCTTGCGAAGGAGCGCGAGATGCTGGGACACGGTGGAATCCCGCAAGTCGAGGAACTCCGCGAGCTCGCCGACCGAGCGCTCGCCATCGATCAGCTGGCAGATGATCAGAAGCCGATGGCGATTGGAGAGGGCCTTCAACAGCTCGCTCGCCCGGTCGGCCGCGGTTTCCATGATGTCGCTATTTATTTTCATAGTTGCGTATATACGATAGTTCGTATATATAGTCAAGGCGGCCGAGACAAATCCGAGGCAATCGGCGAGGCCGCAAACGGAGGCAACCGCGTTAACGGAGATGACCCATGGCGGAAGTCGTTGTGATTGGTGCCGGCCTCAGCGGGACGCTGATGGCCTATGAGTTACTGCCCGAGCTGAAGAAGGGCGATCATCTCACGGTGATCTCCGAAGGACCCGTCTACCATTTCGTTCCCTCCAATCCCTGGGTCGCCGTCGGCTGGCGCAAGCAGAGCGAAATCGAGATCGACCTCGCCGAGATCATGCAGCGCAAGGGCATCCGGCTGCTGACGCAGGGCGCCCAGCGCGTGCACGCCGCAGACAATCGCGTCGAACTGAAGGATGGCACGTCGATCGACTACGACTACCTGGTGATCGCGACCGGCCCCGAACTCGCATTCGACGAGATCCCCGGGCTCGGGCCGCAAGGGTATACGCAATCGATCTGCCACGTCGATCATGCCTCGCGCGCAAAGGACGCGTTCGAGAAGCTTGCCGCCAATCCCGGACCGGTCGTGATCGGCGCCGTGCAAGGCGCCTCCTGCTTCGGTCCGGCCTATGAGTTCCTGTTCATTCTCGAGACCGAACTGCGCCGCCGCAAGCTGCGCGACCGCGTGCCGATGACTTTCGTCACCTCGGAGCCCTATATCGGCCATCTCGGCCTCGACGGCGTCGGCGACACCAAGGGCCTGCTCGAAAGCGAGATGCGCGAGAAGCACATCAAATGGATCACCAATGCGCGCGTCGACGGCGTCACGCCCGGCGTGATGTCGATCGAGGAATTTGCCGAGAACGGAACGGTTCACCGGGCGCATGACCTGCCGTTCGCCTATTCGATGATGCTGCCGGCGTTTCGCGGCGTCGCTGCCGTGCGCGGCATCGAGAAGCTGACCAACCCGCGCGGCTTCGTCATCGTCGACAAGCACCAGCGCAATCCCGCCTTCCCGAACATTTTTGCGGTCGGCGTCTGCGTGGCGATCGCTCCGGTCGGCGCGACCCCGGTCCCGGTCGGCGTGCCCAAAACCGGCTTCATGATCGAATCGATGGTGACGGCAACCGCGATGAACATCGGTGCGCTGCTGCGGGGCCAGACGCCCGCGGCGCAGCCGACCTGGAACGCCATATGTCTCGCGGATTTCGGCGATTCCGGCGTCGCCTTCCTGGCACAGCCGCAGATCCCTCCCCGCAACGTCAACTGGTCCTCGAAGGGCGAATGGGTTCACTACGCCAAGGTTGCCTTCGAAAAATACTTTTTGCGCAAGATGCGCCGCGGCACCAGCGAGCCGTTCTACGAGCGCTTCGTGCTCAACCAGCTCAACATCCCGAAGATCAAGGAAGTCAGGACCGGAACATGAGCGATCGCCAGCAGCTCGTCTGCGGCGCGTGCGGGCAGATCAACCGGCTGCCGGCCGAACGATCGCCGGGCGACGCGCGCTGCGGCGGCTGCCATGCGCCGCTGTTCGGCGGCCATCCGATCGAGGTCGACGAGCAGGCTTTTGGCCGTCATGTCGCCCACAGCGACATTCCGCTTCTCATCGACGTCTGGGCGCCATGGTGCGGTCCGTGCCGCACGATGGCGCCGATGTTCGAACGCGCGGCACGGGAGCTCGAGCCAAAGGTGCGGCTGCTCAAGCTCAACGCCGACACGGCGCCGGAGGTATCCGCCCGCCTCGGGATCACCGGCATCCCGACGCTGCTGTTGATGCGGCATGGCCGGGAAGTTTCACGAAACTCGGGCGCCATGGACACGCAGCGCATCGTTGCGTGGACCATGGCCGGCCTGACCAGATCCAACGCAAGGAGCATGTCATGAACATCGATCGCGCCGTTCTTACCTTCGCAGGTTTCGTCGTGCTGCTCGGCCTCGTGCTGGGCTATCTGGTCAATCCTTATTGGTATCTTCTGACCGCGTTCGCTGGCCTCAACATGGTCCAGGCGTCATTCACGGGCTTCTGCCCCGCGGCGATCGTCTTCAGGAAGCTCGGACTGCGTTCGGGTTGCGCATTCTCCTGAAATCGCACGAGCGCATGTCGGATGCCGGGGCGCGGTCGGCGCCCCGGCAGCCGCGGTATTTTCGAACCTGCTAATGGATCATCCCGCATGCCCGGCCGGATCGAGCAACGCATGGCGAGGACGAAGCGTCTCGATGTGATTTTCTGCAAACGAGCTCGCTCGCCGGTCCGTACTTCTACGGCCTTTTGAAGGCGTCGGCCCGCATGCGCACCATATTGGTGACCAACGCCTGAATCCCCGGCTCGCGCGTAGTCCGTCTCTTTTACGGAAAAAGTACGAGTTCGCGGGAATATCCGCGCGTTTGCAGCGGGTGCTGCGAGAAAGAATTCTCGTCAGGGGTTTGGGCTTTTCATGCGCGTCCACGTGATTGGTGACAACCTTGCCAAGCTCGCGACGTTGCGCGCACTGCTTGAGCGTCGCTGCGCGATGACGTCGGAACTGATCGGCGATGCCGAGATCAGGGACGATGCGGTCGATGCCGTGGTGGTCGCGGCCGATCTCCGCTCGGTCGACAACATCACCGCGATCAAGCAAATCGGAAAGCGGCTGAACCGCATCGCCAGACGGATCTTCGTCCTCGATCAGAAATCGCGCCTGTCCGAGGTGCAAGCCTATGCGCTGGGCGCCACGTCGGTGCTGTCGAACCCGGTCGGCCGCGCGGAACTGATGGCAAAGCTCACCGACAAGAGACTGGTCGACGCTTCGGCCGACCGGACGCCGCCGGATATCCAGGAAGCCGCGGCCATCGGCGCGGCCTGCATTGCCTCGATGTTCTCGTCCACCCTGCATCGCAAGCCCGTCGATCTCAAGACCCTCAGGGGATCGGGCCAAAAGATCGCCGACAGCATCGCCGAAGCCGGACTCTCGCACTGGCTCGCGAGCGTCCGCCAGCACCATGAAGGCACCTATCAGCATTGCCTGCTGGTGACCGGAATCGCGGTCGACTTCGGCCTCAGTCTCGGGCTTTCACGCGCTGACCTGGAACGGCTCTATCTCGCCGCCATGCTGCACGACATCGGCAAGGCGAACATTCCGCTGGCCATCCTCGACAAGCCCGGCCGGCTCGAGCCGGAGGAACGCACGCTGGTGGAGACCCACCCCGCGGCCGGCTACGAGGCGCTGAAGAACACCGAAGGCGTAACGGCGGAACTGCTCGACGCCGTACTGCATCATCACGAATTTCTCGACGGCAGCGGATATCCGGATGCATTGTGCTCCGAAAGCATTCCGGACCTGGTGCGCGTCCTGACGATCTCGGACATTTTTGCGGCGCTCATCGAGCACCGCAACTACAAGCCGACGATGCCCCGGCCGCAGGCCTACCAGACCATCCAGGGCATGAACGGCAAGCTCGAAAAGCCGCTGGTGATGGCCTTCAAGGAGGTCGCGCTGACGCGCTGACGGCGCGATTGCAGCACCGTTAACACGGCGTTACCGCCCGCTGACGGCACGCCCTTCCCGAACTTTCGCTCCCGATCCTGTCCAGACGGCAGTCTGGTAAGCCGCCAATTTGTGCGGTCTTTACGAAAAACTCGCTCTTCAGGGCGATATCTAGGGTTGCAGCAGCAACCGCCCAAGCGGCTCATTTTTTACGAAAAGATTTTTCATGCGCGTCCACGTGATTGGCGACAGTCCGGCGAAAATCTCGACGTTGCGCACGATGCTGGAGCGCCAGTTTGCGATCACGTCCGAACCGATCAGCGATGCCCAGATCAGGGACGGCAATGTCGACGCCGTGCTGGTTGCCGCCGATCTGCGCGTCGTCGACAACATCGCGGCGATCAAGCAGTTTGGCAGACGACTGAGCCGCATCGCCAAGCGGATCTTCGTGCTCGATCATGACTCGCGCCTGTCCACCGTCCAGGCCTATGCGCTCGGCGCGACGGGTGTGCTGCCGGCCCCGATCGACCACGCGCAATTGCTGGCCAAGCTCGTCGACAGGACGTTTGTGGGCGCTTCCGGCACGATGTCACCGAGCGTCCAGGAGGCCGCCGCCGCAGGCGCTGCGTGCATCGCCTCGATGTTTTCCGCGGTCCTGAGCAAGACGCCGATCGACTTCAAGGACATCAAGGGCACGGGACGAAAGATCGCCGACAGCGTCGCCGAGGGCGGCCTGTCCAACTGGCTCGCGACGGTTCGCCGCCACCATGAAGGCACCTATCAGCATTGCCTGCTGGTGACCGGCGTCACCGTCGATTTTGGCATGAGTCTCGGTCTGGCGCGGGACGATTTGGAGCGGCTCTATCTCGCCGCGATGCTGCACGACATCGGCAAGGCGACGATCCCGCTGGCGATTCTCGAAAAGGAGGACTGCATCGAAGGCCGCGAACGCGCGCTGTTCGAGACCCATCCGCTCGCCGGCTATGTGGCCCTGAAGCGGACGCCCGGCATCTCGCCGGAACTGCTCGACGCCGTCATGCATCACCATGAATATCTCGACGGCAGCGGCTATCCGGACGCCTTGGGCGCAAGAAGCATTCCCGACCTGGTCCGGATCCTGACCATCGCCGACATCTTCTCCGCGCTGATCGAGCATCGCAGGCACAAGCCGACGATGTCGCGACAGCAGGCCTACAAGGCCATCCAGCGCATGAAGGGCAAGCTGGAGGAGCCGCTGGTGGCCGCCTTCAAGGAGGTCGCCCTGACGCGGTAGGGCCGGGATGCTGAACGGCTGGTTAAGATATCAGCTCGAATTGCCGCGCCATTCCAACGAAGTCTTCTCGTCCGTCCGCTAGCCTCGCAACCGGACTTCACACCTGCAGCCGCAGGTGTGAAACGGGGGAAAGCGGACGTGGCGGAGATTGTCGACAGAGGCCTGGTCGCACACGCATCGGCAAACGATGGCGCGCGCGCGCCCGTGGCTGCGCCGGGGCGCGGCGCCGCACCAGGTCTCGTGCCGCTCACCGGCGTATCCGTCGAGGCGTGGCGCGCACTGAGCCGGCGAGCGATCGAGCCAAACGGCTATTATCTGCCCGACTGGGAATTGGCGGTGAATGCCTCGGCGCCGGGACTCACGGAAGTTCTTGCCCTCAGCGCCTGGAGCGACGCCGCTGATGCCTCAGGGCTGATCGGCCTGTCTCCCGTCATCTCGCTGTGGCGCGCCTGCAGGATCCCTCTGCCCGCGTTGGTCAGCGCACATCCCTATGGTACGCTGTGCACGCCGCCGATCGACCGCGACAGACCTGAAGCCGCCGCGGCCGGTCTTCTCGAACAAGCGCGGCGGGCCGGTGCGCATGCGCTGCTGCTGCGCGAGGTGTCGCTCGACGGCCTCTTCATGAAGGCTCTTGGCGACGTCCTGCTGCGCGACGGCTTGCGGCCTCATGTGCTGCAGTCGCATCAGCGCGCCTGTCTCGATGCGACGCGCGAGGCCGAAGAGTTGCTCCGCGAAGCGCTCGGCGCGAAGAAGCTGAAGGAGTTGCGCCGCCTGCGCCACCGGCTCGCCGAGCACGGTACAGTCACTTTCGACGTGGCGCGGTCGCCGCGCGACGTCGCGGCCGCGCTCGAAACATTTTTGGTGCTCGAAGCCGGTGGCTGGAAAGGCCGGCGCGGCACCGCGCTCACTCAGAACGAGGGTGACGCCATCTTCATCCGCCGCGCCACCGCAGCGCTTGCCGATACCGGCCAGTGCGAGGTCATCAGTTTGCGCGCCGGCGCATCGCCTGTCGCTGCCGGCATCGTGCTGCGACATCAGCATCGCGCGTTCTTCTTCAAGATCGGCGTCGACGAGCGCTTTGCAAAATTCTCGCCGGGCGTCCAGCTCACGCTGGATCTGACGCGGCATCTCTGCGACGACCCGACCATCGCCTCAGCTGATTCGACGGCCGCCCCCGATCATCCCATGATCAACCCGATCTGGCGCGGGCGGTTTGCGATCGGCGATGTACTCGTCCCGCTGCGACCGCGCGATCCGCTCGTGCCGGTGATTCAGGCGGCGCTCGTCGCGCGCCTCTCCGCGCTCGACGTTGCCCGCCGCGCGGTTCGCGCGATCAGGAGATTGCGGGCGGGCTGAAGACTATTCCGCCGCCTGCGCGTTGACCTCCTCCGAGACCTGGCGAATGGCGCGGGCCAGAAGCTCGGGGGCCTGGGCGCCGGAAACCGCGTATTTCTGCGCGAACACATAGGTCGGCACACCCGAGACGCCCTTGTCCGCCGCTTCCTGCGCCTGGCCCGAGACCAGCGCAACGTCCTCATCCGTCGCAAGCCGCCGGCGCACGTCGTCGGCATCGAGTCCAATATCGGCCGCAGCCTGCACGAGCACGTCGGTCTCGGTGAGGTCGCCGCCATCGCGAAAGTACAATTCCATCAGCCGCTGCTTCATCTCGGCCGCCTTGCCGATCGCCTCGGCCCAATGGATCAGCCGATGGCAGTCGGTCGTGTTGGGCTGACGCTGCACGAGATCGGGCCGATAGACGAGCCCCTCCTCCTTCGCCGCGGCGACCACGCGGCCGGCCATGCCCTTATAGGCCTCGACCGAGCCGAACTTGGTCGTCAGATACTCTTCGCGGCTGATGCCCTCGCGCGGCACCCAGGGGTTCAGGAAATACGGCCTGAAATGCAAGTCCACGGGGACATCCGGCACCAGCGCCAGCGCCTCCTCGATGCGGCGCTTGCCGATATAGCACCACGGGCACACCACGTCGGAGACGATGTCGATTTTCAGCGGCTTGAGGCTCATCGCGGGTCTCCTCGTCGAACGATTTGCCGGAAACTAAGTCCGACAGCCCGCCAAACAAGCCCTATTTCCAGCTGGCAGCCATCTGCCGCATGCGCTCTGCGGTGAGGTCGTCGGCCGGAAAGAACGTCTCCAGCGCCAGTTCCGACAGCGTGACGTCGACCGGGGTGCCGAACACCATGGTCGTGGACATGAAGGTCAGAACCTCGCCGCCCCGGCGCAGCCTGAAGGGGATCGCGACATTGTCCGGCGGCAGCGGCCCCGGGCGCGCCGGGAGCGGATACGCCCTGAGCTCATGATAGAGTTTTAGCAGTTCCGGGTCGGCCGTGATCTCGCATTGCCGATGCAGCCGCTCCAGGAGATGCCCACACCATTCGGCGACATTGACCGTGCGCGGCGCCAGCGCCTCCGGGTGGAAGGCAAGCCGCAGGATATTGACGGGCTGATCCAGCAGATGCTGCGGGAGCCCATCGAGCAGCGGCGCCACCATGCGGTTGGCGGTGACGAGATTCCAGTGCCGGTCATAGGCCAGCGCCGGGTTCGGCTCGTGCGCCTTCAGCACGAGCTCGATCGCGGCCCGCGCCGATTTCAGCGCGGGATCGTCCAGCGTGCGTAGCGGAAACGCCGGGGCAAAGCCGGCCGCGACCAGCAGCACGTTGCGTTCGCGAAGGGGCACGTTCAGTCGCTCCGCCAGCTTGAGCACCATGTCGCGCGACGGCGCGGCACGGCCGGTTTCGACAAAGCTCAAATGACGCGCGGATATCTCGGCGTCGCCCGCGAGGTCGAGCTGGCTGAGATGCCGCCGCTGCCGCCATTCGCGCAGGTGATCGCCGACATGGGCGGGACGGGTAGATTCGGCGCGCGCCGTGGAAGCCTGTGCGTTCATGGCCGAAAACCTAGCATGTGCATTTCACCCCTTCCATTACCTGCCACGTAATCGAAATGCCTCGCGGGAGCGGTCATCTTCAGCATCAACGGAGACGACCATGATCCTGCTGCTGCTCCCTGCGCTAGCCTCCATCGCAAGCTGGCTCCTTGACATCGTAAGCCTGATCCTGGCGCGCGCACTCAACATGCCCCAGCCGCTCGTGCTCAGTGCGGGCATGGTCGTTTTCGCCCACGTCCAGGCGATCGAGACCAGCATCGGCAAATCGCTGTGCCCGCGCCGCCTCGGCCGCCAGCTGCGTGTGCTCTGGCGTGCCCTCCGTTGACCGTTTTCTTCACCCCAAGCCGAAAAAGGAGACCTGCCATGATCCACTCGTCCACCCTGCTGCGCCGCGCCCTATTTGCCGATGCGATCTTTAGCGGCATCGGCGCGCTCGCCATGACGCTCGATGCGGGCGTCCTTTCCGTTCTTCTCCAATTACCCGAAGCGCTATTGCGCGAGACCGGCCTGTTCCTGATCGCCTATACGGCGCTGGTCGGCTGGCTCGCCACGCGGCCCGCCGTCCCGAGGGCACTCATCGTGCTGGTGGTCGCCGGCAATGCCGTGTGGACGCTCGCAAGTCTTGCGCTGCTGCTCTCGGGCGCGGTCAGCCCAAATCTGTTCGGTGAAATCGCCGTGGTCGCCCAAGCCCTCGCCACCGGCATCTTTGCCGAGCTGCAATATATGGGCCTGCGCCGCAGCGCCGGCGTGGTCGCGGCGTAAAGGTCAGCGCGAACGAGGCGAAGCGATCCGGGGTGAGAGCTCTGGATTGCTTCGGCGCGTTGCGCCTCTCAATGACGGAATAGA
>Ga0335071_10005005_pt1 | contig 13828 bp, 12 predicted proteins | sample Lox_Sample_15_FD_206724 | JGI IMG/M metagenome (GOLD analysis project Ga0335071, IMG submission 206724) | Soil microbial communities from Loxahatchee National Wildlife Refuge, Florida, United States - Lox_Sample_1.5 | ecosystem: Environmental > Terrestrial > Soil > Wetlands | place: USA... | reverse complement strand
CGCCGGCGAGTTCGGCCGCGACATCAACCTTGCGGCTGATGGTCGAGAAGCCGTGGTCGGAAACCACGAGGACGTCGGTCGTCGCGCGGAGGCCGCGCCGGTCCAGTTCGGTCTGGATCCGGCCGAGGATGTCATCACAGTGCTTGATCGCGGCGAGCGACTCCGGCGACCCCGGCGCCGTCACGTGCTGGGTCGAATCCGGCTCGGCGAGCCAGAGCAGCGTGTAGGGCGGTACGCCGTCTTGCCACAGGGTCCCGATCAGGGCCTGCGCGGTCCAGTCGTCGCGGTTGCGCTTGTCGTCGGGCTTGCCCGGCGTCGGGAAGGCGCCCTGCGCGGCGGTGAGCGCGGCGGCGAGCGCCGGCGGCTCGCTCTCGCCCTGGAAAAGCACCGGCGACACGCCCGGCGCGTCGGCCCGGACGGCGCGGTCGTGCAGGAGCGCGACGTCCTTGGAGCCGGCGACCACCGTGGCCAGACCGTGGGCGTGCAGGATTTCGGCGACCGTGGGCGTGGCGAGGTAGTGGCCGCCGCTGACCTCGTCACCCTTGCGAATGACGGCGGGGACCTCGATGCCCACGGTGTGCGCCGGATCGATGCGCGGGCGGTAGTCGGTGTTGGCGATGACGTGGCTGTGCGCCGGGTATTCGCCCGTGGCCATCGCGGTGCCATTGACCTCGGTGGAGCTGAGGTAGACCGGATGGTGGTTGGCAAAAAACACGCCCGCTTGCGCGAGCGCCCAGAGGTGCGGCGTGTTCGGTTCGGTCACGAAGTCGGGGCGCATGCCGTCCCAGACGATGAGCACGACCTGACGGCCGGTGTACTGGTCGGCGGCGCGGGCCGCGATTGCCAGAGCGGCGACGCCGGGAAGAAAGCACAGGCGGCGGATCAACGAGGAGGAGAGCATGTCGAATCAGGGCGGAACCACGGGATTGGGCGGCAGGGCGCCGAGCCCATCCTGCGATGGTCGTATGGCGGCTGGGTTACAGCCAGGCAAGATCCCGGTGCCAAGACGGCACCGAAGCCCGGCGTCAGGCCGGGCGCTCCAGGTACTGCTGCAGGCCGCGGAGCATTTCCTTCCAGCAGTGCCGGCGCTCCGCCACCATCTGGGCGTTGGCGAGGCGGGTGTGGTGCACGGTGACGGCGCACTGGCCCCGGCCGCACGGCGCCAGACGGACCGCGATGTCGGTGCCGTCGTCGTCGCACGTGAGCTGGATGGAGCCGGGCGCCTGGACGGCGCGGACGGTGATCTGCACCCCGGCCAGCCAGCGCGACCGCCGCCGCGCATCCGTCCACGCGGCGCGGACGGCGGCGACGGGGGCGGCGATGACCTTGTTGGCGCGGACGGACAACCCCAAGGGCGGCGAGGACGGGCGTTTCACGGGAGGGGACAGGCTAAGACCCGGCCCCGGCGAGGCGATGCAAAACCGGTGCCGCTCCAGGCCGGGGAGACCTCAATCCAGCGGCAGGGCGCCGGCCAGCCGGGCCGTCGCCCGAGCGCAGGCCGCGACGCGGGCGACGATCTCCGGGTCGCGCAGCTCGCCGCCGGCGAAGGCGGCGTCGGTGGCGTAGACGAACCGCGGCACGATCACGCAGCGGAAGTCGAGCATGAGCGAATTCGCCAGCGCCAGGATCGACATGTAGCTGCTGTCCCCGCCGGCGGCGCAGAGGAAGCCGACCGCCTTGTTCTCCCACGCCCGGCCGGTGAGCTCGACCAGGTTCTTCAGCGCGGCGTTGGCGTCGTAGTTGTACACCGGGGTGGCGGCGAGGATGCCGGCGGCGCCGGCGATCAGGCTGCGGGCGCGGGCCACGTTCGGATGGTCGTGGGCGGTGTCGCCGTCGCACAGCGGCAGGGGCAGCTCGCGGAGGTCGAGCAGGGGCGCGGTCACGCCGTCGGCCTCGAGCACGCGCCGGGCCTCGCGGGCGAGCAGCCGGCTGTTGCTGCCCGGATTCAGGCTGGCGGAGACGACGAGCAGATTCACGGTGCGGGCCGGCGGGGGCGCCGCACGGGCCGCGGCCGGCCGGCGTTGTCCAGTGCCACGTAGGTGAAGATCCCCTCGGTCACGCGGTGCACGGAGCCGTCCGCCTGGCGCTGCACCCAGGCCTCGAGGTCGATCCGCATCGAGGTGCGGCCGACGCCGAGCAGGCGGGCGTAGCAGGTGACGATGTCGCCGACGTAGACCGGGAAGAGGAACGACATGCCCTCGATCGCCACGGTGGCGACGCGGCCGGGGGCGGTGTTGCGCGCCAGCACCGCGCCCCCGAGATCCATCTGGGACAGGAGCCAGCCGCCGAAGATGTCGCCCTTGGAGTTGGTGTCCGCCGGCATGGCGATGGTGCGGATGACGAGTTCCCCGCGGGGCCGGGTGGGTTCGGGTGGAGGGCGGCGCGGCATGAGGAGGGTACGCTCGGGCGCCCGCCCGGCCGGCGCAAATGCAAAAGCCCCGCGGCGGGCGGCCGCGCGCCGACTTTCGCGTTGTTTTCGGGAGGGTGACGAACGATAGTACCGCCCCCATGTCGGCCCCCGCCCATCCGGCCTTCCGCCGGCTTTTCGGCGAGATCGGCACCGTCGATGCCGTCGGTGTCGAGGAACGCGTCGCCAAGTACACGACCCGCAGCATCAAGAAGCGGGCCAAGGTCTTCGGCCTGCGCCTCGCGGTCTCGATGGTCGACCTGACCACGCTCGAGGGCAAGGACACGCCGGGCAAGATCGCGTCGCTCTGCCGCAAGGCCGTGCGGCCGCACGAGGACCCGGGGATTCCGCCGGTGGCCGCGGTGTGCGTCTACCCCGCGATGGTGCGGGCGGCCCGCCGCGCGCTCGGGGCCGACACCCCGGTGCGGATCGCCTCGGTGGTCACCGCGTTCCCCTCCGGCCAGATGCCGCTGAAGACGCGCCTGACCGAGGTGCGCACGGCCGTGGCCGACGGCGCCGACGAGGTCGACATGGTGATCAACCGCGGCGCCTTCCTCGCCGGCGAGTTCGCCCGGGTGCAGGACGAGATCGCCGCGGTGGTCGAGGCCAGCGGCGACGCGGCGCTCAAGGTCATCCTCGAGACCAGCGAGCTCGAGACCTACGACCACATCCGCGCCGCCTCCTGCCTGGCGATGCGCGTGCTGCGCGCCGGCGACTTCATCAAGACGAGCACGGGCAAGACGTCCGCCAACGCCACCCTCGGCAACAACCAGGTGATGCTCGAGGCCATCCGCGACCACTACCTCGCCACCGGCACGCCCATCGGGATGAAGCCGGCGGGCGGCATCCGCACCGCCAAGCAGGCGCTGCAGTTCCTCATCGCGGTGAAGGAGACCCTGGGCGACGCCTGGCTGACCAACGAGCGCTACCGCTTCGGCGCCAGCGCGCTGCTCAACGACCTGCTCCGCCAGCTCGAGCGCGAGAAGACCGGCGCCTACCAGGCGCCGTACTATTTCAGCGAGGCCACCGAGAGCTACTAATCCGCCGCCATGCCCACCGTCACCGCTCCGAAAAATCCCGTCGCGCCGCGCCGCGGCCGTCCCGCGACTGAGCTCATCTTTGGCGACCTCTGGGAGTACGATCCCGCGCCGGAGACCGCCGATCCGAAACTCAAGCCCCGCTACGAGCTCTTCATCAACGGCGAGTTCGTGCCGGCGCGCTCGGGCAAGTACTTCGACTCGATCAACCCGGCCAACGAGCAGAAGCTGACCGAGCTCGCGCTGGGCGGCGCCGCCGACGTCGACGCGGCCTTCGCCGCCGCCACCCGGGCCTTCGCGGGCTGGAGCCGGCTGCCGGGCCGGGAGCGCGGCAAGTTCCTCTTCCGCATCGCCCGCCTGCTCCAGGACCGCGCCCGCGAGTTCGCGGTCGCCGAGACGATGGACAACGGCAAGCCGATCCGGGAGACGCGCGACTTCGACGTGCCGACGGCCGCGGCGCACTTCTTCTACCACGGCGGCTGGGCCGACAAGCTCGAGTACGTGGCGCCAGGCCGCCGGCTCGCGCCGCTGGGCGTGGTCGGCCAGGTCATCCCCTGGAACTTCCCGCTGCTCATGCTCTCGTGGAAGATCGCGCCCGCGCTGGCGGCGGGCAACTGCGTCGTGATCAAGCCGGCGACGAACACGCCGGTCACCGCGGTGAAGCTGGCGGAGATCTTCCAGGACGCCGGCCTGCCGCCCGGCGTGGTCAACGTCCTCACCGGCCCCGGCTCCACCGGCGGCCTGATCATGGCGCACCCGGCTGCGGCCAAGATCGCCTTCACCGGCTCGACCGAGGTCGGCAAGGTCATCATGCGTTCGGTCGCGGGCACCGACCGGCGGATGACGATGGAGCTCGGCGGCAAGGCGGCCAACATCGTGTTCGACGACGCCCCGCTCGACCAGGCCGTCGAGGGCATCGTCAACGGCATCTTCTTCAACCAGGGCCAGGTGTGCTGCGCCGGCTCGCGCCTGCTCGTGCAGGAAACGGTGGCCGACCTGGTCGTCGCCAAGCTCAAGCAGCGCCTGCGCGTGCTGCGGGTGGGCGACCCGCTGGACAAGAACACCGACGTCGGCGCGATCGTCTCGCGCGCCCAGCTCGACACCATCCAGCGCTACCTCGACATCGGCCAGAAGGAGGGCGCCACGATGTGGCAGCCGCCGGGCCGCCTGCCGGCGAAGGGCTTCTTCCTGCCGCCGACGATCTTCACCGGCGTGACCCAGAGCCACTGCATCGCCCGCGAGGAGATCTTCGGGCCGGTGCTGAGCATCCTCACCTTCCGCACCCTCGAGGAGGCGGTGGAGAAGGCCAACAACACCGCCTACGGCCTCAGCGCCGGCGTCTGGACCGACAAGGGTTCGCGCATCCTCAAGATGTCCACCGAGCTCAAGGCCGGCGTGGTCTGGGCCAACACCTTCAACAAGTTCGACCCGACGTCGCCCTTCGGCGGCTACAAGGAATCGGGCTTCGGCCGCGAGGGCGGCCGCCAGGGGCTGCTCGACTATGCGAAATTGGTTTGAATTGTAGGGCCGCCGCTTGTCGGCGGGCCGCGGGGGGCGGCGAGCGCCAGCCCTACCCAGGAAAACATGAACCGACTTCCCATCACGAAAACCCCGAAGGTCTACGCCGGCGGCGCGTTCATCCGCTCCGAGAGCGGGCGCACCTATCCGCTCAGGGACGCGGCGGGGACCTTCTTCGCCAACATCCCGCAGTGCACGCGCAAGGATCTGCGCAACGCGGTCGAGGCGGCGGCCAAGGCCGGGCCGGGCTGGGCGAAGCGCACGCCGTACAACCGCGGCCAGATCCTCTACCGCCTCGGCGAGATGCTCGAGGCGCGCGCGGGCGACATGGCCGACGCGCTGCGCGTGGGCGGCGCCACGCCCGCCGCGGCGCGGCGCGAGATTGCCGCGAGCGTCGACCGCCTCGTCTACTACGCGGGCTGGGCCGACAAATACGAGCAGGTGCTGGGCAACGTGAACCCGGTGGCCGCGCCGTATTTCAATTTCACCGTGACGGACCCGATGGGCATCGTGGGCGTGCTCGCGCCGGAGGCGCCGGCGCTGCTCGGCCTGCTCAGCCTGGTCACGCCGGTGATCGTCAGCGGCAACACCGTGGTCGCGCTGGCGTCGGCGGTCCAGCCGTACCCCGCGATCGTGCTCGGCGAGATGCTGGCCACGAGCGACCTGCCCGGCGGCGTGGTCAATCTGCTCACCGGCCTGCGCCGGGAGCTCCTGCCGACCTTCGCCACCCACGCCCACCTGCGCGCGCTCGCGGCGGTGGCCGACGCGGAGGAGCGCAAGACCCTCGCGCTCGGCGCGGTGGAGAGCGTCAAGCGCACGAAATTCTGGAAGGCCGAGGAGCCCACCGACTGGTTCGCGGAGCGGGCGCAGAGCGTCTACGCCATCCGCGACTTCCTCGAGTTCAAGACCACCTGGCATCCGATCGGCGCGTAGGTCGCGGGCGCGCCGCCCGCGGCGGCGGTCCGCTCCTGACCGCGCCGCTGGTCCCGGCGGGGGACCGCTTGTCTAATGTTTGCGGCTGCCGCCGGCCTTTGCTGTAATTTGGGCCCCTCATGGATGCCCCGGCCGATTCCTTTGCCTATCGTGACAATCCCGGGCTCCGGACGCGGGCACGGGAGCGGCTGTACGTGGTCTGCCAGGCCGGGGGCTGGCTCGTCCTGCTCGTATTGCAGCTCCTGTTCGTGCGGTTGCTCGCCCCGCCGTCGAGCCACAATGGTTCGCTGGCCGCGAGCGTGCAGGCCCTGACGATCGGCCTGCTGCTGACCCATTACGTGCGGCGCTGGATGACGCGCTGGGGCTGGAAGGAGCTCGGCTGGCGCCCGCTGGTGCCGCGGATCCTCGCCATGGCGGTGGCGCTGTCCGCCGTCTGGCTGACGCTGACCTACGGGATCTGTTACGGCCTGCTGCGCAATCCGTGGCCGGAGAAATACTCCCGGCTGGCGCTGATCGCCCTTGGTCTGACCGACGGCACGATGCTCATGGCCGGCTGGCTCTGCCTATATTTCTTCTATCATCTCTTCGACCGCTACAACCGCCTCCGGATCGAGCAACTGCGCCTGGTCGCCGTGGTCAAGGAGGCCGAGCTGCGCGCGCTCAAGTCGCAGATCAACCCGCACTTCATCTTCAACTCGCTCAACTCGCTCCGCGGGCTGATTGACGAGAACCCCGCCCGGGCGCGCCAGGCCGTGACCCAGCTGGCCAACCTGCTGCGCTACTCCCTGCAGAGCGGGCACCTGGAGACGGTGCCGTTCGAGGAGGAGCTGAACACGGTGAACGACTACCTCGCGATCGAGCAGGTGCGCCACGAGGCGCGGCTCCGGGTGCGGCTCGACGTCGCGCCGGAGGCCCTGCACTGCCTCGTGCCGCCGATGCTGCTGCAGACCCTGGTGGAGAACGCGGTCAAATACGGGATCGCGCCACGCCGCGAGGGCGGCGAGATCGTCGTGCGGGCGTGGTGCGCGCGGGACGACCTGCGGATCGAAGTGACCAACCCCGGGGCGCTGGCGGCCAACGGCGGCTCGACCGGCGTGGGGCTGCGCAACGCCGGGGAGCGCCTCCGCCTGCTGTTCGGCGGCCACGCCATCCTCCGGCTGCGCGAGGACCCGCCCGGCCGCGTCGTGGCCGAGGTCATTCTGCCGCGGGAGCACGCGGTTACGGAGCGACCGGCGGCCGCCGAGCGGGCGGGGCTGCGGTCCGCCTGATGCTGGGTGCCTCCAGCGCCCGAATAATTGCCCCATGAAAGCCCTCCTGGTCGACGACGAGCGCCTCGCGCGCAGCGAGCTCCGGCGGCTGCTCGCGGCCCACCCGGGGATCGCGATCGCCGGCGAGGCGGCCGACGCCGAGGAGGCGCGCGCCCGCATCGCCGAGCTCCGGCCCGACCTGCTGTTCCTCGACGTGCAGATGCCGGGCGACGACGGCTTCGCGCTCCTCGAGTCGCTCGAGCCGCCGCTGCCGCAGGTGATCTTCACCACCGCCTACGACGAGTTCGCGGTGAAGGCGTTCGAGTTCAACGCCCTCGACTACCTGCTGAAGCCGGTGGATCCGGCGCGGCTGGCCGCGGCCCTCGAGAAGCTGGCGGCGCGCGGCGGCGCGGCGGGCCCGGCGGCGGACCGGCCGGCGCGGCTGGCGCCCGGGGACAAGGTTTTCGTCCGCGAGGGCGAGCGCTGCTGGTTCGTGGAGCTGAAGGCGATCCGCCTGCTGGAGAGCGAGGGCAATTACACGCGCCTCCATTTCGAGGACGCGCAGCCGCAGCTGTTCCGCTCGCTCAACGCGATGGAGGAGCGCTTGGACCCGCGGACGTTCTTCCGGGCCAACCGCCGGCAGATCATCAATCTCGCGTGGGTCGACCGCATCGAGCCGTGGTTCAGCGGGGGCCTGCTCGTGCACCTCAAGGGCGGCGCGAAGGTCGAGCTCTCCCGCCGCCAGGCCCAGGCTTTCCGGGAGCGGCTGAGTCTGTGAAGGCAAGGCGGGAAATCGGGAAAGCGGGAAAGTGGAAAATCGGAGGCGCGGATCCGGGGACGCCGTTCGTTTCCCGCCTTCCCACTTTCGCGCTTTCCCGCTTTTGTGCACCCATATGATCGAGGCCCGGCAGCTCACCAAGGTGTTCCAGGACCGGAAACGCGGCGCGATCCGCGCCGTGGACGGCGTGTCGTTCACCTGCCGGCCCGGGCAGATCTACGGGCTGCTCGGGGCCAACGGCGCGGGCAAGACCACGACCCTGCGGCTGCTGGCCACGCTGCTGCGCCCCACCGCGGGCGGGGCGAGCGTCGCGGGGTTCGACGTCACCGCCGAGCCCGGGCGGGTGCGCGCGAACGTCGGCTTCCTCGCCACGAGCACCGCGCTCTACGGCCGGCTGACCGCGCGCGAGACCCTCACCTATTTCGGCCGCCTGCACGGGCTGGCCGACGCCGTGATCGCCGCCCGGATCGAGCGGCTGGCGGACGAGCTCGACATGCGCGAGTTCCTCGACCGGCGGGTGGAGAAATACTCCACCGGGATGAAGCAGAAGACCTCGATCGCGCGCACCCTGGTGCACGACCCGGCGGTGAGCATCTTCGACGAGCCGACCGTCGGCCTCGACGTCATGACGGCCCGCAACATCGTGCGCTTTGTGCGCGAGCGGCGCGACCGCGGCAAGACCGTGATCTACTCCACCCATGTGATGAGCGAGGTGGAGAAGCTCTGCGACGTCGTCGGCATCATCCACCGCGGCCGGCTGGTGGCGGAGGGCACGGTGGCGCAGCTTCGCGCGCGCTACGGCGAAGCCGACATGGAGGAGATCTTCGTCCGGGCGGTGGGCGGGGAGGAGACGGAGGCGCCATGAGCACCCGCAACATCCTCACGGTCTACGCCAAGGAGCTGCGCGATTCGCTCCGCGACCGCCGGACGCTGGTCTCGATGATCCTGATCCCGCTGCTGATGATCCCCGGCATCATGATGGTGGCGGTGGGCGTGTCCGCGCGGGTGATGAGCAAGGCGCGCGCCGAGATCCCGACCGTGATGCTGCTGGGCGACGGCGACGCGCCGGCGGTGCGCGCCGCGCTCGCGGCGAACCGGCGGATCCGGCTGGTGCCGGCGGCGCCGGACTGGCGGCAGCGCATCGCCGACAAGCAGCTGCGCGCCGCGGTGGAGCTGCCGGCCGGGTTCGACGCCGCGCTGGCCCGGGGCGCGGCGGCCGAGGTGAAGATCTACGACTACGAGGGGGAGCTGCGGTCGGGCTTCGCCGTGGGCGAACTGCGCACCTTCTTCAACGAGTACCGACAGCGCACGGTCGCGGCGCGGCTGGCCGCGCGCGGCCTGCCGGTGGAGCTGATCCGGCCGTTCGAGGTGCGGACGGAGAACGTGGCGCCGCCGGAGAAGGTCGGCGGCAACCTGGTCGGCGGCCTGGTGCCCTACCTGGTCATCCTGCTCTGTTTCACCGGCGCGATGTATCCGGCGATGGACCTGACCGCGGGTGAGAAGGAGCGCGGCACGATGGAGACCATCCTGTGCAGCCCGGTCGCGCGGAGCGACCTCGTGCTCGGCAAGTTTCTCGTGGTGCTGACGGCCTCGCTGGCGACCGGGCTGATCTCCCTGCTTTCCTCCGGCGCCACCTTTCTCGCCCGCGGGCTGGTGCTGGGGGGCGGGGGCGCGGCCGCGCGGAGCCTGGCGGCCCTGCCGGCGATCGATCCGGTCGGCCTGCTGCTGGTCCTGCTCATGGTCGTGCCGGTCGCGGTCCTGTTCTGCGCGGTGCTGCTGGCCGTGTCGCTGTACGCCAAGAGCATCAAGGAGGCGTCGAGCTACGCCTCGCCGATGATCATCCTGATCATCGTGCCGGCGATGATGGGGCTGCTGCCCGGCCTCGAGCTCAACGCCCGGCTCGCCCTCGTGCCGATCCTCAACCTCGCGCTCGTGAGCAAGGAGCTGGTGTCGGGCGTGTACCACTGGCCGTACCTCGCGCTCATCTTCGGGTCGACCTGCCTCTACGCCGCCGCGGCGCTGGCGTTCTGCGTGCGGCTGTTCAACCGCGAGGACGTGCTGTTCCGCGTATGAGCGCGCGCGGGGTCCCGCGCCGGTAAAAGAAACATGCAAACCCGCCCGCCGGCGCGGCCGGGCGCCGCTCGCGATCTTGCGCGCTGCAACCCCCCTGATCCCCACCGGGGTAAAAAGGGGTAAATCCCCATGGACGGGACTCAAAATCTTTCCCGTCCGGTCTGCCTGGGGGTATCGTATGCCCGGTCCGACCGAGACCGCGCTCCACTCAAAGGCACCATGAATTTCGTGAAGAAGATCCTCCTGGCCCACAGCGACGAGAAGACGCGCCGCACGCTCACCCTGCTGCTCGCCGGCGTGGGTTATGACGTCCGGCCCTGCGGCCGCGCGCCGGCGGCGCTCGAGGCCGCGCGCGCCGAATGGTTCGATCTGGCCCTGCTTGCCAATCCGCTCTCCGAGACCGACCCGGTGGAGTTCGTCCACGCCCTGCGCAAGCTCCAGCCGCGCATCCCCGTCCTGCTGCTGGTCGACCAGCTCGAGCTGCCCCTGGTGATCCAGGGCATCCGCCTCGCGGTGACCGATGTCCTCGCCCCGAGCGGCGACTGGACGCACTTGGTCCGCCGCATTCACGAGTTGCTGCGCCCCGGCGAGGCCGCCGGCCCCGGCGAGCTGACGCCGGAGGAGCTGGCCGAGGTCGAGGCGATCCTCGCGCGATTCGACGCCGGCCTCGAGGAGCCGGCCCCGGCGGCGGGTCCGCCCGCCCCGGCCGACCAGCGGCGCGAGGAGCTGCAACGGCTCACCCGCGAGCGCGACGACCTCAAGCAGACCGCCGAGCGGCTGGCCCGGGAGAAGGGCGCCCTGGAGGCGGAGCTGAAGGCCGGGCCGGGCGGGCCGGCGGATCCCGCCGGCGTCGAGGCCGAGCGCGCCGCGCTGCGCAGCGAACGCGAGCTCGTGGCCGCGGCGCAGGCCGCGGTGGATGAAAAGGCCCGGGCCCTGGCCGCGGCCCGCGAGGAATTGAACCGCGAGCGCGCCGCCCTGGCCGCAGAGCGCGCGCAGCCGCCGGCCGGGCCGGCGCCCCGGAAAGGCGAGGAGGAACTGGCCCGCGAGCGCAGCCTGCTCGAGGACCTGCGGCTCGACCTGCAGACCGAGGAGTTGCGCCTGCGGGAGGAGGGGACGGCCCTGCGCGAAGGCCAGGCGACCCTGGCGGCGGACCGCGAGCGGCTGGCCGAGGACCTGGATTTGCTGCGGGACCAGGAGGAGAACCTCCGCGCCTACGAACAGCGCCTGCGGCAGCCGGTCGCCGCCGCCCCCGCCCCGGAACCCGAGCCGCAGCCGGTGTTCCGCGTCCTGCCGCGCCCGTCGCAGGAACCGTTCTCGCGCGACCCCAGCCAGCGCGACCCGTCGGCGGATGAGGCCTGGGCCAAGGTCAACCGGGCGATGGACATGCTCGAGGCGGAACGGCGCAATTTCACCGACGAAAAGCTGGTGCTGAAGGAGGAGCGGGCCCGCATCCAGCAGTGGGAGACGCAGCTGCGCGACGTGGCGGCCGCCCTGGAGGAGCGCGAGCGGCAGCTCAACGTGCCGCCGCCGGCGCGGCCGTCGATCACCCACGCCCCCTTCCGGGCCGCCAAGGCGATGCTCGGCGCGGTCAAGAAATAGCCGGCGCGCCCGGGGTCACGCGAGGGCCAGGGCGACCGCCCCGGTCACCGCGATCACGCCGCCGACGAGGGAGCGGCGCGACGGCCGCTCGCCCTCGATGAGGTAGCTGAAGGGCACGATGACGAGCGGCGTGGTGGCGACGATCGGCAGCACCAGCCCGCTCGGCGTGGTCGCCAGCGCCCACTGGTAGCAGCTCACGCCGATGACCGCGCCGCACACGGCGTTGGCGACGATCCAGAGATAGTTGCGCGCCGGCGGCGGGGGCGCCGGCGGCTGGCGCCCACGGTCCAGCCACGCCCGGACCAGGAAGTACGCCGCCGTGATCACCAGGCCGCCGATGATGCGCTGGTAGGCGGCGGTGATTCCGTCCACCGACTCGCCGGCGCGCAACGCGGCCTCGGCGGCGCGGCGGCTGACCACCGCCCCGAGGCCCTGGCCGGCGGCGGCCACCAACCCCCAGAGGAAGCCCAGGGGGCGCACGCGGACGCGGGGCGGGTTTTTCGGCGTCGGCATCAGGGCGACGGTGACCCCGGCCAGGATGACGGCGCCCCAGAAGAACTGGGTGAAGGACAGGCGCGTGCCGAGCCACAGCCGTTCGGCCACGATGGCGATCGGCACGGCGAGGCATTGGGCCATCAGGATGGCCAGCCGGGAGCCAAGCAGCGGCAGCGAATAAAAGCTGCCGAGGTCCCCGATGCCCATGCCGATCACCCCGCTGAGCAGGAACCAGTTCCGCCCGGCGCCGCCGAGCCCGCCGCCGAGGGTGTGGGCGTAGACGCCGAGGCAGACGAGCGCCACCACCAGGCGGCCGAGGTTCGCCCGCGTCAGGCCGACCGCCCGGATCGACCGGTTGGCGAAGATGACCGAAAGCGAGAAGAAGATGGTGGTGAGAAAGGCCCCGAGCATGGCGATGGACGCGCGGCGAGCGTAGGCGGCGGCGCCGCCGGGGTAAGCCAAATCCGCCGCCCCGCCGCCGCACTTTCTTTTTGCGGAAACCGGCGATTGCGCGAGGGTGAACCCATGTCCGCCCGCGCGCCCAACCGCCTGGCCGCCGAACGCTCGCCCTACCTGCGCCAGCACGCGCACAACCCGGTCGACTGGCATCCCTGGGGCGCGGAGGCCTTCGCCCGGGCGCGGGCCGAGCAGAAGCCGATCTTCCTCTCCATCGGCTACGCGACCTGCCACTGGTGCCACGTCATGGCCCGCGAGTCGTTCGAGGACGACGCCATCGCGGCGCAGCTCAACCGCGACTTCGTGCCCGTGAAGGTCGACCGGGAGGAGCGGCCGGACGTCGACCGGCTCTACATGACCTACGTCCAGGCCGCGACCGGCGCGGGCGGCTGGCCGCTGAGCGTGTGGCTGACGCCCGACCGGCAGCCGTTCTACGGCGGCACTTATTTTCCGCCGGACGACCGCTGGGGCCGGCCGGGCTTCCCTGCCGTGCTGACGGCGCTGGCGCGGGCCTGGGCCGGCGAACGCGAGCACCTCCTGGCGGAAGGCGCGCGCGTGACCGAGGCGCTGCGGCACGATTCCGGGGCCGGCGCGGCCGCGCCCGGCGGCGGGGACGCGTTCGAGGCGGCGGCCGGCGCGGCGATCGAGGGCTGTTTTCAGCAGCTGGCCGGCGCGTTCGACCCGGCGCATGGCGGCTTCGGCGGCGCGCCGAAGTTCCCGCGGCCGGCGGTGTTCAATTTCCTGTTCCGGTACGCGGCCGCGCGGGGCGCGGCGGAAGGCGCCGCCGCCGTACGCCTGGCCGCGGTCACGCTGCGCCGCATGGCCGAGGGCGGAATCCACGATCACGTCGGCGGCGGGTTTCACCGCTACTCCGTGGATGCGGAGTGGTTCGTGCCGCACTTCGAGAAGATGCTCTACGACCAGGCGCAGCTGGCCGTCAGCTACCTGGAGGCGCGGCAGGCGACGGGCGACGAGCGCTACGCCTGGGTCGCGCGCGGCATCCTTGATTACACGCTCCGCGACCTCGCCGGGCCGGACGGCGGGCTGTGCTCGGCGGAGGATGCGGACAGCGAGATTCCGGAGAGCGGGGGCGGGCACGCCGAGGGCGCGTTCTATCTGTGGACCAAGGCGGAGGTCGATCACCGGCTCGGCGCGGATGCGGATTTGTTCTGCGCCCATTTCGACGTGCAGGCGGGCGGCAACGTCCCGCCGGAGCGCGACCCGCACGGCGAATTCCACGGCAGGAACCTCCTGCGCCAGCGCCAGCCGCTCGTGGACACGGCGC